>SAMEA104315428__coassemble_1007_pt1 | contig 21980 bp, 22 predicted proteins | sample SAMEA104315428__metabat2_low_PE_031 | metagenome-assembled genome bin SAMEA104315428 (sample SAMEA104315428) | gut metagenome | biome: Monkey gut; feature: monkey-associated habitat; material: faeces | place: China | collected 2013 | reverse complement strand
CGGTGACTGCATGAAAAACTTAGCGGCTACAGGACTAATCCCTGCTATAAAGGAGAGTATTAACCAAGGAATACCACTGCTGGGAATATGCGTGGGGCTGCAAATTTTGTTTGAAGGCAGTGAGGAGTCGCCTGATGTTAAAGGACTGGGCATACTGAAGGGCTATGTAAAAAAAATAAATGCCCCTAATTTAAAAATACCGCACATGGGCTGGAATAGCTTAAAAATTGCGCAGGCAAGGCAAAGGATAGATTTATATAGGGGACTTGGCGATAAACCTTATGTCTATTTTGTGCATAGCTATCATGCCGTGCCTAGCGACAAAAATATTATAACGGCGACTACCGATTATGGCGAAACGATTACTGCCGCTGTAGCTAAGGAAAATGTACAGGCTACGCAGTTTCACCCCGAAAAATCCGGCGATGTAGGTTTACATATCCTAAAAAATTTTATAAACGGCTGAGGAGGTGCAGCTATGATTATTTTTCCTGCTATAGATATTCGCGGCGGCAAATGTGTTCGTTTGCTGAAAGGCGATTTTAATCAGGAAACCGTATTTTCTGATAATCCTGCCGATATGGCAAAAAAATGGGAAATGCAGGGAGCCAAATACTTGCATTTAGTTGACTTAGACGGCGCACTAGCTGGACAATCAGTAAACTTAGATACAGTAAAAGAAATAATTTCTGCCGTAAATATTCCTGTTGAGTTAGGCGGCGGTATTCGCACTATGGAAAATATCGAAGCCGTATTAAATATGGGCGTAGAGCGAGTCATCCTAGGGTCGGTTGCTGTAAAAAATCCTGAGCTGGTAAAATTAGCTTGTAAAAAATACGGCGAGCGCGTAGTAGTCGGTATCGATGCCAAGGACGGAATAGTTGCTGTTGACGGCTGGGGAGTTGCTAGTAAAACGGATGTTATCACCCTAGCTAAAAAAATGGCCAAGGTCGGAGTAAAGCACATAATCTACACCGATATTGCTAGGGACGGTACACTTGAAGGCGTAAATGTTAAGGCTACGGCAAAATTAGCTAAGGAAAGTCATATAAAAATAGTGGCATCGGGCGGAGTAAAATCAATCGCTGATATTGAGGCACTAAAGCCCTATGAAAAAGACGGCATAGAGGGTGTTATCGTTGGCAAATCTATCTATATGGGAACATTAGATTTAGCTAAGGCTATTGAAATTGCTAGCAGGGAGGACTAAAATGTATACGAAAAGAATAATTCCCTGCCTTGATGTCAAGGACGGCCGAGTGGTAAAGGGAACTAATTTTGTCGGTCTGCGTGATGCAGGCGACCCTGTTGAGCTAGCGGCGCGCTATGATATGGAGCGTGCCGATGAATTAGTGTTTTTAGATATTACTGCCTCAAATGAAAAGCGCGATACCATAGTACAGGTCGCTAAGGATTGTGCGTCAAAGGTTTTTATCCCCTTCACCGTTGGCGGCGGCATAAAATCAGTAGAGGATATGCGCAAAATGCTGAAGGCTGGCGCAGATAAAACATCGCTAAATACTGCGGCGATTAAAAATCCTAGCCTTATAAGCGAGGGGGCAAATCGTTTTGGGCGGCAATGCGTGGTGCTAGCGGTAGATGCTAGAAAAAATGGTGAGCATAGCTGGGAGGTCTACATAAATGGCGGTAGAACTCCTACTGGACTAGACTGCCTAGAATGGGTAAAAAAAGCGGTAGGGCTAGGAGCTGGCGAGATACTGCTTACCAGCATGGACGCAGACGGCACTAAAGACGGCTATGATATTGAGCTTACTAGAGCGGTTTCAGAAGCAGTAAATGTACCAGTTATCGCATCGGGCGGAGCTGGCAAGCTAGAACATTTCTACGATGTACTGACACTAGGTAAGGCAGATGCAGTTCTAGCGGCATCTGTTTTTCATTATGGTGAGTTTACCGTAAGACAGGTAAAGGAATATCTAAAATCACGCGGCGTGGAGGTAAGATTTTAATGGATATTGATATTACGAAAGTAAAATTCGATGAAAAAGGTCTAGTCCCAGCGATTATACAGGAAGAAAACGGGCAAGTTTTAATGCTCGCGTATATGAATAAAGAGTCGCTGCAAAAAACGGTTGATACTGGCTATACTTGGTTTTACAGCCGCAGCCGCTCTGCTCTGTGGAATAAAGGCGAAACCTCTGGCAATAAACAGCGGGTAAAAGAAATATATTATGATTGTGACGGCGATACACTCCTAGTCACAGTGCATCAAACTGGCGTGGCCTGCCATACCGGCACATATACCTGCTTTAGCGGACGCAAATTATATCACGAAAGTGAAAAAGGAATAGCTGTACTGGAAAATAAACCAGAAAATAGTCTGACTACCGTACTAAATGAACTGTACGATGTAATACAAGACCGCCAACTAAATCCAGTTGAAGGCTCTTATACTAATTATCTATTTGATAAGGGACAGGATAAAATTCTAAAAAAAGTCGGCGAGGAAGCAGTAGAAACAGTCATTGCCTCTAAAAATAACAGTAAATCAGAAGTCCTCTATGAAATGGGCGACCTGTGGTATCATTGCTTGGTACTATTGGCTTATCACAAGCTCACACCTGATGAGCTGTTGACTGAGCTAATGAGCCGTCGCAAGGGCGGTAGCTATCATAAATTTACCGGCAAAACCGGTGTTCGTCCGGAGATGTAATATGCAGCCACCATTACCAGAAAAGCCAGTAGCAGCAGGAACTAAAATAATAATTCTGCCTGAGCCTGAACTACTGCCAGATATAAAAATAAATTTCTTAGAACTAATTGAGCTTAGGTCTAGCGTTCGCGAATATAGTCAGGAAAGCTTGACCTTTAAAGAATTATCATTTTTACTATGGTGTACGCAGGGCGTAAAAATGGGATTGCCTGACTGCGCTAGTATTCGCAATGTACCGTCAGCCGGAGCTAGGCACGCCTTAGAAACTTATTTATTTATTAATCGGGTAGACGATATAAAAGCAGGACTTTATCGTTATTTGCCATTTGAGCACGCACTTTTACCAATAGATGATGTAGCTAAAGATAATTTTTTATTGCCGTTTAAGGCTAAAAAAATGCTAACACAAAGTGCTGTAAGCTTTGTTTGGACAACAGTTATTGAGCGCATGAGCTACAAATTTAGCGATAGAGCCGCCCACTATGTACTGTTAGATGCAGGTCATGTTTGTCAAAATCTTTATCTAGCAGCACAGGCTTTAAAGCTAGGTGCTTGTGCCGTAGGTGCATTTGATGATGAAATGTTAAATAAAACATTAAATATTGACGGCGTAAATGAATACGCAGTGTATGCCGCTACCGTTGGCAAACGATTATAATATCAAAAGCACTATCCTGATGATTTAGGGGTGGTGCTTTAATTTTATTAAGGCAAGGTGATTGAATGAAAAAATCGGCAAAGGAAACACCAGGAATTTTACAGCAATATGCTACGCAGGCAATATTTTTTGTAGGCGGCTTTGGTGCAGCATCATGGGCACCATTAGTGCCGATATTAAAGGAACGGCTAGCAATTGCTGAAGATACGCTCGGTATGCTACTCTTGTGCATAGGCATAGGCTCACTACTTACTATGCCATTATCGGGAGCTGCTGCGGCTAGATTGGGATGTCGCAAGGTACTGACAGCGGCAGGAATTATTTATGCCTTGCTGCTACTAGCACTCTGTCAAATAAATAGCTTTTACATTGCCCTAGTAACCTTGCTAATATTTGGTGCAATTATGGGGTGTATCGATGTAGTAGTAAACATTCAAGCGGTAATTGTAGAAAAGGCAATGGGCAAAAGACTTATGAGCCGTATGCACGCCCTATGGAGCGTTGGCGGCTTTGCCGGAGCGGGATTATTCGGCATATGGGTAGGCTCGTTTAATCTTACGCCTTGGCAGTCGACCGCTATAGCCGCTGCACTGATGATTGCCATAACCCTATTCTTTTCGCGGCATTTGCTGCCATATGGCGGCGAAGCTGGCGGAAAGCTGCTGGCAATGCCGCGCGGCATTGTTACCTTTGTCGGCATTATCGCCTGCATTACTTTTCTGGTTGAAGGAGCAATCATGGATTGGGGCGGAGTTTTCTTAACGCAGGTTCATGGCTTTGATATTTCATTAGCTGGCACAGGCTTTACTATTTTTTCTCTAGCAATGCTTACTATGCGATTGGTAGGCGATGCGCTAGTGCAGCATTTTGGTCAGCGACTTATTATTTTAGGCGGAATATTTTTATCGTTTGTAGGCTTTTGGCTAGTAATATTAGCACCGAGCGAATGGCTGTTATTTATAGGCTTTTTCTTTATCGGTGTTGGCAGTGCCAATGTAGTGCCGGTATTTTTCTCCATGCTGGGAAAACAGGATGCTATGCCGATAAATGCAGCAGTGCCAGCCGTAAGCACTCTAGGATATTTAGGAATACTCATGGGGCCGGCAGCTATTGGCTTTTTAGCGCATCAAACCAGCCTATATGCAGCCTTCGGCTTTTTAGCAGCATTAGTGGCAATTGAAGGAATAATGGCGGTATACGTTTATCATAAGGTATTATAATACAGGTGATTTCATGGAAAAATATTTTGATATAAATAATGCTGGTCACAGCATTAGATGTAAAATTTATTATGCTAAGGATTTACGGTCATTAACATCTATAGTGATTGCTACACATGGCTTTGGCGGCAGCAAGGAAAATAAAGGCTTTGCTAAATTTGCTGAAAAAATCACCGCTAAATATAAAGGCTATGGCGTTTTATGCTTTGACTGGCCCTGCCATGGTGCTGATGCCCGTAAAAAGCTTGATATTGATGAGTGCTTGCTATATATAGACTTAGTAGTTGATTACATAAAAACCGAGCTGGGAATATCAAATATTTATAATTACTCTACTAGCCTGGGCGGCTATTTAACCTTGCGCTACTTAAAACTAAAAGGAAATCCCTTTAAAAAAATAGCTCTGCGTTGCCCGGCATTAAAGCTATTTGAAAATATGAGCAAAAATTTAACGGAAGAGGATAAAATAAAGCTCAGTAAGGGCAAGGAAGTAATGATAGGCTTTGACCGCAAAATGAAAATAGATAAAAGCTTTATGGAAAATTTGCGCTTAGGCGATGTCATGCAATATGAATATTTTGATTTTGCCGATAACATTATCATTTTACATGGCACAAAGGATACAACTGTACCCATAGAAAACTCTATCGCCTTTGCCGAGGCTAACGTAATAGAATTTATCCCCGTGGAAAATGCCGACCACCCTTTTACTAATCCTAAATGTATGGACATAGCAATACATGAAATAATAACATTTTTTAATAATTAATATGCTTATAATATATTAGTCTACTCCTAGACAGTGTAAGTATATTGGGTATATTATATAAACTAATATTGGTATGTTTGATTTTCAGGAGGTATATAGATTATGTTCGGATTGATGAGTGAGGTAAAAATGAAAATTGCGATTATAGATGACACTAATGAAGTGTTAAATAAATATGCAGCTGATTTAGGAATAACTGTTTTAACTAATTCTCTTACCGAGCCAGTATCATGGAATGATACTGATGTATGTTTTATAATAGCAGATACAACTAAAGATAATGTTTTAGATGATTTTAAAAAGGTAATCGAGGTTGTCAAGCAGCAGAATACAATGACTATTCCTGTACTCATAACCGATGATGAAGATTTTGCAGCTGATAATGTCACTGATTTAGCCATGGTATTAAATAAACATTGGTTTGATAATGCAGATGAACTTTATAGCTATATAGGTGAAAATATAGCATCTATGCAGTCAATTATTTCAAACACAGAATTTATAAGTATTGACCTTGATGATATAAAAGCAGCATGGGGAAATAGTGGGCGTATAATTTTCTCTTACGGTGAATATAAAGCAGGCGAAGATGAACATCAAGTTATTGATACGGTAAAACAAAAACTAAAAAATATGAATTTCCCAATTGGCTCGGAGAAGTCTATAATTTTTACTTTAAGTGGCAATGTAACTGAGGATGATTTATTCAGCCTTAATAGCTTGATTATGGATGAGTTTGAAGCAGGTGATTGTCCAATAATTTTTGGAGTTACCAATGATAATATGACCGATAAAATTAAGCTATCTATGTGGCTTGAATATTAAGATAAGTTGCAGTGAAATATGATTTTTGCACAATAAAACCGCTTGCTAATGCAAGCGGTTTTATTGTGCAAAAAATTTAGTGAAGGTGACTTAGTAAAATTGCCAAAAAGCAAAACAGACGCTATAATTACTAGTAAAACTATGTATGCGGAGGAAAGTAATGTTTGATTTTAATTTTACTATGATTATAGCCGGCTTGCCAGGATTAATCATAGCCATGGTTATACATGAATATGCTCATGCCCGTGTGGCGGTTTCGTTAGGTGATTTTACGCCTAGGCTGACGGGAAGGCTGACGTTAAATCCGCGGGCACATATTGACCCTATTGGTTTAATCATGCTTTTTTTAGTTCATTTCGGCTGGGCAAAACCAGTTATGATTAATGCCCGCAATTTTAAAAATCCTCGGCGCGATGATATATTAGTATCATTAGCCGGTCCTTTGGCTAATCTAGCAGTAGCTTTTTTAGGACTATTTGTTTTAGTTGCCTATAGCAGTTTGGTAGGCAAAATGTCACAGGGCTTTTACTATGTTTTTCGCTTGATTGTCGAGTATAATATCGGCTTTGCTATTTTTAATTTATTGCCATTGCCGCCGCTAGACGGGTCGCACATATTAAAGCAGCTGCTGCCTTATAATATGCAGTATCGCTATGCGCAGATTGAAAAATATAGCTTTATAATTTTGATAGCTCTGCTATGCACACCTATTTTAAGCTATATTTTAGTTCCTATTCGCTCGGCAATATTACAGATATTTTTAGCAGTATTAAATATTATTTTTTAATAACTAATGGCAGATTACAAATTTAAATTAGATACATTTGAGGGTCCGATGGATCTTTTAATGCATCTTATTGAAAAAAATAAAATAGATATATATGATATCCCGATTGCTGAGCTAACTCAGCAGTATTTAGATTATTTAGATAAATATCGCGAGTTTGATATTGAGATAACTAGCTCGTTTTTAGTAATGGCAGCAACTCTTTTACAAATAAAATCGAAGATGATGCTGCCTAAGGTGGAAACGGCGGAGCAGGCTGACGATGACCCACGGTTAGAATTAGTAGAACAGATATTAGAGTACAGGAAATATAAGCAGATAAGTGCAGTTTTAAGCGATATGGCAAAGGATTGCTATAAATTAGTAACCAGGCCGCCCTTAGAAATGGCTGTAAAGCATTTGCCGCCGCAAAATTTATCTATCAATGTATTAGTCGAGGCATTTTTGAATATTTCCACCGCCAAAATGGAACAGTTTAGCGAGGTCGCTACGGTAGAAACTGAAAAATTTTCGGTACAGGAAAAAATGGTGGATATTTTAAATGTTATAAATAGGTCAGGAAGGGTATTCTTTTCTGATATTTTTCAAGGAAACACTAGGATTGAGCTGATTGTTACTTTTTTAGCATTATTAGAGCTAATCAAAATCCGAGCCGTGGCAGCGGAGCAGCCGAATATTTTCGCCGATATTGTAATTCGTTCACTATGAGGAAGAAGGTTTTTTATTACAGTGGATAAATCTGATGTAAAGGCTAATGTAGGTGCTTTAGAGGCAGTATTATTTGCCGCAGGCGAGCCTATAGCTATATCTTCTTTAGCTAAGATTTTAGCAGTAGACGAGTTAGAGGTTAATAATTTATTGACGGAACTTAGTACGCTATTGGCTAGTTATAGTAGCGGACTACAAATAAATCATGTGGCGGGCGGTTATCAGCTGTCTACTAAGTCTGAATTTTTCCCCGCAGTGGAGAAATTAAATCAGGTGGTAGATAGAAAATTGTCCGCACCGACTATGGAAACCTTGTCAATAATTGCCTTTAAGCAGCCGATAACTAAATCAGAAATAGAATTTATCCGCGGCGTAAGAGCGGAAAGAGCTTTGCAAAAGCTTTTAGAGCTAGAGCTTATAGCCGAGGTGGGCAGAAAGGCGGTATTAGGCAGACCTATACTCTATGGGACTACGCCTGTATTTTTAGCCTGCTTTGGTATAAATAGCTTAGATGATTTGCCCAAGCTGCCGTCAGATGAAGAGGCTATGTCGGGGCAGGATAAAACCCAGTTTAATCTATTTGCCGATACTAATACTTCAGAGTGATAAATTTATAGGAGGGATTTTATAGTGGTAGAGTTATTAGCCCCTGCTGGCAGCAAAGAGGCATTGATTGCCGCGGTAGAAAGCGGCGCAAATGCGGTGTATTTGGCAGGAAATTTATTTGGAGCGCGTGCTTATGCGAATAATTTTGATGCGGATGGCTTGAAAGAGGCTATCCGCTTTGCACATTTGCGGAATGTTTTAATAAATGTAACGGTAAATACTATAGTGTCTGATGATGAAATCCCTGCTTTGCGCAGCTATTTAAAGTTTTTATATGAGGCAGGAGCAGATGCTGTTTTAGTGCAGGATTTAGGCGTGGCAAAAATTGCTAGAGAAGAAGTACCTGCCTTGCCACTACACGCTAGTACGCAAATGACAGTGCATAGTCTTGAGGGAGTGCTGGCTCTCGAAAAGCTAGGCTTTACTAGAGTGGTATTATCGCGCGAGCTGTCTTTAGCGGAGATAAAATATATTTGCAAAAATTCTAAGGTGGAAATTGAGGTTTTCATGCACGGTGCGTTATGTGTATGCTATTCTGGTCAATGCCTTATGAGCAGCATTATCGGCGGACGCAGCGGCAATCGCGGTAAATGCGCCCAGCCTTGCAGACTGCCTTACACGCTAGTTGATGAGCAGGGAAAAGATGTTTTAGGCGATAAGGCTGGAAAGTATTTGCTGTCGCCGCGCGATCTTAGCACCATTGACATAATCCCTGATTTAATAACTGCCGGTGTAGCTTCGCTGAAAATAGAGGGGCGTATGAAACGCCCCGAATATGTAGCCACGGTAGTGGGAACATATCGCCGAGCTATTGATAAATTTTACAGCGGTGTTAAATACGAAGTTTCTTCTGAGGACTATAATAACCTAAAGCAAATTTTTAACCGTGATTTTACTACGGCCTACTTACTAAATAGACCTGGCAAAAATATGATGAGCGACCGCCGTCCGAATAATCGCGGGTTGCTTATCGGACGCGTATTAGAGTATCATAGGGACAAGCATATAGTAACGGTGAAATTAACAGGAAAGCTAAATATTGGCGACCAGTTAGATTTTTGGGTTAAGGTGGGCGGACGCGTCACCACCACTATAAGGGAGATTTTTAATAAAAAAGGCGATAGCATAGCTACAGCCAACGCTGGTGAAACGGTAGCATTTGCTTTAAATTCTACCGTACATACGCATGACCGCATATTTAAGGTTTATGATGCGGTTCTAATGGAAAATGCCAAGGCTATGTATCAATCGGGTGCGCCAGTAAGAAGAATATGGATAAATGCTGAAGTAAATGCTGCCATAGATAAGCCCTTAGCTATAAAACTGACGGATACGGCTGGCAATGTGGGAACTGGCTCTACTAACTTTATCGGTGTTGCAGCACAAAAAAGACCATTAACGGCAGATGTTATCCGCAAGCAGGTGGATAGATTAGGAAGTACAGTTTATAAAATTGATAAATTATCTATAACTATAGACGGCGATGTCATGGTTCCTATGAGTGAAATAAACGAGGCACGGCGCATAGCAGTAGAAAATTTAGATAAAGCTAGGCTACAAAAATTTGCAAAATGTAAAAGTTTAGCGATAGCAGTTGCTCCGTCAGCTATAACTAACCTGCCTGCTCCTAGTATCATGGTAGCAGTCGATAGCATTGAAAAATTAAAAATAGCTATCAATGCCGGGGCAAAAGGAATAATATTTGGTGGTGAAAGCTATACTCATAAAAATATCAGCCCTGAAGATTACAAAAATGCTTGGCAGATAGCTGCGGAAAATAAGGTTAGGATTGATTTTAACCTGCCGCGAATAGTAAGAGATAATCAGGCTGGTGTTATTGAAAAACTACTTATAAGTGCAGATAGCAGCTTTAGACCAGCAGCTATACATGTGCATAATATTGCTACTGCTAGTTTGGTAAAAAGATTAACCACTATACCGCTGCACGCTGGTTTTTCACTGACTAGCTATAATAGTGAAGCTTTAAATTTTTTCTATCAATACGGGATAAGCAGTGCTACGCTATCACCAGAATTAAATCTAAAGCAGATTGAAATAATGGCAGCAGCTAGCCCCATAAAGCTGATGACTATCGTAAGCGGGCGACTAGAGCTAATGGTATCAGATTACTGTGTACTAGGCAGCTTTTTAGGAAATATTGATAAGGGCGTATGCAGCCAGCCTTGCAAACAAAAAAAATACTTTTTAAAAGACCGCAAGGAAACGATATTTCCTGTAGTTACTGACCAATTCTGCCGTATGCACATTTTAAACAGCAAGCTATTATCTATGCTCCCCTATGCCAGAAAATTGTTAGACTTAGGAATTAGCAGCTTAATAATTGATGCACGGTCATTAGATGATAAAAATTTAATTCAGACTATTAAAGCCTATAATAATGCTGCTAATATAAAGTCAAGTGATTATAATGAATTTATTGCTGACCAATTGAAAAAGCAGGAAATAACAGATATTACTAGAGGTCATTTTTTCCGCGGTGTATAGCAATAATTCCCGCATTTGCTAAAAAATAGCAAAGATACTATAATGTTTGGTATCACAAAATATTATTTTAGAGGTGTTTATAGTGGATTTAAACAGAGATATTTTAGTTAATCGCTTTAAAAACTATATAAGTTTTGACACTCAATCAGATGAAGATAATGACAAAGTATGTCCTAGCACCTCTAAGCAACTGATTTTTGCTAAAGGCTTGGCGGCTGAGCTGTCTAAACTAGGTTTAGCCGATATAGAGCTAGACGAGCATGGCTATATAATGGCCACTCTCCTAGAAAACGGTATAGATGATGCACCAGTGGTTGGTTTGATTTCCCATATGGACACCAGTCCTGATGCCAGCGGTGCTAATATAAAACCAAAAATTGTCCATAATTTTGACGGCAATGATGTTATACTCAATGCCGAAAAAAATATTAAATTTTCCGTAACAGATTTTCCTGAAATAAAAAAATATGTTGGTCAGGATATAATGTTTACGGATGGTACAACCTTGCTAGGTGCAGATGATAAAGCCGGTGTTACAGCTATTGTCAGCGCAGTAGAGTATTTATTAGCTCATCCTGAGCTAAAGCACGGTAAAATAAGAGTAGGCTTTACGCCCGATGAGGAAATAGGTACTAGCGCATTGCGATTTGATGTAGCTAAATTTGCTGCTGACTTTGCTTACACAGTTGACGGCGGCGAATTGGGCGGCTTGGAATACGAAAATTTTAATGCCGATAATGTCACGATTACTTTTAAGGGGCGCAGTGTTCACACTGGTTCAGCTAAAGGAAAAATGATAAATGCTTTATCCATTGCCAGTGAGTGGCAGCAAATGCTGCCGGCCGGTGAAAAGCCAGAGTTTACTGCGGGCTATGAAGGCTTTTTCCATGTGCATAAATTAAGCGGCGGTGTGGAGTCCTGCACAATGAGTATGCTGGTTCGTGACCATGACAGGGAAAAATTTACAGCGCGCAAAAAATACCTAGAACGTCAAGCCGAATGGCTTAATAGTAAATACGGCGAAGGAACAGTTACTGTTAAGCATCACGATGTTTATTACAATATGCTAGAAAAGATTGAGGACGGCAATATTTATGTAGTTGAATTAGCTAAGAAGGCTATGAAAGATAGCGGTGTAACGCCTATAATTGAACCAATTCGCGGTGGTACTGACGGTGCGCAGTTATCCTTTAAAGGACTTCCATGTCCTAATATTTTTACCGGCGGGGCAAATTTCCATGGCTGCTTTGAATATCTGCCGTTAAATTCTTTGCAAAAGGCTACGGAAACAATTGTCAATATTATATTAGGAGCTGGCAAATTGAAAAAATAAATATTATAAACAGGAGCGATTAAATGGCAATTTTAGAGATTATGAAGGCAGGCAATCCTTGCTTAAAACAAGTTTGCGAGCCAGTAGAAAAAATAGATAAGAATATAAAAAGACTGCTTGATGATATGGCAGAAACAATGTATAAAAATGACGGTGTAGGCATTGCTGCCCCGCAAGTGGGTAAAAATATTTGTGCCGTGGTAATAGATTGCCAAGATGATGAAGGTCTATTAGAGCTTATAAATCCTGTCATAACCTACAAGGAAGGCAGTGTTACTGACAGTGAAGGCTGCCTGTCTGTTCCTAATATTTTCGGCGATGTTGAGCGCGCTGCCAAGGTAAAGGTCGAGTTTTTAAATAGACGCGGCAAAAAGCATCATTTGACAGCCACGGGATTATTGGCTAGATGCATACAGCATGAGCTTGACCACTTAAAGGGACAATTATTTATTGATATTGCCACCAGCTTGCACAGGGGGAAGGAAGCGTGAAAAATTTACGCGTAATATTCATGGGAACACCTGATTTTGCCGTTCCCTGCCTACAGGCACTATACGAACATAGCAATGTGACGGCGGTAATTACTCAGCCCGATAAGCCTAAAGGAAGAGGACAAAAGCTAATGTTTTCTCCCGTAAAAAAATGGGCATTAGAGCATGATTTGCCAGTATATCAGCCGCCCAAAGTAAGAGATAATGAATTTATTCAAAAGCTTCGTGATTTAAAACCAGATATTATAGTCGTGGTGGCTTTTGGACAGATATTGTCACAGACAATACTTGATATTCCACCGTTAGGCTGCATAAATGTCCACGCGTCACTATTGCCACGCTATCGCGGAGCTGCGCCTATGCAGTGGTGTATTATAAATGGCGAAACTGAAACCGGTGTTACCACCATGCTAATGGACGCTGGCCTAGATACTGGCGATATGCTGTTAAAGGAAGAAACTACTATAGGTGAAAATACCACTCTAGAAGAATTGCATGATAAGTTAATGCAGCTAGGCGCAGGCGTATTACTAAAAACGATTGACGGCATAGTAAACGGTGAAATTTCAGCTGTCAAGCAGCCAGAGCTTTCTAATTATGCACCAATGATAGATAAGGCTACTGGTCATATAGATTGGCAAAAAAAAGCAGCAAATATCCATAATTTAGTAAGAGGATTAAATTCTTGGCCGGGAGCATATACCTATCTAAATGGTGAAAAATATAAAATATGGCGAACAGTATTAACTGACCAAAAGTCAACAGCAAAACCTGGAACGATTGTGGCGGCTGATAAAAATGCTGGCTTATTGGTAGCTACCGGCGATAATTTACTAAAAATAGTAGAATTGCAGGCACCAGGCAAGAAAAAAATAAAAACAGTTGATTTTTTAAACGGACACAGCATAAAACTGCCCGCTAGCTTTGAGGCTAATCAATAAGGAGAAGCAATGAAATCATTGTTTATTATACTTATGCTAGCGGCATTGCTATTGGCGGCCTTTATACTTTATGGTGTATGGCATATTGCAACACCTGGCTTAGAGCAAATACATAAAATATTGCCAATGATTTTTGGCGGAGTATTTTTAGCCGGCGTGGCAATAGCTTTACTAAGCTTTATAAATATGCTTTTAGCAGCATATAATTTACCTTATATATTCTCTTTAAAAAATATAATATATAAGCTCATTAATGTGCTGTTCCCGCTGGCAGTGGCATTAGGAAAATTATTAAATATCAACAAACGCCAGCTAGAAGGCTCGTTTATAGCCGTTAGCAATTCAATATTTAATAATAGTGGTATTCGCGTTCCTGCTGACCGAGTATTAGTGATTACCCCTCATTGTTTGCAGCTAGCCACCTGTCCCCATAAAATTACCAGAAATCCTGATAATTGCAAACGCTGCGGCGGCTGTGATATTGGCACTTTAGTGACGCTGTCTAAAGAAATGGGCTTTCATTTTTTTGTCGCTACGGGCGGCACATTGGCAAGGCAGATAGTCTATAAAACCAGACCCAAGGTAGTATTAGCAATTGCCTGCGAGCGCGACCTTATGAGTGGCATACAGGACGTATATCCTCTGCCTGCCGTTGGAGTGTTAAATATTCGCCCTAATGGCCCATGCTATAATACCCACGTTGATATTGCAGAAGTGAAAAAGCAGCTTGAAAAAATAATAATCCCTAGGGAGAAAATTAATGAATAATGCTCGTGAAATAGCTATCAATATTTTAAATGAAGTACATACTAATGATGCTTATGCTAATGTAGCTTTGGCAAAACATCTGCGCAGCAGCAAGCTAGCAGAAATAGATCGGCGTTTTTTAACTGAACTCGTTTATGGTGCGGTTAAAGCTGGTGATACACTTGACTGGATTATACGGCAATATATAAATAGACCGCTAAATAAAATAGAGCCTATGGTTCGGGAAATTTTAAGAATTGGTATGTATCAGCTGTTTTTCTTAGACAAGGTGCCAGCATCGGCTGCCTGCAATACAGCTGTCGAGCTTACTAAAAAATACAGCCATGCAGGTACTGTAAAATTTGTAAATGCCGTGCTAAGAACCGCTGCCCGCGAGCCAGAGCGAGCCAAGTTCCCTCACGGCAAGGGTCATGCTATTGAAGAATTAGCCTTAAAGTCCCAGCATCCATATTGGCTGGTAAAAAAATGGGTACATGAGTTTGGTTTAGCTGATACGGAGCGATTATGTGATTTTGATAATGCTGCACCCGTGCTTTCTATTAGAACGAATACCTTAAAAACTTCGCGTGAAGATTTTAAGTCTTTGCTGGAAAAATGCGGTTTAGAGGTTACTAAATCTAAGTATGCGCCTGAAGGCCTTATAATATCGTCACATGGTTCACTAGATAATTTAGAACCGCTACAGAATGGCTTAGGACAGGTGCAAGATGAAAGCTCTATGCTGGTAGCTCATGTGCTAAGTCCTAAATCAGGTGAATTTATAATCGATTGCTGTAGCGCACCAGGCGGTAAAACTACACATATTGCTGCCTTGATGAATAATAAAGGCAAAATTCTAGCAACTGATATTTTTGAACACAAGCTAAAACGGATAAAAGAAAATGCTGACCGCTTGGGCATTGATATTATAAATACTAAGCTCCTAGATGCAACTAAAATTGGTGAGATTTATACTGAAAAGGCTGACCGTGTTTTAGTAGATGCTCCTTGCTCTGGTTTAGGTGTGCTAAGACGCAAAGCCGATGCTAGGTGGAAGAAAAAGGCGGACGAAATTGCTAAGCTGCCCCAATTGCAGCTAGAAATATTAAACTCTGCCGCCCGCGCTGTAAAAGTTGGCGGCGTGCTAGTTTATAGCACTTGCACCATAGAACAGGCGGAAAATGCAGACGTTGTACAGCGTTTTTTACAGGAAAATGATAATTTTATTTTAGAAAACACAGGAGCATTTTTGCCCGTACCTAGAGAGGGTAAAATGGTTCAGCTATACCCGCATAAGGACGCAACGGACGGTTTTTTCATAGCTAGAATGAAACGCCGCAATTAATATATGTCTATGAGGTAATATACTTTGTTAAATATTTTTGGCATGGATTTATCAGAATTAACTTCTGTATTAAAGCCTTACAATTTGCCTAATTATCGCGCTAAACAGATTGCTGAATGGCTATATAAGAAAAGGGCAGCAGCTTTTGATGATATGACAAACTTACCCCTTGAGCTTCGTCAAAAGTTAGGCGCAGATTTTTGCATAATCCGCCCGCGCATAAAAGACCGCCTCAATTCCGCTGACGGCAACACTATAAAGTATCTGTTAGAATTTGCTGACGGTACAGCTGTAGAAACAGTATTAATGCAGCATCCATATGGGAATAGCGTCTGCGTATCTACACAGGCAGGCTGTGCCATGGGATGCGCGTTTTGCGCCTCGACATTGCACGGTAAAGCTAGGAATTTGACTGCTGGAGAAATATTATCGCAGGTGATTATTTTTAATGACTTGTTGCAGGAGGAGCAAAATACCGCGGTTGATACCATAGTAATTATGGGCTCAGGCGAGCCTTTAGAAAATTATGATAACGTACTAAAATTTATAAGGCTAGTCCATGAGCCGTATACATTAAACCTTGGCTATCGCAATATAACGTTATCAACTTCGGGAATTGTGCCGAATATGCTAAGGCTAGCTGCTGAAGATATTCCTATATCACTAGCTGTATCCTTACACGCACCGAATAATGATTTACGGTCTAAAATTATGCCGATTAATCGTAAATATCCGCTGTCAGATGTAGTAAAGGCAGCTAAGAACTATGCCGACCAAACCGGCAGACGGATAACCTATGAATATATTTTAATAGCAGATTTAAACGATAGCGAGCAGGAGGCAGCAGAGCTTGCTAAGCTATTAAAAGGACAATTAGCCAGCGTAAATTTAATACCGATAAATCCGGTAATAGAGCGAAATTTATTGCGTCCTAGAAGGGAGCGGATAGCAGCTTTTGAAAAACATTTAAAGAGCAAGCATATAAATGTAACTCTACGGCGTGAAATGGGAACGGATATTCAGGCTGCCTGCGGACAGCTGCGCAATAAGCATATACGATAGTTACTTATCAGGAGGGTTTTGCGATGAAACTAAAAGAAATTGAAGGTTTTTTGCAAAATCATATTGAAGGCTTTTTTAATAGAAAATTTAGCAGTGATTTAGAGCCGGTAGAGGTTATAGCTGCCTTGGAAAAGGAAATAAGTAGACAAAGTTCATCAAAGGCATTATTTGACCTGCCCAATTGTTATGAGCTTACTATAGCCGAGGAAGATTATCATCGAATTTGTTCGCAGCGTATAATAGATAGCTTTTATGTAGCAGTAAAAAGACAGATAATAAAGCAGAATTTGCTGATGACGCGGCAACTAAAAATTTTATGCCGACCAAACAGCCAGCAATTAAAAGGCACTTACCAATTAAATAGCTGCTATACAAACAGCCATGAAGGTAACACTGATGATTTAACTAGCAATACCATAGTTTTAGATAATAGAAAAATCAAAAAAATTTTATCACAGACAAAGCATAAATCACGACTAGCCGTACTAAAGGTATTAAAAGGGTCTGATAAAAACACATCGCTAGAGCTTAGCGAATGCCGTATCTATTTAGGACGCTTGGCAAAAAATGATTTTATATTGACTGACAGCAATGTTTCAAGAATACATGCCTGTATTGCCTACGAAAATCATCGGCACGTTATTTCTGATTGCAACAGTACCAATGGAACTATAGTAAACGGTGAAAGAATATCATCTAAGATTTTAAGCAACCTTGATAAAATTACTATAGGCGAAACCATGTTGTCATACGAGGTGATATAGTTTGCCGGATACATCATTTGCCATTAAGGTTTTGCGCGTATTCTTAGAATATGCCATGCTATTTTTTTTAATAGCCTTTGTAGTAAAAATCTATCACCGAATTTTTAAAAGAACCAAGCAGCTAGCTAAAGAAATCAATAAGCCGACTGTTAATAGCAGTCAGGCAATTTTAACTATTGTCGAGTCCTCTGCTGCCGAGCTTATAGGAAGTAGATATGCGTTTACTGATGAAATAAATATCGGGCGCAGCTCTGATAATGATATTGTAATTGCTGAAAATTTTGTATCGCATCATCATGCTAGGATTTTTTTTCAAGGCAATCAATACATTATAGAGGATTTAGGCAGTATTAATCACACCTATTTAAACAATCAAGTGCTACAGGGCAAAACTTATCTAAGAACTGGCGATTTAGTACGAATTGGAATGGTGACATTGCGATTTGAGAGGTGAGCGAATGTTAAAGGTTTATACCGCTACTGATGTTGGCTTGGTACGGGCTGTAAATGAGGATAGCTTTAAAATTTTTGCTCCGAACGTTTATGCTATAGCTGACGGCATGGGCGGCTATGCTGCTGGTGAATTAGCCAGCAAAATGCTGACCGATACGGTTTATTCTGTTTTGCATGATAAAAGTTGTATTGAGCAAGAGGATTTGTGCCTAGCTATAAGGAAGGCTAATGAAAATATTCTTAGCTATGCTAATAAAAGCGATGAATTATCTGGCATGGGAACTACAGCCACCGTGGCACATATTGCTGATGATAATCTTATTTGGGCGCATGTCGGCGATAGTCGGCTATATTTACTGCGTCAAGGAAAGCTAATGCAGATAACCTGTGACCATTCCTATGTAGAGGAGCTAGTAGCGAAAGGCTCTATAACACCGGCTGAAGCTAGAACTCATCCTAAGCGCAATTACCTGACTAGGGCAGTAGGCGTAGCTGCGGCTATAAATATTGATAGCGGTAATTGTAAATTACAAACAGGTGATATACTACTATTAGCTACTGACGGATTAGTTAAATTGGTCGATGATGAAACTATCGCTGATATATTGCTGACTGCTGCTGACAATCCAGCACAAATATTGGTAAATAAGGCATTAGCAGCCGGCGGCAACGATAATATCACTACGGTGGCGGTGTTTGTGTCATGAAATACTGCTCGCTGTTAGCACTGCCAATGTTGACTTTAATTACTGCCTTGCTTATTCTTTATCTAGCACCTAGCAGCGGAAGTAGTAATCATCTAATATATGATTGGCAGCTTTATCTATCGCTGCTGACACTATTTGCCATAGCTATTGCTTTTCAGCTGATTATTGTCAAAAATAATCTAGATAAATTTTTATTTCCTATGATTTTATTGCTGGCGATGTTAGGGTTAGCAGAAATTGCCCGTCTTAAACCAGATTTGTTTTTAAAACAAACGCTGTGGCTAGATATTTCCTTATTATTTGCCATGGTTGTGATAAAGCTATGGGATAAAATAAAGCAATTAATAAACTATCCCTATATACTAGGTATAGCCTGTGTTATAGCTTTAGGTCTGCCTATGATTTTCGGTGTCGACATTGCTGGCAGTAAAAACTGGCTGGTGCTAGGGCCGATGTCTATTCAGCCGTCAGAATTTGGCAAAATTTTAATTTTATTTTTTTTAGCCGCTTATCTAAGCGACCACCGTCAGGAATTAATGCTGGCAAGTAAAAAATTTTTCTTTATTAAATTTGCACCAGTTCGCTTTATTGCCCCATTAATATGTATTTGGGGTATGGCTCTGCTGATGTTTGTAATAGAGCGCGATTTAGGCTCGGCATTATTATTTTTTAGCATTGCTGTTATAATGACCTACATTGCTACTGGCAAAAAAAATTATGTATTTTTAGCACTGTGCTTTATAATAATTGCCGGTATGTTTAGCTATATGTTTTTTGGACATGTCAGACTGCGCTTTGCTATCTGGTTAAATCCTTGGAGCGACCCTACGGGGGCTGCCTATCAGATTGTGCAATCATTGTTTGCCATTGCCAGCGGCGGTGTATGGGGTACAGGTCTTGGCTTTGGTCACCCTGACCTTATCCCAGAGGTTCATACTGATTTTGTGTTTGCTGCGCTGGCTGAAGAGCTAGGCTTAATAGGAGCAGTTTTAGTAATAGTTTTGTATATATTGATATTTTGGCGCGGTATACTAATTGCCTTGGGCTGCTACACTGAAAAAGAAATGTTGTTAGCTGCCGGTGCGGCATTTTTATTGATATTGCAGATGTTTATAATAGTAGCCGGAGTTACTAAATTTTTGCCGCTAACAGGTATAACCTTACCTTTCATCAGCTACGGCGGCAGTTCTCTTTTAGCTAGCTTTGCCTTGCTGGCTATACTTTTATCATTATCAAAGAGGAAAAGCCATGATTGATACAGGGATAAAAAAGAGAATTTTGCAAAGCTTAGTCATAGTCTTAGCATTATTGGGCGTATTAATACTATATATCGGCTATATTTCTGTGTGGTGTGCTGATGATTTAGCTAATAATCCTTTTAATTTGCGCAAAACAGCTATCCAAAGCGAAGTGCGCCGCGGCAACATATTAGATAGTAATGGCGAGATTTTAGCTAAGACTGATAGTAATGGCAAAAGGATTTATCCCTTTTCTGAAGCAGCGGCTACGGTAGTAGGCTACATTGGCAAAAATATTGGCAGTGACGGAATTGAACAAACTGAAAATAAAGAGTTGCTAGGTGCTACAGCCGATATGGGCAGACTTGGGCCTATAGCACAGTTATTTCAAGCTGACCAGGGAAATGATATAAGGCTGACTGTCGATATAAATGCTCAAAAAGCAGCTTATGAAGCACTAGCTAATCATAAGGGAGCAGCAGTAGTTATTGATGCTGAAACTGGAGCAGTGCTGGCTATGGCAAGCACTCCTGCTTATAATCCTAACGATATTGAAAAGAATTGGGATATTATAAAAATTTCAGCTGATAGTCCGCTATTAAACCGAGCAACTAAAGGAATGTATCCGCCTGGCTCGACAATTAAGCCCTTAATTGCTGACATTGCCTTGCAAGATGAAGTAACTGATGAAAAAGAAATATTTAATTGTACAGGAAGATTAGACTTAGGAGGCGGAGCCTTTATTGGCGAAAGTCATGGCGAGGTACATAATAAAATTAATCTAAGTCAAGCGATAATTAAATCGTGCAATGTTACGTTTGGTTCTTTAGGTATTCGCTTAGGGGCAAAAAATTTAAGTCAGGGCTTTGAAAATTTTGGCTTGACTAAATCAATAGACGGAGAAGTTTCAGTAGAAAAAGCCAATTTGCCTAATTTTGATAAATTAGCCACTGGAGAATTAGCGCAATTAGCCATAGGTCAGGGAGAATTATTAGTTACTCCTATCCATATGGCGTTAATTGCTAGTGCGTTTGCTAATAATGGTGTTATAATGAAACCATACCTCGTGCAGCAAGTAACTAGACCAAACGGCGCAGTGGTGCAAAATGCTGCCATAGCTAAGTGGCAGACGGCTACTACTGCGGCTTTGGCTACTAAAATTAACAGTTATATGGCAGATGTTGTCAGCAAGGGTACTGGTACAAGAGCTAATATAGCCGGCATAAATATTACTGGTAAAACAGGTACTGCCGAAAATTCTCAAGGCAGCGACCATGCTTGGTTTATCGGCACGGCCGAGGTTAAAAACAGACATATAGCCTTAGCAGTTATTGTAGAAAATGGCGGTGCAGGCGGCCTAGTTGCTGCGCCTATCGCTAAATCTATCATTGCTAGTTTGTTATAGAAATGCTACTCGTTGGGGAGGCTAATTTAATGGAGCACCGAGTTTTGAGCAATCGCTACCGCCTAGAGGAATTTTTAGGCGGCGGCGGCATGGCAGATGTATATAGAGCTACAGATATATTGCTTAATCGCCCTGTTGCAGTTAAAATTTTGCATGCTCAATTTAAAAATGATAAAGAATTTATCAGTAAATTTCACCATGAAGCACAAGCAGCGGCTAGACTTTCCCATGCCAATATTGTAAATATATTCGATGTCGGCATTATGGGCGATGCGCATTATATTGTAATGGAGTATGTTCCTGGCTGTACTTTAAAAGAAAAAATTAAGCGTGAAGGGAAGCTGCCAGTAAATACGGCTTTGCAAATAGCTATTGATATAGCTAAAGCTTTAGCTCATGCCCATGAAAATGGATTGGTACACTGTGATGTAAAACCGCATAATATTTTAATGACTACTGACGGCACAGCTAAAATTGCCGATTTTGGCATAGCCAGTGCAGTTACTGAGTCAACTATGACTTATACGGGGAATGTGGTAGGCTCAGTACATTATTTTTCGCCAGAGCAGGCCAAGGGCGCACATATAACACCTAAATCAGATGTATATTCTTTAGGCGTAGTGCTATTTGAAATGCTTACTGGTGAGCTGCCTTTTAGGGGCGATACACCGGTAAGCATTGCCATGAAACATATAAATGATGAGCCGCCGGCATTAAGGAGCTTAAATCCTAATATTCCGCC
>SAMEA104315428__coassemble_989_pt1 | contig 22621 bp, 16 predicted proteins | sample SAMEA104315428__metabat2_low_PE_031 | metagenome-assembled genome bin SAMEA104315428 (sample SAMEA104315428) | gut metagenome | biome: Monkey gut; feature: monkey-associated habitat; material: faeces | place: China | collected 2013 | reverse complement strand
TTGCCAAAATGTTTTCTATTGTTCCAAAAGTTGGTGTAGGCTTTATTAAGGTTCAGTTGGGCATTGGCAAGTGCCAGACTGTCTACTTCCTTTAGCCAAGGAAATTCCTTTTTATATTGTGCAGGTGTGTTGTTTAGTTTTTTACCTGTTTCTTTATAATAATTTAGGCGGTCGCCAAGCATTTTGTTATAGATAAATCTTGCGCAGCCAAAGGTCTTGGCAAACATAATTTTTTGTTCATTTGTAGGATAAAGTCTGTAACGATATGCTTTGTTCACTATAACCACCTGTCTTGATTTGTAGTACACTTTTGATTATATATGAATAATTGTCTGTCTTCAATTACTTATGTAAATTCGACAGACGGCAATTCATCCCCCGCCTATAGAGGTGGAGGATGAATTGCTAAATTATGTTAAAAAATATCGACGCTCTGTTTTTTAACAGGGCGTTTTTGCTATATTTTTATTGCTGGCTCTCTTGATAAATTGCTGTTGATTTAGTAAAATTGTAGTACAACAATAATAAACAATAGTTGCTTATAGTATTTAGGAGTTGATACGCAGATGTTTTTAGAGGAACGTCAGGAAATTATACTTAGTATGCTGGCTCGTGACGGCAAGGTTCGTGTGCGTGAATTGGCGGAAAAGTTCAAGGTAACTGAGGATTGTATTCGCAAGGATTTAGGCGCGCTAGAGAAAAAGGGCAAGCTAAAACGTACCTATGGCGGCGCGGTTCGTATTCGCGAAAACAGCCACATGGTCGAGGTAAGCAAGCATAGAAATACCGATGTCGAGGCGAAGCAGCGCATTGCTCAGGCAGCTGTAAAGCTAATCCACGAGAAGGATATGGTCTTTTTAGATATTTCTACCAGCAATTTGGCAATAGCCGAGCTATTAGTAAAAATGGAAGAGGATATTACGGTCGTTACCAATATGATTGATATTCTCGTAGTGCTGGCGCGCAATCCCAAAATTCGTGTTATTTTCGCAGGTGGCAAAATAAATAAGAGCCGCGATGGTTTCTGGGGCGGCATGACGCTTGATTTTATTTCCCGCTTAAAGCCAGATATTGCCTTTGTCGGTGCAGTAGGCGTTGATGTAAAGGAAAATTCGGTATCGACTTATGATATTGATGACGGTATCAATAAGGCAGCAATTATCCGCCATAGTAAAAAGGCGTATGTAGTCGCCGAGGCGCGCAAGCTAAGCACGGACGGCAATTATAACTATACTACGCTTGATACACTGTCAGGGCTTATCACTGATACACTGCCTTCGCAGGACATTCAGGAGGCAGCTGATTCTTATGGGGTGGAGATTATTCTGCCATGAGTTTTTATTTCCCACAGAGTCTAAAAACTAAACTATCTTGGGAAAATTTTTATATAATCGTACTAAAAGGACTGAAGGTATATGCTTTTTACCTCGCAGTCCTTTCTGTCTTTAGGCTCTTTTTTATTTTTGGTCTGCATGACTATATAGGAAAAGGCGTGGAAGCTGCCGATATTTTGACGGCAATTAGCCGCGGCTTTCGGCTAAGTATGCAGACTGCGGGCGCATTAACACTTATTTCCTTTGTTCCGGCATTTTTTGCGCATTATATTTATCCACGGCTGGAAAAATATATTTTTGCAGTAGTAAATGGCTTGATTTTAATAGCTTTATCGATATTGCAGCTAGCAAGCTTTCCTTTTTATCGGCAGTTCCGCATGAATTTTAATCAAATGCTGTTTAACGGCGCAAATGATGATATTTATGCCTTGTTTATTACTATGGTGCAGGAGTATTATTTGCCCGTTAGGCTTTTGCTGGCATTTATCCTAGCCTTTATTTTAGGGAAAATATTGTTGTGGTGGCTGGCAAGACCTAGCATAGCTAAGATTATTAATGAAAGGCTTAGCCTGCCGAAAATAATAAAATATGCGGCGCGCCTTGCTTTTTTATACATCGTTTATCTAGTGGTGCTGCTGGGCATTTTTGGCGGCTCGCTGGGCTGGCAGACAGCGGTTGACTGGGAAAATGCCGGTGTTACTAAGGACGATTTTTTAAATGAAGCAATCCTTGACAGTCCGCAGGCAATTTATCGTGCGTGGAATTTAAATAATCGTATGCTTGCCTGTAACGGTCTTAATTTTACAGCTGAGGATATAAAAAATCTGGCAGCTGTTATGGCAAAGCGCACCCCCTACAGCAATAACTTAGATGTGTATTTAACGCGCACAGCTGAGGGCGCAAAAATTAAGCCGCCTAGGCAGGTCTTTATTATAATTTCTGAAAGCCTTGCCAACTGGCCTTTACTAGAAAAATATAAATCCATACCGATAGCTAGCGGCTTACGTTCAATAATTGCCGCTGAGGACAGCGACTACTGCCCGACTATGCTGCCTAACGGTGCAAGCACAGTTTCAGCGGTAACGGGCATCGTTACGGGACTGGCAGACGCTAATTTATATCTTACCACTATGCCCGAAAGTTTTAGCGCGCCCTATCCGACCGCTAGTGCAGAAGTTTTAAAAAAGCTAGGCTATCAAACTAATTTTTACTATGCCGGCCCTGCCACTTGGGAGCGTATCGGTGCTTTTACCAAAGCGCAGGGCTTTGAGCATTTCTATAGTCGCGGTGATTTTGGCGATGTTCCAGGGAGCGTTTGGGGCTGTGAGGACGAGTATCTGTATAGTGCGGTGCTAAAAAGCGTAGCAGAAAATAAAGATGCTATGACCTTTAATGTTATATTAAACGCCTCTAATCACTCGCCCTACGATATAAATTTAGCCGCCAAAGGCTTTCCAAAAGAGAAAGTCAGAAATAGCTTGCCGCAAGATGTACAAAACGATGAGGATTTACTAAAAGAGTTAGGGCATTACTGGTATGCTGATAGGGAGCTGGCGAAATTTGTAAAAAATATAAAGACCGATTACCCCGAAAGCCTTATTATAATTGTCGGCGACCATGGCGACCGCTATAATATCGAAAAACAGCCGCCCACCTATGAGCGTTACGCTGTTCCCTTAATAATAACGGGAGCAGGAATTTATAAAGGCATACTTGCTAGTGACGCTGCGGGCAGTCAGATTGATATTGTGCCGACAATAATCGAGTTAATCGCGCCTAAGGGCTTTAATTATTTGTCGCTAGGGACAAGCCTTACCGAAAATCGGCAGGGTGTAAACTATGGCTTTTGGATAACTAGAAAGGCTATCGGCAAGGCAGATACTGTGCCTTTAGTAGTCGAGCCGATAGATGAAAACGCGCCGCCGCTTGCTATTGATGATAATGCCATGCAGGACTATATCAATGCAGTGCGCGCTATATCCTGGTATCGTCCTAAATATGGTGCGATAATTGATGAAAGCCTGCTAGAAAATAGATGATTAAGAGGTACTAACATTGCTGACGCTAAAAAAATGTAAGCTTTGTCCGAGAAAATGCAATATAGACCGCTATAATACTATTGGCTTTTGCGGTGCGGGCAGCCAGGCAAAAATTGCGCTGGTTTCCCTGCATCCGTGGGAAGAACCCTGCCTAGTAGGAGAAAAAGGAGCAGGGACAGTATTTTTTTCTCATTGCAATCTGCGCTGCGTATACTGTCAAAATTATGAAATAAGCCACGGCGGCAAAGGAATTATCGTAACGGACGAGCGACTAGCAGAAATTTTTCTTGAGCAGCAGGCGCGCGGCGCAGCTACGCTTGATTTAGTCACGCCCACGCACTATGTGTTAAATATTATTAAGGCACTTGATATAGCGCGGCAGCAGGGCTTTAATCTGCCGGTAGTCTATAACTCTAGTGCTTATGAAACGCCCGAAACCATAGCGGCATTAAATGGCTATGTAGATATTTATTTGCCCGACTTAAAATATTTTTCCCCCGAAGCTAGCGAAAAATATTCTAAAGCCAAGGATTATTTTAAAGTAGCGAGCCACGCTATACAAAAAATGTATGAGCAGGTCGGCAAAACGGTTTTAGCCAATGACGGCAGAATGACCCGCGGCGTTTTAGTGCGGCATATGGTACTTCCCTCCTATAGACACGATAGTATGCAAATAGTAAAATGGCTGTGGGATAACTTTGGCGATAATATTTATATAAGCTTGATGAGTCAGTATACGCCTATGTATAAGGCAAGCGATTATAAAAAAATAAATCGCCGCCTGACTACCTTTGAGTATCAGTCGGTGGTAGACTATGCCCTAGACTTAGGCATTAACAATTGTTTCGTGCAGGAGCGGCGCGCTGCCAGCGAAGAATATGTACCGTTATTTGACGGGCGCGGCGTAGAAAAATAGCAGGGGGAACGTAAATGATTAGTAATAAAGGACTAGTGGCAATGGTTGTAGTCCTATTTAACCTGCTAGTTATACCTACAGTAACGGCAAATCCACCCCAAGAAATGAATATGCCGGCATACGAAGAAAATGCACCGAAAATACCGCCGCCTGTCGTGTTGCGCGGCGGGCCAGACCCTAATGCCCACTATCTGCCGCGCGAGGAAAAAGAAGACAGCGGCAGCCTAAGCAGCTGGGACATTATAAACGCCCTCTTTGTGCTGTTTGTCGTGGCAGATTTAATAACGCTCCCTATACTCATAAAAATGTGGTTTTTTAACAAACAAAAGAATTTAGAAGATAAGTAAAAAGACACGCTTGCAGCGTGTCTTTTTTACTTATCAAATATTTTCTAAAAAATCTTGTATATAGGGGAGAGCCGCGCCGATTACGATATTATGCTTGGGCATACGGCTAATCTCTAAAAAATCATGAGCTTCTGGGAAAGGCGTTTGCTCTGCAATTTGCTGATATAGATAGTCGATGTCGGCAGTCTGTAAATATGAGGCTAGATAGCCGCCAAGAATAAAAGTTTTATCGTAGACTAAGTGCAGCATATTGATAGCGCGAGCTAAATTTTTTAAATAAGTAATCCAAATATCTTGAAAGTGGCGGTCGGCAGCGCGCACTTTTTCAAAAAATGTGCCGAGATTATCTAAATCGTAGTGCAAGGCGCGTAGCGAGCAAAGTGTTTCTAAACAGCCATGTTTGCCGCAATAACACTTTTCGCCGTCAGGTTTCATCTGTATATGTTCGATTGTAGCACTGTGTCCGTGCGAGCCGGTTATTATTTTGCGGTCAATGATTAAGGCAGCAGCAAGATGACGGCTAAGGGAAAGATAAAAGGCATCTTTTAATTTTGGCGATGCCCAAAGCTCGGCAATAGCGGCACTGTGGGCATCGTGAAAAAAGCGGCAGGGATAGGGCAGATATTTTTTGACGACGGCAATATTTAACCCCGTACAGTCTAAAATTTTGCCGTAGATAACTTGCTGACCGTCAGGCGATATAAGCCCTTGCATGGCAAAGCCGACACCTAGGATTTGTTCATCGCTCATCTGACATTTTTCTTTAAACTGTAATATGTGAGAACAAACCTGCTTAAAATAATCATCTGTCGGGGAAAAATCAAGCTCAATGACAGCGCGATTAATTTTTTGGCCGTATAAGTCAATAGCAATAATTTTTATTAAACGGCTTAAAATTTCTACGCCGATACTTACGCGATACTGCGGCTCTATGGCATAGGCACTAGGCTTGCGTCCGACTACTTCGCTCTCTAGCTGACCTGCTTCGCTAATCAGTCTTTCTTCTTTTAGCGCGGTAAGATTAGTGGTTACTGTAGGTCGGCTTAGGCGCAAGCTATAGGCAATATCCTGTTGGGAAACCGTTTCATTTTGATATATGTATTGATAAATACGCTGGCGGTTGGTTTGGCGTATTTCATACGGAGTAATGCTTTTTTTCATAAATTGACCTCGCTTATTTTACAAAAAGGCTTTTCAATATATTAGACTTCATTATAGCACAGGGCTTTAGCAAACGCTATGACTAACTAAAAGACGGAATTTTTATGATTTTTTCGCTATTGCTATTGACTTTAAAGAGAAATGTGATATTATGTAAATAGATTTGAAAAATGATTTTACAAAATAGTTAAACAGAAAGGAAGCTTTATCATGGGTATCTTAGAAAAAATGGCATTAACTGGCAAAAAAGGATTTGTTACGGGAGCTGCTCGCGGTATCGGCAAATGCACCGCAACGGCATTTGCCGAGGCTGGAGCTGATGTGGCTATTGTTGATTTAGATATTGAAACGGCTGAAAAAACGGCGGCAGAAATTGCTGAAAAGACTGGACGCAAGGTTATTGCTATTAAGACTGACTGCACTAATAAAGAGCAGGTTGATGCCATGGTTCAAGAAGTAGTTGAAAAACTTGGCGGTCTTAACTTCTGTCATAATAATGCCGGTATCTGTATAAATGCACCGGCGGAAGAAATGACGTATGAGCAGTGGCTAAAAGTTATAAATATCAATCTTAACGGCATTTTCTTAACTGATATTGCTGCTGGTAAATATATGCTAGCGCATGGCGGCGGCTCGATTATAAATACCGCCTCGATGTCGGCACATATCGTCAATGTGCCGCAGCCGCAATGTGCTTATAATGCCTCTAAGGCTGGTGTCATTCAGCTGACAAAATCGCTGGCTATCGAATGGGCTAAAAAAGGCGTGCGTGTAAACTGCATAAGCCCTGGCTATATTGCTACTGAGCTTACCATGAACTCGCCGACACTTATTCCGCTTATCGAAAAATGGAATGCTATGGCACCAATGGGACGTATGGGAAAACCTGAAGAGCTAGAGTCAATTTGCGTATATCTAGCTGGCGATACAAGTACCTTTACTACTGGCACTGATGTTATTGTTGACGGTGCATTTACTTCATTCTGATAATAAAATTTACCGATGACGATAATAGATGAGCCGGCAGCTTGCTGCTGGCTCATCGTATAAGAGGGGGAAGCGTCATGACTGGCAAAGAGAGTATTAAAAATGGCAGAACAGCTTTGGGGATTGAGCTTGGCTCGACACGTATTAAAGCCGTACTGATTGATTATTCGGGCAAAGTATTAGCTGTTGGTATCTATGATTGGGAAAATTCATTAGAGAATGGAATTTGGACATTTCATTTAGCTGAAATCTATGCAGGACTTCGCGGCTGCTATCAGTCCTTAAAACAAACAGTTAAAGAAAAATATGACATAACTTTAAAAGCTGTAGGCTCAATCGGCGTAAGTGCCATGATGCACGGCTATATGGCTTTTGATAAAGAAGGAAAGCTATTAGCACCATTTCAAACTTGGCGCAACACCAATACGCAAGCCGCAGCTGACTGCCTGACCGAATGTTTTAATTTTAATATTCCACTGCGCTGGACAGTCGCGCATCTTTATCAGCGCATTTTAGATAAAGAGGAACATGTAAGAAATATTGCTTATGTTTCAACGCTGGCAGGCTTTATTCATTGGCAGCTGACGGGCGAAAAAGTTATCGGCGTAGGTGATGCCTCGGGGATGTTCCCGATTGACCCGCTTACTAATGATTATGCAGCAGATATGGTAAAAAAGTTTGATAGTTTATTGCAGCCCTACGAATTTAACTGGCAACTGCGCGATGTATTTCCCAAGGTATTAGTAGCTGGTCAAAGGGCGGGTAAGCTTACTAAAAAAGGCAGCCTTCTACTTGATGAAGCAGGCGATTTAGAAATTGGCATACCGTTTTGTCCGCCGGAAGGCGATGCCGGTACGGGCATGGTTGCTACTAATGCCGTAGCTCCGCGCACGGGCAATGTTTCGGCTGGTACTAGCACCTTTGCCATGATTGTGTTAGAGCGTCCGCTCAGTAAGCTGCATCGGGAAATTGATATGGTAGCCACACCGACAGGTGCGCCTTGTGCTATGTCGCATGCTAATAACGGTACAACCGACCTCAATGCCTGGGTAGAGCTGTTTAGCGAGTTTGCCAGCCTTATGGGGAAATCTATAGATATGGGTGAGCTATTTACTAAGCTTTATACTAATTCTTTGCAAGGGGACTACGATTGTGGCGGTATTTTACCCTACGGCTATTATTCGGGTGAAAACATCACTATGATAAATGAAGGTCGCCCCATATTGCTGCGGACGGCAAAGAGCCGTTTTAATCTTGCTAATCTTATGCGCGCTCATCTTTATACTTCGCTCGGAGCTGTCAAAATTGGTTTGGATATTTTGCATGAGGAGGGCGTTGCTGTTGACCGTGTAATGGGGCATGGCGGTTTCTTTAAAACTAGAGGTGTGGGGCAGCGTTACCTTTCAGCAGCTTGCGATGCGCCCGTTACAGTTATGCACACCGCTAGCGAAGGCGGAGCTTGGGGCATTGCGCTACTAGCAGCATATTTAGCTGACCAAAAAACTAAGGAAACATTAGCTGATTATCTTGAAAAGCGTATCTTTTCTCAGCTTGACGGCGAAACACTAACAGCAACAAAGGCGGAGATTGAGGGATTTGAAACTTTTATGGAGCATTATAAAGCTGGGCTTTCAGTAGAAAAAGCGGCAATCGCTGCAATTGATTGGTAAAGGGGGCTAACATCATGATGAGTAAATGGCGTATTCGTATCGGGTATGGCATGGGCGACCTAGGCTGCAATCTAGTATTTAGCACTATGGCATCATATCTAATGGTATTTTATACTGATGTATTCGGTATTGCTGCGGCGGCTGCCGGTACAATGATGCTGGTTACTAAATTTATTGATGCCATGACGGATACGACTATGGGCATAATTGTTGACCACACACATACGCGCTGGGGGCAGGGTCGTCCGTATTTTCTGATTGGTGCAATTCCTTTTGCTATCTTTACCTTTCTGACCTTCTATATTCCCGATTTTGATGCAACAGGCAAACTGATTTGGGCATATATTACTTACTGCTTGCTATGCACTGCCTATACCGTGGTAAACATACCTTTAAATACTATAGTTCCTCGCTTAACCTCTGATATTCATGAACGTGATATATTAGTATCTACCCGTATGATTTGCGCCATGATTGGTACGTTATGTCGATAACTGCTCCCTTAGTTGAGTTTTTCGGTGCAGGTGATGAGGCACAGGGATATTTAATAACTATGACCTTATACGGCATTGCCGCTATGTTTATTTTTTTCTTTACCTTCTCTAGCACTAAGGAAGTTGTGCCGCCGACCATAGATAACGCGCACATGGGTTTAAAGGATAGCTTTAAGGGACTTACGGGACAGGCTTGGATTTTATTTTTCCTAAATCTTTTCTATTTTTCACTCTACGTTGTCCGCAATACTACGGTAATCTATTATTTTAAATATAATTTAGACCGCTCCGACCTATTAGCTCTAGTCGGTATTTTAGGTATTCTTTCGGGCTTGCCGATGCTTTTAGCCTTACCGACACTTGAAACGCGTTTTAAAAAACGCAGCTTGATGTTCTTTAGCGTGGCACTTTATATAGTAGGCGACCTATTAATTTATTTTGGACAATCCTCGATTTTTTGCTTGCTGGCTGGTTTAGTGATAACTGGTCTGGGAATTTATGGAATATTCGGCATAACCTTTGCTATGCAGCCGGATGTAATTGACTATTCTGAGTACAAAAAGAATAAAAGCATTGCGGGACTTATTGCCGCTTTCCAAGGCTTCTTCGTAAAAGGCGGTATGGGATTAACTAGCTTTGTTGTAGGCTGGTTCTTAAATATGGGCGGCTATGTGCCTAACGCCGTGCAAAGTGCGTCTGCTTTGCAGGCTATCGAGGATTGCTTTATTTGGATACCGCTCCTTCTTTGTGCTATGATTGCCGGTCTGATTTATTTTTATAAATTAGATTATATTCGTACCGATATGACAGCCGAACTCGACCTTCGCCGTCAAATATTAGCCGGAAGTGCCGATACTCCCGATATAATTCAGGCAATGCCGCAGTATGACCCTGAGGCAAAATAAGGCAGAAATAAATTGGAGGAATATTTATGGAAAAGACTTTAATAACTATTTCACGGCAATTTGGCAGCGGCGGCCGAGAGGTGGCGGAAATTTTGACAAAAAAATTAAACTGTCACCATTTTAATAGCAAGATTGTGGAGCTGGCAGCTAAAAACCTGCATGATGGCGTGGATATAAAAAGAGCGATTGAGCGTTCCTATTATCCGCCGGAAACAGTACAAGGAAATCTTGATAAATACGAGGGCTTTGAACGGTTAGTCGAAAATAATCGTATGTATGTCGAGCAAGCCAAAGTTATATTAAATGTAGCCGAGCAGCCAGAAAGTGCTATATTCTTAGGACGTTGTGCCGACTACATTTTGCGCAACCGAAAGGATGTATTTTCCTTTTTTATTTATGCTGATGACGATTTTCGCGCTATGCGCGGCAAAACAAAATATAATGGCATGAGCCTAAAAGAACTAAATCGCGAAGAAAATCGCCGCAAGCAGTATTATGAATTTTATACCGGTCAGCAATGGGGCGACCCGACTAACTATGATATGATGATAAATACCAGCAAAATTTCCCTAGAGAAAGTGGCAGATACCATTTTGGCATACATTAACTTTTGCCGTAGTTAAAAACTAATTCATTAATAGAATAAAAAAATCCCCCAAGATTAGGGGATTTTTTTATCGTTCTGGCAGTCCGTCAGGGTCATTGATGAGTTTTTGTGCGCCGAGCATGGTGGTTAGGTTTTCGCGAGTAAAGCTATAGGTGCTGCTAGCAAAGTCCTGTGCGGGGTCGTAGCGCGTAGACGGCGCATTTAAAAGTCCGCAAATGGTATCATAGAGCATATCATTAGTAAAGTAGCGGCTTTGGTGGCTGCGCAGTGCCGCGGTATGCCCCGGCATTGCCTGCTGATAGGCGGGCGAAAGGTACATAAAGAATGGTACGCGCACCATATCAAAGCTAAATACATCAGGATTGTGGCTAATCTCGATGTTTTCGCCGTGGTCAGAAAAGTAAACCATAGCCTGCAAATTTAAATTGATTTTAGCGTAATCAAAAATTTCATTTAGTATGTGGTCGGTGTATAAAATACTATTGGCGTAGGACTCTAGCGAGGTTACGGTTGATTCGCCTTCAGCGGTTTTAAACACGCTGAATTTGCTAGGATAGCGGTTATTGTAATAAATATGGCTGCCCATGACGTGGAGCACCACAAAATTATTTTTCGTGGGGTCGAGCGTTTTTAGATATTCTAAAAGTGACTCGTCATATTTATCGGAGAATGTATAGGAGTCATCAGTCCATTCGGCATGGTCGGCAGTTTTGGCAACCAAGGTTATAGCACTGTCATATTGACCGTAGCGGCCTTGATTGCTAAACCAGTAGGTTTCATAGCCCGATTTTTTGGCAACATCGATTATTGATGCCGACTCAAAAAATTCTTTGTCATTGTATTGGCTTTGCTCAGTCAGTGCGCGTTGAAGTACTGGCACGGTTTGTGACCACGAGGCATAGGCATTGTCAAATTTTATAAAGCTTTCCGGAGCAGCTGCTAGCATTTTGGAAAGCCATGGCGTGTCATTATAGGCAAAGCTAGGAGTAAATGCTTTCATGTAGTTACGCGATGCACTTTCGCCGATAACGATTATTACCGTACCAGGAGCGCGGGCGGCGAGGGTAAATCGCTGGTCGATAGCAATGTCGTTTAGTCTGTCATCGTGACCCACGCTGTATTGCTGCGTTTGGTTTACATAGGTGGTAACGTCATCGAATAGTTCAGCAATCGAGGTTTGCGGCAGGTAGTAGCTGACTGACCACAGGGTGACGGCAATTAAGGCGGCGGCTGCGCCCATGCGTCCCGCGGTGGTATCGTCAGCGAGCGTGCGCCTAGCGAATTTTAAATGTGCGCGATAGCAGGCATAAATAAAGCCGCAAAAGCCGGCGATTATTAAAAGTGCTGGCAAAATGCCGATATTGGACTCGATAAAATCAATGCTTTCGCGCCAGTTGGTGAGATAAAGTGCCATGAGCGAGGCGGGCGAAAGGCAGTGCCAAAATAAACAGTAGTAGGTAATCTCGATAAAGGGAATAACGATGATGATAAAATTTAGCATCGCCATTATTAGCGCGGTCAGTTTTTCTTTGCCTAGTCTAAACAGCACGCTGGCTAAACTAGACAGCATAATAAATAAGCTGGTGCCGAGAATAAAATCAAAGCAGATTTTTGATTGATACCAGCCGCTATTATATGTCCAAGTATATAGCAGGGGAAAGGTTATGCACCATGAAAGCCCTGATATGAGGTTCGGCAGTGCGGCTAATGAAAATATTGGCACTTGTGTACCGTAGTAGACTAGTTCTAGCATAAATATTACCGGCACGATTAGCGGCACAAAATATTCTGCGCCCATGTCCTGCCCGATGTCGATATAAAAGGCGATAAGGCAGAAAAAATAAATAGCGGCCGCTGTCAGCGCGCGGATAATTTTATTTTGAGTTTCGGTTGATAGCGTCATAAATATCTTCTTTCTAAGTCTATTGAACAGCAAAAAAGCGAGCCGATATAAGTTCGCTTTTATCTATTATAGCAATTCGCCTTAAATAAATAAATGCCATTTTTTACCATTGCGCTAAATCTCTATATTTGTTACAATAAACCCGTTACGGCTGTAGAAAAACACAATATATAGGGAGGCGTAAGAGTGTGTACCACTAAATAGTGGGCTCGATACTATATGAATATAAAGACAGTTACTAAGAGGTCTGGCCACACGGTACCTTATAATCGCGCTAAAATCTATAATGCCATAGTCGGTGCGAATGTAGACGGCGGCAGCACGATGTCAGAAAAGGATGTCGATGCCGTCACCAGTCAGGTTGAGTGGGACGTGGCCGAGCGCGAAAATGTGAGCGTAGAGGAGATACAGGATATTGTAGAGCAGGAGCTAATGAAATATGGCTTTTACGATGTCGCTAAAAAATATATAACCTACCGCCAAAAGCACGCGGAAAGAAGAGCGGCACAAAAGCATTTAATGGACTCTTACCGCGATATTTTCTTTGCCGATGCCGTCGATGTCGACCTAAAGCGCGACAATGCCAATATTAATACTGATGCCTCAATGGGCATTATGCTAAAGCTCGGAGCAGAAGGAGCAAAACACTTTGTCGATAACTATGTTTTGACTGACGAGTTCCGCGAGGCAGACAAGGAAAACTGGATACACATTCACGATAAGGATTTTTCCTTAATCACCTTTAACTGCTGCCAGATTGATTTGCTAAAATTATTTCATGGTGGCTTTTCTACAGGGCATGGCTTTTTGCGCGAGCCGAACTCTATTCGCGCCTACGCCAGCCTTGCCTGCATTGCCATTCAGTCCAACCAAAACGATATGTTTGGCGGACAGTCGATAAATGCTTTTGATTATGCTATGGCGGAGGGTGTAGGCAAATCCTTTAAAAAAGCGGTAATCGATGAGGCACATAAAGCCCTAGTCTATGCTGTCGGCATGGATAAGGTCGGCACGCTGAAGAAATTTAAAGCTGAGTTTAAACAGGTTATTGACCTTGATAAATGCCTTTATGATGAAAAGCTAGACACCGAGCGCGCAAAAAATTCTGAAATAGAAATCGCTGCTACACTAGCTAAATTTACTGCCGCCTATGATGAAAGTTTAGACTTAGTGCATCTAGCAAAAACTGTCTATCGCCTTGCCTGCGCGGACGTAGTCGAGGAAACACATCAGGCAATGGAGGCACTTATCCATAACTTTAACACTCTGCACAGCCGCGCTGGTGCGCAAGTGCCGTTTAGCTCGATTAACTACGGCATGGATACAAGCCCCGAGGGCAGGCTTGCCACGCGCGAGGTCTTAAACGCAATTTGGGCAGGACTAGGCAACGGCGAAACGCCGATTTTCCCTATTTCTGTATTCCAACTAAAGGCGGGCGTAAATTATAACGAGGGAGACCCCAACTATGATTTATTTAAGCAAGCGTGCAAAACCAGTGCCAAGCGTCTGTTCCCGAACTTTGTAAATGTCGACGCGCCCTACAATCTGCAATACTATAAAGAAGGCGACTATAATTCCGTAGTAGCTACTATGGGCTGCCGCACCCGCACCATGAGCAATGTCAACGGGCCGGCAGTATCCGGCAGCCGCGGCAATTTTTCGTTTACTACGATAAATCTGCCCAAACTTGCCTTAGAGGCAAAGGGCGACTTAGATAAATTTTGGGAGCTTTACGATAAATATATAGCTATTTCCCATGACTATCTGCTGGCACGCCTCAGCGTTATTGAGCAAAAGCACGTCTATAACTATCCCTTCCTTATGGGGCAGGGCGTGTGGATGGACAGCGATAAATTAAAAGGCAATGACAGCATAAAGGATATATTAAAGCACGCCTCGTACTCAGTCGGCTTTTGCGGTCTAGCAGAGTGCCTAAAGGCACTAATCGGCAAGCATCACGGCGAAAGTGAAAAGGCGCAGGAGCTAGGCCTAAAAATAGTCGGTCATTTGCGCAAGCGTATGGACGAGTACGAAGAAAAGGAACATATGAACTGGAGCTGCTTTGCTACGCCGGCAGAGTCTACCGCTGGTCAGTTTCAGCGTGCCAACCGTAAAAAATACGGCGTGATTGCGGGTGTTACCGACCGCGACTACATGACTAACTCTAGCCATGTGCCGGTATACTATCCTATCCGTGCCATTGATAAAATACGTATCGAAGCTCCCTACCATGCCTTAGAAAATGCAGGCCATATCGCCTATATCGAAATGGACGGCGATGCTACGAAAAACGTCAAGGCATTTGAAAGCATCGTCCGCGCTATGCACGATGCCAATATGGGCTATTTTTCAATCAATCACCCCGTTGACCGCGACCCCGTGTGCGGCTATACAGGCATAATTGAAAACGAATGTCCGCATTGCCACCGCAAGGAAATAGAAACCGGTCATTTCACCGTGAAAAGAATGAAGGACTAAATAAAAAATGGAAGCATTATGCTTCCATTTTTTGTATTTTACTTTAAATAAATTGACGGGTCGATCTTAATTAGCTGGAGAAAGTGACGCAACTCGTTATCTACTAGCACCTGCAAAATTTTCTTTTGCTCGCTGTAGGTGGTGGCTAAATCTATAAGGCGCGGCTTAGTAAGCTTGCCGTTTAGGTCGGCAAAGATAACAATAGTCGGTGTTTCACTGCGACCAAAGACTATTTCCTTTACTATGCCATAGCCGTAAATGGTTTTCATTATTGTGCCGACTGGATAGATAGCTACATTATTAAAAAACAAGCTTAATAAATGCGGGTCAAACTGACCGCGGTCTAAATTAACCATGATATTGTAGGCGATATGGGGCATGTAGGCTTTTTTATAGGGTCGCTCGCTGGTCAAGGCATCATATACATCAGCGATAGCCACGAGCTTAGAAAATGGATGAATTTTATTGCTGCTTAGACCGTGAGGATAGCCGCTGCCGTCGATATGCTCGTGATGTTGGGCGGCAATGGCGGCTAAAATATCGGGACTGGGGAGTTTGGTACTCATCTCATGGATACGCTTTGCGCCGGCTAGCGGGTGCTTTTTTATAATTTCAAATTCATCGGGGCGCAGGCGGGTACTTTTATTTAAAATATCAGCGTCAACGTCTATCTTGCCTAAATCATGGAGCAGCGCGCCTAAGGTTAATATTAATAAATCATTTTTACTGTAGTGGCATAGTAGCCCTAGCATTGCCGATAAAATAGCGACATTTACGCTGTGGGCAAAGGTATAGGTATCATGCAGGCGAATATCAGTAAGCTGTACGAGATTTTCCTTGCGGTCGATAATGTCAAAAATTATCTGCTCGCTGACATTTTGCAAAGATCTAGTATCTAGCCGCCCGCTCGCCTCGACTGCCGTAAAGGTATCATAAACCTTTTGAATAGCATTTATGCGGGTATGCTCCTGCACAATGTCATCAGGTGGGAGAATTTTAAAATTAGGGTCTGGCGAGGTAACATTTACGGTGGGAATACCGATTTTATTAAGCTTATCAATGTAGCTTGTTGATAAGGGGTTGCCCTTTACTAGATAGCTGCCGCCGTGATTATTGTAGACGCTTTGGGCAATAATCATGCCCTCTTTTAGTCTTTTTACTGGTAGACGAACCATTAAATTCTTCCTTTCAAAGACAGGCTTTGATTTTTTTATTTATATAATAGCTTAAATAAAGCACAAATAAAAGATTTTGGCAAAATTTAAGCGGATATTAACAGATGTTGCGGGCAGGATTTTAATTTGCTATACTTACTTAGTTATAGAATTTATTTCTTAAATATATAGGGAGCGAATAAATTGCGACAAACACGCGGAAAAAAGCGCAGCTTTCGGCGGCTGAAAAAGCTCGGAGCAATTTTGCTGATAATAATAGTTGCCTTGGCTGGCTGGCAGCTGGGCAAAAGTAGTGACAAGCCGGCTGAAGATGCCACTATCACTGAGGATAATGTAGTAAATGTAATGCTAATGGGCGTTGACCGGCGTGCCGATGATGTCGGGCGCAGCGATACGCTTATGGTGACATCTATAGATACTGACAAGAATAAGGCGGCATTATTATCAGTGCCGCGCGATACGCGCGTCCTTATAGAAGGAAACTACGAAAAAATAAATCATGCCTACGCCTACGGCGGTCATAAATTAACACAGCAAACGGTAGAAAATCTGCTCGGCGTAAAAATAGACCACTACATACTGATTGATACTAGGTCATTTGAGCGTATAGTCAATGCTATAGGCGGTGTAGACATTGATGTAGAAAAGCGTATGTATTATGAAGACCCGTGGGACGATAACGGCGGCCTAGTTATTGATTTACATCCTGGCGAGCAGCATTTAGACGGCGACAAAGCAATTCAGTATGTGCGCTATCGTGACGGCGAAGGCGATATTGGCCGCATCGGCAGACAGCAAAAGTTTATGCAGGCGGTACTAGAAAAGCTGATAACGCCGGATATTTTGCCGAAGCTGCCTAAGCTGGTCGAGGAAATTTCGGCGGCGGTCGAAACTGATATGTCGGTTTCTGAGCTAATATCGTTTGCCAAAGATATAAAGACGCTGCATGACAACGGACTGACCGCGCAAATGGTGCCAGGCCGTCCTGCCTACATAGAAGATATTAGCTATTGGATACCCGATATTAAAAAGCTGCGCGAGCTACTCGCCGCGGAGCTAGATTTAACAATGCCCGATGCAGCTAAGGCGCGCGCGGCAAGTGATGAGGAAGAATATTTAAAATCCATGCCTAAGGGCTTAGAGCTAGCCGATACTGAAAGCAGCGGCAAGCTAGATACGGCTAAAAAATCGACTGATGAGCCGAAAACTGATATAACTAAGCCGATGAAGCCTAGTGAAATCACGGTCATGGTTATAAATGAGAGCGGTATAAACGGTGCAGGCGCAAAAGTAGCCGATATTCTAAAGAAAAAAGGCTTTAAAATATCGGGGGTAGAAACGGGCAAAACCAGCTCAAGAGAAAATACAACGATTACTACCGCCACGAGAAATACCGATGTATTCTACGGTATGCCGTTTAAATGCGTTATCATGGACGGCGGCACAGCTAATCAGGCAGTAGTGCGCATAGGTTTAGATTATCAAAAATAAGGATAGGTGATAATGTGGGAATGATGAAGGTCAGAGGCTTAAAAAAAGCCTTTGGCATTGATGAGCTTTTTCACGATGTAAATTTTGATGTCGGCAGAGGCGATAAGGTCGGCTTTGTCGGGGCTAACGGCGCAGGAAAATCCACGCTCATGCGCATCCTCTTAGGCAAGGAAGAAGATGACGGCGGCTCTATCATATTTGACAGTGCTGATACTATCGGCTATGTCGAGCAGCAGGCAGATTTTAAAGGAAAAACGCTTTACGATGAGTTTAAAAATGCCTTTGTCGATATTTTAGCTCTAGGCGAAAAAAAGCAGGCGTTAGAAAAGAAAATTGCTGCTGCGCCGACTGCCGAGCTAATGGCAGACTATGCCAAGGTAGTAGAAGAATTTGAGCGGCTAGAAGGCTATGACTACGAAAGCCGTATAAAAAAAATTGCCTTTGGTCTAGGCTTTAGCGAACAGGATTTCACTCGCGAGGTGGCGCACTTTTCTGGCGGGCAAAAGACAAGAATTTGTTTAGCCAAGGCACTTTTACGAGAGCCTGATTTTCTCTTTTTAGACGAGCCGACCAATCATCTCGATATTCATATGATTGAATGGCTAGAGGGCTTTTTACAAAATTATAGCGGCGGCGTACTATTAATCTCGCACGACCGCTACTTCTTAGACAAGGTGGCAACGCGCATTATCGAGCTTGACAATAAGACGGTAACTAGCTACGAGGGAAACTATACCTATTTTATGCGCGTCAAGACTGATAGGCGCGCCGCTCTAAAATCTGCTTATGAAAAACAGCAGGAGCATATAAAAAAGACTGAAGAATATATTCGCCGCTATAAGGCAGGCATTAAGTCTAAGCAGGCGCGCGGCAGACAAAGCCAGCTAAATAGACTAGAGCGCATAGTGCTGCCGCCTGAAGCGGCAAGCTTTAATTATTTTGCTTTTAATAAGCCGACTGAATGTGCCGATAGAGTAGCTGAATGTGAAGAAATTTCTGCTGCGTTTGGCACGCACACCATTTTTGAAAAATTATCGCTGCTTATCCGCCGCGGTGACGGCGTGGCACTCGTTGGGCCAAACGGTGCGGGCAAGACTACGCTCCTTAGAATTTTAGTCGGCGAGCTAGAGCCGACTGCTGGCCGCGTAAAAATTGGCAGCCGCGTAAAAATCGGCTATTTTTCCCAGCAGCACGAGGGACTAAATCCCGAAAATACCGTTATTGACGAGATAATGTACACCTTTGGTACTGACGAGGAGCAGGCAAGACGCTATCTTGGTGCATTTTTGTTCCACGGCGATGAGGTGCTAAGAAAAATTGGCTCGCTCTCAGGCGGTGAGCAGTCGCGCGTAGCCTTCTTAAAGCTAATGCTGACGGGAGCTAACTTTTTAGTATTAGACGAGCCGACCAACCATTTAGACATTCCCGCCCGCGAGGCAGTCGAGGAAGCTCTAATGGCATATCTCGGTACATTTTTAGCCGTATCGCATGATCGCTACTTTTTAGATAAGGTCGCTAACTGTACACTAGAGCTAGAAAACGGCAGACTTACGGAATACGCGGGCGGCTATAGCTATTATTTAGCTAAAAAAGCTGCTCTAGCTGAAGAAAAAGCTGAAATTTTAGCTGACAAACCCAAAAGCGCGCCGACTAATAAGCCGCAGTTAAGTGAAAGTATGCCTGCGGCAAGCGATAAGGCTAAGGCACACGCTATCGAGATTAGCCGTATTCAAAGCATGAGCGATGCTAAACGCGAGGAGCTTATAAGGCGCGCCGAGGCAGAAATAGCCATGGCGGAGGCGGAGCTAAAGGGCTTAGAATTTGAAATGAATAATCCTAGCTTGCAGGCAGACCCAGCTAAAAGTGCCGAGATTGCCAAGGCATACGCCGAAAAGGAGCAGGAAATCGAGGAACGCTACGCCAAATGGGAGCGTCTAACGGAGGCTTAAAATAGATGGATTATCCACAAACCCGCTACGGGCAGCAAACACTGAAATTTAATGAGATAGAGGAGCTATCAGGAGCGGTAGAAAATATAATTTTTGCTAGCCCTGACGGCAAATTCTGTGTGTTTAGCCTGCGCCAAGCAAACACTAGGGCAAGAGCGACTGTTACACTAAACAGTGAGCCGCCGCTAGTCGGGCAGCAGGTAAATTTAAAGGGTGCGTGGATAAAACATCCCAAATTCGGACAGCAGTTTAAGGCGCAGTCCCTGCATATCGAAACGCCGACCAGTATTGACGGCATTGAAAGATTTTTAGCAGCGGGCGTGATAAAAGGTGTCGGCGCGGCTATGGCTAAACGGCTAGTAGACGAGTTTGGCGAAAAAACATTAGAAGTAATCGAAAAAACACCGGAAAAACTAGCTAAAGTTGCCGGCATTGGCAAAAAGACCATTGAAAAAATAGCCAGCTCCTACCAAGGACAGGCAGAGCTTAGAGAGGTTATGCTGTGGCTAGAAAGTCATAATGTATCAGGGTCGCTAGCGGCAAAGATAGTTAAAAAGTTTGGTTCGTTCTCGTTAGAGGTATTAGAAAAAGACCCCTACCGTCTAGCCCGCGAGGTTGACGGTATCGGCTTTGCTACAGCTGACATTATTGCTAGTGCCAGCGGACTTGCTCCCGATGATAACAGCCGAATAGCCGCCGGCATAAACTACGCCCTCGCGCAGATTGCGCTAAATGGTCACTGCTGCATACCGGAAATGGCACTAGAGCAAAATGCCGCCAAGCTATTACAGCTAGACATTGCCGCCGTGCGCCAAGTTCTAAAAAATGAGCTAAGGCAAAAACATTTGCTGAGTGAATTTGTAGGCAATGACACACTTATCTATCCGCCTTATTTATATATCGCCGAAAAGAAAACCGCTGACAAGCTGCGCTATCTTAAAAGATATGCTGATGACTTTGAAGCTATTGACGCTGATAATATGGTAGCAGAATGGGAAAGAAAAAATAATTTTAAACTGGCGGCAGCGCAAAAGGATGCCATAAAGGGCGCGCTTAAATACGGCGTATTTATCCTAACCGGCGGGCCGGGTACTGGTAAAACTACCGTAGTGCGCGGCATGATAGACTTACTAGAATGGCTAGGACTAGAAATATTGCTAGGCGCACCGACAGGACGCGCTGCCAAAAGACTAGCGCAGACAACCGGCAGAAAAACCATGACCGTACACCGTATGCTAGAGGCGCAGGGCGGCACAGCTGGCGGCATGGAGTTTGCCAAAGACGCTGATGAGCAGCTAGAGGCTGACGTTATCATTTTAGACGAAGTATCAATGATGGATATTGTGCTCATGCAGCACTTTTTAGAGGCCGTGCCCGACGGCTGTCACGTTATCTTAGTCGGCGATGTCGACCAGCTGCCGGCAGTCGGGCCAGGGTCGGTGCTAAAGGATATTCTGCGCTCAAAGGTAATCCCCAGCGTTCGCTTGCAGGAAATTTTTCGCCAAACCAACGCTAGCTCTATAGTATTAAATGCCCATGCGATAAATGCGGGCAGGCTGCCTAAATTTAGTGCTGAGGACTTTAAATTTGTTGAAGTAAATGATGCCTCAAAAACTGCCGAGCTGATAGTAGACTTTTGTACGCGCCGCATACCGGAGCTAGGCTTTTCGCCGCTAACTGATGTACAGGTACTATCGCCTATGCATCGCCTAGAGTGCGGTGTAGAAAATCTAAATAAACTATTGCAGGCGGCACTAAATCCCAAATCTCCTGCCAAAGCAGAATTTACTAACGGCACAATGACCTTTCGTGCCGGTGATAAAGTCATGCAGACTAGAAATAACTACACCAAAGAGGTTTTTAACGGCGATATTGGCTTTATAACCGTAGTCGAGCCTGACCATATAACAGTTGACTTCGGCACGGATAAACCCATAGACTATGAGCAAAGCGAGCTTACCGAGCTGATGCTCGCTTACGCTATGAGCGTGCATAAAAGTCAGGGCAGCGAATACCCGATAATAGTTTTAGCATTAAATAACTCGCATCACATGATGCTGCAAAAAAATCTACTCTATACCGCCGTCACCAGAGCGCAAAAATTAGTAATGATATTCGGCTCGAAAGCTGCTCTAAATACCGCCGTCACTACCGACCGCACCGCTAAACGCTACACCTTGCTGACCGAGCGTTTGCGAGAAATGCTGTAAATAAAAAGCAGCTAGCTTTAATTAAAATAAAGCTAGCTGCTTTTTTAGTGTTTATTTAGCTGTCAAGCGCGCTTTCTAATTCCTCAAGCGTCTTTTGCTTACTTTCCTTGCCTAGACCTACAACGATAGCCGATACGATAATTAGAACTGAAGCAAACATCATAAAAATAGTATTCATGCCCATAGAATTAGCGAGCATAACGCCGACCAGCATCGGGGCAAGCATACCGCCGATACGTCCAAAGCCGGCGGCATAGCCTGAGCCGAGCGCGCGGATAGTAGTCGGGTATTGCTCCGGCGTGTAGGTATAAATAACGCCCCAAGCACCGAGATTAAAGAAGCTCATGGCCGCGCCCCAAACTAAAAGACTTGTCGGACTGCCGGCACTGCCGAAGAAGAAGCTGCAAATGCCGGAGCAAAGTAAAAATAGCGACAGCGTATATTTTCGGCCAATAACATCGACTAAGTAAGCGGCGGCATAATAGCCGGGCAGCTGTGCCAGCGTCATAATAAGCACATATTCAAAGGTTTTTACTACGGCAAAACCCTGCGAATAAACGATAGACGGTAGCCACATAAAAATACCATAGTAGCTGTAGACAATGCCAAACCATGCCAGCCACAGCATAGCCGTGCGGGTGCGGAAGGGCTTTGTCCATAGCGTGGCAAATTTTGGTTTAGCGGCATTTCCTGTATTTAGTTCAGCCGCGCTGAGGGTTTTAGTAAATGGCTCACTCTTAACGTTTAATTTTTTCTCTAGCGATAAGATAATAGCCTTAGCCTCATCTAAACGATTGTGCGAGATAAGATAGCGGATAGATTCAGGCATGTGCAGGCGGATTAAAAATACATACAGTGCCGGCAGCGTACCGATGACAAACGCAATCTGCCAACCAAAGCGCGGTATCAAAAGATAAGCCACGCAGGCCGCCACGAGCCAGCCTAATCCCCAAAA
>SAMEA104315428__coassemble_986_pt1 | contig 22772 bp, 20 predicted proteins | sample SAMEA104315428__metabat2_low_PE_031 | metagenome-assembled genome bin SAMEA104315428 (sample SAMEA104315428) | gut metagenome | biome: Monkey gut; feature: monkey-associated habitat; material: faeces | place: China | collected 2013 | reverse complement strand
AACGCATTGGCGGTAGTATCGCCAACAGGCTATTTTATCGAGCAAAAAATGAGCCCGCGCCCGCCGCTAGAAAATATCGCGCAGCTTTTGACGGGCGTTGACCTAGTGCTGATTGAAAGCCGCGCCCACGGCTGCGCGCCGAAAATCTCGCTCTATCGGGGACTAGCTACCCCCATAGCCGATGACGATACCGCACTATTATTTACAAGCTGCCCACTCTCAATTGACGGAATTTATCAATACGATTTAAACGACAGCGAAAAAGCCGCCGAGCTAACTTTATTTCTCAGCGGTTTAAACTAGCCGCCGTCTTTACTTTAAGTAAAAATTCGTTTATCATTAGATGAGTGTAAACGAATTTTATAATAAGGTGGAATAAAATTGAGTAATTTAGAGGTTGGTATAGTAGGACTGCCCAATGTTGGCAAAAGCACCCTGTTTAATGCCATAACGAAAGCAGGCGCCGAGGCGGCAAACTTCCCATTCTGCACGATTGAGCCGAATGTCGGCGTAGTCGCCGTGCCGGATAATCGCCTACAGGTTCTTCATGAGATGTATAACTCCAAAAAAACTACGCCTGCATCCGTGCGCTTTGTTGACATCGCGGGACTAGTAAAGGGCGCGTCCAAGGGCGAAGGTCTAGGCAATAAATTTTTAGAAAATATCCGTCAGGTTGACGCAGTAGCGCACGTTGTCCGCTGCTTTGAAGATGCCAATATAACCCATGTCGAGGGCGGCATTGACCCGCTGCGCGACATCGACATCATTCAAACCGAGCTGTGCCTAGCCGACCTAGAGGTCGTCGAACGCCGCATTGCCCGCGTAGTAAAGCTTGTAAAATCCGGCAGCAAAGAGGCCAAGGCTGAAGAAGAAGTATTAAACCGCATAAAGGCAGGACTTGACGAAGGCAAGCCGGCACGCCAGCTAAATTTATCGGCTGATGACTTAGAAATCATCAAGGAAATGAACCTCCTCACCCTAAAGCCGACACTTTATGTAACCAACGTAGCTGAGGACGAAGTAGCTACCGCCTATAATGAAAATAAATATGTGCAGCAGGTAAAAGAATACGCTAAAGCTGAAGGAGCTGAGGTTGTCGCCATTTCGGCTAAAGTTGAATCAGAAATTGCCGAGCTTGATGCCGAGGAGGCCAAAGCCTTTTTAGAAGATTTAGGCGAAACTGAAAGCGGACTAGACCGCCTGATAAAAGCCGCCTTCGACCTCTTAGGCTTGCAGACCTTCCTAACAGCCGGCAGTGACGAATGCCGCGCATGGACGATAGTCAAGGGAACAACTGCCCCGAAAGCCGCAGGCAAAATACACACCGACTTTGAGCGCGGCTTTATCCGCGCCGAAATAGTAAACTACGATGATTTAGTAGCCAATGGCAGCGTAGCCGCAGCCCGCGAAAAAGGCCTAGTCCGCGTAGAAGGCAAAGACTACGTCATGCAGGACGGCGACGTGGTAAACTTCCGCTTTAACGTCTGATAAAAAATAAAAATACAAAGAACCGCTCCTTTTTTAAGGGCGGTTCTTTTTTTTAGTCTGCTTATTTCATTACCTTTTCTAAAAGTGATGTATAACTGTCTATCACATCATAAACCACGTTGCCGTTAGAAATAGCTTGGAAATGCTTTCGAGCGCAATTTATCTTTGCTTGTTCTGTCGGCGTTATATGATTAAAGTTCAGCGTATCTAGCGAGCCCTTTGTTTCTGCCACAAAATAAATATGCTTGACCGTACCTTCATAAAAGGCAATAGCCCAGTCGGGATTATAACGTCCTACTGGAGTTGAAATATAAAACTTATCAGGAAGTTTTACATACACGGCAACATTTGAACTTATATCTAATTCACTGGCAAACTTTCGTTCATTAGCTGAGTCATAAACTATATGGTCGTACAAATGCTTCTTTACCTTCATGGCATTTACATTTAAGCGCCCCTTAATAGCTGTATCCGTGAATATATCGGTACTGTATTTATTATTCGTAGCATTGTAGGTAATATGTTCAATGACAGCGGCTGCCTTCTCATCATTAATAATTGCTGCTGCCTTTACAATAAATTCTTCGGGATTAAGCTTAAATTGATTAAATGTATCTGCTCGTATCTTTTGAAGAATTTGTATAACAGCCTTTCTAGTAAGTCCGGTTTCAGCAACCAATTTCCCCACTAAATCATACTTAATATTATTAGCTGCTACAGCATTATACTCTTGAATAGTCGAACCTTGCTTTACAAAGGCTGTGCCACCTACTAGCTCCTCCTTTGATTTAATCTTATTCATAGCTCCGGTTTCAATTTTGAAATAAATTTTAGAAACCTGCAATTTTTCATTTAAGGCATTTGCCGCTTTTTCCACCAATTCAGCGGTAACAAAATTAACTACATAAACTGATTTTGCATTAATCCTTGACCATAGTGCTTTAAATTCCGGCATGGCAAGCTTATTCTTATCAATTTCAAGCTCAATATTATTACTGCGGGCATCTTCTATCTGCATACTTCTGCTATCGTAAATTGTATCAATAATTTTAACTACGTCAGCTGCCGAGCTAGCGACCTCCTCCGCCACCTTTAGCTCGCTATTTTTCTTATCTTTATAGTATTTGTCAGTAAGAATACCCTTTTTATCAATATAACGATTGGCGATAAGGTCATAGTGAATTGCCCTGCCCGTATCCTCATCGATAACTTGTTCATTGCCTTCGTTGTCTTTAATAACCTTACCGATAAATAATTCTGGCGTAACCGCCCTTGGTCTATCGGCAACTGTTGCAGCAATTTCATTTTGCAGTCCCTTAGCAAAGCTATCATAGCTTTCACTAGCGATAATAGTCAGCACATTTACACGGTGAACATCACTTCCTAATATATTGGCATCCATACGCTCACCGGCTTGATTTACGCAAAGCCTAAGACCACGACCCACTTCTTGACGCTTGCGCACCTCGCTGCTTGCTTGTTTCAGTGTGCAAATCTGAAATACGTTCGGATTATCCCAGCCCTCGCGCAGTGCCGAGTGCGAAAAAATAAAGCGTACTGGCGACTTTTGCGGATTTCTTTCTAGCAAAAGCTCTTTATTTTTCATAATGAGGTCATAAGCGTCAACATCATCAGCTGTTTTTTCTTTTTTATTTTTCAGCTCGCTGTCAATCATTTTGCCTTTTTTATCAATTGAAAAATAGCCGGCATGCGTTTCTGCGGCAGAAATTTGTTCAAGATACTTTAAATAATCATCATCGCCTAGCTGTGGCTGTATATTATTTATTATATTTTTATATTCTTCCTCAAACATAGCCGCATAAATGCCGTTCATTGGCTTTCCTGCCACATCATACTCTCTATACTTGGCTACTTCATCAATAAAGAACAGAGAAAGAACTTTAATGCCTTTATAAAATAATTCGCGTTCCTTTTGAATATGCGAAAGAATAGTTTCCCTTATCTGTATACGGCGGATTTGATTTTCGCTGACATTGCCGCTAATATCGCCGACATAAAGCTTAACGCCATTGATAAACTCTAGCGAATTATCGCGCCCGTCAATTTTAGTAACTACAAAACCCTGCCGATATTCCTCTAGCTGACCGGATTTTTCATAAAGATTATAGCCCTCAGTAGCAACGCGAGTAACTTTCCTTAGCCCCGCTGCCCCCTTCATCTCAAATTGAATAGTTGCCGTAGGTGCAGCCTTGGAAAGATTGATACTTTCTAAATATACATAGCTGTTAGCAGCCGTGCTGCCATATTCGCTAATTCCTTTAACCGCAATCTTTTTTACTAGCTTTTTATTATAGGCTTCTACAGCATCTAAACGATAAACCATATTATAGATGCTATCAGGCTTGTGGGTAGCAGAGTAGCGCAAAGTAAGCAAAGGATTAAACTGTTTTAAATTTTCCTTGGTCTGCTTGCCCTCTACCGACTGCGGCTCATCTATAATAAGAATGGGATTGGTTTTAGCAATAATATCAATGGGACGGCGTGAGCGAAACTCATCTAATTCCATATAAATGCGTCTTGCTGCCTTGCTTCTAGCATTAAAGGCTTGCGCATTTATTATCATAACATTGATTGAGCTATCGGCTGCAAAATGGTCAATCTCGCTAAGCTGGGCAGAATTATAAATAAAAAAATGTATTTTTTCGCCGTATTCCTCGGTAAAATGCTCCTGCGTTACTTGAAAGGATTTGTACACACCCTCACGAATAGCAATGCTTGGCACAACTACAATAAACTTGCTCCAACCATAATGCTTATTTAACTCGTACATAGTCTTAATGTAGGTATAAGTCTTTCCTACGCCGGTTTCCATTTCTATAGTTAGATTAAATTTTCCCTCAAGCCTTGCCGACGGCTTAATTTGATTAGCGCGCTGTATACCATTGATATTTTTTAAAATTAGTCTGTCCGTTAATTCTGGTACAATTTTTTGATTGCTATAGCCAATAAAATCATCTTCATACAGTGTCACTGACGGCTCATGTGCAGCAGCATTATCTATCATATAAGACGGCGTAAGATAAGGCTGACCAGCAAATACATCAACTACCGCCTTAGCAGCATCTGCTTGAAACTTTTGATGTTTGAATTGTAATTTCATCGCCTAGCTCCTTAAATAACCTTTACTCTCGTATCGGGCGATAGTAATTTAAAAATCTCACCGACATTTATCTTAGCAGGACTATCGGCAAAGCTACTGTCACGGAATACAGCGCGCTGTGGCTTTTTCCTAGCAATAGCCTTGATAACACTATCGGGAATATTTTTATTAAAGCAGGCAATAAGGTCACCGTCATTATAATCATGCACCGTGCAATTTTCTATTTGCTCTGAACTATACGGTAGCGATAAAGGAAGTCCCCAGTCTAAAAGACAGCCAAATAACAAATCAAGGTCGCTGCGGTCAGCCTTTATATTATCCTCTAGGGCTAATAATAAATCCTGACTGTATTCTGCCGGACTATAATACACATCATTCATATTACTATCAGCTGCTTTTAACACACGAAAACCAATATCAAGATTTTCTGCTGCCAAATTTTCGGCTTTAATTTTCTTACCGGCTCGGCGTATACGTTCCTTGCCAATCTCGCAGATGTTTTTATAGCCAGCCTTAAAAGCCTCGCTCTTTTTATCGCATTGCTCAGGAAGCTGCACCATAATAAATTTACGCTTGCCCCCGTCCTCAGCATTTAGCTGCATAACTGCATGAGCGGTAGTAGCAGAGCCGCTGAAAAAATCCAAGATAATGTCATCATGTTTAGATGAAATCATTTTTGTTAATTGCTTTATTAATCTAACTGGTTTTTTACCATTTTTAAACTGTATATCACCCTCTTTTGATACATTCCCCATATCTATATAAAATCCAGCCCACCAATCACCGCGAATTTTTCGCAACCCTTCTTCAGCGTAAAATCCATCAGTCTTTCCCCACGAGTCTTGTAAACGCAATAATTGCTTAAGGTTATTTTTGGAATCCAGTGTAAAAATATAATTTTTATCGTTATATTTGATTTCTTTCCATTTTCCATAGCATAAATCATTCGAGTTAGGTAATCCTACAGCTTTATCCGAACGGACTATTTCTGCAAGGTGAGAACGGACTATTTCTGCAAGGTGAGAACGGACTATTTCTGCAAATTCGGCACTTTTTTTATAAGCTTCTGATAAACTCATAGGCTTGCTATTTTGGCAATCCCTAGGATGACTATAATCATATAAATCTTTTAATTGCCCAATAGTTCCGTCTTTTTTCAAATACAAAGTATAATGTTCATCATATTTATCCCTTAAATCATATAATGGCGTTTTAGCAATGTTTTTTTTATTATTCTTAGTGTATGCAATTATATACTCTGCATTTTTTACTATATTTCCCTCTTTTGCAGCTTTTACCTTCATTCCTTGTGTTGTACTCAACTGACAATGTATCGTTACTACAAAATTATCTTCACCAAATACCTCGTTACATATTTTTCTTAGATTATATTGCTCATTATCATCAATGCTAATAAAAATAACCCCGTCATCGCTTAGCAAATTTCTTGCTAGTAGCAATCTAGGATAAATCATCGAGCACCAATCAGAATGAAATCTGCCGTTGCTATTGGTATTTTTAAACATTTTGTTGCCGTCTTCGTCCAGTTCGCCAGTTTCATCGGCGTATTTTTCACGGCTCATTTTAAAGTCATCATTATATATAAAATCACTGCCGGTATTATACGGCGGGTCAATATATATCATTTTGACCTTGCCCCAGTAGCTTTTTTGCAGCAGCTTTAAAACTTCTAGGTTGTCGCCCTCTATATATAGATTTTCGGTCTTATCCCAGTCAACGCTTTCTTCCTTGCAGGGGCGGAGTGTTTTTTTGATAGGCCTATGGGCTTCCACAATAGATGCCTTTTTACCGACCCAGGTAAATTCATAGGCTTCTTCACCATCAATCACATCACTTGAGAGCATTTGTTTTAATAATTTAAAATTAACAGCCTTGCTGTACCCCCCCCCGCGAACTTTCTTCCTTCTCAGTAATACAATTAGGGAAGAATTTTTCTATTATATCAATATTTTTCTTTGTCATATCGACTGTTTCCATTTTCATTTTATCCATTACTTTCTCCTACAATCTTTCCGATAGTCATTTAAATTTATGCACCTTGCTTTTATAAAGCTTATCGCGTCTATCGGCAAAAACATCTATACTTTCTTTTATCTGCTGACGGATAACGGGGCGAAGGTTTGCCTTTAATATTGTTTCTTTTTCATCGGCTTTAGCTAAAATCTCGCCCCACGGGTCGATTATGGCAGAATGTCCCGCTAGCTGCTCGCCGTTTAGTCCGTAGCCTGCCTCATTGCAGGCGACCATGAAAATTTGATTTTCGATAGCGCGGGCGCGCAAGAGTGTCTGCCAGTGGATAAGGCGGCTTAAAGGCCATGCTGCGGGCAAAAATAAAATACTAATATCCTCTAACGCTAGACGGCGTATCATCTCTGGGAAGCGCAAATCATAGCATACCGCTACGCCGCATTTTATCCCGTCAAGCATGAAGGTAACTAGGCTGTCGCCCGCGGTGAAATCGTCTGCCTCGCCGCTCGGCGTAAATAGATGCGTTTTATGATAGGTCGCCGTTAAATGCCCGACACGGTTAAAGATATAGCAAGTGTTAAATACCTGCTCGCCGATAGCGTCAGCAATCGTGCCGCCGACAATATTTACTTGAAATCTATAGGCTAGGTCGGCAAGTATTTTTCTAACCTGCGCGCCGTCAGCATCGGCCAGCTCTAAAATCGGGCGCGGATAAAAGCCTAGCCGCCATAATTCCGGCAGCAGCAGCACGTCTGGTCTATCCTGCATTGCCTGCGTGACTAGGCGGTATAAAGTTGCAATATTTTTTTCCGGCTCGCCAAAGGCGATATTCATTTGCAAAGCGGCAACTTTCATAATAAAATAAACCTCAAAGAAAAAATGATGAAAGGATAATCAGTATGGAAAAGGTAAAATATCAGCTAGGCGACATTGTGCGCCTGAAAAAGCCGCACCCCTGCGGCAGCTACGAGTGGGAAATTTTGCGCGTGGGCATGGATTTTCGGCTAAAATGCCTAGGCTGCGGACATTTAGTTATGCTGCCGCGCCCTAAATTTGAAAAAATGGTAAAGGCCATTTTAAAACGTGCGACTAGCGAAAATAATAGCTAAAACAAAGCCACCGCCTAGCAAGGAGCAAGGCGGTGGCTTTCTAAAGCACTTTATCCTAGCTTAGAAGGCTGGAACGATAGAGCCATTGTATTTCTGATTGATGAAGTCTTTGACCTCCTGCGATTTTAACGCCTTTATTAAGGCATCAATCTCAGGGCGGTTTTCGTCCTCGCGGACAACTAAGATATTTACATACGGGCTAGTGCTATCCTCCATGATGAGGGCATCCTTAGTCGGCACTAGATTAATCTGCATAGCGTAGTTAGTGTTGATAACAGCGGCATCAACATCGTCTAAGGTACGGGGAACCTGGGCTGCCTCAACCTCTTGGAATTTAAAATTATGCGGATTTTCTACAATGTCCTGTACGGTAGCCTTTTCACCTACACCGTCCTTTAGCTTTAGCAGACCGGCTTTTTCAAGAAGCAATAGTGCGCGGCCGCCGTTAGTCGGGTCATTAGGAATGGAAATAGCTGCACCGTCCTTTAGCTCCTTTAGGTCTTTAACCTTTTTGGAGTATACGCCCATTGGCTCGATATGGATACCGGCAACATTCTTTAGCTTAACCTCTTTATGCTCTTCCATAAAGTTTTTGAGATACGGCTCATGCTGGAAGAAGTTAGCGTCTAGCTCCTTATCGTTTACAGCAAGGTTTGGCTGAACATAGTCATTAAATTCAACAATGTCTAGCTTTATGCCTTCTTTTTCTAGGATTGGTTTTACTACCTCTAAAATTTCGGCATGGGGGACGGCGGTTGCGCCGACCTTCAGTGTTTTCATGCCTGACGAGCTTTGCGCTACGGCACTAGAGCCGGTTTTGTCAGCATCACTGCCGCAGCCGGCTAATGCCATAACTGCTACTAGCATAAGGCTCAGTAGGGCTAATAGTTTTTTCATAAAATTTCCTCCTTATTTTTTATCTAGGCGTTTAGCTATCGTGTTGCCGATAAACTGAACGGCTTGAACTAATATTATAAGAATTACTACGGTAGCTACCATGACTTCGGGACGAAACCGCTGATAGCCATAGCGTATGGCTAAATCGCCTAAGCCGCCGCCGCCGATAGCACCCGCCATAGCTGACTCGCCGACTAGGCTTATTATGACGGTTGTCAGTTGCGCGGCGATGCTGCTCATTGCCTCTGGCAGCAAGACATGGAAAATAATTTGCAAGGGACTTGCGCCCATAGACTGCGCCGCCTCGACTAAGCCGTAGGGAACTTCCTTTAGACTGGTTTCCACCTGTCTGCCGATAAAGGGAATGGAGGCGATAACGAGCGGCACCATGGCGGCAGTCGTGCCGATAGCCGAGCCGACTAATAGTCTAGTTAAAGGAATTATTGCTACCATTAAGATGATAAAGGGAATGGAGCGAATGGCGTTTACAATGCCGCCGATGACGCGGTTTAAAACCGGCGACTCTAAAATCTCGCCTTTAGCAGTGGTGTGCAAAAGTACGCCTAGCGGAATACCGACCAAGCTAGCAATCAGCATGGACACGGCAACCATATAGCAGGTTTCGCCTAGTGCCTTAGTTAGTAGCGGCAGGATGTCGCTTGACATAGCCAATCACCTCCTCGCGAAGTTCTAAAGCAGCTAAATAGCCCAGGCTGGCATCAATATCCGATTGGCTGCCCGATAGACCGATAATCATGCGCCCAAAGGGAGTTGCCTTTATTTGGTCAAGATTGCCAAAGAGCAGCGACACCGAAAGGTTAGGAAACTTTTTTATCATGCCAGCGATAACCGGATTATCCGCGCTGTCGCCAATAAAGGTTAGGCGCACTAATAGGCATGCATCCTCGATTGGCTCGCTGCTAACTATGCTGCCGCGATAGGCAGCAGGCAGCTCATTAGATAATAGTACACTGATAAATTCCTTAGTTATCGGCTGCTGAGGATTAGTAAATACCTCTAGCACCGTGCCACATTCAGCAATAACGCCGTTATCAATTACTGCCACCTTGTCGCAAATATCCTTTATAACCTGCATCTCGTGAGTTATAACCACTACGGTTAAATGCAGCTTTTTATTAATATCCCTGATAAGCTCTAAAATCGCCTTGGTAGTCTGCGGGTCTAAAGCACTCGTTGCCTCGTCACACAGCAAAACCTTGGGTGATGAGGCAAGCGCGCGGGCAATGCCTACACGCTGCTTTTGACCGCCTGATAGCTGCGACGGATATTGACTAGCCTTGCTTTCTAAGCCGACAAGCTTTAGTAGCGGCTCAACCTTTTCCTTTATCTCGCTTTTACTTTTGCCCGCTAATTTTAGTGGAAAGGCAATATTATCATAGACAGTCGCCGATGACAGCAGATTAAAATGCTGAAAAATCATGCCGATGTCTTTTCTTGCCTCGCGCAGCTCGCTGCTAGACAGCTTTGTCATATCGCGTCCGTCTACGATAACTTCGCCGGCAGTCGGTCTTTCTAACATATTTATGCAGCGCACCAGCGTTGACTTGCCTGCACCCGATAAACCGATAATGCCGTATATTTCACCCTTGGCAATCTCAAGGTCGATGCCTTTTAGAGCCTTCACCGGGCCGCTAGGGCTGTCATAAGTTTTCTCAATATGAGATAGCTTTATCATGCCAATGGCTCCTCCAATTCATATTAATACTATATGTTTAAATGCTAACATATTGCCGCGCTGTTTGTCAATGCAGAAAGAATTAATTGCACAAAAAATAAGAGTGAGCTAGTAGCCCACTTTTATTTTTATAAATTATTAGGATTGGTAGTCCAATGAATTTTAGGCGGCTGCCTAGTTGCGCCGCTTAAAGCTTTTTTCATTCTAGCATTGCGCGCGGCAATCATTTTATCGCTGACAGATTTTATTTCTTCATGCAAAATGGCCGAGCATTCAGCACAATAAGCACCGTTAGTTATAAGCTTGCCGCAGCGGCTGCAAGGATAGCTGACGCTCCCCTTGATATTCATAAACATACCGCGGCGCAGCATATCCTTGATGATACGAATATCCACACCCGTATCCTCAACGATTTGGCTCACGGTTACTTTAGGATGCTCGCGAACGTAGTCAAGCACCTGCTTTTCTATTTCTTCTCTTTTGCGATAACATTCCACACAAAGCCCCAGACCGGTATCTGTAAAAAGTTTGCCGCAGCCAGGACAGTTTTTTAATTTAGGTCTGCTATACATGATAATGTCCTTTCTGTGAGCGACCGGCTCAGTGCGTTAATGATACATTACTCAGCGAGCTTTTCGGCCGCGTACTTTAATAGAATGTGCGCGCTTTTGCGATTGGTCGCGAGCGGTATGTTATGCACATCGCATAGGCGCAGCAGTGCATTTATATCCGGCTCATGCGGCTGGCTCGTCAGCGGGTCGCGCAAAAATATTACATAGTCGACCTGCTCAGTAGCCACTCTTGCACCGATTTGCTGGTCGCCGCCTAAGGGCCCTGACATCATAGTTTCAACATTTAAGTTAAATTTCTCATTGATAAGCGTACCCGTGGTGCGCGTAGCGATAAGATGAAACTTAGCTAGTAAATCCTTGTGATTATTTACAAAGTCTAGCATTTCCTCTTTTTTCTTGTCATGGGCAATAAGAGCTATCGTCTGCATAATTTCTCTCCTTTGCGCTGTAAAATATCTTACTACAATTATAGTATATAGCTTTTATAACCTAGCGTAAAGTGATTTAGTTGCCATTGCAAAAATTTTGCTAAATTTCTAGCACAATGCTAAAATACTATCGTCATAAATTATTAAATTCACTAGAAAGGACTTTTATGTTTTCATTATTTTTCACTGGCTTGCAGCAGGACTTTAAAATATTTTTGCTCGCGCCGTTAGTATTAGCGATTTTCCGCCTGACCTTTATCCTCACTTACGCGCCAAACAAAAATCCGCGCGGCGAGCTAAAGAAATGGCTGACTACCTTTCGCTATGGCTTTTGGTGGGGCATGGATTTTAATGCCTATGTATTTTTATATTCCCTTGTCCTTGTAAGTCTGCCCGCCGCCTTTTTTGATAGCTACTTTGCTATTAGCGACACCGTAAGAGTAGTCGGCGTTACTATCTATTTAGCTATTTTATATTTAGCATTCATGGGCAAAATGATTTTTTACTATCATTTCCATGACACGTTTAATCAGACAATACGGCTCGGCAGAAATGCGGATAAGAAAAATTTTATGGATATTTTCTTCAATCAAAATCATGGCGCGCTGATAATCCTCGGCTTTCCTGTCTATCTTGCGCTGTGCGCTATGGCGGCAAAATTTTTATTAGCTTTGCCGACTGTCAGCTATATTGAGCTTTCCTCGCCTATAGCACAGTACGCGCTAAATACCGCTGTATTTTTGCTGTCTATTTTGCTGTTTTATTTTTTCCGCTACGGCGGCACGCTCAATCACCGCAAAAAACCAGAGTGGGACGAAGTCCCCGTGATTGTAAAGGACGATATTTTCTTTAGCAAGGCAACCATTGACGATTTAATCGCCCTTGAGCTAGTCTATAAAAAGCCGCTAAATACCGCGCTAACCCACAGCGATGAGGATAGTATCGCGATTTTTAGGGACGCACTCCCCGAAAGCCCCGCTATAATCAGCGCGATACAGGCTAAGAAAAATCCTTTGCTGTCGCTAAAGCACACTGCTAAGGGCGCGAAAATAAAACAGCCAACGCATATATTTTTAATTGTCGGCGAAAGCCACGGACAAGCTCCCTTCGATAGCTTTTATAAAGATTTAAATCTCATGGAGTACAGCGAAAAGTGGCGCAGCGAAAAGCACACCGTAGCGATAAATAATTTTCTCCCTGGCGGCATGATTTCTCAGCCCTCGCTAGTATCCCTTGCAGCAGGAATTTTTGACTGCGATTTAGAACTAAACGAAAATAAAGCCTTTTGGTTTAATAATGTGCCGACCTCGCTGCCGCTGCAACTAAAAAAACTCGGCTATAAGTCCCGCTTTTTCTATGGCGGCGGCTTAAACTGGAGCAGCCTTGAGCATTTTATGCCGGCTATCGGCTTTGACGAGAGCTACGGCGGGCCTAAGCTTTGTCCGCCCAACTCGCCTGCCACCTGGCTCGGCGTTTACGACCATATTTTTCTAAATTCTTTGGCGGAATTTATCGAGAAAAATAACAGCGAGCCGACCTTTAACCTAATCTATACCACCTCCAACCACGGGCCATATAATATGCCTTACGAAAAAATGGGCTTTGATATTGAAAAGCTAATGCCTAATGCGCCGCGCGAGCTAAAAAATGATACTATGACGCGCAGGCGTTTTGGCGGTATGTGGTACGCCGATAAGGCAATAATTGATTTTGTTTACGCTATGCGCCAGCTTTATCCTGATAGCTTGTTTATCGTAACGGGCGACCACACCACGGGATTAATGCCCTATAATTTTGGACTGGTCGATAGAAACGAACCAACGCTTAGAGAGAGCGTGCTAACATCCTTTGCTTTAAGCCACCCCGAGCTTACGCCCGCTATGCTAAAAGCTAGTATCGGCTCTCATGCATCGATACTAGCTACCATTATGGAGCTAATCGCCCCTGCTAATACGCCGTATCTATCTATCGCGCCGCCACTGACAGAAAATATAGACCATGTGGTAACGCCCTATTGCTATCTAACGCCCGACACCGTAGGCGACTATCGCTCAGGGCTTACAGAGGCCCTTACACCGTCTAGCACTATGCCGCCCTACGGACGCGAGCTAGCATATACCCGCGAGCACGCCGCACTATTAGAATTAACCAGCTATATGCTGCGCCACAGCGAGCTATTAAATGATGCCGGCATCGGCAAAATTGTATAATACCTTAACTAAAAAAGAAAGGACTGTCCCCTATGCGACTATTAAAGGCTTTGCATGAAACTGAACGCTTTTCCACTACCGAGCTGCCAGTAATTCAATTTTTACTAGAGCATCCTGCCGACATTGCGGATATGACTATCCGCGACCTAGCCGACAAAACCTTTACTAGTCCGGCATCGATTTTTCGTTTATGCCAAAAGCTTAACATGAAGGGCTACAACGATTTTAAAATAAAATTTATAAGTGAAACCAACCGCGTTTCCCTAGAGCGTCGCCACAGCACCCGCCGCCCCATAAAATCAAATGATACGCCTGCCGAAATTATGCGCAAAATTGCCGAGCTAGAGGTAGAGGCAATCGAGGAAACTAAAAATGAAATCAATCAAGAGCAGCTTATCCGCATTGCTGACTATATAATGCAGGCTAAACAAGTAGATATTTATGCCTATGACCAAAATTTTTCACTAGCAGAAATGATAGTCTATAACTTTCAGCAGCTAAAATGCAACGCTACAGCTAATCTAGCTATGACCAGCCAGATTAGTCAGGCCATGAACTCTAGCAAGGAAAATGTCGCGATACTCTTATCGCGCTCCGGACTTAATCAAAGACTTATCCGCACCGCCCAAATTTTACAGAAACGCCATGTAAAAAGTATTGTATTTACCTCCTTTGCCGACTCACCCCTTGTAAAGCTATGCGATGAATATTGCTACGTTGCCAACACCCGCGAGTTTTTAGACCTCGGCGGCATGATTTACAGCGTAGGGCTGCGCTATTACATTGATGTTCTTTGCGGCATAATCCTCTCCCGCAGCTTTAGCAAATGTGAGGAATTTTATAAAATGCTAATAAAAGTACAGGGAGATAATGACGATAAAGACCGTTTATGGTGAATTTTATTTCTAACGAAACTTTATGTAATTTCTAAAAAATCCGAAACGTTGTTTCACACGTTTCGAATTTTTTTCATTTGTTTTGAAACACGCGCCCAGAAATATGCCAAACTATTGTCATAGTGTATCAGCTCATGCTATAGTGATTTTAGTTCAAGAGAGAATGCGCATAATCAAAAGACAACAATACTCTATCCTGAAATCCAATAGAGAAGGGGAGACTTTATGGACAGACAACAACTTTTTGATAAATTTATTGATTTCATGGGCAGGTTTGCTGAAATCCGTGCAGTGGCTGCCCTGCGCGACGGCTTTATAATGACTACGCCGTTTACAATCTGCGGCTCAGTATTTTTGCTGCTGGCAAATCTGCCGATACCCGGCTACGCCGAATTTATGGCATCAATTTTCGGCAATGACTGGACAGCCCCCCTGAATGCAGTTGCCGGCGGTACGTTTGACGTTCTTGCCTTTATATCGCTCCTTGCTATCACCTATAAATATGTCGAGGCAGAAGGCTGCGATGCTATCATGGCATCGATACTGGCACTTTCCACCTTTATTATTATCCTGCCGCCCACCGCTGCTGCACCGAGCGGCGAAATAATAAACGGCATAATCCCAAAATCCTGGGCAGGCAGCAACGGCGTAATAACCGCCATTTTCGTCAGCTTTGCTACCTCGTGGGCGGTATGTTACTGCGAGAAAAACCATATCGGCATCAAAATGCCGGCAGCCGTTCCCCCTGGCGTTACTAAAGCCTTTGAGGCACTCACCCCCGGTATGATTTTATTTACCGGTGCATCTGTCATCTACGGTCTTTGCCATTATATGGGCGCAACCACTTTCCCCGAATTAATCTTTAAACTAATTCAGACCCCGTTGCAGAGCCTGTCGGACAGCATAATCGGCGGCACAGTTATTGTTTCCTTGCAGAGCATACTTTTCTGGGCAGGCATTCACGGCCCGAACGTAGTCGGCGGTGTTACCAATCCGCTGCTCCTTGCTAATGCCCTTGACAACCAGCATCTATTAGATATGGGCATGAGCCTTGCCGGCAATCCGCAGGCACATATTGTTACTATTCAGATGACCGATGTATTCGTTAAATCCGGCGGCTGCGGTCTAACTATGGGCCTGCTCATCGCCAGCTGGCTTTCTGCCCGCTCCAGTCAGATGAAATCCATAACCAAGCTCGCTACCGTACCTGGCTTATTCAACATCAATGAGCCCGTAATCTTCGGTTTGCCGATTGTCTTTAATCCCTATATGCTGGCACCTTTTGTCATAGTACCGGCACTAGCATTTTTCGTTACCTACACCGCTGTTGCGATTGGCTTTATGAGCCCTTTAAGTGCCGTGCAGGTTCCGTGGACAACGCCGCCGATTATCGCGGGGCTATTAATAGACGGTTGGCAGGGCGCAGTTGTTCAGATAATAAACATTATAATAGCTACTCTTGTCTACTTCCCCTTTGTCCGCCTTCAGGATAAGGCTATGCTCAAAGAAGAACAGACTAGTAATTAAACAATTTATCAATGTGAAAGGATGATTTACCATGACGAAAATAACTCTTTTATGCAATGCCGGAATGTCAACCAGTATGCTGGTAAAGAAAATGCAGGAGGCTGCTAAAGAGAGCGGCTATGAGTGCGAGATTAACGCCTATCCGTCAGCCGAAGCACAGGCAAGGGCAGCTGACTCCGATGTAATCCTTATCGGCCCGCAAATCCGCTTCCAGCTCTCTAAAATCCAAGCATTATTCCCGAATATCCCCGTTGAGGCTATCGATATGCGCGTTTATGGACGCATGGACGGTGCTGCTGCACTAGAACTAGCTAAGTCACTCATAAAATAAGGGGGCAGAAATCGTGGAAGGGACAGAATTAATAGCATTTCAAATAATATCGGCAGTAGGAACGGCGAGAAGCTCCTATATCGAAGCAATCCAAGAGGCAAAGCAGGGACACTTTGCCGAAGCCGAAAAAATGATTGCCGACGGCGATGAAGTTTTCACCGAAGGACACAAGGCTCATGCCGAGCTTTTGACGCAGGAGGCAGAGCATGGACCTGGCAGTACGCTGTCACTTTTAATACTTCACGCTGAAGACCAGCTAATGAGTGCCGAGGCATTTAAAACCATTGCCCAGGAATTTATCGCAGTATATAAACGTTTAGAACAAGGACAGTAATCGCTAAGCTAAATATTATTCACCAGTCCCAAAAGGACTGGTGAATAATATTAAATCAATAATTGATTAGATGAATATTAACTAATAATAGAACGGAAGGTATATGCAAAATGAATTTATCTGCTAAAGTAGCTCTTATGCTTACTGGTCTGACCCTTTCAGTATCTACTAATGGCTTGGCTGCTGCCGCTGACAGCCTTACCGATGTTCCTAAAGACCATTGGAGCTATGAGGCGCTAGACTATCTTGCCGAGAAGGGTGTAATCGAAGGCTACAGCGACGGCACATTTCAAGGCAACCGTGCTATGAGCCGCTATGAAATGGCGGCTATAGTAGCTAAGGCAATGCAATCGGATAAAGCCAGCGGTCTTTCCGGTGCAGTGCTAGAAAAACTCGAAACAGAGTATCAGGGAGAACTTGCCAGCATCAAAAACCAAGTTGCCGAAAATACCAAGCAAATCGAAGCCAACAAGTCGGCTATCGAGCGAGTAAATTTGCACGGATTTGTCCGCACCCAATGGGATAACGATACTATAAGGGACAATAACGACAGAAATGACCGCCGCCGCGTGTATTTAAACCTCTATGGCGATTTTAAAGTAAATAAAAACTTTACCGCTAAATTCCAAAGCGAAACCAACCGCCACTATGCCCGCAATAGCGAAGTAACTGTAAATCCTGACGGCAGCCGCTACTATAAGAGCCATAAGGGCAATGACGGCAGCGACCAAGGAACAATTCAGCGCGTCTGGGTTGACGGCAGCTTTGACGGTGGCAAATGGCTGAGCGTAGGCAGGACATGGCGCGGACTGGGTTTTCAGAATATCCTCTACGGCGTAGAAAGCGACAGCCTGCTCCTCGGAATGCCCATAAACAAGCAGGGATTGCAGGTAGGGGCATTCTATATGTCGCCTAGCGACGACGGCACCGACTTTACCATGACAGGCTTAAATCTCTCAGGCCCAGTCGGTCATAGTGTCGATATCAATCTAGCGTATGCCAAACTAAACAAAGGCAAGGACGAAGACCTGCGCACCGATGGTGCAGACGGCAACTGGATTGGCTCGCAAGCCTATGTATTAAGTACAGCTGTCCGCCCTGCCAAAAATTTAGAATTTATTGCTGACTATGCACGCACCAACCACAACGGCGATAATTCCAGTACCGCCCTGCGTCTGAACTACAAAGGTACAAATTTAGATAAGCCTGGCAGCTTTGGCATCTATACCCGCTATGTTGACTACGGACTATACGGCTCAATCCACCATGATGACGAATGGGGTTCGCTGCAAACTGACAGCAAAGGCTGGATTTTTGGTTTCAAATATGTTCCAGCCAAAAATCTTGAATGGGAAACGCTGTATGAACATGCAAAAATGCATCCTGGTGCCAGCAACGAATACATTCGCAACCTATTCCGCACGCAAATGGATTTTCACTTTTAATTAATTATATGTATATATACGAAAGGAGAAAACTATGAGTTTTCCGAAAGGCTTTTTATGGGGCGGCGCAGTTGCCGCCCACCAGCTAGAAGGTGCTTGGCAGGCAGGCGGCAAAGGCGTAAGCGTAGCTGACGTAATGACTGCCGGCCGCCATGGCGTACAGCGCGAAATCACTGAAGGTGTTATCGAAGGTAAAAACTACCCTAACCACGAGGGCATCGACTTTTATCATCGCTACAAGGAAGATATTGCCATGCTCGCTGAAATGGGCTTTAAAGCCTTCCGCACCAGCATCGCTTGGACGCGCATTTTCCCTAACGGCGATGAGCTAGAGCCAAACGAAGAAGGTCTAAAATTCTATGACGACCTTTTTGACGAAATGCACAAATACGGCATGGAGCCGGTTATTACCCTGTCGCACTTCGAGCTTCCTTATAACCTCGTCACCAAATACGGTGGCTGGCGCAATCGTAAACTAGTTGACTTCTTTGTCCGCTTTGCCGTAACCTGCTTTAAACGCTACAAAAATAAAGTCCGTTTCTGGATGACCTTCAACGAAATTAACAACCAGCGCAATGTCGACCTGCCCTTTGCCTCCTTTACCAACTCCGGCGTTATCTATAAGGAAGGCGAAGACCGCCACGCTGTACTCTATCAGGTAGCCCACCATGAGTTCTTAGCGTCCGCACTCGCTGTAATCGAGGGACACAAAATAAATCCTGACTTTAGAATTGGCTGTATGCTCGCTATGGAGGCAATCTATCCCGAGACCTGCCGCCCGATGGATCAAATCGCCGCTTTAAAGGAAATGGATAAAACCTTCTACTTTGGCGATGTACAGGTTCGCGGCCATTACCCCTCCTACATCATAAAGGAATGGGAAAATAAAGGCTACCATATCAAAATGGAAGACGGCGACCTTGAAATTCTCGCTGCAGGCAAAGTCGACTACTTCGCTTTCAGCTACTACATGAGCCATGTAACCACCTCCGTAAAGGAAAAGCTTTCCACCATGCAGGGCGGCTTTATAAAAGCTGTTACTAACCCCTATATCGAAGAAAGCGACTGGGGATGGCCGATTGACCCCGTAGGGCTGCGCTACATTCTAAACGTACTCTCCGAACGCTACGAGCTGCCGCTGATGATAGTCGAAAACGGTATCGGACTGCATGAAAAGCCCGATGAAAACGGTGAAATCGCAGACGATGCCCGCATCGCCTACCTCAAATCACACATTGCCGAAATGAAAAAAGCTGTTGAAATTGACGGCGTGGACCTGTGGGGCTATATGCCCTGGGGGCCAATCGACCTCGTATCAGCCGGCACAGGCGAAATGGAAAAACGCTACGGCTTTATCTACGTTGATAAAGACAATGACGGCAACGGCACACTCGAGCGCAGCCGCAAGAAATCCTTCTACTGGTACAAAAAAGTTATCGCGTCCAATGGCGAAGACTTAGATTAAAAAAAACGATAGAAATAATGTCTCAGCATTATTTCTATCGTTTTTTTTGCAATTATATGTTGCTTTTTTTACGATTGCAATCAGCACAAAGCATTTGACAATTTTCTGAAATTGTTTTTCCTCCTTTGCTCCATGGTGTTATATGGTCAGCTTGCATTTCCTCAATAGTAAAATGCTTTCCACATTTAGGACATATACCATTTTGACGTTCATATGCTGTACGTGCCATTTTAGAGCTAAACGCTCGAATATTCAAATGTTTTTCATTTCCGTCAAGCAAATATTCGTAAATTCCTTTTTGATTAGAAACATCTTCATCATCAAGTAATTCAACAATACGTTTTTCATATTTTTTAGGATCATGGACATTCAAACCATAATTATTGTAATAAAAATCCCATTCTAATCCTGACATTATCTTTTTACGCAATTTTGGAAAAGTAGCCTCTACCCAATGTATTACATTTTGAAAATAAAGCCATAATTCATTACAATTAGTATCATGCTGATGCTTTGACATGTAATCTTCAATTTCAATGCCCTCACGTGCTGCAATCCATTTTATAGCCGTTTCAAGGTAGTTTTGACGAATTGCACTTCCCTTTAAGTAATCAGCTGCAATTTGATATGCGGGACATTGAGGTTTGCTAAAATATTTCTTAGCCTCAGTCAGCCATTCGCCAGTATATATTGCATTGCGCAATTCTTGCGCTGTTAATTGTTCACCTGCAATATTTATAACTTTAAACCAATCCAATTTTTCCCTATCTGTACCTTCGCAAATATAGACCATAAGCGGATAATCAAGTATTTGCTTACGTTCGTCATTAGTTAGATTGTGAAACGCTAAATGGTCAATAGAAAAATCACCATTTATATATTGACAAATACTAATTGTTCTTTGCTGTCCATCAAGTAATTCATATGTGCCTATATTATTTTTTGCCCAATACATAACATTAAGGGGAAAATTTCTGCGAACAGTACGAACAACTTCATCACGCTGTTTATCCTTATATATAAATTCGCGTTGAAAAGCAGGTCTAATATTTAACTTTCCCGAATATCCCACAACACCATTTTCTGCATTATCAGTATATCCATTAACGACATCTTTTACAAAGATTTCATGCAGTTCGATCTTCATTTTAAAATTCTCCTTATAAGCATTCTAGTATATTTACCTCTCCCATTTATAAAGTTTATATCATCTGCAAAATCTTGTCCATCATGATACCGACTATCACCTAATATTTCAAACTGTTCAGGGTTATGTTTTATCATAAATGTGATTGGTACTCCCATAATGCCAGAACGATACATAATTTCATCTTTAGGAATACCATATGTATTAGACAATAAATTAATCATTTCCTGCGGCGAATAACGAGTCGAGCGTATAAACGCCTTACCCCCCCCCGGGGATATTATTAGTATTTAAAATAAAACGTCCACCGTCATCAGTAAAATCTTTATCTATTCCTAAAAGTTCAAATTGTTCAGGATTAAATTTTGTTAAATATGTAATAGGAACACCTATAGCTTCAAAATAATCACAGGGAATATCTGCAGTTTTAGAAACATCAATCGCATCATAATTATCGTATTTAGGATAAATTTCAGGAGAATACTTTCTAAATAACGTCATGTTTTCATGCCTTTTTTGGATATCTAAATTTGTAAACCAACAAATATTACCCATTCTACGCCATTTTTGACCATTTTCATCAATTTTAAAATCTGTTTTCTTTTTTTCATAACTGTCAGGAACTTTAAACCAATAATGACCACTATTATAGCCAATCCATACTTTATTAGTCATAATCAATGGCAAAATTTCTTTATAGGTTACAGCATTGAGATTGCCTATTATAATAAATTTCTTTGAATATTCCACTAATAACGCCATATAATCACGAAACAACGAAAATGGTGGATTAGTAACTATAATATCAGCTTCTTTTAATAAATCTACACACTCTGCGCTACGAAAATCACCATTTCCTTTTAATAAAGTCATTGTATTTTTCTTATTGCGCATAAGATATTCAACATCAGCAAGATCAATACGCCCATCCCCATTTTCATCTGTAACTTCTATAATTTCAACCTTGTATGGCTTTCGTTTGTCTTCAATCAACAAGGGATTATTACTATCATCAGGAAAAAATGAAAGTTGTCCACTAGCATCTATATAATATTGAAATTCATCCCCCACCATTGGTGATGTAGCAAAACAAGTTGTTATTAATTTTTTTAATCCCAATGCATTAAAATTTATAGCAAAGTATTTGAAAAAATTACTCTCATAAGGATCATCACAATTACAAAGAACTATTTTATTTTTAAAATAATTTTTGTAATGTTTTAATTCACTTTCTATAAGATTAAGCTTCGTGTAGAACTCGTCCTGTTTATTTCGTGCTGAAACATGTAAGTTCCTATTCCCTGTCATTTTACTCCCCAACTTTCAAAAATATAGTTTTATATCATTCAGAAGAGTATAGCAAAAAATAATACGAGGACAATAATAAAATATTTTAATACACTACAGCCACCATTTACAAAAGCAAATAGTGGCAGCTAGGCTTTATCATCGTCACCGTCAATGTTATCATATGGCTAGAACTTGACTCTATTTGGTGGCACATCATTGGGCTTTGGTAACATCACAAAACAATGATACAATAAAAAATGACCACGACAGCTTTCTCGTCACTGTCGTGGTCATTTTATCTGTTCTGAAATTTTCTCCATGTAGTTATCCCATGGGGAGCTTACCTGCCCATCGGACTCTCCTCCTTCTCTTTACTATGTCGGCTTATCAAACGTAAGAGCTGAACTTCAATTCCTTTGGCTTGACTATATAGTAACCTAAATAAAGAAAAAAGTCAATATATTTTTCAGAAAATTTAATGTATTTTATACGCATCCATTTTTATATTTCATATACAAAAAAGCTCAGATTAAGTTCTGAGCTTTTATTTTCCCTATGGTGCGGTCGATGGGACTTGAACCCATACGTCTTGTGAACACTACCCCCTCAAAGTAGCGCGTCTGCCAATTCCGCCACGACCGCATATAAAAAAATGGTGCGGACAAGAGGACTTGAACCTCCACGATGTCACCATCACTAGTACCTGAAACTAGCGCGTCTGCCGATTCCGCCATGTCCGCATATAAACTATTTAATTTTAAAATAAAAAAGTTGGTGCGGTTGATGGGACTTGAACCCATACGTCTTGTGAACACTACCCCCTCAAA
>SAMEA104315428__coassemble_984_pt1 | contig 22865 bp, 23 predicted proteins | sample SAMEA104315428__metabat2_low_PE_031 | metagenome-assembled genome bin SAMEA104315428 (sample SAMEA104315428) | gut metagenome | biome: Monkey gut; feature: monkey-associated habitat; material: faeces | place: China | collected 2013 | reverse complement strand
TTATTTTCTAGGCATAGCTAAAAGCTTTTCTGAACCACGCGACTATCACGTGGTTATAATTAATACAATAAAAAGCAGACAGTTTAAAGCTGTCTGCTTTTTATTGTATTAATTATAACCTACGCATACCAAACCATTTTGCATCTTCATTCCAAAATAGTTCTAATTGTAAGTCTGTGGCCATGCGTCTTTGATAACCATATTGTGCTCCTGGCGGCATATATTCATACTGACTTATTAAAATGAAACGTCCTGTTCCAGCTTCATTTATTTTCGTCTTTATTTGATGCCAATTACTACTGGTATATCCCATAGAAACTAGGCTGTCTATTGACACATATGTAACCCATTTACCATTTTGCTTGCCAATAAGCCAATAGCCACAATTCATGGCGTGTGCGCCAATATCAGCATTTATTTCAAATAAAGTCATGGCAGGGTAACGTGTATGAATAGTGCGTATTTTGTAGCCTACACCGCCTTTAGCACCAACATAGTTGATGAATGACATATAATCATTGTTCCCATCTCTGCTCATCAATCGCAACGTTCCGTCTTTTTGAAGAACAAACTTCAACATCTCATTATCGTAGCGAACATTCAACTGGCTGTTATTCATGTACAAAAATGTGCCTTCATCAGCGGTCATAAATTCTGTGGCTTGCGCTTGAGCAGAATTTATTAGGAAAAAAGCTACTACAAAAATAAATATAGAGAAATGATAAAAAATACTTTTTTTATCTAACATACACATCTCCCCCCCATTCTTCGCACAGCTTTTTTTTATTTTTCAAATACCGATAAATCAAGGCTGTTAAAGCCAGTAAGCAATTCTTTTACTGTGGCAGCAATCTCGTCTACGCCGCCTGTTTTGCGACTTTCGATATTAAGCGGCATATTGGGGTCATGCAGGCTCATACGCAAGAGTGCCCAGCCGTCAGCAAATACTAGGCGCACGCCCTCATAGGAGGGTTTGGCAATCTTTATGCCTTTTTCCGTGGCGCGTTTTTCAAACTCCGCTAGAACATTTTTACCATAGGCTTTAAAGTCGTCCTCGCCTGTAATCTTCATGCGGTACTCGCGGCCTTCGACCGGCTCGCCGAGCTTTGCCACTAAATCAGATAGCGGACGTTTTTTAGCCTTGGCTTTAGCGGCAGCAATCAATAGCTTTACTGCCAAATATGCGCCGTCATCTAGGTAATAGTTTTCGCTAAGCGCGCCATGACCGCTGGTTTCGATAGCCAGCGGCGATACTACGCCGGCTTTATTTTGGCGAATACACTCATCAATTACATTTTTATAGCCGCGCATATAGCGCATATGCTTTAATCCTAGCTCTTCCTCTAAAAATACTGTCAGCTCATCGCTCGTAACCGAGTCGGTGATAATCGTGCTGCCGGGGTAATCAGGGGCAAGTATAGCGGCCATCATGGCAATAAGTGCATTGCGGCTGATTTCCTTACCGTTCTTTAATACCGCACTCATGCGGTCGACATCGGTATCAAAGATAAGGCCGAGGTCGGCTTTATTGTCTAGCACTGCCTTTTTAATAGCTGCCATTGCCTGCTTATTTTCAGGGTTCGGAATGTGATTGGGGAATGTGCCGTCTGGCTCTAAAAACTGGCTGCCCGTGGTATCAGCACCAAGCCTGCCTAGTACCTGTGTAGCAAAAAAGCCGCCTGCGCCATTACCGGCATCAACTACAATGTGCATACCCTTCAGCGGCTCATTTTCACCGCCTAACGCCGTTCTAATCTTTTTGCGTAGATGATGACCGTAACGCTCCATAAGGTCGTAACGCTGTACCTTGCCCAAGTCGCCCGTAATCACCGGCAGGCGCGCTGCATTTTTTAAAATAGCCTCAATATCCCCATGCTCTACACCGCCCTCAGGAGTAAAGAATTTTAAACCGTTGCGGTTAAACGGCAAATGGCTGGCAGTAATCATAATTGCGCCGTCCATTTTCGTTTCGGGGAAAACCGTGGACATAAACATAGCCGGAGTTGATGCTAATGAGCAGTCAACCGCCACCGTGCCGGCGGCAGTAAGAGCATTCAGTGCCGCCTTCTTTAAATTGTGCCCCGACAGGCGCGAGTCGCGACCGACAGCAATCCGCAGCTCATTTTTCTTTTTGCCCGTGCGATTAGCCAAAAACTCGATAAAGCCGCTAGTGATTACATTAGCTACATCAGTGGTTAAATTCACCGGCTCATCAGCTACGCCCTCTAGCGCGACACCGCGCACATCGCTGCCATTAGCTAGGCGCATGAGATTTTTTTCTGGAATAAGCATTATAATGCCCCCTTATATAATTTATTCCCATAGTTTAATATTCTTAATAATTCCATAAAACTCATTCTTTTTCCTGCTAATAAAATTTTAGCCTGCCTAGCGCGTTATTTTCTTTAAATAATCCATTAATAGCCGCTCGTCCTCGTATATCTGCCGTCCCTTTTTCGTAACCAGTCCCGAATTTATATAAAAAGGAGCGGCAAGCGGGATAATGGCTAAATTATCGGCGGCGATTATTGCTTGACGTGTAAGAAAGGTTGAGGCGATGCCATTTTTTACTAAATTTTTTATCGTGTGCAAATGCGGCGAGGAGTGGATTATGTTGGGTTTTCTATCGTATTTAGCAAAAATTTCCTGTACCATGCGGTAGACAAAAAAATTAGCGTCTAGCATAACTAAGGGAATATGTGCAAAATCCTTAAAGCCGACAGCCGATTTTTTCGCTAGTGGATTTGATTTTGCCGTAACTAAGCAGCACTCGCAGGTAAAAAGCTTTTCATAATTTAAATGTTGGCTAAAGCCTGCCTCATAGTTTGTGAGGGCAAAGTCTAATTTTTCATCTTCGACCATATGGAGTGCGCTAATGCCGCCCGATTCAATAATTTCTAATTTTATCTCTGGGTGTGCATGGCGAAACTCGCCTAAAATGTGCGGCAAAAACTGCGTGCCTAGCTGCAAGGGCATCGCCATGCGGATATGGTTGCGGTTTTGCGCCATATCCTCGATAGCGGCATCCAGGCTGTCCACCTGGTCTAAAATGTGTTTGACTCGGTCAAGTAATCTTTCCCCGTCACCCGTCAGCATTATTTTACGCCCCTCGCGCGCAAATATATTAAGCCCCGTTTCGCTCTCGAGCGTCTGCATGGCTATACTGACTGTCGGCTGTGATACGTGCAGCCTTTCAGCCGCCTTGGTTATATTCTGCCACTTGCAGACCTCGTAAAAATAGCGCATCTGTATTAAAGTCACTCTAACGCCCCTCCATACATAACATAGTTATTTTGTTATTATACTGCCCCCAACTAAAAAAATCCTGCAAATTATAACCAAAAGCTATAATTTGCAGGATTTTATTTTATTAAATCTTAAACACGTCCTTGCTCACCGCGTAATCTGTATTATGCACGCAGTTATAGCAAAGCACATTTTCTTTTATTTTTCCTAAATGCTGCCGTCTAAGCTCGACCATATTAGAGGAGTACCACGCATCCTTTAAGCTCATTTTGTGCAGGTCTGCCATGCGCAGCTCGCCATTAGTATCAGTGCAGCAGGCATCTAAATAGCCCTCGGCAGTTATATGCAGGCGGTTAAAAACCATAGTGCAAGGCTGCGCCGCCGGCTTTAGTACATCTACAATTTTATCCGTTAAAAGCTTACCCATTCTGCCGCCTTGATTGCCGCAGGGACAAATATAAATTTTATCTACCACCTTTTCAAAATCAGCGTAGAGATTATCTATATCGTTTTTATTTAAATTACACTCGACAAAGGATATAAATAAACCTACATCTAGCTTATGCTCGTCAATATACTTACGCGCAAAGCATATATTTTCCCGTACTGTTTCATAGTCATCGCGTCCATGAACCGCCTTATATGAGCTAACTGTTGCTGCATTCACGGAAAATTTTATACTGTCTAAGCCCGCCGCTAAAACCTTCGCCATTTTATCTGGTGTTGCCACGCCGCCATTAGTAGTGATATAGACATACTCAAAGCCAATATCTTTGCTGTACTTTACTATTTCGGCTAATTTCTCATACAAAAACGGCTCGCCAATCAGATAAAAGCCAACCTCGCGCGTGCCGCCTTCATAAGCTTCCTTCAATATTCTTTTAGCAAACGTTTCGTCCATAAAGGTTTTAGCCCTAGTCATATCCCTATAGGCACAAAATACACACTGATGATTGCAGGCGTTAGTAAGCTCTAGCATCATATTGTGTGGAAACGGCGGCTTTTCTGTAAAAACTACCGCTCTTTTTTCTCGCAGTGCTTTTTCACTCATTTTTAACTCCCCCTAAATTTCAAAATCACTATTAATTTAGCATAATTGTCCCCCCCGTAAAGACATTTTGAAATTTAGGCATAAAAAAGACCGCTGTATAAATTACAGCAGTCCTATTTATTGTTTATTTAATTATTTAATATCGGGGAAAAATTTAGCTAAAACCGCCTTATCGGTTCTTTTCCCATAGTGCGAGCCGAGCAAAAATAATAGCAGCGATACCGTTATGCCGATAACTATTTGATGCAGTCCCATTACCTTAAAGCCCAGTGCCATAGTCAGGCAGTAGGCGATAGTGCCGCCGCCCATAGAGAGGAGCGCGCCGAGCTTATTGGCTTTTTTCCAAAATAGTCCCAGCAAAAGTGTCCAGAAAAAAGCCGTTTCCAATCCGCCAAAGGCGAACATATTTATTATCCATATCAGCGAGGGCGGCGTAAGGGCGATAAAGAACACTATACAGCCAATAACTGCCGTTGCCAGCATGGATAAAAATTTTAGACGATTGCTGCTAGGCATTTTGCCCTGCTTCTGCTGGTGATGTAAATAAACATCCTTAATAATAGCCGATGAGGCAACTATCAGTAAGCCGGAAATAGTCGATATTGATGCCGCCAGCGGGCCAATGATAGCGATGCCTACTAGCTCCTGCGGCATGGCAGTAACGATAGTTTTAGGTATTATGTAGTCTACGCCGCCATAGCTAGCCAAGCTATCCGTCAATACTCCGTGCGCTAAAATGCCCGTAAAATTTATGCCGATATTCATAAAGCCAACTACAATAGTACCGATGAGCATGGCGCGATGCAGGCTTTTAGTGTCCTTATAGCTAATGCCTCTTACCACCGACTGCGGTAGAGCTATTGTACAAATGCCGACCAAAATCCACTGCGTCAAATATAATCCCAGCGGCATATTGCCGCCCGACAGTGGCTCTAGCATTTCAGGGTGATTTTGGCTTATGCTGTCCATTATCGCCATATAGCCGCCGCCAGCATCTAGCACATAGTATAAAAGCATTACTATGCCAATCATCATCATCACGGCGCAGCAAGTATCAGTAAGTGCCACCGCACGAAAGCCGCCGACTGTAGTATACAGCACTACCACCAAGCCAAACAGCAGCAAGCCCATTTCATAGCTATAGCCGGTGACAGTCGCAAATAATTTTGCCCCGCCCACAAACTGTGCCGTCATGGTGCCGCAAAAAAATAATACAATAATAAACGCCGCCATGCTCGCCAAAAAATCTGACTCAAAACGCTCGCGGATAATATCAACCACCGTCACCGCATTAAACTCGCGCGATAATAGTGCCACACGCTTGCCAAAGATACCCAGCACCAAAAATATTGCCGTTACCTGTACCACCGCCATATAAATCCAGCCAAAACCTATTTGCCACGCCATACCCGGCCCGCCGACAAACGAGCTGACCGAGCTATAGGTTGCTACCGTAGTCATTGCCAGCACAAAGCCGCCTAGATTATGGCTGCCGATAAAATAATGCTGCACAAAATCCTTGCCAAAGCCGTGCGCATCAGCGCGACGGACATAAAAGCCAATCGCCACCATTACCCCCATAAAAATGAGGAGCGGCATAAGTGCCATAAAATTTCCCTCAGCCACGCTTGCCACCTGCCTTGTTTTCATCATTTTCTAGCGGCATATCGCGAAACACAAATTTTAATAGCAGCATAACCAAAGCGATTGCCATAAGCCACACGCCGACCGAGCTAATAAAAGCCCATAGCGGCACACCTAAAAGCTTTATGCCGACATTAGCTAGTCCAAAGCCGGCAAACAGCCAAAAAATAATTAGTGCCGCCAGTGCCGCCACCGTCCACTTTGCCTCGCGGACGATTGCTAGATACTTTTCACTTTTACTCATCTTTACCTCCTGTACAGTCGCTGCGCGCCCCATGCGCGCTCCGCGTACCGTCAGCAGCTATTTTATCATAAAGCCGTGCAAAATAAAAATGCCGCCCGCAGGCGGCAAAAAACTACTATATAAAATACATCAAGCTGTCGGCATCTTTTTCGGCATCGATTGCTGTCAAAATATCATCTAAGCTGACGCTAGACAGCGACTCCTGAATTTTTTTATCGAGCGGCGCAAAAACCTTGCTCTCTAATGCCTTGTCTAGCTCCGGCATTTTATCAGCAGCACTAGCTGCCTTTTCCATTAGCGACAGCTCTATCGAGGACAAAATATCATAGGCCGATATTTCTCGCGGCGCGCGCGCCAGCTGATAGCCGCCCTGCGAGCCCTTAATAGAAATCACCAGCTGCGCCCGCTTTAACAGCGAAAACACCTGCTCCAAATAAATTTTAGAAATGCCCAGCTTTTCGGAAATACTGATAATAGTAGTAGGCGCACCGGCCGAATAGCTGCGTGCTAAATAAGTCATCGCCGCCAGCCCATAGCGTCCCTTAGCAGAAATCTTCATAATATATATCCTTCCTGATTTTTATTTCATATCAGTATTATATGTTATCTCTTTTATCACTGTCAACCATAATCCCCTAAATACTTAGCAGTTAGCTAGGCTATTTTATTCTTGACAATGCCGGCACTTCGTGTTATTATATAAACATATTAATCATATATGTTTTAACCAAATATTTTAAATTGCATAAATTTGGAGGTAGCGAGAATGGCTAAAATTTATCAAAGTGTAACTGACTTAATCGGCAAGACCCCACTGCTAAAGGCTAATAACTTTATCAAGGCTAACAATCTGCCGGCTAATGTTTTAGTAAAGCTAGAGTATTTTAATCCCGCCGGCTCAGTAAAAGACCGTATCGCCCGCGCCATGATTGAGCAGGCAGAAAAAGAAGGCAAGCTAAAGAAAGGCTCGGTAATAATCGAGCCGACCAGCGGCAATACCGGTATCGGACTTGCCAGCGTAGCTGCTGCCCGCGGCTACAAAGCAATCCTCACCATGCCAGAAACGATGAGCGTTGAACGCCGCAACCTATTAAAAGCATACGGCGCAGAAATCGTACTGACTGACGGCTCTAAAGGCATGAAGGGTGCGATTGCCAAAGCCGAGGAGCTAGCCAAAACGCTAGAAAATGCCTTCATACCCTCACAGTTTACTAACCAAGTAAATCCAAAGGCTCACGAGGCTACGACTGGCCCAGAGATTTGGGCAGATACCGACGGCAACGTTGATATATTTGTTGCCGGTGTCGGCACGGGCGGCACACTTACCGGTGTCGGTCATTACCTAAAGAGCCAGAATGCCAATGTAAAGGTTGTCGCTGTAGAGCCGGCAACCAGTCCTGTACTCTCTAAAGGACAGGCAGGCCCGCATAAAATCCAGGGTATTGGTGCAGGTTTTGTTCCTGAAACGCTCGATACTAAGGTTTATGATGAAATAATCGCCATTCCCAATGAAGATGCCTTCAAATACGGCCGCCAATTCGCTCATAGCGAAGGCGTGCTAGTAGGCATCTCCTCCGGTGCAGCCCTAGCCGCCGCAGTAGACCTAGCTAACCGCCCCGAAAACGCCGGTAAAAATATTGTCGTACTTCTCCCCGATACCGGCGACCGCTATCTATCAACCGAACTATTCGCCGAGTAATATTTAGTAACAAAAATGACCATACGAGAGCAATAAAGCTCTCGTATGGTCATTATATTTTTTTCAAATAATTTTAATAATGATTTTTGCACGCGGCAATAACAATAGTATTTTCATCTATCAGAGGCTATTAATATTCGCTGTATATAAATCGTCAATACTATATAAAACGATATTTTATACTACATAAAATATCGTTGATAAATTCTATCAGCTGTGTTACATTTGTACATATAGGAAAGTGGTGATTATTTTGAAAAGCAACGAAGTCGAAACTAAAAGAGATAAATTTGTACGATTGGCAGAAGCTAGGACAAACAAAATAATTGATATGATAAAGCTCTTAGGAAACTGCTCAAACTCATCTACTTATGAATATACACAGCAAGATGTAGACCAGATTTTCAGTGCTATAGAAACAGAAATTATAGAAGCCAAGAAAAAATTTACAAAAACTTTGAATATAAACAGCAATAAATTTACCCTGAAATAAAAAATAAAAATCGCTAACAAAAAGGCATTTCAACAGTAGCCCTTTTCTTATTAACGATTTTATGTTAAACTTTATAAGCCACCGTAAACGGCAGGCGGTTTGTTGGTATCATGATGATAGTTGCCAAAAAATAACCGCCCCTTGTTTTCCAGACGTTAGGCGGTTATCACGTTTAAGTTATAACCATCATGCGAGGTAAACAAACCGTCAGCCGGTGGCTTTTTCTATATTTATTATACCAACATTAATAAAAAACGCAAGGTTGCTTGCTGATAGTAAAATAGCTACTGATTAATCAGTAGCTATTTTTTATTTATTCAGCTGCACCGGTAGAGTACATTTCAATTTTTTCAGGGTTGTCATTTATGCTCCACACGCCGCAGGGGCAGACACCGGCGCAGATGCCGCAGCCGATACAGCGATTGGGGTCGCTTACATATTCCCAGCTGCCGTCCTCTTTTTCTATGCGGGTTATTGCTTTTTCAGGGCAGGACTCTAGGCACATTTTGCAGTCACGGCACGTTCCGCAGCTTACGCAGCGGGTATGGTCGTCAACTGGGTCACCTAGCAGGCAGTGATGACATTTGCTAAAGTATGCCTTCGATAGTCTTTCGGCTGGAATTTTAGCTTTTTCAGGGAAGGGTGCTGCTGCTTCACCATTTAGATACTTTTCTACATAGTAGGCGGCTTTTCTGCCGCTGCCGATTGCGTCTGTCAGGCGGCCGGGTTTAATGGTGTCGCCGGCGGTAAATACGCCTAGCAGGATTGACTGGGTGCTGTCTGGCACGAGCCAGCTTTTGCGGAAATATTTAATGCACTCGTCCTCTGGCAGGAAGTCTAGCTCCGGTTCTTCACCGATTGATACGATTACTTGGTCGGCAGGGATAAATCTGCCGTCATTAGCATATACGCCCTCGGGTGTGATTTTGCTGGTAAAGAACGGCCATACCAATTTGCCGCCGCAGCCTTCAACATAGGCAATTTCATTGGCAAAGGCAGCTGGTTTCTGTACATCGACCGCTACCACTGTTTCCGCGCCCATATCGTAGGCACCGCGGCAGGTATCCATGCCGGAGTTGCCTGCGCCGATTACTACTACATGCTTGCCAGTCTTAGGGTTTTCGCCGCGATTTATGGCTTTTAAGTATTCTAGTCCCATAGTGAGATGCTCTACGCCTTCCCACGGGAAAAAACGCGACTTTGTGCCGCCAGTAGCTACTACTACAGCATCGCTTTCTTCACGAATGGCAGCAAATTTGTCTTTATCAACTTTATAGCCGCTCACAAATTTTACACCGACACTTTCAATGCGTTTTAGCTCCGCCTCTAATAGCTCGTGAGAAAGTCTGCCACGGGGTATAACCTGCTCTAGCTTGCCGCCGATATGCTCTGCCTCGTCATAGACAGTTACCTCGTGTCCGCGTCTAGCTAGCTGCCAAGCGGTCGATAGTCCGGCTACGCCGCCGCCGATAACGGCAACCTTTTTACCAGTCTTGACTTTGGGCAGCTCAACCTTTAAAAATGCCGAGCGGTAGCCGAGGTCGCCAATCTGAATAGGTTCATCAATAGTGCCGCGTGTACAGCCGTCCATGCAGGGATTGGGGCAGACCGAGCCGCAAACTGAGCCAGGGAACGGCGTGTAATCTAGCTCTAGCTGGAATGCCTCGTCAAGCTTGCCTTGACGGATTAAATCGTAGCGACGCTGGGTCGGTATACCGATAGGGCAGGAAAATTCACACGGCGCAGCATATTTGGCGTTGTCCCAGCTTGGTACACGCAGGCGATATAGTCCTGTTGTAACGGTGTTATGTACTTCAAAATCATCATGGGCAACGGCGGAGAAAATACCGCCCTTTACCCAGTCATTTTTTCTAAATTCCTTGAGGTTCGGCAGAGCCTTAGGCTGCTTTTCCTCAAAGGTCAGCGGACGGAGCTTATGCCACTCGCTCCAGTCAGACAGCTCGGCGCGAAGGTCGCTTTTATCAATTTTTGCTAAAAACTCGTCCATGCAGCCGTCTAAGAATGCAATATCGTCAGCGTCTAGCTCCATGTATTTTATGTCAGCAGGATAGGTGTCGATTGGCCCGCGGACATAAACCACGCCGCCAACCATGCCGACACAGGCGCGTTCGCCTAAAACTGACGTAAATTCTTCGCTGTCATAGCCGCAGACAATGGCTTTGCCGCCGCCCATAAATTCAAAGGAAAACGAGCCGACATTTTTTAAAATCCATAGCTCTGGCGGCTCATATAAGGGGTCATGCTTCATCAGCGAGCCAGTGCGCGTGCCGCCGCGACCGCCGATAAAAATTTTGCCGCCTGATGAGCAGTGACCAGCAGTATCGCCGGCATCGCCCTTGACCGTTATAATGCCGCCGGCATTCAGCCAGCCGACATCGGCCGAAGTTGAGCCGTCTACAACGATTTCCGTATTCGGAAGGCACATTGAGCCTACGCGCTGACCAGCATTAGTTACATGGAAATGGAGCGTTTTGCCTTCGCTGTTCCACAGTGGGCCGCCAATATCATGCTGACCGGATGCGGCTATCTCAAAATCTGTTTCGCCCTCGCGGACGGCCTCCTCAATAGCCAGCAGGAGGTCTTGAGTGGACATGCGGTCATGCCCTTTCATCGTTTCGATTTTAAACATTTCGTAACCCTCCTACTTTATTAGCAAACGTACTGAATGCCGAGCTTATCGGCAATAGCCTTATCCGTAGATACCAGTGCATCACTTCTGCCAATCGGCAACGAGCTGTTGCCAATCGGTGCCATGAGCTTTTTAAGCTCGCTGTCGAAGGCAAGCACATAGTCAACAATCTTTTGTGCGCCTTTATCAATATCAAGCCGTTTTACTAGCCGCGGGTCTTGTGAGCAAATGCCCATAGGGCATTTACCCGTATTGCAGGCATTGCAGCGTCCCTGTTCATTGCCGACACAGCCTAGGAGCTGAATTAAAATTTTGCCGACAAATACGCCGTTTGCACCTAGGCACATCATCTTGAAGGCATCGGCTGCGGCATTGCCCGTCATGCCGATACCGCCGCCGCCATAAAGAGGGATTTGTCCCTGAAGTCCCTGAGCAACGGCGGCATTATAGCAGTCACGGATTTTAGACACTACGGGGTGGCCGGTATGGTCAAGGCTTACCTCGTTGGCTGCGCCCGTGCCGCCCTGAATACCGTCAAGGAAGAAGCCGCCGCAGATTTTATACGGGTCGCGCAAGAGATTATTATATACTGATACGCTGGTTGCCGATGCCGCGCATTTTATAGCGACCGGCACGCGGAAACCGAAAGCAGCGTTCATCGATAAGTGCATTTTTTGCACGGACTCTTCAATAGAATATAATCCCTGATGATTTGGCGGCGAGGAAAGCGTAGCCTTCGGCACACCGCGGATAGCCTGAATATGCTCGGCGACCTTGGCACTCGGCAAAAGTCCGCCGTCACCCGGCTTTGCGCCCTGACCGATTTTAATGAGAATACCGGCAGGGTCAGTCACCATGTGCGGCATAGCCTTTATAATGCGGTTCCAGCCAAAATGTCCCGATGCAATCTGAATAATAAAATACTTTAAATACTCGCTCTCTAACAGCTTAGTCGGCATACCGCCCTCGCCGGAGCTCATGCGTACCGGCAGACCGCATTTTTCATTTAGATAGCCGACCGCCATAGCTACTGCCTCCCACGCCCGCGTGGACAGCGCGCCAATCGACATATCCGAGAAAATCAGCGGATATATCCACTGCACTGGCGGTGTGCGTTTTGCCTTTATCAGCTTGCCGCCGGAAATCGTAAAAGGCAGCTCCTTTGCCGACAATACACGACCAAACGGCGAGCGAATATCAAACGTATGGCGCGCCGCATCTAATGACGGGTCAGTCATCTGCGATATACGGCCGACTACTATATTATCAAGCGTGCGCTGAGCGTTTAGATTGGTACGACCGCCGCGCTTAATCGGGCCGCCGTCACGCGACAGCAAGGTTTTTCTCGTATCCTGATTGCGTACAGGGTGAATAGCATTGTTAGGGCAGACCTTTTCACAAAGTCCGCAGCCGCGGCAAAAATCCGTAAGGCTCGCCACCTGCTTGATAATGGGGCGGGCTATGTGCGAATGTTCTGGCACGGGCTGACTTTCCCGCGACACCGTCAAATCCTGACTTTGCACTACAACCTTTATTGCCTTAAAGGAGCAGCTTGCCACACAGCTGCCGCACATCGTACACCGCTCGGCTTTATAATCTATTATCCACGGGAGGTCATTTACACCGACATCCTGAGTTTTTACTGCTTCCATCTCTGTACCTCCAAATCGTTATCAATAACGACTATCTCGCGTTCATTCGGATAAAGGTCTAAATTAGTATCGCGGTCAGGCATAATCTCATTAATGCCGCAAACCTCTGACGATATAGCTACCATAGTATCGGAGCGGCCGACTACTACAGGGCGCAGCTTTTTAGAGTCGCAGCAAGTAATCATGCGCTTATCCGGCAGCACGCCGATAACAGTATTCGGGCCATTTATCTCTAAATTTGCCAGCGACTGGCGGATAGCCGTCAAGACCTCCTTATCCTCGCGCTCGGCAATCTCCTCAAACGGCAGCGGCGTTATAACGTGCTTATAATAAGTAAGCGGCCACTTCAACTCGTGATGAACATAATGGAGAGTATTTAGGAAGCACTGCGAGTCGGACTCAAAGCCGATATAGCCGCGGTGCAAAGATTTTTGAAACTCCTTATTTTTCGTATAAAAAGTATTTTCGCCGTTAGCGCAAAGCGTGTAGCCCTGTAAAAAGAACGGATGAGCGGCATAACGCACAATATCATAGTTAGTATTTTGACGACACTGGGCAACAATAGATTTAGCTACTAGGCAGCCATTATCGTCCCACAGATGAAAGTAAGTAGCAATGTCGGCAGGGTCGCCAATTTCCTTCAGCGTCAGCACATCGGGCCAAAAAGAATATACAAAGCCCTCGCCCTCGTCAGCTAAAATCTTTCTCAAAGCCAAACGCGTATCTAAAAGCAAATCCTCGCGCTGCTCCTTAGTCATGTGTTCGGCTTCCTCAGGATAGTCATAGTTGCGGAAAATGTAGTAAGGCATAGCCTGAATATCTAGTCCAGGGCGTTTATCGGGAATTGGTATCCACTCAGCTAAACGCACAAAATTATGCGCGTCCATGTACGCCTCGACTAGCTGCGCGCCGCGGCGCGTGCAGGCAAGCGACAGCAGCGGCTTATCCTTGTAAGGAGCAAAAATACCATACAAGTCCTGCATAACCATAGCAAAACCAGAATTATCATGCCCCTCCTGCTGCGGCAGCATCAAACGAAGTGCCGTAGACGGCTGAATGGGAACCTTGCTCTTTATTGAACCAATTCTACACATATCCGTCGCTCCTTTACACTATCCTTATTTTATATACCTTTTGTTCTTATGCAATGTATAATATTGTCAAGCGACTTCTATTATAGAAACATTGTTGTCGCCTGTCAACATGCATAAACAAGCAGTTTTTTCTTGATTTTCTCGGTTTTATCGTGTGTTATCAAGGATTGATATTAAGCATAGCTGCATATATTTGCATAATAAGTTTATTTATACACTAACAGGTTTACAATTTCTACTAAACAATTATCATAACGATAACTTATACTCACCATAAAAAAGCCCTATGCGTCAATCGCATAAGGCTTTTACTAATATGTCAGAATTATTATATAATGTATATTTTTACTGTATACGCGCATACAGCGTCCTGTATTCGATTTTGTTTTACTTCCCAAAGTATACATGAATACTTTTTAAATTTATTGCGTACAAACAGCCACCTGCTATATTCAAAAAGCACATTCGTCTTGTCGGGGGGGGCAAACGTGATACCATAAATTTATTAAAAATTGGGAGGTATTATCTTGCAGAAAAAATTTGCGACAGCTTTTAAACTCCTTATGGCGTTTATAGCTGCTACAATGTTAGCAAACTCTCTATGCTATTTTTATTTTAGTCCAGCGGTGCAAATCCCCAATGAAAAACATTTTACAGAGCTAAAGCTTATTCCTAGCAATCATAATCCCTACGGTATCGAAGGCTATGGCAATATCACAGTAGATAAAAACGGCTTTAATAATGTAATAAATTTTCCCTGCCCAGATGCCCGCGCGCTATTTCTCGGTTCTTCGCAGACCGAGGCACAGCATGTAGGCTCGCAAGAAAATTATGTAGCTAGGCTGAATACTGCTCTCCCCGACCTTTACGGCTACAATCTCGGCATATCGGGCAGCACCTTTGTTACCACTTTTGTCCGTATTCCAGCATTAATTGAAAATTTTCCTAAAGCTGAAGTGCTGGTATTTGAAATAAATATTATGCCCACTCTAAACGAACTAACAAAGCTGCGCGATGAACTAGCCAGCGGCGCACTGCCCGATAAGGATATTTCATGGAAGGCTAATAATCCCTTTATGTATTTAGCTGCCCGTATGCCGCTAGCTAGGCTGATATATATAAAGTATAAAACCTCGCACCCAGTAAGCACCGCTGCCGCTAAAAAATCAACTGAACCGCTAAAGCTTGATGCTGCTTCCTATGAAAATACCTTGCGCGAGGTGCTGACGCTGGGAAAATCCCTAGCTGGCTCACGAAAAATTGTTATATTCAGTATTGACAAACTAAAGCAAAATCCTGACGGCAGTGCCACTATTGCAGGCGATAACGGCGAAACAGCAATATTTGCCAAGGTTTCGGCGGAACTAGGCATAGATTACATTCCTACCGGCAAGGCTTTTCTAACAGCCTACAACAATCAGCATACCTTTCCCTGCGGCTTTTATAATACCGCCCCTAATGCCGGTCACTTAAATATATACGGACATCAAGCTATAGCCGATGAATTAGCACCAGTGTTAGGGGGATTTCTAAAATGAATATGTTTAGTTTAGCCTTTATCTGTTTATGGACAGCGGTGTTGATTTTACTAAAATACAGCCATACGGCTAAAATGCAAAATAAAATCTTGCTGCTCGCCAGCATTTTATTTTATGCTAACTGGGACGCAAGATTTTTGCTATTGCTTGCCTTTATTATTTTTACAGCCTACTATGCCGCACTAAACATAAAGAAACGGCTATCGCTTTATCTAGGCATAGGCGTGCCGCTGCTCGTTCTCGGTATTTTCAAATATTTAGACTTTGGCTTGCAGTCCTTTTGTTTGCTGACAGGATTATCGCCAACGCCTGCCTTAAATATTATCCTGCCGCTAGGCATTTCCTTTTATATATTTTTAGCGATAAGCTATGTGCTAGATGTCTATAAAGGAAAAATAGCTGCTAAAACTGATTTTATCAGCGTAGCACTCTACATCAGCTTTTTCCCTACGATAGTATCGGGACCAATTACCAAAGGACGCGACTTGCTGCCACAGCTAGAAAATGCCCGCCAAGTTACCATGTACAACTTTAGCTGTGGCGTACAGCGATTTGTTATCGGCTGTATAAAAAAATTCGTCATTGCCGACAATCTAGCAATATTTGTAAATGCAGTCTATGCTGCCCCTGCTGCCTATGATACGCCCACTGTTTGGCTTGCCGTTATCAGCTTTTCCTTGCAGCTATACTTTGATTTTGCCGGCTACTCCGACATGGCTATCGGTGTCGCTAGAACCATAGGCATAAAACTTAGTGAAAACTTTAATCTGCCCTATATATCTAAAAATATCAGCGAATTTTGGAAACGCTGGCATATAAGCCTATCCTCATTTTTGCAGGAATATCTTTATTTTTCACTAGGCGGCAGCCGCCGCGGAAAAATCCGTACCTATGTAAATCTTATTCTGACCATGAGTATTTGCGGAATATGGCATGGCGCAGGATTAAATTTCATTTTATGGGGCTTTATACACGGCATACTGCTGTGTATTCATCATTTGTACCGCGAAAGCTGGGGACGCTATATAAAAATTCCTGCTGCTGTAAATATTTTTATAACCTTCTTCAGCGTTACTATTGTCTGGATATTTTTTAGAGCCACCAGCTTTGCTAATGCCTTAGAAATTTTCACCCGACTATTTGTAATAAATACCAACGCTATCTATCATCCCTATATACTTAGCCTAGTGGCAATCTTTATTTTGCTGGCGGCATCAATCTATACTGTATATCACCCAACGAAAAAAGCTCGTTTTCCCCTCAACACCCCGCTAGGCTTTTTCGTATTGATTTTTGAGCTGTACATTCTTTTCGGTCTGCGCTGCGGCGGCAATACCCCCTTTGTTTATGCTAATTTTTAAATATATTCTAAAAAACTATAGAATGCTATGTGTGCCTAGTATTGGGTGCAAAATTAAGCCCACATCAGTAGTATGCTGATATGGGCTTTTTCTTTAATTACCTACGAACATATTTTATGAAGTAACTCTGTACCAATAAACTCCCCACAAAACAATATCGGCTATTATCATAAGAAACAAAAATGCATTTATTTTATCTATGGTTGACCACTTATTGCCCTTTTTCTTCGAAATCAATTCTAGCGTTCTCAAATTCACTTTTGCAATGAAATCCAACAATAAATTTAGCAAGTTGAAAAGCAGCATCGCAATCAGAATAATCACGAATGTTAGACGATATATAGAAACCTTGTCTATATTGTTCAACACTGAGCTAGAAAATACCATACCCGCGACAAACGTAATGACTATTGAAGAAAAAATACCAAGAATAGTAATATAATCCTTCTGCATATTAGCCGCTTTCTCACTAAGTGATTTAATTTCCTCGCCAGCCTTGCGGTTCTTGTCCTCCATACGTTGAGCTATCTCTTGTGTGTAATCAATACGAGATATTTCCAAATTGACATGATCATAAAGTTTTTCAAGCTTGTCACACAGTTCTTGAGTTACATGACCACGTCCTTCGCTCAACCATTGCATGCTAGAAACATACAATATTTGTATATTTCCCTGCAATTTAGTCATATCTAAATCACTATTTGCATCTATACGTGTTATAACACCAAACATACCAGAATACAGATGCCGAAAATCATTCGCATAAATATCTTGTAAGGCAAATATATACTTTTCAAGATTATTTTCTGCTACATTTGTATCTAAACGAGCCAACTCTAAAAGAAGTTCCTGCAAATCTTGTTGTTTATCATGCATATTCATACTCTGCTATCACTTCCTTTGGGATAATCTGCATCTTGCCAGCACCACCTTGATAAATTAAATCCCACGGTTTCCCCTTAGCATGTGTATCTTCGACTAATTTCCATGGTGTCATGTTCAGTTTCTTGGCTACTACTTGATCAATAAGTGACTTTTCTTCAACAGAAAAAGTTTTCTCCGGTTTTTTGCGTTCATAAATTGCTGCCGCACCATAACCACAATACTCGCGGTAAACATTTCTGACGACAGGACCAAACTGCCACGCCTCTATATCATCTCTAAACAAGGCACACATGCGCTGTGTCAAAAATGCAGCTTGAACATAGTATAAAATCTTTTGCAATTGCAGATTGCTGATAGCCTTGTTTTCCTCTGTACATTTGCTAATAATGTATCTCGCTACATCATCAGCCGTGTGCGTCCCTTCAAAATTATGTATATCATCGTCTTTAAAGAAGAAAAACATATTGTCACCCCCTCTCTGCTTATTTTTCTCATTATATCATACATATTTCCCACATGATATATTTATCTTCTTTCCTCCAAAATACTAAAAAGCACTTTGTTTTCACAAAGTGCTTTTTAGTTTCACTTTAATTCTTTTATATTTTCTGCAATGTTAAACAGCACGTCTAGTCCTGAGTCTTCTAGCACCTCGCGTGCCATGCCGTTAGCTCCCACGAGGTAAAATTCTTTATCGGCGGCGCGGGCTTTTTTACCAATTCTTAATAGCACTCTCAGTCCGGCACTTGAGATATATTCTAGCCCGCTTATATCTAGGGCGAGCTTATCGCCGGCGGCTAGTGCCTTTATGCCTTCGTCTTCGCCGAGACTAGCGGTCACGGTGTCTAGTCTGCCGCTTATTTTTAGTACTACCCAGTCATTTTCTATACTTTGAGCAAATTCTATTTCATTCATACCTGCACCAGCTTTTCTTTTTTATATGCTCATATTATAAAGCATGGTGAGGTGATTTGCCATCTTTCCTAGAAATTTTTCGTAGCTATAGGATAGTTTAAATATTTTTTTTAGGAAAAATATTCCTAGTCCGCCTTCTGTCTGCTGCTCTAGGCTGTCAAATATTGGCTTAGGTTTTTTCATCAGGGGGTTAAAGGGCGTGCCAAAGTCGATAATGTCAATTATTATCGCCGCTTTATCCTGTGAAAAGGCGATATATATTTCAGGGCTTTTACTATAGCTAAGGACGTTTACTACTGCCTCCTCAAAGCCTAGCTCGATTTTTAGCCGTTCTTTAGGTGAAAGATTAGCAGCGGCTAGTTTTTTTTGCAAATCAGCGAGCATTATTTTATAATCCTTTTCATTGCTCGGATAGCTGTAATATTTTTTTTCGTTTGGCATTTTAACACCTGCCTTTATAGCTTAGAGCCAGCATAGTTATATCATCGGTCTGCGCGCCGCCATTAGCATAGCTATCGACAGCGGCTAAAATCGCGCTCAGGGCTTTATTTTTGTCTGTCAGATTGTTTATTTCGTCTGCTAGTCGGTCTTTGCCAAAGCAGTCGCCCTGTTCATTTTGTGCCTCGGTTACGCCGTCAGTATAGAGGAGCAGGGTATCGCCTTTAGCTAATACTGTCTGCTGGGCTTTAAAGTAGTAGTTAGGCTTTATGCCGAGTACGCAGTTTTTCTCTGCCTTCAGCTCATAGCTATTACTTGCATTGAAGATAAAGGGCGCGCAGTGTCCGCCGTTTACATAGGTGAGGCTGCCGTTTGTCAGGTCAAGCATGGCTATAAAGGCGGTTACAAACATCATTTCTTCGTTGTTTTCTGCCAGCTGCTTATTAGTAAGCGTCATCACTGCGGCTAAATCGTCAGGCGTTTTCATCATTTGCGCGTTGTTTTTCAAAATGGTTTTTGCCATCATCATAAATAGTGCCGCTGGCACGCCCTTATCCGATACATCGGCGATAGTAAGTATTAGATGATTTTCATCTAGCAGATAGAAGTCATAGAAATCGCCGCCGACCATTTTAGCGGGCAGCATGGTGCTGTCGATTTTAAAATCAGTCCGCTGGGCAAATATATTGTCCTTAGGTAACATTCCCTGCTGAATGGCAGCGGCCAGCTCCATAGCGGCATTTTCTTTGGCGATAATTTTGGCCTGCTGTCTGTCTCTTTCGATATAGTCTTTTAGCCGCGCGGTCATATCGTTAAAGGAGTTTGCTAGTAGTACTATTTCCTCCTCATCGACATTTTTTAGCTCCAGCCGACTATTTAGATTGCCGCCGGCTATTTTCTCCACGCCGTTTTTGAGGGCTATCAGCGGCTCTACTATGCGCCTAGCTACCTTGCGGCCGCAATATACAGCTATCACGAGCAGCAGGGCAGTCAGTACCAGCACCAGTACAAAATAGCTTTTGATGTCGGACTGCAATTTTTCGGTGTAAAAGTCGGTCAAGCTTAAAATATCATCATAGCTGATTTTAGCCGGAACCTTTAGCTCGTTCTCGCTCATGGCCAGCCCTAGGCTAAAGCTTGTTGACGGCAGCGGGCAAAAGGCTACATAGTAGTCTAGCGGCTCGCCGTCTGCCGCAATCGGTACGGTCATACTGCCCTCGCTACCACCCTGCATGGCTATCAGTAAATTTTTTAGATTGCCTGCGGTATTTAGCTCGCCAGTCACGGCTAAATCGCCCGTTTTTGCCGAGGAAAATATTATTTTGCCGTTTTCATCTACGATAAAGGCAATGCCGCTGTCGCCGATAGCGTTTTCCTCTAGCACAGCGTTTACATCGCTGAGGAGCGAGTCAATGCCGACCACGCCGGCAAATTCGCCGTTTTTATAGTAGGGCGCGGCGGCGGTTATATCCCACTCGCCGCCGATAACATCTAAGGTCACATCAGAAAAAATCGGCATATTGTGCGCCCTAGCCAGCTTATACCAGCGGCGGTTGGGCGCGTCAAAAATATTTATATTTCCTTCCTCATCAAAGGCTCTGCCAGCGTAAATATCGCCGACTATCGAATAGCCGTCCTTAGACGCGATATACGCCGAGGCAATCAGCGGATTTTCCTTATTCAGTGCCAGCAAAAACGGCTCGATTGCGCCTGCCTGATAGGCTTTTTGCCGCAGACTATCGCTAGGATTGGCCACATTAAAGAAAAGCTGCGTAGAGAGCCTGTTTTCATTTTCCTTTTTTGGCGGCAGGATTATCCTAGCGGCGTAGCTTTCGGGGCGGCTTTCGATGTCGCTCATCTGCCGCGCTAGGAGCATTGCATTTACCTTTAAATCATTAAACCGCTCATTTAAAAGCTCGGCGCGTGCCTTCGTCAAACGGTTTAGGCCTTGATGCGCCCGCGCGGCTACTGCGTCCTCGGTCTGCCGCGCCACCGCGGTCGATAGCTCATTATTTAATTTTAATATATGTTCTTTAGCTAAATACATACTCTGCATAGCCACCGCGCTCATGCTTATTATAGCGAGCATAACCGAGCTGACAAGTATGCGGATTATTTTTTTTCTAAGACTCATATTTTATATACCAAAAAGGGGCTTTAATAGCCCCTTCCTCTTGTTATGCTACAATAAATGCTGAGCCAACCTTTACCAATCCTTCCACTACGGAGGACGCTAGCTTAAAGCCGCCTTCAATCCAAGTTTGCTTTATTTTTGCCTCTATCTCTTTATTTTTAAAGATAATTTTTTGGTCAAATTTATATTGCTCCCAGCGACCGTCTTCCTCTCTTTGAATTATCTGCGGGCGGCTGCCGCCTACTACCTTTTCCAGGCTTTCACTATCTAAAATTTGCTCTTTGCTCATTATATTCACCAACTTCTTATACTCTTAATTAAGCTTTTGCAGTATCTGTAGCTTCTGGTTTTAAATAGCCTTTGAAGAAATCATCTTTACCGCGTGCCCTCATAAAGTTCTCAAGTTCACCTTTTTCAATAAATCTAGTGCATATCACTTTACCCGTTTTAGTATCTTCAGCTTCCATTAAGTAGCCATCAACAAGTTTTCCGTTTATTTGGGCTGTGTCTTCGTAGTAATACCACGTTGCCCCGCCAGCAACTAAGTCTAGCTCTGCATCACTTATCATCATTTCAACTTTTAAATCCTTGTTTTTTTGTTCCATAGTCATAATATTTTCTCCTGTTTATCTTAGCAATTTATACTTTATTTATTATACGTACTTTGTAGCTTAGCCGTTTGACTGTGCCTTATCTGCTTTATATTCATCTAGACGCGCAGCCTTAAATCGTAGAGCGGCGTCTATATCGTTATCAGCATGACCTGTTAAAGCACGATTGTGACTATAAAAGACTAATGCCGAGGCTGTATCAGAGGTAATGGAGCGACCGTCATATTCGAACTTATCTTTAGCAAACGGGTTTAGCGTCCATTTACATTTAATACCTATCGAAGTATACTCATCTTTATTATGGTAGTCATGGTAGCCCCAAGCTCCGCCAGCAACCTTTTCTAAGTCCTTTTCCTGTAGTTCTGCTGCCTTTGCGTTTTTCTGTTCCATATCTTTCATCTATGTTTCCCCCTTTTGTTTAGTGGTTGTTTATCTTTCTGGCTTCTATACGAACGGCAGCAAGCTTTATTACAATGATTTTCTATTTTTCCAATTCTTTTTTTAGCTTGCCGATAGCGCGGTGCAAAATAACGCCGACATTTGATGGGGTTATATCGAGTAGCGTGGCTATTTCCTTTTGCGATAGGTCAGAAAAATACTTCAGCTCGACTATTTTTTGCTCGCGCTCATTTAGTTTTTTCAGCGCGTCAAGCAGCATTTTCTTTTCTTCGTTTGCGAAAAACATTCCCTCCGGCTCGTTTTTGCTTTCGGTCTTGCCGCCGTAGTTATCGTCCCACTCTGCGTCCTGCCGATAACTTTTCCATTTAGTATAGTCGTAGAGCGTATTATTAGCGATACGGAATAGCCACGTTGAAAACGATGCGAGCGTACTGTCAAACGAGCCGATATTTTTTACTGCCTTTAAAAAGGTATCGCTTACTATATCGTCAGCGACCGCCGCATTTTTCGTGCGGGCGTAGATAAAGTTATAAACGCGCGGAAAAAATGCCTCGTATAGCTCGTGCAGTGCCTGCTTATCCGTTGCCGCACGCATCGCGAGCTTATTGTAATACATTATTTTTATATCTTCCAATTCATCAACCCTTCCTCTGAATATGCCATAAACTTGAGCAGTTTAAGTACAATATATTATTTTCCTGCTAAATTATAACCTATCTGCAAATAATTCGTAAAGATAATTAACACAAATGACCCCCCCCCGAAAAGACATTTAAAGCAATAAATATCCACCCGCATAGCGGGTGGTTTT
>SAMEA104315428__coassemble_982_pt1 | contig 22913 bp, 21 predicted proteins | sample SAMEA104315428__metabat2_low_PE_031 | metagenome-assembled genome bin SAMEA104315428 (sample SAMEA104315428) | gut metagenome | biome: Monkey gut; feature: monkey-associated habitat; material: faeces | place: China | collected 2013 | reverse complement strand
CAGTTAGGGAAAGCACTTGCTCTTGCAGGTGCTTTTTTCGTGCGTAAAAATAAAATATGAAACTTTAAGCAGGCAGCTATGGATTTTAATTAATCTGTAGCTGCCTTTTATTATGGAATAAATTGTCTTGTAGGGGGGGGCAGATGTGATAATATTTTAGTATGTTATCAACAAAGTAGCGAGGATGAGTTTTGGATATTAGAATTTTGGCGATAACGCACAAAAAATACTGGCTGCCGGCTGATGACATCTATATGCCGCTGCAAGTGGGCAAAAAAATAAATCAGCTGGGCTTTAGGCGCGATGACAGCGGCGATAATATTGCGGCGAAGAATGCTAATTTTTGCGAGCTTACTGGTATGTATTGGGCTTGGAAAAATTTAGCCTGTGATTATATTGGTATTTGTCATTATCGCCGCTATTTTGCAAGTAAGACCTGCCATTATTCGGTTAAACGCAAAAAAGAGTTGATTTTGACTAGACGCGATTATGAAAAGCTTTTAACTGGCTTTGATGTTATTTTGCCGCAGAAACGCCACTATTATATTGAAACGGTATATAGCCAGTATGCGCACGCCCATAATAAAAAGGATTTAGAGCTGGCAAGAAAAATTATTGTCGCTAAATATCCTGACTATAGCGACGCTTTTGATACTGTTATGTCACGGCGCAGTCTGCATCTTTACAATATGTTCGTGATGAAAAAGCCGCTCTTTGATGAGTATTGCCGCTGGCTGTTTGATATTTTGTTTGAAATGGAAAAAAGAATAGATATAACTAGCTACAGCGAATACGAGGCGCGGGTGTTTGGCTTTATCAGCGAGCGTTTGTTTAATGTTTGGCTGCTGAAAAATAATTTAAGCAGTGTGGAAGTGCCGGTAGTTTTTTTAGAAAATGAGCATTGGGGCAGAAAAATTTATAGATTTTTGCGGAGAAAGTTTAAACGATGAGAGAAAATTTTGGTAAAAGGTTGTATCAGTTAAGTTTTACTGATGTCGCGGCAAGAAGGGAGCTGTATTTTAAGACTAAGGCAGCGGCAGAGGTAACGGCTGGCAGTTTATTTGTGCCGGCTGGCGGAACGGTAGATTTGTTAACGTATTTTAATGGCTTTAGCTTAAAGCAATGGAAAAAATATACGTCAATTGAGAATTTACTAATTAAGGGCTGCCTAAATGGCAGGGCGCGCATTGATGTTGTCGGTGTAGACAGCGGCAACGGCGATACTGTTATAGCATCGTTTGAGACGGATAAGGATTTTAACCACTGCTTTGATGTAGCTGATATGGATTGTGTGCTGCTGGGGCTTAATATAACGGCTATTGACGATTGCCGCCTAACTGATATTGCTTATTATGGCGAATTTGCTTCGTGGCGGGATTTAAGGATAGGCATTGCTATTTGTACTTTTCGGCGCGAGGAATATGTACGGCGGACAATGGCTAAACTGATTGAGTTCAGTAAGGGGAATAGCTGGCTGAGCACTCTCGTGGTGGATAACGGGGCGACTTTGCCGCTGACGGAGGAGGAGAGCCTAAAAATTGTCCATAATCCTAACTATGGCGGCAGCGGCGGCTTTACCCGCGGTCTAATCGAGAATTTAGCGCGGCGCGATAATGACTATGTGCTGTTAATGGACGATGATATAGATTTAGACCCGTTGGTTTTAACTAAAACTCATTCACTTTTAGGCGGTTTAAAGCCAAAGTATCAGGATAGCTTTTTAGCCGGTGCAATGCTGAAAATGGAAAAGCCGTGTATTCAGCATGAAAATACCGCCTATTGGCGCAAAATTCTTTCCTGTCCTTTGGGCGAGGGCTGGGATTTGACGGATAGGGAAAGGCTATTAGCTAACGAGGCGATTGGCGAGTATAAAAATCAATATGCCGCTTGGTGGTATGCCTGCCTGCCTTTAAAGCGGGTGGCAGCAATCGGCTTGCCGCTGCCGGTTTTTATTAAGGGCGATGATATTGAGTACAGTATCAGAAATAATAGACCGGTAATTCATCTAAACGGTATCGGCGTATGGCATAAGTCGTTTGCCGAGAAGAAAAGCCGCGCGGTGAATTATTTTTGGGATAGGAACGGCCATATAATTCATCATTATATTGCTGACTGCAATAGATTAACCTTTGTTATAAGTGTTGTCTGTCGGCTACTAAAGCGCAGCCTAGAGGGCAAAAAGGACGATATCGCGGTTATGGAGCTGGCTCTAAAAGATGTTAGGCGCGGCTTTGAAGAGCTTACTAAAATGCCGGCGGATAAATATTTTGTCGAAGTAAGGGATTATCGCTTTAGCGCAGGGGGGCTTGCCTGCACTTGGCGGGTGCTGAAAACGGCTATTAAGATTGCCGCTGATTACAGCAAATTTCATAGGGAGTATGTCCGCTTTAGAGAGGATAAGCTAATGGATAGTAAATGGTGGCTAGATTATCTAGCTAAAGCGGGCAGGGCAGATGAGGTTAAATAGACTGACGGAAAATATATTGTCGCTGACGACAATAAAGGGCTTAGACTATCTGCTTGCCTTTATCAGCTTTCCTTATTTGGTGCGGGTGTTAGGCGTGGAATACTATGGCGCACTTATTTTTGCGCAGGGCGTTATGCAGTATTTTTTACTGTTTACGGACTATGGCTTTAATCTTACCGCGCCTAAGGCGATTGCTAGGGAAAAATGTCCGCAGCAAATAGGATTGATTTTTGCAAGCGTCCTTGGCGGCAAATTGCTGTTGCTGGCAATTAGCAGCTTGGCTTTAGCCTTAGGTCTAGTCGCGGCAGACTATCTAGGCATAGCTGATTATAGGCTGTATTTAATTTTGTATTTAAGCATTATCGGCAGTGTCCTGTTTCCTGTATGGTTTTTTCAGGGCGTGCAGGAGATGCGCTATATTACTGTAGCTAATGTTATCGCTAGATTTTTGAGCGTGGCAGGTATTTTTTACTGGGTGAAAGGCACGGCAGATTTTTTGTTAGCAGCATTTTTCTTGTCGGTTGTGCCGCTACTGGCGGCGGCGATTAGCTATCTGATAATTTTAAGGTTTCACTCCGAGGTACTCGTTATGCCGCGGCTTGGCGCGGTTAAAAAAATGCTTATTTCTTCATGGGGGATTTTTACCTCTACGGTGGCGATGAATTTGTACACGGCGAGCAGCGTGGTATTTTTAGGTCTGATAGCGGATAGCACGGCGGTGGGCTACTTTGCTGGAGCGAAAAAGATAGTTGATAATATTTTGCAGCTGATGTCGCCGCTGACGCAGGCAATCTATCCCTATATAGCGCAAAAGGTCGCCGCATCTAGGCGGGATGCGCTGCTCTTTTTGCGTAAAATTTTAATGCTGCTGGGCGGCGGCAATTTTATTATTTCGCTTATTTTATTTGTTTTCGCGGAGGAAATAGTAAATATTTTGCTGGGAGCTAACTATCAGCAGTCGATAGGGTTACTAAGGATTATGGCATTTTTACCGTTTTTAATCGCCCTTAGTCAGGTTTTCGGCATTCAGACGATGCTAAATTTTGGCTTGGAACAGGAATTTAACCGCATTTTGCTGGGGGCAGCGTTAATCCATACGGTGATTATCGTGCCGCTTACTATTTACTTAGCGGCAAGCGGCACGGCGATAGCAGTGCTTATCACGGAGCTATTAGTTACGGCGGCTATGTATATGGTGCTGAGGAAAAATAATATTGATTTAGGGAGAAAATTTTGTTTAGACGAATTGAAAAAGTAATTTTGTATTTAACGGTGCTGGCACTGCCGTTTACTTTTTTGCCGAAAAGTATGCAAATAATGGGCTTAGGGCAGGAGCTTGCCAAGTGGTTTATTTTAGTCGGCATGGCGGTATTAGCTATCGAGTTTGCCGTTTTTCGTTTCCGTATTGATAGGCGGTTTTTATATTTTGCGGCGGTCTATATCCTGTGGCAGCTAATATCGCTAGCTGTAGGGCTAGCGACCTATGATTATAATGAGCTGCTGACCTTAAATCAAATGGATAAGCTGCCAAAGCTATTAGATTTTTTAGCCGGCAAAGGAATAGCGGTAAATGAAATGCTCGCCATAAAGCTATGGCTGTTTGCGCGCTTTGCCAAGGATATTGTTTTTAATTCAGCCGCGTTTATTTATATCGGCTTTATGGTGTTTCATCTGTACAGTGAAAATTTTAGGCAAGGGTTTTATGAGGTGCGGCGCGCTGTTTTGTGGTTAATGGTTATCATGGGCGCGTTTTCCTTAATTGAGCTTATATGGTTTAAGCTAAAAATGGCGTGGGCGGAAAATATTTTGCGCAATATAACGCCGCATTATTTAGATGTTGCCAGCGCACATGGCTGGTGGCCGCCGCTGATAAATCCTGACGGTATTAGGAGCTTATGCGCCGAGCCGTCCTATTTTGGTATTTTGTGCGCCTTTGCCTTTCCTTTTTTGTGGAGCTATGTTTTAGAGCGGCGGCATACCGTGCCAATGCTATTTTTTATTGCCTACTGCAATTTGCTGGCGGCGGCGACTAACTCGCGGACGGCGGTGGCAATCACGGTCTTTGAGCTAGCCGCCCTGCTGCTGTACGCCGCTATAGCCAAAAATAAAGCCTGCCGCATGGCGGCAGGGGCGATTTTACTAGCAACACTTTTAGGCTGCGGACTGAATTTAGTAAATTTCGAGAGCTACGCCGCGAAAATTTTTAGCTACCAGAGAGCAGAAACTAAGATAACTACGCAGTATCAGGCAAAATCTGCGACTGATTTTGTTGATAAAAATATTAATTCGCTGACCAATATCAAGGCGCGGTCGAATAAACAGCGGCTAGGGAGCTTTATTGCCTATTCCAAGGTAGCTTTTAGCCGCCCAGTTTTCGGCACGGGAGTAGGGCTGCACACCGCCTACATCGATAAAAATATCCCTGAGTTTTCTCTGGAAAGCGTGGAAATGCGGAAGTGGCAAAAATTTGTGCGCGAGCAGGGTGTGCTAAAGTCAGGCTATCCTGAGCTAAATAAGTTTGCTGCCGCCGCGGCGCAGACAGGCTTTGTCGGCTTATTTATTTACATTTTGCCGTGGCTGTATGTCGGGCGGCTGATATATATAAATCGACAGGCATTTTTTGCCGTGCCGACAAATATAATACTTCTTATCTCCCTAACAGGACTATTGCTGTCGCAGATGAGCAATTCAATAATGCTGGAGTGCAGCGGTATAATACTGGCACTTTTTATGTGCCAGGAGAAAGGCGTAAATCGATATGTATGATTTTTTGATAGTGGGCAGCGGACTTTATGGCGCGGTATGCGCGCACGAGCTGCAAAAGGCTGGAAAAACTGTATTAGTGCTAGAAAAGCGGGCGCATAACGGCGGCAATATCTATTGCGAAAATAAGGAAGGCATAAATATTCATTGCTATGGAGCACATATTTTCCATACCTCGGATAAAGAGGTGTGGGACTTTGTAAATAATTTGGCGACATTCAACAGCTATGTAAATTCGCCGCTGGCAAACTATGAGGGCGAGCTATACAATCTGCCGTTTAATATGAATACCTTTTATAGGCTGTGGGGCGTAGTAACGCCTAAGGAGGCGGCGGCAAAAATTGCCGCCGAGCAAGATACTGCCGCTGTGCCGCAAAATTTAGAGGAGCAGGCAATAGCCCTAGTGGGCAAGGATATTTACACTAAACTAATCAAAGGCTATACGGAAAAACAGTGGGGCAGGAGCTGCCGCGACTTGCCGCCCTTCATTATAAAAAGACTGCCCGTAAGATATACCTTTGATAATAATTATTTTAACGACCGCTATCAGGGCATACCGCAGGGCGGCTACAATAAAATAATTAAGGGTCTGCTAGCTAAAGTAAAGGTAATAAATAATACTGATTACAATAAAGAGCGCGACAAATATTGTAGATTAGCAAAAAATATAATCTATACCGGCGCGATAGATGAATATTTTAACTATGAACTAGGTGCGCTAGAATATCGCGGACTAAAATTTGTAACCGAGCGGCGGGCAGAAGAAAACTATCAAGGGGTAGCCGTGATGAATTACACTGCTAAAAACGTACCGTATACTAGGATTATCGAGCATAAGCACTTTGAGTTCGGCACGCAGCCCGTAACCTATATAACTAAGGAATACCCCGCCGCCTGGCAAAAAGGCGAGGAGGCATACTATCCTATAAATGATGAAAAAAATAAAAAGCTGTACGCTGAATATAAAAAATTAGCCGCAGGCGAAAAAAATGTCACCTTCGGCGGGCGATTAGCAGAATATCAGTATTACGATATGGACGACGTTATCCGCCGCGCACTGGATAAATCTAAGGAGCTATTGTATCGCTAAAAAATGCATCTATCATTGATAGATGCATTTTTTATTTTTGTTAAATAGTGTGAAAAAACAAAATTTTAGAGAAATGATAGCAAGTTAGACAATATTTTAAAGGTATATCAGAATTAAAGAAACTATAATAATAGACAACAAGAAAAGAACGCTACGGATTTACTACAAATTAAAGGAGTGATTATCGTGCTAAAGTGGTTTTTGACTGGTGCGGATAAGCCGCGTATCGAGGATGCAGCCAAGATTAAAAAGATGTATCATAGTGCCCGCGTGCAGGCAGTTACCGCTATGGTTCTAGGCTATGGCATGTACTATGTAATGCGCATGACGTTAGGCGTAGCTAAAAAGCCGATGATTGAGGCGGGCTTTACGCCAACGCAGCTCGGTGCAATCGGTGCGGCGATGCTGATTGCCATTGCTATCGGCAAATGCGCCAATGGTTTTATCGCTGACTATTGCAATATTAAAAAAATAGTGCCGCTCGGACTTCTTGGTGCGGCAATAGTAAATGCAATTTTAGGTTTCACTGACCAATACTGGATATTCTTAGTTTTATGGTTTGTAAACGGCTGTTTCCAATCAATGGGTTCAGCTCCCTGTATAGTGTCGTTGTCGCAATGGTTTTCTAAAAGTCAGCTGGCGACTTACTACGGTGTCTTTAGTATCGCGCATTATGTCGGCGAGGGTGCAACTTACCTAGGCACGGCAATGATTATTGTAGCGTTTGGCTGGCATGCCGCCTTCTTTGTACCCGGTGTAACCTGTATCGTGCTGGCTTTCATCATGTATCGCTTTATGCGCGACCGTCCCGAAACCTATGGATTGCCGTCAGCTAACGAGTTTGAGGGCGAGATTGTTCAGGAAAAGCAGGAGCAAAAGGTTTCATCTAAAGAGGCACAGCTATTAGTTTTGAAGAACCCGTATGTATGGCTGCTGTCGGTCGCAGCAATTTGTCTGGGTATATCACGCTATTCTATTTCTAGCTGGGGCGTTATATTTTTGCAGGAGGCAAAGGGGCTTGATTTAGTTACCGCCGGCAGCATTATGGCACTTTCGCCGATTTTAGGCGGCGTAGGCTCATTCCTATCAGGCTTTATTTCCGATAAAGTTTTTAAATCGCGCCATTCCTTGACGACTATTGTTTTCGGCATTGTAATGCTAATAGGTATCGCTGGTGTTTGTTTTGTGCCGGCTGGCTCGCCGACTATGGCGGCAGTTTTCGTAGCAATTTTTGGCTTTGGCTTAGGCGTTATCCTCTGCTTTGTCGGCGGTTTGCTCGCTGTTGACCTTTGCCCGCGCAAGGCAACCGGCGCAGCTATGGGCGTTATCGGTCTTACCGCTTACGGCGGTGCAGCTTTGCAGGATATTGTGAACGGCTTTTTGATGGACTCGGCTAAGATTGTAAAGGACGGCGTAACGGTGTATAATTTTGACACTATTACGATGTTTTGGATTGGTTCAGTGGCGATTATGACAGCATTGATTGTTCCTACGTTATGGGCAAAGAAACATAAGGGCGAAACGGAGCAGGCTGCTTAAAAATTACTAAGAACTCTAATAGGCGGAGAAATGGCAATGGATATACAAATATTAAACGGCCCGTATTTACTAGGAATTAATAGCTCGCAGGTTACATTAGCATGGGAGGCAGCAGCTGCTGTTCAGTTTAAGGTGCTTTATGCAAATGACGGCAGCAGCAAAATGGCTGAGCCTGTCTATAAAAAGACGCAGCCCTGCAAGGAATATCCTGACGGCTGCTATCTATATACGGCTGCTATCAAGGGGCTTAGTGATGCCAGTAGGTACGAATATAAAATAATGGTCGGTGGTAGCATAGTAGAGCAAGGCACATTTACTACGCTTAGTGCAAATCCAGAAAAAATAAATTTGCTTACGGTGTCAGATACGCATCTATTTAACACTTCGCAGCAATTTGCTGCGATGATAGAAAAAGTAAAGCCGGAACTAGTGCTGCATAGCGGCGATATATCGTTCGGCACAGGCTATCAGCGCGAACAGTACACGGCAAATTGGTTTCAAAAAATACCTACGGTGCTAAAAAATACCGGCGTTTATTACGTACCAGGAAACCATGATGACGGCCCGTTTTTCAAATCATTTTTTACCGAGCCGCAGGCAAAATGCGTTAATGGACTGCCTGACGGCGCGGCGTACTCCTTTGACTACGGTGCGGCGCATATTGTTATGGCCGACAGCAATCCTTGGGGACTATTTGAAATGAATGCCGTAAATTCGGGCGTAGCAACCGACAAAGCTACGAAGGAGCGCATTAAGACTACCTTGAAGTGGATAGAAAATGATTTGCAAAGTGCAGCAGCTAAAAAGGCAGCATGGCGCATTGTCATAGTTCATCACCCTTATACTGATATTTTTAACAATAAGTATTTAGTTCCTATTGCGGAAAATAATAATGTTGACCTGCTGATAGGCGGACATCTGCATTACTATGTAAAGGCAAGCTCGATTAATAGCAGCATGGTATGTGTCTGTCAGGGCAGCGCGCAGGAGTGCGAGGCATCGCTAGAAAAGGTTGCCGAGGATAAGCGTCTATTGAGCGAATTTCCCGAGGTAGTCGCTATCGGTCACAGCAATTACGGCGTTTTAGAGGTCACTAAGGATTGCTTGGATTATAAAATTTATGGCTTTAGCGAAAACGGCGCGGATATATTGGTCGATACTATTCGTCTGCACCATGAAGTAACGCAGCTAAGTATTGCTGATGTAGGATTGCGGCGGCTAGATAATGACGGCAATGTCGAGATAAACTGTCAAATTAAAAATGACGGCATTAGTCCCGCTATTGCTTGTCTTGATTTAACTGATAACAATGTAGTGTATAAAATAAATTTGTTTGGTGCGGAGGAATGTAATCATCTAGTATGGCTTGAGGCAGGCGAAAAAGCTAAAGTAACTGCCTTTTATCGGGCTAGGGCGCAGGGCGAGCATGAGATAATCGTACAGGATAAGAGCCTTAATTTAAGAGTGTTAGAGCCTAAGCATTTAGCTTTCTCTCATATGCGTATTTTTTCGGGGCAGGGCGATACTTCAGACTGTGTTTTTGCCAGCATAATTGCCACCAACAAGCTAGACCGTGAAATATTTACTGAGGTGCCGCTGTATGTAAATCAGCGTATCGCGGAGAGTAAAAATTTATTTTTCCGCGGACATGAAAAAAAGCTAGTAGAATTTTGCTATCGCTTTAAACAGGGCGGCAAATATCAAATAACTATTGCTGACAAGCTGCCTAAGGAAATAACTATCGAGGGCGGCATCCGCATAGTGCCGCGCATAATCGACCGCTCCGGTCGCGGTCATTATGCCCTGCTGCGGGGAACGCCGCGAGTTATAGCCGAGGACGATAAAATAGCTGTGCATTTTGACCACTACGGCGATTATATAGAAATACCGCCTAGCCAAGATTTTAATGCTAAAACCGGCTTTACCTCTATGGTTTGGGCAAATGTTGACAGGCTAGCGAAGCCCTCAGAAATGGGGCATAACCCTTTAATGGTGCGTGGGAAATCCGTTGGCTGGGGCGCAACCTACTTTTTGCGCATGGTCATTGAGCGCACGGGCGGATTAAAATGGGGAACTTGCCACGATATAACCGAATACCAGTGGCAGGGCGGCAGTGTAAATCTAGGTAAATGGACACACTACAGCATGGCTTTTGACAAAAAGCGCGGCGGCGACTCATGGTGTGACGGCAAATGCGTAGCTCATGTATCGGGTATTGCGCCAGAGTGTAAATTCCGTCAATGGGACAGCGAGCCGATATTTGTCGGCTATTCCTACATAGGGCATATAATTCCTGAAATAAATCGACCTAAATATTTTACGCATTTGCCGGGTAGTGTCAGCCAAGTAAGGTTTTATTCGGTCGGTCTTACGGAAAAAGAAAACAATGAAATTTATGCTGCGCCGCAGGAAGAAGGCACAGCGGCTAAAAATCTTGTCGCCTGGTACGATTTTAGAGATATTCTGACAGTCGGCACGCACACCACTGAGTGGCGCAGACCAGCCCTGTTTGTACCTAAATTTTTAGCTGAAAAAAAATACTGGGAATTCCGTCAAATGCGGGCAAAAACTGTTTTACCCTTGCAAGCGGGATTAAAAGCTACGGTAGAGGTATCAGATGACGGCGCGACTGTTAAAGATACTTTAAGCATAGTATTAAAGGACGGTACGAACTATATAGATTTGACCGCCTTGCCGCTGGCGCAATATATACGCATAATTACTAATTTTTCTGCTGAGGTTGGTGCAGAGGGAACTTATATCCCTGAGCTGCTAGAATATCAGATTACCGCTTGCAGCGAAACAGACTTTACGGAGATATTTTGGTCTACTCGCAAAGACTTTGAACGCGGCACCTTTACTGGAGCAGTCGGCTTTGCGCCAGTAGATAGATTGCGTGAATACCCAGAGTACACCGATGTCATTCACGGCTAATCGCCTATGGGTTATAAATAAAGGTGGTTATCTATGCCGCAATATATATTTACTAACGCCGTCTATAATATTTTTGCTGAAAATATGCTGCCGCAGCTAGTGGCAGTGAGTGTGCAGACCGATAAGGATGCGCCTGTATTTCAAAATCTGCACCGCTATGAAGATAGAGCCAGTTTGCTAATAGTGATAGACGGCAGCCTAAATCTAGCGATAGAAAATGAAAGCTACAGTTTAAAAGCAGGTGACATTGCCTGCATAAATGCTGGAATTTTGCACGGCATGGCACTAGATAAGGGTAAGCAGAACTATAAAACGGTCGAACTATCGATAAAAAATCTTCATATTCAAGGACTTATGCTAGGAGAGCTGTTAGAGCGCGAAAGCTACCCAGTTATCGCACCTGCCGACAGTAAATTAGCCATTCACTATGCGAGAATTTTAATTGAACTAGGAAAGGATTGTGAGAAAACATACGCGGCGCAGACAGCAAACTATTTGCTAGGCGGACTTTTAACCATAGTGCGCCAAGAAATTCTAGCCGCTAAAGGCAATGAAAAGCTAAATGACTACAATCTAGGTCAGCAAATAAAAGAATACCTTGATGAACACTATTTAGAAAATCTAAAGCTGCCGCAGATAGCCGCTGCGCTGCACATGAATATGTATTATCTGGCACATACCTTTAAAAAAAGTACTGGTCAATCTCCAATGCAATATGTCACGCATCGGCGGATAGCCGAAGCACAAAATATGCTGCTGTCAACAGACTTAGCCATAACGGAAATCGCTTTGCGCTGTGGCTGGAACGACTCCAACTACTTTCAAAATGTTTTTAGCAGCACGGTAGGTATGCCGCCAGGCAAATATCGTAAAATCTGGAAAAACTAAAATGGACATAAAAAAAGCCACGCCTAAGAAAATCTTACGCGTGGCTTTTTTTATGCCTGAATGTCAATGTTGTTGCCTAGATTGGGGTCTAGGCTGGCAAGCTCATCGACTAGCTGGCTGGCATCATCGGCACTGTCCATAGCCATTTTCAGTACTGAAACCCCTAGGTCATTGCTGACCTGATTTTGATGCATATTAACCGACATTGCAGCAATACTCATATCCATGTCCATATTATTACCTCCTAAAATTAAACTACCACCCAATAGCTATATCGGCTGTTTTAGAAAATAGTTAAATATTTAGCTTAAAAGCAGGCTGTCACTATTTAGCTCGCTGCCAGCGGCTTTTTCAAACATTGCTAAGAGGTCTTTTATCGTGAGCGTTTTTTTCTGCTCGGCATCAATATTAAAAAGAATTTTGCCGCCGTAGAGCATGATTAAGCGGTTGCCGTATTTTAGCGCGTCACGCATATTATGCGTTATCATCAAGGTGGTGAGGTGCTGCTCGCTGACGATTTTTTCCGTAAGGCTCAGCACCTTTTCCGCCGTTTTCGGGTCTAGCGCGGCAGTATGCTCATCTAATAGTAATAGCTTGGGGCTTTTCATAGTTGCCATAAGGAGTGTCAGTGCCTGCCGTTGACCGCCTGATAGCAGTCCGACCTTAGACTCAAGTCTATCCTCTAGTCCGAGCTTTAGACCGGCTAATAGCTCGCGGTAATGCTCACGGTCGGAGCTAGAGCTGCTCCAGCGGAGAGTAGGCGTTTTGCCGCGGCGGGCGGCAATGGCAAGATTTTCTTCTATCATCATGCCGGCAGCCGTTCCCATCATAGGGTCTTGGAATACGCGCCCAATAAATTTAGCGCGCTTATGCTCCGGCCATTTAGTTATATCGGTGCCGTCAATATTTATCGAGCCTTTATCGACTAGAAAAGTGCCGGCAATAGAGTTCATCAGCGTGGATTTTCCTGCGCCGTTGCCGCCGATAACGGTTACAAAATCGCCAGGGGCAAGATGCAGGCTGACATCAGACAGGGCGACCTTTTCAGTGATAGTTCCAGGGTTAAAGGTTTTAGAAATATTTTTTATGGTTAGCATTATTTAGTACCTCGCTTAAAGGCATGGTAGCGCGATTGAATTAGCGGCATAGAGAGGGCGAGTGCGACCAGTATTGCCGTAAATAATTTTAAATCATTAGGCGGCATACCCATTTGCAGCACGAGCGCGATAACCGCGCGATAGACTATAGAGCCTAAAATTACCGAGATAAGGCAGTTTTTAAAGCTGCGCGTGCCAAAGAGCACCTCGCCGATAATAACCGACGCTAGTCCGATAACGATTGTGCCGACACCCATACCGACATCGGCAAAGCCATTTGACTGCGCTACGAGCGCGCCAGATATGGCAACTAGTCCGTTTGAGAGCAGCAATCCTAAGACAATCATTATATCGGTATTTATACCATTGGCGCGTATCATATGCGGATTGTAGCCGGTAGCGCGCACCGCCGCTCCTAGCTCCGTGCCGAAGAACCAGTAGTTTATGACCGCTACGATAAATACAATAACCGCGCCGATTATTAGAGTAGTAGTGGCTTTATCCATGCCGCCGATAGTAAATATAGAAAAAATGGTGTCGGTACTAAGTAGCGGCAGATTAGCCTTGCCCATGATGCGCAGGTTTACCGAGTACAGGGCAATCATGGTAAGTATGCCCGCTAATAGCGCAGGGATTTTTAGCTTAGTGCATAAAAATCCCGTGACTACACCCGACAGCATGCCGGCAATAGCGGCGGCAATTATTGCGGTGATAGGGTGTGCGCCCGCGGTTAAAAGAGTGGCGGCGACTGCCGCGCCCAAAGGAAATGAGCCTTCAACAGTAAGGTCGGCGATGTCTAGCACGCGGAAGGTTATATATACGCCGATTGCTAATAATGCCCACAAGAGACCTTGCGATACGGTTGCGATTACTAAATCCATAAAATTTCTCCTAAAAGTTTTTATCAGCCAACAGAAAAGCGTGAACGGAAACTGCCGTTCACGCTAAAATTATACCGCTAATTATTCTATAACGTCAGCGTCTTTAGTCAGGTCGTCAGGAATATTAATGCCTAGAGCGGCGGCATCCTTCTTATTTATCGTGAGCTTTAGCTCCTTAGCCAGCTCGATTGCCATGTCGGCAGGCTTCTTGCCCTCAAGAATGTCAGCAGCCATATTGCCCGACTGTACACCGAGCTTATAGTAGTCAACACCGTAGGTAGCTAGTCCGCCTGCCTTTACCATGTTTGCCTCGCCGCAAATTACTGGTTTTTTGGCAGGGTCGGTAATTGAGATAAGCGTCGGCATAGCGGAGGCGATAATATTATCGGTCGGCTCGTAGAAAGCGTCAACATCGCCGACTAGGCTTTGTGCTGCCTGCTGAATATCATTTACGGTAGAAATGGTGGCAACCTTTACCGTAAGTCCCTTGCTTTCAGCATATTTTTTCATCTCGTTTACCTGCACTTCGGAGTTTACCTCGCTTGAGCAGTAAATAGTGCCGATAGTTTTAGCGTTCGGGCAAAGCTTTAGCAATAAATCAATCTGCTCCTTTATCGGGTTCATATCGCTAGTACCAGTAACATTAGCTCCCGGCTTATCGTTTGATGCGGCAAGCTTTGCGCCCACATAATCGGTTATCGCCGAGCCCACGATAGGAATATCCTTGGTCGCATTAGCGACAGTCTGCGCTGCCGGCGTGGCGATAGCATAGATAAGGTCGACCTTATTGGACACAAAACGCTGGGCGATATTCTGTAGATTTGATTGGTCAGCCTGCGCATTTTGGCGGTCAAAGGCTATATTTTTGCCCTCCTCGTAGCCGCGCTCCTTTAGTCCGTCTACAAAGCCCTTATTCGCTGCATCAAGCGCGTTGTGCTCGACTAGCTGGACAATACCGACCTTGTATTCCTTTTTGTCGGCTGACTTATTATCCGAGCCGCAGCCGCCAAGCGCACCGACTGCCCAAATTGCACTCAGTCCTAATGCCAGCATTTTTACTTTTTTTGATAAGTACATGACACTCACACCTTTTCCTTGAAAGCTTACTGCCCTTTTAGCAGTATGTATTCTAGCAATAAACATCTATCATTATACAATGTCACAGCGATAAAAGCTAGTAAATATATTAGTGTATAGTTGGCAACGGTTAAATTAAAAATAAAAAAATAAAAATAAAATGCTTGACAGCTGAATATATTTTGCGTATAATGCTTTATGTTGATAGCGAGAGCTACTGACACAGGGGTATCGCCAAGTTGGTAAGGCACGGGTCTCTGAATCCCGCATTCGTTGGTTCGAGTCCAGCTACCCCTGCCATATGAAAATACGCACCGCCTAGGCGGTGCTTTTTTGTTGTATAAAATCCGCCGTGCAAGAAAAATAATAGTATTTATGCTATACTGTTGATGATGAGGTGATACAGTATGAGTATAAAAAATTTCAATCGGCTCAATGATTTATATTTTAAGTATTTACTAGGCAGCGAACAGCGCAAGAATTTAACGCTTAGTTTTTTAAATAGTATATTAGCGAATGGTAAGCCTAGATTTACAGATATAACTTTTCTTAATAAAGATGAAGAACCAGACAAATATTTAGGAAAATTATCTAAATTAGATGTAAAGGGAAAATTAAACGATGGCTCGTTGATTGATATTGAAATGCAGGTTTTTCCTTATCCTGGAATGGCGGAGCGTTCACTATACTATTGGTCGAGAATGTACGGCGGCGAGCTTAGCGAAGGCTCGGAATACGAAACTCTAAAGCCGGCTATAGTAATAGTTATAGTAAATTTTGATGCCTTGCCGGCGGAAAAGGACTGGCATAACGTTTATCGTGTGCTAAATGAAAAAGCTCCGCACAAAATGCTTAGTAATCACCTAGAGATACATTATGTAGAACTTCCTAAGCTAAAGATTAGCGATGTGAAAAAGTTAAAGTCCGGCGAATGTTGGGCTGCCTATCTTGGCGGCAAATATACAAAGGAGGATACGGATATGTTAGCTGTAACTGACCCGGCAATCATAGAGGCCTTAAAGGCTGAAAAATATTTTGTGGGCGATGATAAATATCGCGAATTTTATGAAGAACGTGAAAAAGCCATAAAAGATTATTATTCATTTTTGTCGGCAGCTCGCAAGGAAGGACAGGCAGCCGGCATTGCCGCAGGCATAGAAAAAGGCATTGAAAAAGGAAAAGAGCAGGGCATAGCTGAAGGAAAAAAAGAGTTTGGCAGACAGGTGGCACTAGAATTATTGCAGGAAAAAATGCCATTGGCCACCGTAGCCAAAATCTCTAAGCTGGCAATAGCGGATATAAAAAAGCTGGCTAAGGAAAATAATGTAGCGATAAACTAATACTAGAGCAGGTAGATTTATGCCTAAGTTGACAGTTATAATACTGACGAAGAATGAAGAAAAAAATATAGCCGCGGCGATAAAGAGTGCTGATTTTGCCGATGAAGTGCTAGTAATTGACTCTGGCAGTACTGACGCGACCCCCAAAATTGCATTAGATAATGGCGCAAGATTTGTAGAGCATTTAATGAATGAAAATGGCTTTGCCGGTCAGCGAAACTTTGCCTTGACTAAGACGGATGCCGACTGGGTATTGTATCTCGATGCTGATGAGCGGATTTTGCCGGAAACGGCGGCGGAAATAAAAGCTATAGTGCGTGAAAATAAGCCTATTGCCGGCAGAGTGAAGCGGCTAAATGTAGTCTTCGGTCAGCTAATGAGGTATGGCGACCACAAACCCGATTGGGTGACTAGGCTTTTTAAACGCGATATGGTTCACTGGGAGGGTGTAGTCCATGAAGGTGCAGTGACTGATTGCTCGGTTATAAAATTAGAAAATCCCCTGCATCACTATACCTATACCGATTGGACACGCTATTTTGATAAATTCAATCAATATACAACGCTTATGGCGGATAAAATGTATGCTAGGGGCAAGCGCGCTAGCTTTGCAGCAATAATATTTCACCCGCTGTTTGCCTGGTTTCGCTTTTATATCCTGCGGCTAGGCTTTTTAGACGGCAAGCAGGGCTTTATACTTTCCGTAAATCATTATTTCTATACGATGACTAAATATGTAAAGCTTTACTACAAGGCGCGAGAGGAAAAACAATGAGATTTGCAATAATGGAGTGCGTGGTAACGCCAGGCGGTCACGAGATAGACTTTGACCGCATTTTGGTTGAGGAACTGACAGCACTAGGACACACTGTAGAGTTTTATGTACCTGAGGGACACGAGTTTAAATGGAACTATGGCGTGCCGGTTCACAAAATCGCAGGTGCGGGCGTAAGCTATAAGGGCGCGCACGGACTAAAGAAGCTAATACTCGCGGCGCGCCGCGAGCTGCACCGTCAAAAATGGTACAAAGCAATGCAACAGGCAGCACTGCAAAATAAATTTGACGTAATAATTTTCCCTTCGGCAACCTATCGCTATATTAGAGCCTTAAAGCTAAGTAGCCTGAAAAACTCGCCCGTGCCGGTATTATTTCTCATTCATGGAGTAACTCCGGCAGAGGCAGAAAAACTAACGCGCGAGGCAAAGGCCTTTGAAAATTATCCCAATATCCGTATCGGTGTGCAGACCTTTGCCGCTGGAAAACTAAATCTGCCGCTTAAACATTTGCGGATTTATAACCCGCCCAACTACCTGCCGCGCGATATAAACACCGCTGATTTTGCAATTAATGACGGCATTTTGCGGCTCGGCTTTTTCGGGCAGTATCGCCGCGAAAAGAACCTAGAAACCTTAATCGAGGCCTTCTTAGCCGGCAGCTATACGCGAAAGGTAAGACTTATAGTGCAAGGCTCGACCCAGACCAAAGCCGATGCTGACGACTTTAATCGTATTATAGAAAAATACCAAAATGAGGATAATATCGAATTTTGGCATAGACCGCTAATCGGCATTGACTGGCAAAAAGGCTTGGCTAGCGTTGATGCCGTAGTCATGCCCTACGGAAACGAACGCTATCTATATCACACCTCGGCGATAATCAGCAACGCTATGGGCTATAAAAAACCGATTGTCGTTGCTGACAACGTAAATCCGGAAATACTGGCAAGCTACGACATCGGCATTAGGTTTAAAAACGGCGATATGAAATCACTTACGCGCGCCCTAGAAAATTTTGTAAATAACTATGAACAAAATAAAAATAAATACGCTAAGGAACTAACCCGCGCCTACGAGGACTTTTCGCCGCGCCGCTTAGCTGAAAATATAGCAGCACTAGCCGCGAAGTAAGGAGAGGAAATATATGGCTTATATAACAGATGAATTGGTAGTAAAACGGGCAAAGGCAGCTGTAAAATTAGCCTTAGAAAAAAATCAGGCACTTGATGTGCCAAGCATCATATATGATGAGGATACACGCATTATATATGAAGTTTACAGCGACGGCACACGAAAAGCAGTTAGTGAGCCGTTAGAGGATATAGGCTATGTCGGATAATATTAAAAAGCCGGAAATAGTAGTTTTTGCTGGTCCTAATGGCTCAGGCAAAAGTACCTTTACAGAACTGCTCCGCCCGTCAATGGACTATATAAATGCTGATGAAATAAAGAAAACTTTGAAATGCAATGATTTAGAAGCTGCCCAACTAGCTGAAAGACAACGTGAGGAACATTTGTCTAATTGTGAAGATTTTTGTTTTGAAACTGTAATGTCTACCGACAGAAATTTAAAATTATTGCAAAGAGCAAAAGCTAAGGGCTATTTTATACGGATATATTATGTATTAACTGCAAATCCATTGATAAATGTTATGAGAGTGCGTGCTAGAGTTTTAGCTGGCGGTCATGATGTGCCAGCTGAAAAAATAGTATCGCGCTATCGAAAGGCATTAGCGATAGTAAAAGATGTGATAGCTGTTAGTGATATTTGCCACATATATGACAATTCTCAGGCTAAACCGTTTCGCATATTTAAAAGACGTAAAAATGAATACTTCTATGATGACTGCAAAATGTGGACTAAACAAAGTATAGTAGCGTTGACAGGAATTTGTACGGCGGAAAATAAATCTTTGAATTAATAACAGATTATGTAGTAAGTAATCAGGGAAAGAGGAAATTTTTGAAATGCGAATTATGCTAGTAAATCTAGCTAAAATGGTAAATGACAGCGGCGGGCTGGCAAAGGTGAACTGTGCCTTTGCCAATGAAATGGTAAAGCGCGGGCATGAGGTAGTTACCCTATATCAAGATGATTTAGTGGGCGATACCTTTTTTCCTTTAGCTCCGCAGGTGAAGGTAATTAATTTACAGCACGCCTATGGCAGGGATATAGTTTTTCCTAAATATTTAAAGATAAAGCGGGAAATAATCCGCGCCTTTAGCACCAAATGGGGCAGGAATGTAAATAACGAGTTTAAGAAAAAATATTTGCTAGAAAATCTAAAAAAGGCGTTAGCAGAGTTTGAATCGGAAATTATAATAGCCTTTCAGCCCGCCGCCAGCAAGCTGCTGCTGATAGATTTAAATATTAAAACGCCCGTTATTACTATGTCGCATGGCGACCCTGAGGACTACTTTCACACCTATCCGCCTTGCGAGCTGCCGGCACTAGAGAAAAGCACGGTCTGCCAAGTGCTTATGCCAGGATTTAAACGGGCGATAAGTAGTCGCTATCCGCATACGCGGGTCGAGGTAATCGGCAATGTCCTGCCCCAGTACCACGAGCAGGCGGACTTAAACGCTGATAAAAAAGTCTATAAAATAGTCTTTATCGGCAGATTAGTTAAAAATCACAAGCGGCCGCATCTTTTAATCGCGGCATTTGCTGAAATTGCGGCTAAGTTCCCTAACTGGAATGTTGAAATCTATGGCTCAGAGGATAAAAAATCCTATACTGAAAGCCTGAAAAAGCTGATAGCTGAAAATAATTTATTGAGCAGAGTGTTTTTGAAGGGAACGACTGACAATGTAGCCGCCGTCTTAAAAACGGCTGACTTATTTGTTTTCCCTAGTGCCTACGAAGGTTTTGGCTTATCGGTCGGCGAGGCACTCAGCATGGGCGTGCCGGCTATTGGCTATAAATCGTGTTCGGCGATAAATGAGCTGATAATAGACGGCAAAACCGGTTTATTAGTTGCTGACGGTGTAGCACCGCTAGCCCGCGGCATGGCAGAGCTTATGGAAAATAAGGATAAACGCGTAAAGCTAGGGAGTGCCGCTAAGCTTGACATGAAAAAATATTCGGCGGCGATAATCTATGAAAAATGGGAAAACTTAATGAACAGCATTGTAAATGGTCAGGGGTGAAAAATGGTAAACTTTTATAAAATCGGCAAGGAAATATATAATGTCGGCTACTGGCGCGAAGCGCATAGATTTATCGTATTCGTAGCGCGGGCCTACCTAAACTATGGCAGCCTGACGGATTTATATAGCTTCTTTTTAGCCACGCCGGAGCGGCGCGCGCTTATTAAAAACAATAAATTTTACCTTGAGCAGGCGACTAGGGCTTTTTTCTACAAAGGCTCGACCTTTAAAGAGCGGTCGCAGCTTATTAAAAATCATTTTAAAATACTGCAAAACATCATAAACAATGAGTGGGTGCAGAAATTTTCACAAAATCAGCCCTATGAAATATGGCGAAGCACTGATGATGCGATAAACTGGAATGCCGAGCTGAAATTTGAAACCGGTCAGCGCAAAGAGGGACTGCTTTCCGTTATGATGTGGTTTAACGGCAAAGCTCTATATCAAATAATGTTCTGGTTAAACTACGATAAAAACGGCGAGCCGTCACTCTATATCGGCGCAATGCAAGGGCCGAACACGGAAAATGCTAAAGAAACCGTAAAAGAAACCACCAAGCTTGCCCATCGCTACCGCACAAAAAATCTAATTCTCTACATGACGCAGGCAGTTGCGCGCGCTTTGGGAGTAAAACATATCTATGCCGTAGCCAACGAAGGCTACTATGCTAATAATCACGTCCGCCGCGACCGCAAGCTAAAAACTGACTTCGGCGCATTTTGGGAGGAGGCGGGCGGCACACTCACCAAAGATGTTCGTTTTTATGAGCTGCCGCTTACTGAAACTCGTAAAACCATGGAGGAAGTCCCAACCCGCAAACGCGCTGTGTATCGTAAACGCTTTGCCTTCCAAGACGATGTTGATGCCCAGATAGCCGCTAAACTTAGTCTGATAATGAGAAATGAGGATTAAGGGTGAAAATATTACTAGGAAGCTATGCTGACTTTAATGCCCTGCTAGGCGTAGAGCATAGTTTAAAAGCACTAGGGCATGAGGTAGTGAGCTTTGACACTCGCGACTATATGGCAGTATGCAGCTACCTTGCCAAGAAAAAAGCCAAGCTAGGCTTTAGCGGTCGCGCCCAATACGAAAATAAAATCGCGCAAAAAATCATACGCACCGCAGCAGAATTTTGTCCTCAGCTTATCTTGTTCATCAACGGGCCGGAAAAGGTGCTGACACCGATTGAATTTAGCAAATTACAACTGGTTGCCAAGAAAATTGGTGCAGCGATAGCAGTCTATTTCGTTGACCCCGTGGAAAAAGACATCGTAAGCTGGGCAGGTCGCTGCGGTCATGCCGGCATTGAAGAATACTACCCTTATTTTGATAATATTTTTGTCTATGAAAAAACTGATGTAAAATATTTGTCCGCGGGGGGGATACATGCAGATTACATACCACTGGGATTTAACGAGCTATATAGTAGTGCCGCACCGGCTGCGACACAAGATATAGATATAGTCTTTGTCGGCAATGCCCACAATCCGCGACTAAAAATTCTAACCGAATTGGCTCGGGCAGCTAAAGAGCGCGATTGGAATTTAAAAATTGTCGGCCCAATGTACGACACGCGCTACTGCTGGAAAAAATGGCAGTTTAAACGTAAATATCCTGAAATTTTTCAATTCCTAGAGGCAAAACAAAAAAGCCCGACAGAGGTTGCCACGCTTTACACACGCGCTAAAATAGCTTTAAATATCCATAAAACAGGCGCACTCAGCCTAAATCCGCGCAGCTTTGAAATAATGGCGGCGGGCGGCTTTGAGCTTACCGACGTGCGCGGCGACTATGCCGGACTAGATGCAGCCAAAATGCTGGCAGTATTTAAAGACACGGCAGAACTAATAGCCAAAATAGAATACTATTTAGCGCATACCGCGGAGCGACAGCAAATAGCCGCCTGCGGCGGGGACTTTGTACGCGCGCATTACTCCATGCGGCAGACAATGGCAAAAATTATTGAAACAGTAATGGAGGGCAAAAATGGATAAAAATTTTTGTGCCGCAGTAATTCTTTACCACCCGACCGCTAGAGAGCTAAACAACGTCCTAGAATATGCCGCAATATTTCCCCGCGTGCTAGTTTACGATAATACCGAAGGCGGGATAAGTGACGCGGCAAAACAAAAAATTACTGCGGCAAAAGAAATAACGCTAGTTGCCAGCGGCAGCAACAATGGACTATCTGTTGCCTATAACGTCCTTTGTAAAAAAGCTATAGCCGAAGGCAGCTATACCCATATTGTTCTCTATGACCAAGACAGCGTGCCCAATAAAGAAAACATAATCAGACTAGAAAATTATATCCTGTCCGACAGCCGAACAAATATTGCTGTCTATGGTCCGCGCGTTATCGAGCCTTCAATAGAAAAAATTATGCCCTTAGCCAAAGACGAACAGGACGCTGATTTTTTAATTAGCTCAGGCTCATTTATCGACCTAAAAATATATCAGGAAACTGACGGCTTTGACGAAAATTTATTTATAGACATGATAGACTACGACTATTGCTATACTGTGCGGGCTAAAGGCTATCGGATAATCCAGTACAATAAAAGCATAATGCATCACGCTATCGGCGGCTATAAACAACACGGCAAACGATTAGTGCGGCAGCACTCGCCCTTGCGTAAATACTATATAATTCGCAACACCCTATATTTTCGCCGTAAACAGGGCATAAAGAAAAATGAGCTGTGGTATCTTATCGACCGTGTGCGCCATACCCTTCGCTATGATGACAATAAACTAAATAAAATAAAAATGATGATAAAAGGCTATCTAGACTACCGACAAAATAAAATGGGAAAATATGGAGAGTAAAATGGAACTTGTATCAGTAATAATGCCCGCCTACAACGCATCGCGCTTTATCGCCGAAACCATACAGTCAGTGCAAAATCAAAC
>SAMEA104315428__coassemble_976_pt1 | contig 23257 bp, 24 predicted proteins | sample SAMEA104315428__metabat2_low_PE_031 | metagenome-assembled genome bin SAMEA104315428 (sample SAMEA104315428) | gut metagenome | biome: Monkey gut; feature: monkey-associated habitat; material: faeces | place: China | collected 2013 | reverse complement strand
ATAGCTAAAAGCTTTCCTGAACCACGCGACTATCGCGTGGTTTTCTTTAATACAATAAAAAAGACAACAGAATTTATCTGCTGTCTTTTTTTATTTATGCTAGTTAAAAGTCAAGTTCTTTATGGATTGGTCTTCCGGCAGCCGCTACCATGTCTAAATCATCTAGGCTTAGCTCTTTAGAGTGGCGAGAATTCTGCCACTCCGTTTCTAGTCGCTGCCATAGACTAGCCTTTATTTTCGATTTGCTGCTAAAATCCAACTCGCTTAATTTTCTTTCGATATCCATGATGTTGCCCCCCCTAACTTTAACTATTTATTTACTTCTTTATCTTTTGTACGATTGGCAAAGATTTTTATTACAAAAATTTTTATGCCAGCTGCCGACGAGCTAATCTAGCAAATAGTCCACCCTTACTAATTAGCTCGTCATAATTGCCGTCCTCAACGATAGCTCCGTTATTTACTACCAGTATGCGGTCGGCATTTTTGATAGTCGACAGGCGGTGCGCAACAATTAGCCGCGTGCCGCTTGATTTTTCGATAGACTCCATGACGATATTTTGCGTGCGGTTGTCGAGCGCGCTCGTTGCCTCGTCAAATATAAGTATTGCCGGATTTCTTACGAGGGCGCGGGCAATTAGTATGCGCTGCCGCTGACCGCCTGAAATATTGCTGCTGCCCTCGCTGATAATAGTCTGCATTCCCATAGGCATTTGCATAATGTCCTCAGCAATGCCCGCCTTTTCGGCTGCCGCCCAAGCGTCATCCTGCGTAAGGCGCGCGCTCATGCCCACGATATTAGTGTAAATATCGCCCGTCATCAGCTGACCGTTTTGCAAAACTACGCCCATTTGCGAGCGCACCGAGCCTAAATTCATCTCGGCTAGGTCAATGCCGTCATAGTAGATTGCACCATTCTTTGGCGTTTCAAAGCCTAATAAAAGTCTAACGAGCGTAGATTTGCCGCTACCCGACGGCCCGACAATCGCTATCGTTTCGCCGGCATTAATTTTAAAGGAAATATCCTTTAAAACTTCTTTTGTGCCGTAGGCAAAGGTCAGATGATTTACTTCGATTGCGCCCGATAATATTGGCGCGTCTACGCGGTCATCAGTGCTTTCGGGTGCCTCGTTTAAAATGGGACGCAGGTTTTCTAGCTGCGGCTGGATTTCAAAGAATTTGCCAACTAAGGGTATTAGCGAATTTAGCGCGCCATTAAACGTGCTGTAGGCAGCACTGAAGGCGATAAACTGCGCGTAGCCTATGCCCTGCGTCACGCTGCCGTCAGGATTAGTCGTAGTCAAAACATAGACAGTCATATAGTAAAGTATCATCGACAGGACAAAGGGCTGGACTGCGCCGATTATTATGTTGTAGTTGGCCTGCCAGCGCAGCTTTAAGTTCCATTTCCATGACTCGCCGAAAACTTTGCCCCATAGGGCGTAGGCCTCCGCCTCTGCTCCCTGCACACGGAACTTCGTAAGTCCGGCAAAAATCTGCTGCACCAGACCTGCCTCCTCGTTGTGCGCGCGGATAGCTTCGCGCTGAAAGCCGATTACCCGCCGATAGATAAAGGCACTAATCGCGCTGTAGATGAGCCAGATAGCAATAGCTGCCATAGTCAGCGTGACGCTGTAGTAGCACATCAAAAACAAGCTCCAAAAGGAGAACAGCACGGAAAACAGACTAGTTACAAATTCGCCGCTGACTAAGCCCTTTACTACGTTCATTGCGCCCATGCGCGATGCTAGTTCCCCTGCCTTGAACTGTCTAAAAAAGCTGGTCGGCATGGATAAGAGCCTGCCCCACAGTGCCGCCTCAGCACTCATATCAATGTGGGTGGAAATTCTAAAGAGCGCAATCGTCCGCACCATGCCCAGTGCTGCCGTGGTAAAGCCAGTAACTAACATTACCTGCACGACAGTGGCGAGAGCGCGTCTATCCTGAATAGGGATAATGTCGGCAAATATGGTTTCGGTAACAATCGGCATAACTAAAGGAATTAGTCCGCCAAACAAGCTGACTAGGATTACCGTCTGATAGTCGCTTTTATAGCAGCGATTAAACATAAAGCGGATTAAATCCATTATCTTTAGCTTGCGGGCAGGAAATCCGGGGTAGCAAGTATATGCCGTTACATCAAGCTTGGCCAATATTTCCTCGGTTAGTGGCGTGCCGTTAGGATTATCCTGCGTTATTATTTTGTAGCTGCCGATTTTCTCCGGCACAATCGCCGCGAGCTTACTGTCTTTTTCTTTATTTATAAAGCCGATAAATACACCGCTGTCATTATTATACCAGTCGCCCTCTAAAAGAACACGGCGCATATAAATATTGCCTTTAGCTATCAGGCGGCAGATTAAATCGAGCCGTGCCATTTTTTTGGCAATGTCGGGGGCAATGGCGATATTATCGGGATTAGATTTTAGAGCCGTGGCTATCTGCCTTACGATGAAGGTAGTTTCATCTAGTTCGCCATCGCCGCTGCTGTCGGTAAGGACTATTTTTTCTTCGCCGAGCAGTTTGCCGATAGCCGCATCAATCAGTTTGGATTTATTTTTCTGCTGCCTATCTAGGTACGCCTTAAATCTTTTATCCTCGGCACTAAAGCGCGCGCTGATTAAGGTCGAAAAAATTTCTTCATTTTCCTTAAAGGCGGCTATAAATTCCGCGGGCGCAGCTTGATTTTTAAAAACCTCGCCCTTTTTCCACGGGATTAAGACATCATCGCCCTTGTCGGCCAGCAGTCTAAGCCACGGCAGATTGATAAGATTTTTAAACCACAGACTAGCCAGCGTGCTAAAATTAGCCGCCTTGTCAAAGGGTATTGCTATTAGCTCTAAATCAGTTACCGCATATAGCTCGATAGAAACCGCGTCAAAATCATCTAGAGCGGGAAAGGCGGCTAAACCTTCCTTTAGCTCCATTAAAAATAATTTTTCACAGCTAACAGCCGCCACCGCATAAGCCTCTGCCGTGCCGCTCTTTACAAGCCACAAATCATCACTGTCAGCCAGTGTATAACGCTCACCAGCATTTAATATCATCAATCAACCCTCCTCTGCCCTGCGCTCCTCAATCAGCCGCTTATATGCGCCGTCTAAGGCTATAAGCTCTCTATGCGTGCCGCGCTCTACTACATTTCCATGGTCTAGCATGATAATTTCATCAGCATCGCGGATAGTCGACAGGCGATGCGCTACTATGACGCAGGCACAGCCGCGGCGGCGGATATTTTTTAATACTTCCTCTTCAGTCACGGGGTCTAGCGCGCTAGTCGCCTCGTCTAGAATTAACAGCGTCGGATTTTTGGCTAAGGCTCTAGCGATTTCTAGCCGCTGACGCTGACCGCTAAAGTTCCTGCCGCCCTCGTCAACCTGAAACTCATAGCCGCCGTCTAGGGCTAGAATGTCATCGTGTATCATGGCATCCTTAGCAGCCTGAATGATAGCAGCGCGCGACACAGTAGTATCAAAAAGCGCGATATTTTGGTAAACCGAGCCAGAAAGCAAAAATATTTCTTGGTCGACCGCCGATAGCGAGCTAGTTATAACTGTCCGCGGTATATTTCGACGCAAAACATCGTCAAATAAAACCTCGCCAGATTTTTCCTCATAAAGTCCCGCGATAATTTTAGCAATAGTTGATTTGCCGCTGCCTGACGCACCGACTAGGGCAATATGTCTGCCCGGCATTAGCTTTAGCGAGAAATGCTCGATTAGCGGAGCTTCGAGCGGACTATAGCCAAAGGAAATATCCTTTAGCTCTAGCTTGCCGGTTAGGCGCGTCTGCTTAAATTTTTTAATTTCTGCTGTCGGATAGTTTAGCGTATCAATCGGATAGCTTTTGACATCGCTTAGTCGCTGCATCTGCATTTCTGTTGTTTGAAGGCTCGTTCCTAAGCCGACAATGCGGGCAAACGGAGCTTGAAAGCCTGCCATGAGCGACTGAAAAGCGGTAAACATACCGGCGGTAAGCAAGCCGTCCATAATCGAAAAGCCGCCGACTGCCATAATGAGCGCGGTATTTAGGCCGGCGAGCAGGGTCGGCAGCATATTTACCTTCATCGACCACAACGCGTTTTCCTGTGCGCCTACTACTACCTTAGTATGCTGTCCTGCCCACTTGGCAAAAAAATCCTGCTCATCGCCGTTTGCCTTCAGCGACTCAATCATCATCAGACCATTCATCATGGTGGCATACTCTTTGCCGCTGTCCTGTTGCAGGCGCATAGCTAAATCGGTAAGATGCCGCTTAGTAAGAAAGTACATACCAAGGCTTACCATGCTGAAGGCAATACCGATAAGCGTAAGGCTCACACTGTATTGAAACAGCAGAGCTAAATAAAATACTGCTACCAATAAATCCAGCAGTACTGTTGCCGCCGAGCCAGAGAGAACGCTAGCTATTGACTCATTGTAGCTAATGCGGCTAGCAACCTCGGCCGCATAACGCTGCTGAAAAAATATCAGCGGCAGCTTTAGCACATGCCAAAAATAGCTGCTAGAGTCAGCAAGAGTAATTTTACGCTGCCAGTAGGTTAAAATCACCGCGCGCAAATAAGTCATTATGCCGCTCAGTACGAAAGAAACCGTCATGCCGATACACAGGCTTACCATCCAGTCAGGGTGCTTGTGCGTCAAAATATCATCTATAAAAATCTGCTGAAATACTGGGGCGGCAAGTCCTGGTATTATCATCAGCAAGCCTAAAATCAGTACAAAGGCTACTGCCGGCTTATCATGGGCTAATTTTTTGCAAACGTCCTTATAAACGTTATAGCGCGCGCCGTGCTTTTTAAATTTAGCTGACGGCAAAATCTCTAATGCCACGCCAGTATAGGAGGTACGAAAATCCTCAAATGGCACAGTACGTCTGCCCATTGCAGGGTCATTTAAATAAACTGTGTCCCCCTTTATCCCTTCTAGTACCACGAAATGATTAAATTCCCAGTGAATAATTAAGGGATAGTCCGCCTCCTTTAGGTCAGCAGCACTATAGCGATAGCCATGCGCCTCACATTCATAGGAGCGGGCGGCTTTAACTACGGCACTTGCCTTGCTGCCGTCACGGTCAACACCGCAGTCCTCGCGCAGCTTTTCTAGCGGCAGCCATAGCCCATAATACGCCAGTATCATGGACAGGCACGCCGCGCCGCACTCGGTCGCTTCCATTTGCAAAATGGTCGGCACTTTTACTCTTTTGCCTTCGCCGCTAAATTTATCTCTAATGCGTTTAAATAGGTTTATCATGGTCATCACCTATTTCTCAGCCACTGGCTCAGGCGGTAAAAGACCTTTTCAATCGGCGGTGTGCGCTCGATAATAATCGAGCCAGTGCAAAAGCTGCCGGCACTTACCTTTTGCGACTTGCCCACGCTCGATGTCCATAAATAGCCCGACTCCGAGTCCTTATCGGTTACTAGGTCAAAGCCGACCTCGACCGCTGCGCCCTTCTGCGTCTGGGTAATCATATTCACGAGCTGCGTATTGGCAAGCTTTTTCTGCATTGACTCAACAGTGGTCGGATACTGCGATACGCTGCGCACCACACCTAAAAGGCTACCCGTTTCGGCTACATCTACGCCGTTAGGCGCGAGCTGAATAGTCATACCTGGCTCAACGCGCTTGCCCATATCAACAGGAATATATAAAACACCTGTTAAAGTTTCTGCACCGCCGCGGCGGATAGAAACAAGCGGCGCGCCGGCAGCTACTACCGAGCCTTCCGCGACCATGACATCATCGACTACGCCGTCATAATCGCTTATAACCTTTTCGACTGCTTTTTTAGAGTAAGCCTTAGCGTCGCGCTCCGTTACGCGGCTTTCCACATCGCGGTCATTCTGCGCCAAAGTAATATTATGCTGCGACAGCCTAGAGTCAACCTCGCCCGTTTGCTCAATATAGGCGATTACATCGCCGCGATGCACCGTGTCGCCGCTATGGACATAAAGCCTAGTCAGCTTGCCGCCCGCCACATGGCTGGCATTTACTACGCCCGCGGAATCCATGATAAGCCCCATACCGTCAGCCTTCAGCGTAAACGCGCCAAAAATCGACCACAACACTACGGCAAAAATCAGCACCGCTACGGCAATTAATGCCATCCAGTTTAAAGGCGTAGTTATCGGCAGCAAAACGTCCAGCCTTTCCGGCGAACGAAGTTTAATAAGTGCCTCTTTACTAAAAATTTCATTTGGTTTCATCATTCTGCTCCTAACGCTACATCGGCTGCCATGCCGCTTTCCAGTCCGTCAGTATTGGAAGTTATCACCACATCGCCCTCATTTAGTCCCGACAAAATCTCTATATACTCGCCGTCATCTAATCCCGTCTGTACCTCGCGCTTTTCGATAACGCCCGCATCGGTTAAAACAAATACGCTGTCATTGCGCGAGTTTAGCATAGCGACTAACGGTACAGTCAAAGCCGTCACCGGCTCATTTAAAGCTAAATGCAAATGGCGATAGGTTTGCGGATTTAGATGCAGCTTGCTATTTAGCAGCCGAAACTCGACATCGCTGTCGATGCCGTCATTTACTTCATCACCGATACTTGTTACTACCACTCTATAGCTAGTCAGCTTGTTATCGCTGTCGCCCTTTATGCTAGTGCCGACCTCGCCCGTGCCGGTAACGCTTGCTGTATCGGTTTCATGCACATCTAGCGTCAGCTCATCGCCGATATTTAGCATCTTAGCCAGCTCGGCGGGCAAGGTTTCCGTAAAATATAGCTCGCTGAAATCACCGATTAAGGCAATCGGCGTGCCAGCGGTGACATAGCTGCCTACATTTTTATAGGCAAGTATTACCGAGCCCGACAGCGGTGCTAATACCTGCTGGCGGCTGTCTAAAACATCAAGCTGCGCACGGGCGGCTTTGGCTGCCTCGACACTAGCGGCAGCAGCTTTAAAATTTGCCCGTGCCTCATCAAGCTTTTCTAACGAAGTTGCATTGTAGTTAATAAGGCTCTGATAGCGATTGTAAGAATTTTGCGCGCGGGTAAATTCAGCCTCCGCCTTTAAAATATCGCTGTCGGCCTGCTTTTCCTTCATTGGCAGCTCATCATTAACGATTTGAAACAGCAAAGTCCCCTCGCTCACCCTGTCATTTACCGCCTTATAGGACTTAACTAATCTGCCGTCGACTAAGGCTACCGCGTCCGCCATATTCTTAGAAGTCAGACGCGCCTCATCTAAAATCATCACCGGCTTCAGCGTGCGCACCGCTGCCTGTTCTCCTGTCAAAGCCAGTTTTCTTCCTTCCATACGGCTAGCAATATTATGCTCGCCCTGCATATTTAAATATGCGCCCCAAGAAATTAGACCTAGCGACAGCAAAATTATCATAGCTAGACCTATGGCAAAATATTTCTTCATCTGTTAAACCTCACTTCCCTAGAAAATCATTTTAATTCTAGCAAGTATAGCCCGTTTCAGCAACCAGCCTTTATTAAAAACAGGCGAAGGACCTTTTTTCCTTCGCCATTGTTATCTACTTTAAAATTACAAATTTTTATTTAGTTTAGCCAATTAAGTTCAAGATCAGGATAACGTTTTTTCTGTATTCCAACATAAGCATTTACTTTATCGGTTGGTATACCCTCTCCAACAAATACTGATGAATTGTCAGATTTTATTTTATCCATTTCACCGTTGCTTATTAGTTGCTTTAGCTTTTCTATATCTTTATCAGCCGATACTAAAAAGCTGTCAACCTTGCCGTCCTCGCGTTTCTTCAAAAACATCACGCTTGCCCCGCCTACTACCATATCTAATTCCATATCGCTGATAACTTTTTCATTCGTAGTCATTTTATGTTCCTCGCTTTCAATCTGTTTTATCTTTCTTTGTCTTCTATACGATTAAGCGTTAAGTTTATTACACCCCATTACAACAAAAAATTATTTCAGCTAAGAAAAAAGGCTGCTTTTAATATTAAGCAACCTTTTTTCTTAGCGTTTTATGTGGTTTTATTTATTCTGCCCAATTAATCTCAATGTCAGGATAACGTTTTTTCTGTATTTCAATGAAAGCATCAAGCTTTTCTGCACGAATACCTTTAGTAATCCCTATTCTAGCAGATGCTTTTATATTATCTACCGACCCGCCATTTAAGAGTTTCTTTAGCTGGTCTACATCGCCTTCAGCCGATACCAAGAAACCGTCAACCTTGCCGTCCTCACGTTTTTTAAGTAAAAGTGTGCTTGCGCCGCCTACTACCATATCTAGTTCCATATCGCTGATAACTTTTTCGTTCATAGTCATTTTGTGTTCCTCGCTTTCAAATCTTTCTATTTTATTTTCTTTGTCTTTTATACGATTGGGATTTAAATTTATTACAGCTTTTTACCCAATAAATTTTATCTCTAATCTATTTTTGCCTTTCCGTTGCACCAAATTATGCTTTTAACTTATCATTCATTAGACGCTCTATAGGGTTAGGCTCAGAATTATATAGAGGATTAATACTATCCTTAACAGTCTCCGTCAATCTTTTCAGATGTTCATTATAATTATTATCTACTTTGTTATCTTCGCTAGGTCTATCAATAATATTTCTCATCTTGCCGCCAGCTACCGTGTCAAGTTCTGCCTTGTTCATAATTTTTTTGTTATCCGTCATTTTACTTTCCTCGCTTTCAAATCGTTCAGTTTTATTTTTCTCTGTCTTCTATACGGCTGTGCCTTAACTTTATTACATATTTTTTGCTATATTTTATTCTACCCATTTAATCTCAAGGTCAGGGTGTCTTTTCTTTTGAAATTCGATGAAAGCATTCAGCTTATCCCCGCGTATGGTAGCAACCTTTAGAGTTGCACTAGCCTTTATTTTGCTTACCTCTCCGCCGCTCATCAGTCGCTCAAGCTCTTTTACATCGCCATTAGCAGCTGTTAAAACACCGTCAATTTTGCCGTCCTCGCGTTTCCTTAGGAAGAGTGCGCTTGCGCCGCCTACTACCATATCGAGCTCCATATCGCTTACCATTTTTTCGTTCTTAATCATTTTCGTTTCCTCGCTTTCAATATTTATCTATGATTAATTTTGTTTTTGTTTTTCTTGTCTTTTATACGACTGTACTTTTAGTTTATTACAAAAAAATAAAGACCGCTTAAAATTTATAGCAGTCTTTATTTTTATTTAGTGTAAATAAGCAGCCGGGTTTACTGCCTGTCCGTTTATGCGTACCTCATAGTGAACGTGCGGGCCAGTGCTAAAGCCAGTGCTGCCCATAAGGGCTATTACCTGTCCGCGGCGGACGGTCTGTCCTTCGCTTACTAATACCTGCATAGCGTGACCGTAGCGCGTCATTAGTCCGTTGCCGTGGTCAATATCAACCATATTGCCATAGCCGCCGCTGTTGTAGCCGGCAGTTACTACTGTGCCGTCAGCGGTAGCCATTATCGGTGTACCCATATCGTTGGCAATATCAATGCCGGGGTGGAAATCGCTGCCGCCCCACCTTAAACCATAGGGCGAGCTTACATCGCCGCTTGCCGGCCAGATAGCGGGGATTACGCCGCTAGGCATATTATTGTTACTGTTTATAGTCGCGGCGACAACTAGCGGCGCGCGCTCCTCCTCTAGCTTTTCGCGCAGGGCAATAAGTGACTCGCGGCGTTCCTTTAGCTCCGCGGCTACGCTGTCTAGGGTATCACTCACGTTAGCGATAGTGGGAGTACTTACAGGGCCGCCCTGTCCGTCATGAGCTTCTTTATCTTCAGTTTCTTTATTTTCAGGCTGTGGCTCAGGCGTTCCCGTCATTTGCCGTAAGTCATCTTCAAGTTTTTTTAGCTGATTTAAGTCATCTTGCAGACTGCTTGCCTTTTTCGCTAAATCTAGGAGCTGCTCCTGCTGAATGGTATTTACCTCGCGCAGGTCGCGCACCTCGCCGGCAGTTTCCTGAGCTACAAATGTCCCGTATACGGCGTAGCTAAACGCACCAACAAATAATAGTGCCATAATTACTAGGCTTGCCACGCTGTATTTTAACATACCGCCGCTTAGACGGATATTTTTCGTGTCGCCGTTAGGCGTTATAAATTTTATCGTGTAATCTTTTTTTGGCTGCTGCTCACCCAAAATTTGCCTCCTGACTTATTTTATGGAAAATGTTATTTGCTCATGGCTTCCTTTAATGCCTGCTGCTCTTCCTCGGTCATAGTGTAACTTGAGGTGCCGTTTTCTATCGGCTTTACATAGCTGCGCGAGTCCTCCCTGCCAAAAATGCTAGATAAAACTACGCCGTCATTATGCGAGTCAAGGAGGGCTACCGCGTAGCTAAGGTCGCTACCCATATCCTCAAAGGCACGAAACCTGACTACGCCCACCCTCGTTATGGCGGTCTGCAATACCGTATCAAGGCGTTTTTCCTCGGCATCAAGGCGCATATTTTCCTCGACAACGCGCTTTACCTCATCGATATGCCCCATTAGCACGCGCTCAAGATTAGCACCGTCAACGCCGGTCATCATCTTTTTATAACGCTTTTGCATATAATTTAGGCGCATAGTAAGATGTATCACCATGCCTAAAAATATCAGTACCAATATTATCAAGGCAATTACTAAAAACGGCATATTATCCGCCATAAGCTTCATAAAAAACTGCATATTCAACTAAAACTCCTTTTGTTTCACGGGAAACAATTTTAATTGTACTAAATTATACGGTAAATTTTTCTGTAAAAGAAATATTTTTAGTGGCAAGATTGGCTTTAGCCGCACTATTTTCCACGATTGCCCCCATTATACGCTCTAAATCATCATCTGAATAGTACTCAATTTCTATTTTGCCCTTTTTCTTGCCTGGTTTTATTTTAACCTGTGTGCCTAGCAGCTGCGTAAGTCTATCCATTGCGTCATTTAAAAATATATCCGGCGGCATTTTAGGTTTAGCGGTACTACTAGCGACATTTTCTTTAAAAAAGTCAGGATTAGCTAGTATTTTTTTTACTAATTTTTCTACCTGCCGCGCTGATAAGTCCTCAATCTGTATAAATTCGGCTGCCTCGCGCTGCAAATTTTTACTGTCTAAGGCTAAAAGGGGCTTAGCTTGTCCCATTGATAAAATGCCGCTCGCTATATAATCCTGTACCTGCGGCTCAAGCTTTAGCAATCGCAAAAAATTAGCGATATGCGAGCGGCTGCGGCCGATTTTTTGTGACAGTATTTCCTGCGTCAGCCCAAAATTTTTAATCAGTCTTTCATAGGCGCGCGCTTCTTCAATAGCATTTAAATCCTCGCGCTGAATATTTTCGATGAGGGCAATCTCGCTAATCTCAGCATCGTTATACTCGCGCACCATAGCCGGAATTTCTGCTAATCCTGCCAGTTTGGCGGCGCGCAAACGCCGCTCGCCGGCAATAAGCTCATAATTGCCGTCTGCTAGCTTCCTAACTATAAGTGGCTGCAATACGCCATAGCGTTTTATTGATGACTGTAGCTCCTCTAGTGCCGTTTCGTCAAATTCCTGCCGCGGCTGATAGCGGTTTGCCTTGATTTTATTTACAGCGATTTCCTGCACGCGGTCTTTTGCTGCGGCAAGCTGTCCTAGCTGCGTATTTTTCATCAGTGCGCCTAAGCCCTTGCCCAGTCCGCCATGATTTTTACTCGTCACAGGCAATCACCTCTTTAGCTAGCTTCATGTAGGCAGCTGCGCCTTTAGAGCGTTTATCATAGTAAATAATCGGCTGACCGTAGGAAGGAGCTTCGCTCAGCCTAACTGTGCGCGGTATCATAGTTTTATAAACCTTATCCGTAAAGCCATTTTTGACCTCGGCTACAACCTGCTCGGCAAGCTTGGTGCGTGAGTCATACATCGTCATTACTACGCCCTCGACCTCGATTTTAGGATTTAAATTATCGCGCACCAGCGCAATAGTATTCATTAGCTGCGCTACACCCTCTAGCGCGTAGAACTCGCACTGTATCGGCATGATAACCGTATCGGCGGCGGCTAAAGAATTCAGCGTCAAAAGTCCCAGTGACGGCGGACAGTCAATTATTATATAGTCATAATTATCCCTTACCTTGTCCAAGACCTTTTTTAATCTGCTTTCTCGTGACATTGCTGCAACTAGCTCGACCTCTGCACCGGCAAGCTCGATATTTGCTGGCAAAATATCGACAGCAAATTCAGTTTTTAAAATGGCATTTTCTAGCGGCGCATTATCAATCAGCACCTGATAAATAGTTGTATCCAGTGCCGATTTATCAATGCCATAGCCGCTAGTGGCATTGCCCTGCGGGTCGCAGTCAACTAGCAGAACCTTTTTCTTTTCTGCCGCGATACAGGCAGCAATATTTACTGCTGTCGTGGTCTTGCCGACACCGCCCTTTTGATTGGCTACTGCAATAATTTTACTCACTTCTACATCACTTTCCTAGCTACGTTTTCCTTGTAAATTTTCTCTCTAATAAGTATAATTGATACATTAATGGTCTTGCATGGAAAAATTTTCCCTACGCTATTATATAATAATGCAAAAAATGTTTCACGTGCAACATTTATAAAAATAAAAAAGTCGAAGGAGGAACGCTATGCCCATTTACAATGCTCCAATTTTAAAAATTGATGCTAAAGAAACTCGCCGCTATGCAGGGCTGATGCGAGCTACAGACTTTGACGAAAATCTTATCGAAGATGCCTGTACCGATGCTAGATTGCTTGCCGAGCCGCAGGGCATTTGGGAAATTTATGACTATGATGCAGCCTTGCAAAAGGTTTTAGCCACGCCGCCCTTTAGCATAAAGGGCGAAAAAATCGGCAGGCATCTTGCGTCCTGCGAGAAGGTAGTTATCATGGCGGCAACGGTCGGCGAAGCTATCGAGGATAATGTAACTAGTCTATTTAAAGCAGGCGAGTATGCTAAAAGTATGCTTTTAGATGCTGCCGCCACAACGGCGGTTGAGCAGCTTGCTGACGGCATGGAAAAGGCTATAGCGCGCGCCGTGTCAACCTATGGACAAGGCTATAAAATGCGCTGGCGGTTCAGTCCTGGCTATGGCGACTGGCCAATTGAGCAGCAGCCAGAGCTAATGCGTCTGTCTAAAGCTGCTAGTATCGGTATAAGCCTTAGCTCGGCGATGATGCTAATGCCGCGCAAAAGCATAACGGCAATAATCGGCTTGTATAAGGAAGAAAAAAGCGCAGCTCCTCCTGTACATTCGCCGAAAGGCTGCCTAGCCTGCACGCTTATAAACTGTCCTTCACGCCAAACTAACTAAAGGAGATTTTTATGATACATATTTTTGACGGTGCTATGGGTACTATGCTACAGGCGGGCGGTCTAAAGCCCGGTGCCTGCCCCGAGCTGATGAATGTCGAAAGTCCCGAAGTGGTAAAAAAAATCCACGAGGAATATATACAGGCTGGCTCGACTATCATTGAAACCAATACTTTTGGCGCAAGTCCTTTAAAATTAGCCCACTATGGACTGACTGACCGCATGGCAGAGCTAAATACCGCCGCGGTAAAGATAGCCAAGGCTGCCGCCGGTACGCGGGCCAAAGTCGCCGGCTCAATGGGGCCGACTGGTCGTTTTATAAAACCATTGGGCGATTTGGATTTTGAAGATGCCTATAAATCTTTTTTTGCCCAGGCAAAGGCTTTAGGCGATGCCGGAGCAGACTACATCATAATTGAAACCTGCATTGATATTCAGGAAATGCGCGCAGCATTACTAGCCACTAAAGATGCCGCGCCGAATATTCCCGTTATCTGTCAGCTGTCCTACAGCGAGGACGGCCGCACAGTAACGGGAACTGACCCGCAGACTGCCGCGATTATCCTTGAGGCAATGGGCGCAGATATTATCGGCATTAACTGCTCACTAGGGCCGGAGCAGCTAGTGCCGCTAGTTAAAATTCTAGCGGAAAACTCTACTGTCCCCATAAGCGTGCAACCTAACGCCGGTATGCCGTATCTTGAGAACGGTGAAACAGTATTCCCTATGAACCCTGCGGAGTTCGGCAAATGGGCAAAGCCGCTACTGTTAGCGGGCGCAACCTATATCGGCGGCTGCTGCGGCACTACTCCGGCGCATATCAAGGCACTAGCCGATGCCTTGAAAAATGAGACTGAGCCAGCGCGCCCCGCACATGAGCCGCGGCTATGGCTGACCAGCCGCTCTAAATCGGTCTGCATTGATAAAAATTTGCCGACACGGCTAATCGGCGAACGCATTAATCCTACGGGACGCAAAAAGCTAGCGGCAGAAATCCGCGAGGGCAGCCTGCTGTCGGTAAAAAAAGAGGCAGTAAATCAGGTAAAAGCCGGTGCAAACCTACTCGATGTCAATATGGGTGTGGGCGGTATCGACCAAGTAAAGGCTATGGGCGATGCTATTACCGAGATTGCCCAGCTGACGGACGCGCCGCTTGCCATTGATACTGGCGACAGTGCCGCCCTTGAGGCAGGCTTGCGCGCCTACCCTGGACGCGCCCTCATTAACTCCGTCAGTGCGGAAAAGGCGCGCATTAAAGAATTTTTGCCGCTGGCTAAAAAATACGGCGCGGCTATTCTCTGCCTGCCGATTACTGAGGACGGCGTGCCCAAAACTGCCAAAGAACGCTATGAAACCGTAAAATATATTATTGACGAGGCAAAAAAGGCGGGCTTAAAAGACGGCGACTTCCTGCTAGACGGACTAGTTATGACGGTATCGGCAGATGCCAACGCCTGCCGCGAGGTGCTAAAAACTCTTAGCCTATATCGCGAAAATCTTGGTTATCCTTCGACCATGGGACTATCTAATATATCCTTTGGTCTGCCGAACAGACCGCTCATCAACAGCACCTTTTTTGCTATGGCACTTGCCGCTGGACTTGATGCGCCTATAATGAACCCTTATGATGAGTCCATGCAAAACGCTTTAATGGCCAGCCTTGCGCTCCTCGGTCACGATAAAAACGGTCTGGCATTTAGTAAAAATGAAGCTAACTTAAATGTGCCAAAGGCTGCCGCCACCGCTAAAGCTACTAATTTATCGCCGCTAGAGGCGATAAAAGCCGCCGTTATCGAGGGCGAAAAGGACGAGATTACAGGACTTATTGAAAATGCTATAAAGGCAGGACACAATAGCAATGAAATCACCGAAAAGGCACTCACCGCAGCTATGACCGACATCGGTGTGGACTTCGGCGCAGGCAGAATGTTTTTACCGCAGGTTCTCTTGTCGGCGGAAACCATGCGGCTTGCCTTTAATCGTCTAAAGGAGCTAATCCCCGCGGCGGCTACTGCCGACAAGGGAACAGTCGTTATTGCGACTGTAAAAGGCGATGTCCACGATTTAGGCAAAAATATTACTGGCGCACTCTTAGCTAACTCCGGCTTTAAACTAATCGACCTCGGAAAGGATGTCGACAGCGCAACTATCGTCCGCTCCGCTATCGAAAATAAAGCCGATATTGTCGGACTGTGCGCTCTCATGACTACCACCATGACGCAGATTGATAAGGTCGTCGAGGATTTAAAAGAGGCCGGCTGTACCGCTAAAGTAATGGTCGGCGGCGCGGCAGTAACGCAGGAATATGCCGACATGGCAGGAGCTGATGCCTATGCCGAGGACGGCGTAAAGGCTGTCGAGCTGGCTAAAGAATTAATTGGCGAAAACGAGGTATAATTATGAAGCTAAAAAATTTAATCGCCGCTACGGGTGCTGCTATGTATATGTTTGTGGGAACGGCTGCCCTAGCTGCACCGCAGACTATTCCCTATCCGGCTGACCTTGATATTACCAGCGAGGGCGCATCGTCAGCACCGCGCGAGATAAATCATGCTAAATCGCCCTATTTTACGATGCCTGATTTTTACAATATGAAATCAAATAAAAATTTGACGATACTTAGCCATTATCCGACCTATCAGCAATCGCGCGAAAACACCTGCGGCCCAGCTGCCGCTCTTACTGTCCTTTACTACTTCGGTAAAACTGACGAAACTGAAATGAGCCTGGCTAAAGAAATGAAAACGCAGCCCTATCCTATCGGCACTAATCCCGGCGATATGGTAAATTATTTTAAACAGCTCGGCTGGCACACTGAAAGCAACCTGACGCATGGCGAATTTGCCACCTATGAGGACTTTGCCGCTTTCGTGCAAGAGCAGCTAAAGAAAAAACACCCGATTATGGTAGAAAATGTTGAGTGGGGCGGACATTGGCGCGTAATCATCGGCTATGATACCATGGGGACAGACAATATGCTTGACGATGTACTAATACTTGCCGACCCCTACGATACCTGCGACCATGCTCAAGACGGCTATGTAGTGCAGAACGCTACTAAATTCTATGCTATGTGGTTCGACCACTCCATGCTGCCAAAAGACCAAGCCAACCAGCCATTTATCCTGACTTATCCTGAAAAATAATGTTTCACGTGAAACACTGATTTTTACAAAAAAGATGCCGCTTGCAAGCGGCATCTTTTTTTATTTATTTATTTTGGCTATAAACGGCATTTTTGCTAATCCATTTTTCAATGAGATTAGCTATCTCGCCATTATTTAAATCTTGAAACATCATGTGGTCGTTGCCATATATTCCCTCAGCAGGCAAGCTTACAATGCTGCTCTTGCCGCCGTCTTTATTATAGGCTGTTACAAAGGTATCAGCAGTAGCCTTCATTTTTGCCCACATTTTAGCTGCCGGCACATCAGCTTCATTATCGCCAATATAGTCGCCATAATAAAACACTATAGGAATATTGGCCTTTAACAAAGCATTGTATTCTTCACTATGAGGAGCTGGCGCAGCCCCTGGCTCAATGGCAATAATAGCAGCTAAATGCTCTGTATACTCTGCCACATTCCAGCCAGCACGCCCGCCTTGCGAATGGGTTAATAGTATACTGTTTTTGCCCGTGCGATTATAAACCTTATCAATAGTTGCCGCTACAGCACTTGCCACAACATTATTATCAATGCTTTGGTCGCCATGCGCCGAGTCCATAGCGGTATCGGGTGTCATCTGACGAAAAAATTGATTTAAAACCTCATCGCCGCGCGGGAATTGGGAATTTTTGTTGTAAGTAAATTGATTTTCCTTATAAGTGCCTATACGGAACTGCGTATACCAAGTCTGGTCTGACGGCGTAGTGCTGATTGTCCCTGCCACCGAGGTTTGAGCAGCCTCGCCGCGGCGCGGCTGGTCTAGCAAAAACACGCTGTGCCCCTTTCTTAGAAACATAGTTGCCCAGCCTTCCCTGCCGTCAGGAGTAGTCATATAGCCCATACGCGATTGCCCATAGCCATGTAAAAATACCATAGGCAGACCGCTTTCCTTAGCCGGTCTTTGATACAGCACATTGGCATGGTCAACATGGAGAGTAGAACCAGCACGCGAAGTATAATAATTGCTTACGTCAAACGTTCCGTCAGATTTAAGCACACTGCCGCCGGCAGAAAATATCCCTTGCTCCGCAATCGTTAAAGGCTTGGCATTTTGAGCATAGCTGATGTGGCTGCTGCCAATAGAAAACGTCACCATTGCCGCTAATGCCCCTGCCAAAAAATTATTTAGCTTCTTGCTTCTCATAATAATTCCTCCTTTGAAAATATCTATTTAACTTTAACATACGGTAGTTACTACCAGTCAAGGAATTTGACAATTATAAATAAAAGAGATGCAAGCAAAATAAACCTGCATCTCTTTTATCTAATTATTTTTTCACAGCATCGCCAATATAGCCGGCTAAACGCTTATCTTGATTGTCATGCTTATCTTCAAGACTATTTTCAATAACTGATTTTACTTTAGCAGGGTCGGGAATATATTTAAACCCATAAGCCCCGCTTAAAGCTGCTGATTGTATCGTTACTGTACCATAGCCTACTAGTCTGCCGATAACGCCCTGATGATAAATAATATTATTTACCTTATCTAGTGGAACAGACACTGCATTCTTGCTGATAATACCATGTGATAAATGTATTTTAGTGTTAGTAATCAAAAATTCATCAGTATAATAAACTAGCACTCTGTATACCAGCCACAATAAAAATATTGCTGGTATCAAAAAATCTCCAGCCTCAATAGTATCATCACTAGCTATAACCAGTAGTGAAAAAAGTACCAGCCAAAATATCGGCCAAAAGAAAAAGAACCAATGTCTTTCTAATTCCAACACCTTATGTTCATTTTTACCTAAATCCACCATAATATCCTCCTTAAAATAACTAAGCACTAAATCCCTATCGTACTTTATACAAAGATATAATTCTCCCCCCGTGGATTTTCCTGCTTATTATTATAAAAAAATATCAAAAAATCGCTTATTTATTTGACAATCAGCTATTTTAACCATTAAACTTATATTGATATTTGCATTATTGATTGGAGAATGTTATGGAAAAGAGAAGTATACCACTGGCAATTATTTTTTGTTTTATCACCTGCGGCATATACGGTATGTATTGGACTTACAAACTAACTAATGAAACGCATGAGCTACTCGGCAGACAGACTACCGCCTCAGGCGGTATGGTTGTTCTTTATGAGCTAATAACCTGCGGCATTTATTCCTTTTACTGGCTGTATAAAATTACCGAAGGTATAAACGAGGCAAAGGCTGCCCGCAATATGAAGGTAAATGCTCATATGCCAATTATTTCTATAATACTAGCATTGTTTGGCTTGGCATTGGTAGATTTAGCACTTATGCAGGACTCGATTAATGATATTATCGAAAATGATGGCTACCACGTCTACTAAAACATTTATAATTCAAAAGGCAGGAAAATATGCTCGTAGCATATTTTCCTGCCTTTTAGCTAAAAAATTTTATATCGCGCTAGGCTTTTTTTATTTACTCTTAGCTAGATACAATATAATTTCTCTGCCATGCCCCTTGCGCTATTTTACGGGCTTCCTTTGCCCTGGCTGCGGCATTACCACCATGATTATTGCTCTTAGCTATGGCGATTTTACTGCCGCCTATCAGGCAAATCCCGTTTTATTTATACTTCTCCCCTTTATTTTTTATCTTGCCTATTTAAACTGCCATGCTAAAAAAACTGCCTGCCGCCAATACTTTATCTGGGCAATAGTCATCATATTGCTGCTATGGGGCATAGTCCGCAATACATAAAATGTTTCACATGCAACAGGGAAAAGTCCCTATTGCATGTGAAACATTTTATGTATTTTGTGAACGTACCCCCACCTATAGATGTGGGAGCTTCCTGCTTCAATGACAACAGCACCACTGACTTCGAGGAGCTTTGGCGGCTTACATTATCTCCACAGGCGTATATTTCCGTGCGACCCATGGTATATTTTTTATTATACATGAATAATTGTCTGCCTTCAATTACTTGCGTAAATTCGGCAGACAGCAATTCATCCCCCACTTATAGCAGTGGAGGACTTCTTGCTAAATTAGGTTAAAATAATACTTTAGCTAGATGCAGGTATTCTGGGTCTAGCTTCTTTTTATTATTTACGGAGTCATGCAGGTCGATAGATACTACACGACCTTTGCTATAGCCAAATACTATATCGGATAGTCCAGAGATGAGGGCAAGGGCGGCCTGTTCGCCTAGCTGGCTGGCGCGCACGCGGTCGATTACAGAGGGCGAGCCCCCACGCTGAATATGGCCTAGTACCGAAACACGCGTATCTAGTCCCGTTTTTTCCGCGATAAAGTCGCCAATCTGCTGACCACTGCCGGCACCTTCAGCTACTACTACTAGAATATAGCGTTTGCCCTTGGCATAGGCTACTTTCATATCCTCGCAGATTTTGTCGAGGTCATATTCTTCTTCCGGTACTAAAATATATTCTGCACCTCCGGAGATGCCGGCAACGAGAGCTAACCAGCCGGAGTTACGACCCATAACCTCCATGACGATAACGCGGCGATGAGCCGATGCTGTATCGCGGAGCTTGTTGGTGGCATCAATTATGGTGTTAGCGGCGGTATCGCAGCCGATAGTATAGTCTGAGCCCCATACATCATTATCAATTGTTCCTGGCAGTCCTACAATAGGTATGCCGGTTTCTTTAGACAAAAGCGACGCGCCGCGCAGTGAGCCGTCACCGCCGATAACGCATAGTCCCTGTATACCGCGGTCAGCTAAGTGCTGATAGCCGAGCATTCTGCCTTCCGGTGTTTTCCAGCGTTTGCAGCGGGCCGTTCCTAAAAATGTACCACCGCGCTGAATGATGTCGCCGACATCTTTTGACTGCATTTCAAACATATCTTCTTCTAAAAGTCCATGATAGCCGTCACGGATACCCCAGACCTTTACACCTTCATACAGTGCTGTGCGCACAACTGCACGAGCTGCCGCATTCATTCCTGGGCTGTCGCCGCCGCTGGTCATGACTGCAATACTCTTTAGCATGGATAAATCCCCCTTGTGTATTTCACCCTACAATTGTATGGAATAGCTAATCTTTTTCCATTACTTATATTACCATAAAATGCGCTAATCTAACAGAGTTTTTAGGTGCAAAAATTGTACTAGCCTAAAAAACCGATATTGACAATTATAGCTAAGTAATGCTAAATTATAGGCATGAGGCTGCGTGACTGACGGAAGTGGATTACCACAGGGAGCGCAGGGAAGAAAGCCGACCGTCTGGGCGAGAGCCTGGTTCGTGTCGGCTTTTTTGTATATAAAAAAGGAGCATTTGAAATGACAGAACTTACACTGAAGTATGGCTGTAATCCCAATCAGAAACCGGCTAGAGTTTTTATGGAAAATGACGATCTGCCGTTTACGGTGCTAAACGGCAAGCCCGGCTATATCAATCTCCTTGATGCTATGAACAGCTGGCAGCTAGTATGCGAGCTAAAGGCGGCAACCAATATTCCTGCCGCGGCTTCATTTAAACATGTCAGTCCCGCTGGAGCTGCGGTTGCCGTGCCGCTGTCTAAAACCTTAGAGAAGACTTATTTTGTCGAAGGCATTGAGCTTTCGCCGATTGCTACTGCCTACATCAGGGCGCGCGGTGCTGACCGTATGTCATCCTACGGCGATTTTGTGGCTTTGTCCGATGAATGTGATGCGCAGACGGCCTCATTTTTAGCACGCGAGGTCAGTGACGGCATAATCGCGCCGTCATATTCAGCGGAGGCTTTAAAAATTTTAAAGGGCAAGCGCAAGGGGACTTATTTAGTTCTGCAAATGGACGAAAGCTATACGCCCTCTCCAGTCGAGCGCAAGCAGGTATTCGGCATTACTTTTGAGCAGCAGCGCAACAATGTAAAAATAACATCGGACTGCCTACAGGAAATTCCTACTAAAAATAAAGAAATCCCTGCTAATGCTCAGCGCGATTTGCTAATCGCCCTCATTACTTTAAAGTACACACAGTCAAATTCGGTCTGCTATGCTAAGGACGGACAGGCTATCGGTATCGGTGCAGGTCAGCAGTCGCGTGTCCACTGCACGCGCCTAGCCGGCAATAAGGCCGATGTATGGTATTTAAGGCAGGCACCACAGGTTTTAAATCTGCCATTTAAGCCCGATGTCCGCCGCCCCGACCGCGACAATGCGATTGATGTCTATGTCGGCGATGAGTGGCGCGACCTGTTAGAAACTGATGACTGGCAGCGCGTTTTCACGGAAAAGCCGCCAGTATTTACCGCTGAGGATAAAGCCAAGTGGCTAGCTACTCAAAGCGGTGTAGCCCTAGGCTCGGATGCATTCTTCCCCTTTGGCGACAATATTGAGCGCGCCCATAAAAGCGGCGTTAGCTATGTAGCGCAGTCCGGCGGCTCTATCCGTGATGATAATGTCATTACCACCTGCGATAAATATAACATTGCCATGGCAATGACGCATATCCGTTTATTCCACCATTAATACAATACCTAACTAAATAGTTCTTACATATCAGCTCTATAGAGCTAAAAAGGGAGCAGCTAAATAAGCTGCTCCCTTTTACTATCCACAGAGTTATCCACAAGTATGTGTATAACTCTGTGGATATGTTGATAAAACTGTGGATAACATCATAATGAAATCCGTAAAAACTCCTCTGCCATGTCGCGAATACTCATACCATTAGCACCGCTGCCAGCTATTTTATTTTTTTTCATATTTTTAATAACGCCGTTAAAAATATCTTCCTCGATAGAGCCAGGGACAAGATTTTCCCAGTGCTGCGCGCTATAAGACCGCTCCTGTATCGCATTATCGGGGCGGCCTGTTACTTCTAGCTCGCTCAAAAATTGTATTTGCCGCGTGCTAGGGCGCACATAGTAATGCTCTAAATAATATTTCTCTGCGCCCTCAGACGATGCGAGCCGTACCCAGACATCGGCTATATATTCACTGCCGGAATGTGGCAGCGGTATCCAGTGCGCCGACTTTTTATCTAGATAGTAGTCAAAGCCGCTGTCGGAGAGCAAATATTGATAGCGATCGGTTTCATCATTACTTTTTTTATCTTCTTGGACTGACTTAGCCTTAACTGTATCATTTACGACCGCCTTTTCATCAGGCTTAGTAAACCAGTCATCAGCTACTGAGCTGCTTTCCCCTTTTTCTGCCGCCAGTATACTGCCTGTCGGCATTATAAGACCTGCCGCTACTACTAATGCTAATGCTAATAAAAATCTTCTCATCTATTACACCATCCTATTTTGAATGAGATTTTATCATCTATATTTTACCCCACGGCTAGCATTGCAAGCAAGCAAAATTTAATGTTGCACGTGCAACATTAAATTTTAGTTGTTAATAAAAATGATTTTTTGACAAATAAAATGTGATATTTTATCAAAATAGCTAAATTTTTGTTAAAAATAAGTCAAAAATCACAATTTTACCATTGTCAGCCAGTATAGCGATTGCTAAAATAAAATCAATCAAAATAAGCGCGTCCGGATGCAAGAAAATTCTATACTGATTACATGGAGCGATAAATATGAAAACTATCATTGTATCTAACGGAAATCTTGCCCTAGCTTTAAAAAATTCTTTAAAAAATTATGTGACCAATCCTGCGGTTCATACTTTTTGTTTTACCCACCGAAATCATACCGCTACAGTTCGCACTATCGCGCAGCTCTTAATTGACAGCATAGCCAAAAATCCTAATGAAACCTATCTTATATTAGCTGATACTTATAACTCTATTGCCTATATAGAAACAAAAATCTTACTTGCCAGACTAAATCTTATTAAACGCGCCACTATATACACCGGCGTAAATCTTCCCATGCTATTACAGCTTTATGATAAAGAATAAATATCCACCCGCATAGCGGGTGGTTTTTCATTTTCGGGCATAGCCCTTAT
>SAMEA104315428__coassemble_969_pt1 | contig 23526 bp, 21 predicted proteins | sample SAMEA104315428__metabat2_low_PE_031 | metagenome-assembled genome bin SAMEA104315428 (sample SAMEA104315428) | gut metagenome | biome: Monkey gut; feature: monkey-associated habitat; material: faeces | place: China | collected 2013 | reverse complement strand
AGAGCAGAGCAGAGCAGAGCAGAGCAGAGCAGAGCAGAGCAGAGCAGAGCAGAGCGTTACTTTCTTACGCTTTTATAACCTATAATCGCTCTAGGTATTTAGATAAGGCTTTAAATTATTTATTAGCCGAGGTCGGCAATAATCCGTTAGTAGAGGTAGTGGTGTCTGACAATGCCTCGACTGATGATACCGTTTTTATGGTGCAGGGCTATGCTGATAAATATAATAATGTCAAATACTATTGCAATGAGAAAAATCTGGGCGTAGACGGCAATATTCATAATGCTTATGAAAAAAGCACGGGTAAATATGTGCTGGTTAGCGGCGATGATGATTATTTTAAAGTGGGAACTGTTGCTTTAATTTTAGAGCTGCTTCAGAAAAATAACACTGTCACTATGCTAAAGTTAATGCCGCTACAGGGCAATGCAAATTCAGTGCATAGTTATGTACGGGAAGATTTAGGCGACCAAAAGATAATGGAGCTGATAAATTCTGCTAATTGTCTATGTCAGGTTGGCGCAGGGCTCGTAAATTTTGTGTCAAAGGTCAGTATCGCCACCACTTGGATATCGACAACAGTTTTAAGGCGGGACGCATATATGCGGATAGCTGATAGGCATAGATTTGATGACAGCAGAATAGCTCACGTTTATTATAATCTGGCGGTGCTTAGATACGCGCCTAAATGGCTGACAGTTTATGGCAATTTTTTGCGCCATGACAGCGGCAGATATGACGGCGGCTATAGTTACAATGTGCCTGTTGTATTTATTAAAAATTATTTTGATATATTAGGCTGCTTTAAGGAGATAAATAAGGATTTTATGTCTAAGGAAAAGCTGAATATGATGATAAATCATGTAATTCCTTGTGTCAGAAGAGCAGTATATGAAAATTTAGAGTTTCACTATGACGGCTTTGAGGAGCTTATCAGAAAATATTATGCTGATGAGCCGTATCGAGAGCAGGCAATAGCTACGATAAAAGAAATTTTGGCGCAAAAAAATAATTAGTTTTAGCCAAAGCAGGGGGAGAGAAGTATGAGGATTTTAGTTACTGGCGGTGCGGGCTTTATAGGTTCGCATTTAGTAGCTTTATTGGTATCTAGCGGCGAGGAGGTGGAGGTTTTAGATGATTTATCGTCAGGACGCGCGGAAAATATTCCTAGCAGTGTGCCGCTGATTAAAATGGATATAAATGATGAGCATTTGGCGGAGAAGGTAGCCACAGGGCAGTTTGATGCTATTGTGCATTTAGCGGCGCAGACTATGGTCGATACGTCGATAAAGGAGCCTAAGCGCGATATGCAGATAAATATTGCCGGCACGTTAAATGTGTTAGAGGCGGCAAGGCTGGGCGGCGTAAGGCGCGTGGTGTTTGCCTCGACGGCGGCAAGCTATGGCGATGTTGAGGCTAATAAGCTCCCGATAAAGGAAACCGAGCCACTAAATCCGTTGTCTTTTTATGGTCTTAGTAAAATTACGGTGGAAAAGTATTTAGACCTTTATAAAAAGCTTTTTGGCTTAGAATATGTCGTTTTGCGCTTTGCTAATGTTTACGGCGAGCGGCAGGGCATGGGCGGCGAAGGCGGCGTTATTTCTATCTTTGCTAAGCTTATTGCTGAAAATAAGGGGATTAAAATTTTTGGCAGCGGCGAGCAGACGCGCGATTTTGTCTACGCTGGCGATATTGCTCGCGGCATATATAGCGCGCTTAGGTCGGTTAATGATAACGAGGTGTATAATCTTTGCACGGCAACGGAAACGAGCCTAAATGAGCTAGTAAAAATTTTAGCGAGGGTGGCTAAGAAAAAGATTTCGCCGCGCTACGAAACGGCACGCGAAGGGGATATTGAGCGGTCAATGCTAGATAATGCCAAGGCAAGGGATAAGCTAGGCTGGGAGGCTGAGGTTTCGCTAGAGGAGGGACTCACTAGAACTTATAATTATTTTAAACGTAATTTATAATACAAAAACACCGCATATGAGCAGTATGCGGTGTTTTTGCTGTGTATTATATTTTTAGGAGAGCTTTAACGAAAGCCTATATAGAATATAGCACAATTGATAATGAAAATCAATAGCTTGATAAAATATTTTAAAATTATTTGTAAACCGTAAAACTATATAAGGTTGACGATAAAACTAAAGCTCTTTATAATGTTGAAATGTAGGAGGGATTTATTTATGATTAATGAAAAAAAAGCGGCGTTTACTACGCGCGAGCTAATGATGATGGCGGTATGCCTTGCCTTTTGTATGGTAACTGCCTTTATATCTTTTCCGCTGCCATTTACTCCGGGTCTAGTAACGGCACTTACCGTAGCCCTATCGGTGACGGCATTAGTGCTGTCGCCTAAATTAACCTTTATCACCGTAGCTGCCTATGTATTTTTAGGCGCAATCGGCTTGCCGTTATTTCCTGGCGGTGTTGGCGGACTAGGAAGATTACTAGGCCCGACTGGCGGATTTTATTTTGGCTGGCCCTTTGTCTGCGCCATTGTCAGTATGCTGAAGGGCAGGGAAATAAATTTGCGCCGCTATCTTTTAGTAACTACCGTTGTTGCCGTGCCGCTAACCTATATCGGCGGCACAATTTCTATGATGCAGGTTTTAGAGATTGATTTAATAAAGGCACTTACTATGGCAGTACTGCCCTTTATACCTGGCGATATTTTAAAGGGAATATTAGCGGCATTTATCGGCTATAAAGTAAATAAAATGCTGTCGGCGCGCTAAAATGTGATATAATTGAAAAGCAGATAAGAACGGGCGATTGCCCGTTTTTTTATGCAGGCTGAAAGGATGGAAAAAATATGTCAATGAAAGAAAAAATGCTAAGTGGTGCGCTCTATCTTCCCAATGATGAGTCAATAATGGCGGAGCAAATGCTGTGCATGGAAAAGCTCTATGACTTCAACAGCACGCGTCCGAGCGAAGGCGAAAAGCGCAGCCAGCTGCTAAAGGAAATGCTCGCCGAGTGCGGCGAAAATATTTACATTGAGCCGCCGCTGCACGCCAACTGGGGCGGCAAGCACGTCCATATTGGTAAAAATGTTTACGCCAACTTTAACCTCACACTGGTTGATGACGCAGATATTTATATCGGCGACTACACTATGCTGGGGCCAAACGTCACTATTGCCACCGCTAACCACCCAATACTTCCTGAATTGCGCGAGCAAATCTATCAATACAATCTGCCTGTCTATATTGGCAAAAATTGCTGGCTCGGTGCAGGCGTTATCGTAGTACCAGGCGTAACTATCGGCGATAACACCGTAGTCGGCGCAGGCAGCGTAGTAACGCGCGACCTGCCGGCAAACGTAGTAGCAGTAGGCAATCCCTGCCGCGTCCTAAGAAAAATATCAGATCGCGATACAACCTATTACTATCGCAATCGTCAGATACCTGAAGCGTTGCTAAAAAATATCGACTTAGCTAAATACGTTCCAAAAGTTTAATATTTTATAATCACCTTGGCGGCAGGATTTCCTGTCGCTTATTTTTTTGTTTGGAGAAAATATGCTACTATATACATAGGAAAATATAGAGGTGAAATGTATGGCGCAAAAGGTAACTATAAAGGAAGTAGCAGAGATTGCGGGCGTGGCGCAAAGCACAGTGTCACGCTATTTAAATAATGGCTATATAAGTGCTGAAAAGCAGGCACGCGTAAGGGCAGCAATTGAAAAAACAGGCTTTCGCTCAAATTTTTTTGCCAAGCGGCTAAAGACGAAGGACAGCAAGCTTATTGGAATTGTATTGCCGCGCATAGATTCGGTGACAGTAGGAAAGCTTTTGGCAGGAGTTAGCCGCATATTAGAACCAAACGGCTATCAAGGACTTTTGCTAATCAGTCATTTAGACAGTCAAAAGGAATTAAACAACATAAGAAACTTATTGCAGCAGGGAGTAGACGGCATAATAGTAGACTCAGTAGCGATAAGTAGCGAGCATATAAAGCTATCTAAGGCGGCTAATATACCGATACTGTTTACGGGACAAAAAGATGAGGCTGTCCCCTGCGTTAAAATAGATGATTATAAGGCTGGGCGCATGATGGGCGCGTATCTAAGAATGCAAGGACATAAAAAAGCAGTATTTGCCGGCGTTACCACCAGCGATATTGCGGTGGGCGTTGACCGGCGGCAGGGCTTTATTGATGCATTTACGGAAAATCGAGCCGCCACTGTTGATTTTGTAGAAACGGGCTTTGATTTTTTCAGCGCGTATAATTTAGCACCACAGATTTTAGAAAAAAAGGCATCAGTAATCGTAGGCGCGACTGATAATATAAGCCTAGGCATTTTGCGCTATCTGCATGAGCGGCGGATAAAAGTCCCCGATACAGTGTCAGTCGCCGGCTTTGGCGGCTACGATGTCGGCTCGGTAGTATATCCTTCGCTGACAACAATTGCATTCGACTATGAGCTAATGGGCATGAAAACGGCAAATTATTTGCTGGATTTATTGAAGGGCAAAGAGATAACAGAAAATCTAAATATGCCGCTATATTTTGTCGCCCGTGAGAGTGTAAAAAAATTGAATTGAATTGAATTTGAAAAGCCGGTAATGAGATTTATTTCTCATTACCGGCTTTTACTTTGTACAAATTTTTTAAGAATATTTTTTAAGGCTAAATTGCCTTTGACCTTTTGTCTATATTATAAAAGCCAAGAAAGGAGTTAAGGCAACATGAATTACTACAGCGGATTTATCTAGTACCAACCAAGTCAAACAAATTTTTAATTTTATGTTATTTATAAAAGGAGTTTTTATCATGCTAAATAAAAATATTAAACAAAATAAATTTGCAAATGTTACCGTAGAAAATATCAATGCACCAGTCAATTTACTGAATAAACCTGCGCAGGAACTGCCAAGAATGGCGAATAACGCCGCTCGTGCTACTAACTCTACTATCACCGCTACCATTGACTACAACATCAATTATAGTGCAGGGACGCTTTCGGCAGGGCAGACACTATTTTTGACGCTGAATACCAATGCTGATAAAAAGGTTGTGCTGCACAGTGCCTGCGGTGACGGACTTTTATATCGCACGCGGATATTCTACATCGAAAATAATACCGTCTACATTGTAGAGGACTCGCAGCGATTATTTGAAGGCTTTGATGTCGATAGCTTTATCGCTAAAGGCGGAACATATTACATTCAAATAGACATCACCAGCGGCAGTGCTAAATTCAATTTCCTAGTAGTAGAGTTAGGCAAATATAGCGCAAACGAGCCTTGTGATAATTTCTATGATGCGTTAATGCTTACGGCGACCAAAGAAATTGATGCCGCAGATTTCTTTGACAACCGTATGGATTATGACTTTTTTGCCCTAGAAACAACGGAAGCGAAAGAAGTATATCTAAACTTCGCTTATACCGCCGATAATCTCATCAGTACCGTGACGCATAATCCTGCGGTAGGCTATATAGTTATGTATGTTGATAATAGCGGGGCTAGCATTGTAAAAAGCGGCACATTGAGTAAAACTGTTATTGATATGCCTATCCAACTAAATACGGTCGGCAAACATATCTTTTGCCTATATCCAATAGATGCGCTGCCGTATGGTCAGCTAGAAGAAAATTATACATTCTCAGTAAGTGACACTAAAAAATGTATGCCGACTGTGCCTGAAGGTACAACCTTTTTGCTAGGAACGGTACAGGGGCAGATTGACCAAGGCAGATTTGCCTACACCTCTTCTAGCATTATCGACTATAGCAGAGCAGCATTTTGGATAAATGGCAAGTCGGTTCGTCTAGCCGGTACGGTGAAAAAATGGGACGGTGTAGCCAAAGCCTTTAAAGTTTGTGTAACAGATAAACCATATGAGAATTATTATACGGGTGAAGTAATAAAACTAGAAACAATGGGCGTAGTCACTGCTGACGGTAAATTCGATGTAGTTGTTCCGCTCATAAATAAAAATCCTGACGCGGATAGTTTTATTTATCACGGTGAGGATATGCACTGGAACTATATTCATTTTATCGGCATAGATGATACATATAAAATGACATTTATTAGAATGAATGAGAACTATTACAATGAATTAAAAATAGGCGTTTGCTACAATGATGCACCATTGCAAAAAGAATAAATAATCAGCTTTGATTAAAAAGAGCCTAACTATAGATTATAACTGTCTATAGTTAGGCTCTTAATTTATGCCATTATATCTAATTTAGCCTTAGCTAATTTTTCTGATTGCAGCTCGGCTAATTGTTCTTTATAAGTATCTAGCTGTTTTTGATAAACGGCTAAGTTGCGATTTTGTGTTTCGTCATTGCCAGCAGATTTTAGAGCAGATATTTTCTTGCGAACTGTCTTTATTTTATCTTGCAATGCACTTATTTGGTCATCAACAGAACCACTAATGTCCATTTTGCCTAATTTTTTTAAATTTCTATCTTTATAGGATTGAGTATCTTCACGCAATTTATTTATATAAGCCTCTTGTTCATCAGCAGTACGATATAGCTCTCCGGTATAGGGATTATATTCATTGCCTTCTTCATCTAAAATTGTATGGTCTAGTATATTGGCTTTAGCATTTATACCGTCAGATATAGCTGTGCCAAGATTACCTTTCACAGACATATAGCGATAATGGTTTTGGTAATGAACGTCTGCGTCATAGGCATATTCTTTATAATCACGGCTAGAGGAATAATCGTTGGTCATGTAAGTATTATAGTTAAATTCATTCCAAAAATCTTTAGCTGTTGTGCCAACAGTTGAGGAGTCATAACCTTCAGCATTGTGCGATAAAGATACATTGACATACTTTACATAAACATCTTCATTATCCTCTATCCCAAAATCAGCCGTGGTAACTTTTGAACCGTCAGTTATTGCACTTAGCCAATCTTTTTTTAGGCTATCATCATCAGTGGATAAGACAGCATCTGTTATATCAGCAAAGCTGCTATAAGTTCCATTTAGCGCATTTTCCCAAATATCCATGTGGTCTTGATGTTTTGCCATAGCTTGAAAAGTATAATTATCCATACGACAAAGTGAACCATTTAAGCCAAAGGTTATACGGTTATCATTAATCCAGTGAAGATTGCTACTGAGATTTATGCTATCATCTGCCTGAGCAACCACTGTTACATCTGTAGCATCTTTTAGTTTATTGGCAAAATCAAACATATCATCCTTATAAACACCATTTTCCGTGTAAGCACGTTGCCAAATATAGCCTTCAGCAGCAGCAAGTAGTTCATCGACATCATCTTGCGATTTTGTACCGCCTTGAGCCAGCATTTTTTGATAGGTGTAATTTTTAGCAAAATCTGCCCAAGTTGAACGCAAATCGGCTTTATTACTGCCAGGATTGTAGGAATTTTTTAATCCTGCATAGTTAGCTAGAGAACGCGATGGATTATAATAGTAGTCCATGTGGCTGTCGACAACATTAGCTCTATATATAGAAGTTTGGCTGTATATATTTTGACAGGCTTTATAGGCATCATTCATTTCTTGATAACGCGTAGAAAAATCAACATCATAGGCGGCAGAATGAGCCTCATTAGTGGAACTTATGCTATTTAGCATCTTTTCATCTTTGCCAACAGTGAAATAAGTAAAAGGACTATCAGTATTAAATCTTGAAAAAAATATATTAACTCCATAAATTCCCATTTTAAAACCTCCCTGTTTATATAAAAACATTGCCTAAAGCAATTATAGCACAATAAAATAATTTTTTATTGACAATTAAATCAATTCAGGTTAAAATTATAGCTTGTAAGCCATAAGGTTTACAGCTTACAAGCAGACAAATAAAATGTTGGTACTATAAGGTATTCAACATTTTATTTTAGAAATAATGTAAATCTATCAGCTGACAAATGAGGTGATGTAATGATTATAAAAAATTTAGACAATAAAAGAGTTTGCGATTATGAAAAAGAACGACAAGAAATTATAATTCGCCGCAATGATTGTGTAACTATTATAAAAATTACTCCGGCAGGAGATGTAAAGTTTTGTAATAAACGAATAAAAATAAAATAAATTTTGCTAGAGCGCGAGACGACAATGCGGTTACCTATAAAGGTTTTGTATTGTCGTTTTTTATTGTTTGAAAATAAAAAAAATACAAGGAGAATAAATGGAACAAATAAAAAAATATAAATTAACGCAAAATGATAGAAGAACACAGATTTTATATAAGCTGCACATGAGACGTTTCGAAACAGCATATAATTTAGCTAGCGAGTTTGGCGTTTCTCGTCAAACTATAATGTCCGACATAGATGCATTGTCGATTGACCACCCCGAAATTGAAGTAAAACCTGGTCGGGGCGGCGGTATTTATATAAAAAAAGGTTTTCGTTCAGAACGCAAGTATATATCGCCTAAGGAAATAAAGTTAATCAAACGGCTACAGTTAAACATGGCAGCAAAATTAACTAAGGAAGATAATATAATATTTGATACCATGATTGCTAGATTATCTATATAAATTTCATTAATAGCAAGTATTGACAATTAATTTTATTTAAGCTAAACTTTATCTGTTGGTGTAAGTCAGAAAGTTTACAGCTGACAGGCGAACAGATGTGTGAAAAGGGAGAATGTGAAATGATTGACAGTACTTTTGGTGAATATATAATAAAAAAAAGGTTAAATAGAGAGATAAGTTTAAGAAAAATGGCAACTATGCTTGATTGCTCGGCGGCATTTCTAAGTGATGTAGAGAAAAATCGCCGTAAGCCGCTAGATATGGAGAGATTAGAAAAGCTAGCTGACATTTTAGAGCTGTCGAAAGAGGAACGTACTAAAATGTTTGATTTGGCAGGCAAGGAACGAGTAATTGCACCAGATTTGCCAGACTATATAAATGACCATGGCTATGTGCGCTGCGCACTGCGTAAAGCGCGTGATTTGGGAGCAGGTGAAGAAGAATGGAATAAATTTATTGCAGCGTTAGAAGAAAAAAACAATAATAGAAAACAGGGAGGTTAATTTCTAAATTGCAATGGATACAGTGTCGTAAAGACAATCCACAGATGATATTCACAGAAAGAGGAAAACGCAATCAACATGATTGGCTAGAGTGGCAGGCTAATACCTTAGGTTCAATAGTATTAATGCCGCGAGAAAGTATTTTTCGTGTTCTAAAAAGTAGTAATAGTATACTGAAACCTATGTCTGCTGAAATAATAAGAAAACAGATAGACAAAGTAGTTGATGTATTTAATGTGTCCGCTACGGCGGCAAGAATACGGTTAGAAAGATTAGGCATAATAAACTCATCTTTTAATTTTGATTTTGATGTGTATGAAAATTATAGCCAAGCAATTTAAAAAATAGAAATATCAGTCTTGTAGGTTGCAAACAAAAAACAGTAACGAAAGATAAATCTCGTTACTGTTTTTTTGTTTGCACCTTATTTTTTGGTAAAGGTAATGTGTGCTCCGACTGTCAGCACGGGGATTGCGCTGCCTTTTACTATTATCTGCCCCGGCATTGAGCCTTGGGCGTTAAATACGATTGTGCAGTGTCCTTCTTCGCGAATGTTATCGTTGGCGGCATCACCGACTTTTTCTACGGTGAATTTTATGCCGCCCATGAGGAGCTTATCGCCTTTTTTTATGTCGTCGGTGAGTGTTCCCGGTGTATGTTCAACTACCATGTCGGCGAGGTTGGGGCGGATGCCTTCGTCTAGCAGAATGGTGCTGTTGTTGTTGGCTAAAAATGATTTGGCAAGGTTGCCGATGTTGGTTATTGCTACGTCATACTTGATTTCCATAAGTTTTCCTCCTATAAGCTATACACAATTTCCTTATTTCCTACTTATTGAATATAAGCTATAGCAAATATTATAGCATACTTTTGCTAAATTTTGCGTGAGTGTTTGCACTTTGCTATAATATCTGTGAGCTGTTTGGCGGCTGATTGAATTTTTTATTTAAGAGGGTGGAGATTTGGAACGTGGTAATTTTTCTACACGGCTGGGCTTTATTTTAGTGTCGGCTGGCTGTGCGATAGGTCTAGGAAATGTGTGGCGGTTTCCCTATATTACTGGGCAGTATGGCGGCGCATCGTTTGTGCTGATATATTTAATTTTTTTGGCAATACTCGGGCTGCCGATAATGGTGGCAGAGTTTGCGGTGGGCAGAGCGAGCATTCGCAGTGCGGCAAAGTCTTTTGATGTGTTAGAGCCGAAGGGGACTAAGTGGCATCTTTATAAATATGGTGCGATTGCCGGCAATTTAATTTTAATGATGTTTTACACGACTATTTCCGGCTGGATGATTTATTATTTTTATAAGTCGGTTACGGGCGGCTTTGAAGGATTGGACGCTGCCGGCGTGGGCGCGGTGTTTGGCAGTTTGCTCGCCGACCCAGTGACGCTGGTCGGCTATATGATAGCTACGGTCGTTATCTGCGGCGGTGTTTGTTATTTAGGCGTGCAGGCCGGTGTGGAGCGCATTACTAAATCAATGATGGTGCTGCTTTTAGGTCTGATGATTATGCTGGCGATTAATTCCTGCTTGCTGCCGAATAGCGAGGCGGGACTTAAATATTATCTTTATCCTGATTTTGGCAAGCTTGCCGAGTATGGTTTGAAGGAAGTAATTTTTGCGGCAATGGGGCAGGCATTTTTTACGCTGTCCTTAGGTATAGGCGCGCTGGCGATATTTGGCAGCTATATAGGAAAGACTAAGCGGCTTACGGGCGAAGCGATGTGGGTTATTATTTTAGATACGTTCGTAGCGATTATGGCAGGACTTATAATTTTTCCCGCGTGCTTTAGCTATGGTGTTAGTCCGGCGAGCGGCCCGAACCTTTTATTTGTGGCACTGCCGAATGTATTTAATGCGATGCCGGCCGGCAGATTGTGGGGCTCGCTGTTTTTCCTCTTTATGATGTTTGCCTCGTTTTCGACGATTATTGCGGTGTTTGAAAATCTTATTGTGTGCTTTTTTGAACTGCTGCATAAGAAGCGCGAAACGATTATCCGCGCCGGTATTCCTATTATGATTGTGCTGAGTCTGCCGTGTGCGCTAAGCTTTAATATTTTGAGCGGCATTGAGCCGTTAGGCGCAGGCACGGGAATACTTGATTTAGAGGATTTTTTGGTGTCAAATAATTTGCTGCCGCTAGGGTCGCTGGTGTATCTAGCATTTTGCACTAGCCGCTATGGCTGGGGCTGGGATAATTTTATGCGCGAGGCGGATACGGGAAAGGGCGTGGCTTTTCCAAAGTGGCTGCGGTTTTATGCCACCTATATTTTACCCTTAATCGTGCTGGTTATTTTTATAAACGGCTACTACGCGTTGTTCTTTAGTAAATAGGTGGGCAGGCTATGGATAAAAAAACGCTGCTTGAAAATATGGAAGAACTGCGGCAATTTATGGAAAAGGGCGATTTTGCCGCAGCGCGAATAATTTATGAAAAGTTGCAGTCAGCACTAGCTAAGGCAAGGCTGGCGGCGGCAGAAAAAGCAAATATCGGTCAGGAGCTGGCTAAAATTTTTGCGTCACTGGTGGTAGAAAGCAATAGTCAGGCAGAAATCGCGCTGGCTAAAAAGAATTTAGCAAAATATCCTAGCGATGCCTACAGTGATTTTTTAGTAGCAAGGCTGTACTGGCAGGAGAAAAAGCATCTTAAAGCTATTACTTTGCTGGAGAAAAGTTTAAATCTTACCGTGCAGGACGGCAAAATAAAAATTCCCGCTAAAAATAAATTTTATGCGGCTAATGCCGAGGTGCAGGGCGTTATTTTAAATCTTTTGGGACAGGGCTATAAATATTTCGGCATGACGCGCGAGGCGGGCGAGTGCTACCTGCTGGCTAGTGAAACAACGGCGAATTTTGACAGCAAGCTGATAAACTACAGCAATTATTTATTTAGCCTGCATTATTTATTTTTGCCGCCTAGTGAGTATTTTATGGCGCATAAAAAATATAATGAGCTTTTCCGCCCTATTAGACCATTTACCTATGATAAGGAAATGCTGCGGCAAAGATATGTAAAGCGGCGAAAAATCCGCATTGGCTATATTTCGCCTGATTTTCGTCATCATGTAGTGCTGCTCTTCATTTGGGCAATGCTGACGAATTATAGTCGTGAGGAGTTTGAGCTGTATTTATTCAGCAATTCGCCAGTCGAGGATAAGTATACTGAGTATTTGCAGGGGCAGGCAGATTTTTACTGCAATATCGCTAATCTGCCGCTAAACGAAAAGGCTCTTATTGTATATCGGCAGGATTTAGATATTTTAGTGGATTTAGCGGGTCACTCACGCGATAATGGACTCGCGGTGCTAGGCTATAAGCCGGCACCGGTGCAGGTGAGCGGCATTGGCTATTTCGCTACTACGGGGCTTAATGCGGTTGATTATTTTTTGTCGGATAAATATTTAGCAGATAGAGAAGATTTAGCTGAGCCGACGGTTTTAGCTAGTGAAAATTTTGTAGAAAAGCTCCTTGTGCTGCCACATTCGCATTTTTGCTATGAGCCGTTAAAGAATATGCCGCCGGAGCGCGAGGCACCCTGCAAGTCTAAGGGCTATATTACCTTTGGCAGCTTCAATAATATCAGCAAGGTAAATGATAAGGTGTTAGAGGCGTGGAGCAAAATTTTAAAGAGTGTGCCGCAGTCGCGCCTGCTATTAAAATGCGGCAGCTTTGACGATGAGGATATGCGGTCACTCTTTACAGAAAAGCTGCTGTCACTAGGAATTAGCAGGGAGAGATTTGAGCTGCGGGGCTTTAGTGCAGATTATTTAGTAGAATATTACGATGTAGATATTGCGCTCGATACCTTCCCTTATCCTGGCGGCGGCACGACCTGCGATGCTTTGTATATGGGTGTGCCGGTAATAAGCCTTGGCGATGGCAGCCATGGCGGTAATTTTGGCATCAGCCTTTTAAAAAATATCGGCTTAGAAATTCTCGGCAGCTCCTCCGTGCAGGAGTATATAAATAAAGCGGCACTTATTGCCAGCGACCGCGAGCTAGTTAATGTTTTGCATTTAGGATTGCGCAAAATGATGAAAATTTCGCCGATAATGAATAAAAAGCAATATATGAAGGAGTTAGAGCAGGGCTATAAAAATATATGGCAGGATTTTTTAAATATTAGTTGAAATAATCATATTGGGACTTTTGTACTATTATTGTATCAAAGGCTTAACAGGTAAATTTATTTTGGTCTAGGGGAGATTAGAGCCTATGCAGCAATTTTCTTACACCGTTAAAAGTTTTCACGGGCTTGAGGATAGCCTAGATGATTTTGAGAGCAAATGCCCTGAGTATTACTCGGCTTTACTTATAACTATCTATACCAGTCAAAGCCAGCCAGATAAAATTGAAAATGCTGTGGGTATGATAGCTAATAGATTTCCCGATGCCATAATCGTTGGCTCGACGACATCAGGCGAGATTTATGAGGGCAGGAGCGTTATCGATAAAACGATGATTGCTTTCCAAGTATTTAGCGATACAAGGCTTAGCCTTAGAAGTATTGATGTTAAAACGAGCCACCCGAAGCAAGCGGGCAAGGAATTTTTAAACTGGGCGGCAGAAAAAGAAAATCTAGTCGGCGTTATGCTGCTTTGCACGGCAAAAAGCTTTAACGTCTATCCGTTTTTAGAGGAGCTGTCGGAGCTGCCGGAAAATGTGCGCGTTTTTGGCGGCGGTGCTGACACCTATTCTTTAGAGGAGTCGAGCAACGTATTTTCTACTGACGGTGTTTATACTAAGGGCATAATTGCGGTGTCCTTTATCAGCGAGGTGCTGTCTATAGATATGCGCTCGGTGTGGGGCTGGCGGCCGCTGGGGCGGAAGTTCCATGTAACTAAAATGTATGGCGGCACGCTTATCCGCGAGTTTGACAATGTGCCGGCGATTTCAATCTACGAACGCTATCTAAGAATACGTCCTAGTGACTGGTTTAGCCGCAAGGTAATTGAGTTCCCGCTAATGATTGAGCGCAATGGCAAATCATTAGCGCGCGTGCCGATAACCTTTACCGAGGACGGCGCACTTATTTTCGCCGCCGATTTTAAGGAGGGCGAGGAGGTTCGCTTGTCCTACGGCGACCCTATGGAAATAATAAAGCAATGCACCTACTACTGCGAGGTGCTGAAAAAATTCCAGCCGGAGGCGATGATGCTGTTTAGCTGTGTCACGCGCAGAATTTTCCTCCATGAAAATGTAAATTTAGAGTTAGGAGCATATCAAAATGTTGCGCCGACATCCGGCTGTTATACGCATGGCGAGATATGCCGCATAGGCAAGACGATAGATATTTTTAACGCTACTAGTGTGCTAGCGGCGTTTCGCGAGGGCGGTATCGGCGAGGTCGAAAACGACCCCGTGCAGAACCTCGATGATATAATTGACAGCAAGCTGACTACCGTGCAGCGATTAGCGCATTTTATCGCCATGATTTCTACCGAGCTAGAAACGATAAATCAGCAGCTAGACAGCTTGGCGCGCCATGATAGACTTACACAGCTATATAATCGCGGCGAGATTGAGCTAAATCTAAAGCAGGAAATTGAGCTTTTAGAAAAAGGCTCGATAACGCTAGCTATTATCATGGTGGATTTAGACCATTTCAAAAGTATAAACGATACCTACGGGCATGATGTCGGCGATGATGTGTTGCGCGCGGTAGCTGATACCCTGCAGCGATACACGCGCTCGATAGATATCTGCGGTCGCTGGGGCGGCGAGGAATTTTTAGTAGTTCTTCCGAATGCCGATGAGGCGGCAGTTTTATCTATTGCCGAGCGTATCCGCGTAAATCTTGCCAAGCTAAAGGTATTGCCGGACGGGAAAAAGGTAACCGGTTCTTTCGGTGTGGCTGAATATCGGCGCGGCGAAAATTATAAGGAATTTTATCGCCGCTTGGATGCCGCTCTATATGAGGCAAAAACTAACGGCAGAAATAGAGTAGTTTTAGCTAAATAAATCTTGCTTTTGCGCGCCTTTTTGGCGATAATATAAGTGTAGGCTATGTACTCAGGACGAGTATACCTAAAGAATATGGTAAGTTTTAATTTTATAGGGGGTCTTACACATGGACGTTAATATGATTTCAAAGCTATCACAGCAGCAAATGGCAGTCGGCAGCTCGGCAGGTACGGCTAAAAGCAATCACGCTAAGGCTGACGCAGAGAGCAGCAGCAAAACGACAACCGTCGGCAATGCCTACGATGTAGATATTTCCGATGCAGCAAAGAAGGCATCATCGGCAACTAAGGGGCTGAGTGCTGACCAAATCGGCGTATTAAAGGACGGTATCGCTAAAAGCCAGCAGCTAATGATTGAAACGCTGACCAATCAGAATGTAAAATTACAGGGCTGGCTCGATAAGGGCGTAGGCAAGCTGAATTTCAGCGGTGTGTTAATCGGTACGGATAAGTTTGCCCTGCCGGCAGTCGGTACAACTCCTGAGGAGGCGGCGAAAGCCGTAGCTGACGGCGGCGCTTATTCAGTCGACAGCGTGGCAACGCGCATCATGGATATGGCAACAGCTATCGCCGGCGGCGATGAAGAAAAATTAAGAACCATGCAGGCGGCTGTCGAAAAGGGCTTTAGTCAGGCAGGCGTTACCTGGAAAAGCTCAATGGGTACGGATAAGATGCCGCAAATCACGCAGGATACGCATGATGAGGTAACGCGGCGGTTTGACGAGCTGTATAAGAGCTTTAGGAAAACTGATAGTACAGATACTACGCTATAAAAATTACTGGGGCGGTGCAAAGGCACCGCCTTTTTTATAGGAGGTGCGGCGGTGGAAAAAATATTTTGGGGCAAGTTACAGCTAAAAACCTTCATGGCGGTAATGCTATTAAACTTGGTCGTAGTTATTGCGGTGTCGGTGTTTTTTCAGCAGCGGTCATTATCCTACATCGAAACAGAATTTACGGCGGCTCTTTACATGCAGGCACTAGAGGCGGGGACACGCCTTGACGATGCTTATAAATCACTGTATCAGTCAAGTGTTGATGCTGCCTTTGATGTTAAATTGAAAGAGCTTATAAGGTCTGGCGATAACAGAAAAATTGCCGCGCTTTTGCGCGAGTATAAAAATAAAAATCCGCTGATTGACAGAGTAAGCCTGTATTTTTTAGAACCGCATACGCTGGTACGCTCAGACGAATATCAGGAAATTATCAGACTAGAGGATAGCGCGGTTTGGGAAAATATATTAAAGTCGCAGACGGGCAGAACGCCCTTAAAGACTAGCGATATGCTAGGGCCGTCACCTAAAAATATTTATGTTTACAGTCAGCCGATTTTTGCTGACAGCGGCGAGCTTATCGCCTATATTGCGGTAACGGCTGGCGAGCAAAAGCTTTATTACGAGTATTTAGACCGCCTAAATGACGGCGAAAATAAAGTGTATCTCTATACGCTGTCAGGGGAGCTAATGGGAAATAATGCCGATAATATTTTAGCTGATAATATCGCTGCTAATCCTGAGGGCGAGCTTAGCTTTACGGCTGACGATGAAAAAAGGCTGGCGGTATGGCTAGAACTGCCGTTTTCGCGCACGATTTTTTGCCTTGCGAAGTCGCAGGCGGTACTTAATGATAAAATTATGAATATGCAGCTATTATGTGTATTGGGCGCAATTATACTTTTACTATTGTCTAGCGTGCTGCTATTTATGATTTCTGAGAAGCTTGCCGCACCGGTAGAGAGGCTGGCTGACACGATGCAAAGGGTTGGCGCAGGCGACCTTGCCGCCCGCGCCGAGGTCAGCGGCAGCGGCGAGATTGCCTATCTTGCTGCCAGCTTTAATAAAATGCTTGACCGCATGGATAAGCTGGTTAAAATTTTAGCTAATGAACAGGCTAAAAAACGTTTGGCAGAAATTAACGCGCTCCAATATCAGATAAGACCGCACTTTATTTATAATGTCTTAAATGCCATACGCTTTGCCGCGACCTTGCAGGGAGCAAAAAGCATTAGCGACAGGCTAGCTGATTTTGTCGAGGTTTTGCGCGCCAGTACTAATAGGCAGGGAAGCTTTGTAAAGCTTAGTGAGGAGATTGCCGTTTTAAAGCACTATATTGCTTTACAGGAGTTTCGTCTGCTCGATGCGTTTGAGGTTAAATTTAGTATTGAGGAAAAGGCTAAGGATTTAATTGTGCCGCGTATGCTGTTGCAGCCGCTAGTAGAAAATTCTATCCTGCACGGGCCGTCAGAGGAAAGGCCGTATCTTCATATCGAGGTTAGGGCAGAGATTAGTAATGACAAGCTTATTTTGAACGTGCATGATGACGGACAGGGAATGAGCGAAAGCGCGATAGCCGAGGTTTTGGCGGGAAAAATAAACGAGCTGTCGCACGGCGGCTTATCGGGGATTGGCATTACTAATATTATTGAACGGCTGCGGCTTTATTATAATGACGGGGCAAGGCTTAGCTATGAAAGCGACGGCAAATCATATACTTTGGCAAAAATTATATTGCCGCTCTCGACTGATATGCATGAATATGAAATTTAGGAAAAAAGATTATGAAAAAATTAGTGTTAATCGGCATAGCGGCACTAATAGCGGCGGTTTGCCTGCTGCTGCCGCTGATGAATACTAAAAGCACGATAAAGCGGCCGCAGTATACTGTAGGCGTGGTGCTTAAAGCAATGGACAGCGAATATTGGCTGGCGGTTCGCGCAGGACTTGATGAAATGGCGCGCGCTAAAAATATTCGGCTGGTTCTTTTAACGCCGGAAAATGAAAGTGCCTACGAGGAGCAAAATAGGCTGATTGCCGATTTATTGGCGGGCGGCATAGATGCGCTGGTAGTTTCGCCGACTAATATCAATCATACGGCTGAGTGGGTTAGAAGGGCGCAGGAAAAAAATATACCGCTCTTAACGATAGATGAAAAAATAGACGGCGTACCCTATGTCGGCTCGGATAATTACAGCATTGGCAAAATGGCAGGCGAGGAGCTAGCTAAAGACCTGCCTAGCGGCAGCGAGGTGGCCATTATTTCTGGCAGCAGCACGCAGGACGCGCATATAAAGCGCGTTGAGGGCTTTAGAGAATATATAGCTAGCAATACTGATTTAAAAATAGTAGCCGAGGTCACGGCTAATACTAAATATCGGCAGGCAACGGTCGAGGGCGATAAGCTTTTGCACGCGTATCCCGATTTGCAGGGAATGTTTGTAACAAGTGCCTTTATGACGCTCGGCGCACTCGATGCGAGCGAACACGCAGGTAAAAAAATTGCTATAGTAGGCGTGGACACGCAGAATGATACATTAGCGGCACTTAAAGAGGGCAGACTGGCGGCGATGATTTCACAGGACGGCAAGGATATAGGGCATAGAGCGATAAATGAAATATTGCAAACGTTGCAGGGCAAAAATATAGCTGACAGCTACGCAGTAAATGAAGTTATCACCAAGGAAAATGCCCTGCAATACCAAAATAAAGAGGAATAAGCGATGAAAAAAGTACTGATAGCTGATGATGATTTTTTAGTGCGTACCTATCTAAAGCAGCTTATCGACTGGGAAAAGCAAGGCTTTAGCATAGTCGGCGAGGCTAAAAATGGTCAGGAGGCGTTGGAGCTTACTAAAAGCACCGCGCCCGATTTAGTAATAACTGATATTTGTATGCCGATAATGGACGGCATAGAGCTAATCCGGCGGCTGAAGGCGGAAAATATTAGCTGCCATATTTTAGTATTAAGCAGCCACGATGATTTTAATTATGTCCGCGAGGCACTAAAGCTTGGCATTGATGACTATTTGCTGAAGGATAATCTAACGCCTAAGCATATTTTAGATTTTTTGCAGGAGCATATAAAGGAAACCGATGATAATTTAACTACCGCTACTGATACGGAGCTATTGAAAATCGGCAAGGAAAAGCTGCGCGCTGATTTTTTAGCAGCTTTTACCGCGGGGACGCTGACCGCAGAAAATATAGCCGCGGCGGGCAGCAAGGCAGGAATTAATCCGTCATTTAGTATGGCAGCGGGAATTTTAATAGAGCTGCGCGGCTGTCGGGCGCGCAAGGTTAATTTGACGGAAACTATAAGGGAGCTAGGCGAGAGCAGTATAAAAAGATTTTTGCCGTCAGCTAGGTCAGTAATTTTTAAACTAGCTGAGTATGATAATCTATGGGGAATTTTTATTTTTTTAGATGCAGCAAGCAAAGCCGCGGCAGCTAAAGCTATATTAGAAATAAGCGCGCAGCTATCGCGGCAAATTAGAAATTATATGGATTTAGCCATGATAGCCGGACTTAGTAATTTAGCTCCCAATTTATTGGCTTTTATGCAGGAGTGGGTAAAATTAGTTGGCTTACGGGAGGGATTTTTTTATCTGCCGTCAGGAGCTTATCAGCTAGCTAAAATACCTGTAGTAAATAATGAAATAGCTAGCACTAAAGAAATAACGTTGGCGAATTTTAGCGATTGCTGTCAGGAAAATTTATTAGCTAGCAGCGCAAGGCAGGAGCTAGCTAATAAATTAAAGCTAAATGCTGAAGAAATTGCCGAGCTAAAAAGTGCTGATGACATAGAGGAATTAGCGGCATTAATGGAAGGCTTGCTAAAAGCTAAGGACGCTAGGAAAAATATTCACCCGTCGATAGCACAGGCAATCTCTTTAATCGAAAATCACTATAGAGAGCCGCTGACGCAGCCGGATATTGCCGCTGCGGTGCATTTAAATCCAGCTTATTTTTCTACGCTCTTTAAGAAGAATGTGGGCAAGGGCTTTAGAGAATTTTTAGCCGAGCGGCGCATTGTTGCCGTAAAGGAGCAGCTTTTAAGCAGCACCGAGCGCATAAAGGATATTGCCACGGCGGCGGGCTTTGAGGATTATCCTTACTTTTGCCGTTTGTTTAAGCAGCTTACGGGCTTATCGCCGCAGGAATTTCGCCTGCAATCCTTAAAATAAAATAGAAATCTAAAAAAACGACAACTTTTTAGTGATTTAGCTTAAAAGGTTGTCGTTTTTTTGTAAATAAAATAAAAACTAATAAAAAACTGCCAAAATAATAAAAAGACTTCTAAAAAAGAGCAAAACATTGGGAAATAATAATAAACTATACTATTAACAGTTAAGGAAAAGCGTAAAGCGCGAGAGAAAGAGAGGTCTTTATAATGAAAATCGGTGTAATTGGTGCAGGCCGTATCGGCAAGGTTCATATTAAAAATATTTCGCTGTTTGTGCCGGAGCTGGATATAAAAACGGTCGCTGACCCGTTTATGAATGACGCTACGGAAAAATATATAAAGAACTACGGCATAGAAAATGTAACTAAAAATCCTGATGATATTTTTAATGACCCCGAGATTGAGGCGGTCGTTATTGCGTCTTCGACTAACACTCATGCTAAATTTATTATCGATGCAGCTAAGGCTGGCAAAAATATTTTCTGCGAAAAGCCGATTGACTATGATTTAGCCCGCGTACACGAGGCTATTGATACCGCTAAGAAGGCGGGCGTAGCTTTACAGATTGGTTTTTGCCGCCGCTTTGACCATAATCATCGGGCCGTCTATGATATGGTTAAGTCCGGCAAGGTCGGCAAGCCGCATCTTATCCGCATAAGCTCGCGCGACCCTGAGCCGCCTTCGATTGATTATGTAAAGGTATCGGGCGGAATTTTCTACGATATGATGATACACGATTTCGATATGGCACGGTTTTTAGCCGGTGACGAAGTCGAAGAGGTTTATGCTCAAGGCTCGGTGTTAGTCGATAAGGCAATCGGCGAGGCGGGCGATGTAGATACTGCCGTAGTAACCTTGAAGTTTAAATCCGGTACGATAGCTACTATTGACAATAGCCGCAAGGCAGTTTATGGCTATGACCAGCGTGTCGAGGTTTTCGGCGAAAACGGCGTAGCTTTTAATAACAACGATATACCAAATACTGCAGTATTTGCCGATGCTAACGGCACAGTCGGCGGCACGGCTTATAAAGTAATGTGGGACCGCTACGAGGGCGCATTCGTAGCCGAGATGAAATCCTTTGCCAGTGCCGTGGCTAATGGCAAGCCGACCGAGGTAACAGGCGATGACGGATTATATCCGGTAGAAATGGCGGCTGCCGCTACAAAATCGCTGCATGAAGGCCGCCCAGTAAAGATAAGTGAAATTCGCTAATGAATGGAGGGAATATTATGAAACGCTGTGCCTGCATAGATACGCTGTATACGGAGCTGCCGTTTATGGAACGCTTTGCCGCTGCCAAAGAGGATGGCTTTGAGTCGGTAGAATTTTGGGACTGGCGCGGACATGATTTAAATAAAATCAGTGCTGCTGCCAGGGAGGCAGGAATTGCAATCAGCGGCTTTAACGGCGATAATGACTACTCACTAGTCGACCCTGAGCAAATGGATAGCTATTTAGATGCTTTGGAAAAATCGTTGCAGGCGGCTAAAGCTGTCGGTGCGGCAACCGTAACTATTCATTCTAATGCTTTAGGTGACGGCGGTATTGTAGTCAATCATTATGACGAGCTATCAGATACCGTAAAGCTTTGCTCGATGTATAGGACGCTCATGGCTGCTGTAAAGCTAGCGGAAAAATATCAAATCCGCATGAACCTTGAGGCACTTAACATAAAGGTCGACCATGTAGGAAATTTTTTGCAGACCACGCAAATGGCGGCAGAAATAGTAAAGCTTATCGGCTCGCCATATCTAATGGTGCTGTTTGATGCCTATCATATGCAGTATAACGAGGGTGCGCTGTGCTATAATCTTGAAAAATATATACATGAAATCGGCCATATCCATATTGCTGATTGCCCTGGCAGGCACGAGCCGGGTACAGGCGAGATAAACTATCATAACGTCTATGAAACGCTAAAGAAGCTAGGCTATAAATACCGCGTAGGCTATGAGCTATTCCCTAAGACTGACACTAAAGCGGCCGTAGCTGCTATTATGCAGGAATAAATTAGCCACTAAGCATAGGAGGGATAGCTATGAAGGCAGTCACCGAACCTAGTGCCGCTGGCGCGGCGGATAGCGCGCCGATTGCCGCAGCTGATGCCGGCAATCGCGAGCTATCCTGGTTTACAAGAATTTCCTATGGTCTAGGCGATACCGCAATGAATATAGTTGCGGGTGCAATGACGATACTTACTTTTTTCTATACCGATTATGCCGGCGTTGAGCCGACAACAGTCGGCTTGGTATTTTTAATCTCGCGCGTATTCGACGGATTTTCCGACCTTTTAATGGGCTTTATCGTTGAGCGCACTAATTCTAAATGGGGCAAATCAAGACCGTGGATACTTTGGGCAAGTATTCCCTTCTGTATCTCGATAGTTCTCATTTATACCGTGCCGCCTGGCTCGGACTTTACGAAGTTTGTCTATCTCTTTATCACTTATAACTTTTGTAATACTGTCTGCTATACCGCGCTAAATCTGCCCTACGGCAGTCTGTCGGCAATGATGACGCGCGTATCACATGAGCGCGATATGCTCTCGATAACGCGTATGGCACTATCGCCTATCGGCAAAATAATTTCTATCTCGGCAACGCTGCCGCTGATAAAATTTTTGGGCGACAATCAGGCGGCTTGGATAAAGGTTATGAGCATTTGGGCAGTGCTGGCATTTATTTTGCTCTTGCTCTGCTTTAAGGAATGTAGGGAAACAGTTGTTATAAAAGCCCGTAAGAAGGTAAATAAAGTTCCAGTCTTAAAATCTTTAAAATGCTTATTCTTAAATAAATATTTTTGGATGGCAATGACGATTTGGATGATGCAGTGTATTATTCAAATGGTTACGGGAACAATTTTGCCTTACTACTGCAAATATATATTCTTTGACGACTCATTATTTAGTATTTTGCTGCTCTTAGAGGTCGGCACAACGATTGCCTGCACTATTCTATTTTGTCCGTGGCTGCTGAAAAAATTCGGCAAGCGCAATATGTCGCTAATCGGTGTCGGTGTGGCACTAGCTGGACATTTAATCTATTGCTTAAATCCGATGAGTTTTTCGTGGGTAGTATTTAGCTGCTTTATCCGCGGCGTAGGCTTTGCCCCGCTAAACTCCGTTATCTTTGGTTTCTTAGGCGATGTGGTTGAATACGGACAGTGGAAATTCCATGTGCGCCAAGAGGGACTGATTTTTTCTGGCGGCTCGGTTGGCTATAAGGTCGGCACCGGCATAACGGGAGCATTTATAACCGTGCTGATGTCTTGGTCGGGCTACATATCGTCTACTACTGCTAATGCTGTGCAGCCGCAGTCGGCTATCGATATGATTGTTAATATGTATATGTATGGCATGTGCATCATCTGGTGCATTTTGCTAGTAGTCCTATTCTGCTATAAGCTTGATAAACTCTATCCGCGCATTATGCGCGATTTGATTGACCGCGAGGCACGAGGCATAATGTAATCTCACATCTCGCAACTGACGGCAGTAAACCCCTTCCTGCAGTCTATATATTAAAAGCGTCACAAAAGTGACGCTTATTTTTGTATTAAAGAAAACCACGCGATAGTCGCGTGGTTCAGGAAAGCTTT
>SAMEA104315428__coassemble_966_pt1 | contig 23612 bp, 23 predicted proteins | sample SAMEA104315428__metabat2_low_PE_031 | metagenome-assembled genome bin SAMEA104315428 (sample SAMEA104315428) | gut metagenome | biome: Monkey gut; feature: monkey-associated habitat; material: faeces | place: China | collected 2013 | reverse complement strand
GTCTGCGGTACTAGAAAATCATCGGCATTCATCGTCATACCAGTACCAGTAGCGAGGAAAATGGTTACGATGTTGCACAGCGAGTTCTGCGCGGTGTCGGATAGTCTGTCCATAACGCCTGACTCACGGAATAGATTACCGAGCATTAAGCAGCCAATCAAGGCAGCTACCGGCGGCAGCAGCAAGCTGATTACAATAGCAGCAACGATTGGGAAGCATACGCGCTCAAAACGGGTTACTGGGCGGAGCTGCTCCATGATAACCTCGCGCTCCTTCTGCGAGGTTAAAAGCTTCATAACCGGCGGCTGGATAAGCGGCACTAGCGACATATAGGAGTAGGCGGCAACGGCGATAGCACCTAGCAGGTGCGGTGCCATTTGCATACTGATGTAGATAGCAGTCGGGCCGTCAGCACCGCCGATAATGCCGATAGCAGCTGCCTCCTGCGCGGTAAAGCCAAGAAGCATTGCACCAAATAGAGCTACGAAAACGCCGACCTGCGCAGCTGCGCCTAAAAGAAGCACCACGGGGCGCGCTAGTAGCGGCCCGAAGTCAGTCATAGCACCAACGCCGAGGAAGATAAGCGGCGGGAAAATCTCAGTAGCGATACCGTAGTGAATAGCCTGCATAAGACCTGGCTCAGTAAAAAAATCAGTGCGCGGAAAGTTGGCTAAAATACAGCCAAAAGCGATAGGGCCTAGCAGCAATGGCTCATACTCTTTAGCGATAGCCATGTACAAAAGCAGCAGACCGACTAAAATCATGATGCCGTTACCAGCGGTAAAGGCGGAAAAACCGCTGCCTTCAAAAACTGCTTGCAGCGATACTGTAAAAGCATTTATTAATTCCATAATTGTCCTCCCTGCCGGCTTAGACCTGCTGTGTTGTCATCTGCGTGCGACCGGAGTTTTTCCAGCCACTCCGCTCAATAGGTCTAATCGCCTTGATTTGATTAACGCCGCAGCCGTAGGCAGCTATTGCCGCAGCTATTACCGCTACGGTTTCCGGCGCGATGCCGTCAAATACCGGCTCTTCCTGCACGGGGGCAGGAGCGGGAGCTACGGGCTCTGCCGGAGCAGCTTTTTGTTTCTCCTCTTTTTTCTTGGTAGGGTCGATTATATGTATCAACTGAATGAGAAATCCTAGAGCTATCAGCACTAGGAAAACTACAGTCATGTTGATAAGCATGATAATCAACGGATTAGTAGTTACTGGTTGTGACATAAACTCACCTCATTAAATAAGTTCATTTTATACGCCGATACTACGATGTATATATACAGTATAAAGTAAATATTCAAATAATAAAAATACTTTATGCGAATATTATTTATACCTATCAGTTATCTCATAAATAGCAGCTTTCGCTTTGGCTATATAAAGATTTTGAAAGCTAGCTAGCTCGCCTAGTCCTCGCTTATCGGCACGTACCTTAAAGCCCTCTTTTAACAGCCTAGTCAGCCATGAATTTTCATGGCTGCCGAAGATGTCGGAGCTTACATGGCTGCCACTGGCGAGGAGCAGCGGCGCAAGCAAAATATTTTTTATCTGCCTGCTATGCAAACGGTCTATTACCATGGCGAGGTTAGGCGTGTCGCTGGCTTCTAGTACGCCTAATGTCACCTTTAGGTTTAAATAGTCGGCAGTCTGCTGTAAGTTTTCATATACAGGATTGTGCTGATGCGGCGAGCCATGCCCGATTAACACTAGCTCTTCATTATCGCTAGTGTTAAAGTGCGGCAATATTGCCGTTAATACCTGTTCATAATCGGCAGGTGCAGCAAATACAGGCTCGCCGACTGCTAAGGCTTTAAATTTTTCCTGCCACTCTTTAGCTGTCTGTATAATTTTTTGATTAAACTCCTCGCCTGGTGTCAGGTGCGAGGGCTGGATTACTACGCGCTCATAGCCGTCAGCGTAAAGCTTTGCTAGTATTTGCGGCAGGGATAAAATATTTACATTTTGACGGGCAAGCCTTTTTTGAATAATTGCCGAGGTATAGGCTTGAAATACGGCAAAGTCAGGAAATTTTTCACCTAGAAGACGCGCAATGCTGTCTAGTGACCTTTCTCTTGCCATGCGGTCGGCAACACCAAAGCTGCAAAAAACTAATGCGTCCAATTAGCCCTGCTCCCTTTTTACTACATCGGCTATACTATGGCATATTTTTTCTAGCTGGCTTTGGTCAGTGCCTTCGGCCATGACACGGATTAGCGGCTCAGTACCAGAGGGACGGACTAAAATGCGGCCGTCTGCGCCCAGCTCCTTATTGCCGTTATCTATTGCCGCCTTGATAGCCTCGTTAGTTTCCCAGCCTTCCTTGGTGGCCACCTTTACATTTAAGAGCAGCTGCGGATAGGTAGTCATAAGGGCATTTAGTTCGGATGCCTTTTTGCCGCTGCGCTTGATAGAGGACAGCACTTGCAGGGCAGTTATTGGGCCGTCGCCGGTTGTGCTGTAGTCAGTAAATATAATGTGTCCTGATTGCTCGCCACCAATTTTATAGCCGTTTTTCAGCATATTTTCTAAAACATAGCGATCGCCGACCTGCGTAATCTCGGCACGGCCGCCGTTTTCCTTGATAGCTTTGTGAAAGCCGATATTAGCCATAACGGTGGTAACTACTGTATTATAGGGTAGTGTTCCCTTTTTCATCATATCCTGCGAGCAGATTACCAGCATATGGTCGCCGTCCATGATTTGACCCTTTTCATCAACGCACAGACAGCGGTCAGCATCGCCGTCATGGGCTATACCGAAGTCAGCATGATTTTCAATAACGGCTTTTTGCAGCGACTCCAAATGTGTTGAGCCGCAGTTGTCATTTATATTTATACCGTTAGGCAGAGCATGGATAACCTTTACCTTTGCCCCCAGCTCGCGTAAAATTTTCGGCATTACCTCGTAGGCAGCACCATTGGCGCAGTCTAAAACTATGTGCATACCGTCAAAGCGTTCACTACAGGTGCTAAGTACGAACTCGATGTACTGGTTTAGTAAATCGGTACGGTACTCGATATGTCCGACATTTTCGCCAGACGGGCGCGGATAGATGTCATCAGTTTTTAGCTGATGAACGATTGCCTCTAGCTCGTCCTCTACGGCATCAGGGAGCTTATAGCCGTCGCCGCCAAAGAATTTTATACCGTTGTCATGGAACGGATTATGTGATGCCGAGATAACAATACCCGCCTTTGCCCTGTGGCGGCGTGCCAGATAGGCTACTGCCGGCGTAGGAATAACGCCGGCTAGCATTGCCCTGCCGCCCGCCGAGCAAATACCTGCCGTAAGGGCAGCCTCTAGCATCTCTCCTGATAGACGCGTATCGCGCCCTATCAGTATAAGCGGAGCTTCTTCAGCCTCCTTGCCAAAGTAGATAGTAGCCGCCCGCCCTAAGCGATAAGCCATTTCCGGCAGCAGCGTTACATTTGCTTTGCCGCGAACACCGTCTGTACCAAATAATCTTGCCATTATAATCCCCCTGTCAGGTTTATTTTGCATATTTATTAGTATGCACATTTTCAGTTAAAAAAGCAAGTGCCGCCTTCATGCCGTCCACAGCGGCACTCATTATGCCGCCGGCATAGCCAGCCCCCTCTCCTATTGGATAAAGCCCTGCAAGGCTTATTGATTGAAAGCTATCGTTGCGGCAAATACGGCAGGGAGCAGAGGAGCGCGCCTCTACACCGGTCATTACTGCGCCTTTATCAGCAAAGCCTTTTATTTTAGTATCAAAGTATGGGAGCGCACTCTCTAGGGTGGCTGTTATAAATCGCGGCAGACAGCTATGCAGGTCGGTTGGTGTAACACCAGGCTGATAGGTGGGAGTAGTTAAAAATTCTTTTGAGCCGCTAGTGCCGTTTAAAAAATCGCCTACAGTCTGTACTGGTGCAAAGTAATTATTGCCGCCGAGCTTAAAGGCAGCCCTTTCGATTTTTTCCTGCAATGCTATGCCGCCTAATACGCCGCTATCAAAATCAGCTGTTGATACCTGTACCAATAGTGCTGAGTTAGCAATGCCGGAGTCGCGTTTATAATTGCTCATGCCGTTGGTGCAGACGTGTCCTGATAAAGAGGTCGCCGCTACTACCTGCCCGCCAGGACACATACAAAAGGAATATGCGCCGCGATTGGTAGCTTTATCCTTATAGGTAAGCGCATAGTCGGCAGACGGCAGATTATATTTGCCTGCATCCTTGCCATATTGGGAGCGGTCGATAAGCTCCTGAGGGTGTTCGATGCGCACGCCCATAGCAAACGGTTTTGGCTCTAGAAAAACACCTTTATCTAGCAGCATTTTATAGGTGTCGCGTGCCGAGTGTCCGATACCCATAAACAAAATGTCGCACTCCTGACGCTCATCATTATTAATTATTACTGCTGCTATTTTGCCCGCTGCTATCTCTAAATCAGTAACTTGGGAATTAAAGCGCACCTCGCCGCCTAAGCGGATTATTTCTAAACGAATATTTTTTACAATGCCGCGCAATAAATCCGTACCGATATGCGGCTTTTGCAGATATTTTATTTCTGGCGGCGCGCCTGCCGTGATAAAAGCGTCAATAATATCAGCTATATGCTTATCGTTTATGCGCGTGGTCAGCTTGCCGTCCGAAAAAGTTCCTGCGCCGCCCTCGCCGAACTGTACATTTGATTGTTCGTTTAATGTGCCGCCCTGCCAAAATTTTAAAATGTCTAGATGCCTGGTGTCGACATCAGCACCGCGCTCTAATACCAGCGGCTTAAAGCCCGCCAGCGCCAAGGTAAGTGCCGCAAACATTCCTGCCGGCCCAAAGCCTACTACTAGCGGCCGTTTCTCGCCGCTATAGGCGGCAAGATTTAAATTAAGCGGTTTTACTGGCTCGACTAGCTCGATATTTTTATCTTTTTTTAATTTTTGCAGTACCTTTTTTTCTGATGCAGCAATTTTTACATCTAGTATATAGACAAATTGTATAGGTGCGCCATGATAACGCCTAGCATCAATAGCACGGCGGACAATTGTTACTTTTTTTATATCCTGCGGTGGCAATTTAAGCCGCTTAGCTGCTAGTATATTTAGCTCAGTGGCAGCATTTACAGGTACTGCTACATTTTTTATCCTTATCACTTGCTATATTCACTCCGTTTTAGGTTTAACATTAGCATTAGTATCAGCGTTTACTGATTTTACGGCTATATGTACAGTAACCTCGCGGTTAGTAACCGTAACGCCTTCAGGCAGTACTAATTTAACAGTTTTTTCCGTGTCTTTAGTAATATCCTTTAAATCGATTTTTTCGGTTTCGATATAGTCAATTTTAGCAATATTTTTTTCGTCACCGGCAATTTCTATTTTAGCGGGGTCAGACTTTAAGCTAACCATGTCTAGTCCTGCTGCTAAATCATCGGCAGTAGGTACTTTTATAGCTACAATTTTTTTAGTCAGTCCGCGGGCTAGCTGTATTTTTACCAGCATGGTCGATTGCTTTAAGGTTACTCCCTGTACCTCGCGTCCGTCAGCATTTATCGCTGTCAGCGGAACATTTAGCGAAAAGTCAGCATCATTTTTAGCTGTAAGACCGATATAGCCAATAACTCTGGCTACATTTTTTACTACTGACTCTGCGCCATAGACGGTTACAGTATCGCTGGCTTGGCTGACACCGGCAAGCGTCATGCCCTCGGCTGGCGCACCATTGATATTTATGTCCGCCCGTACTCTGCGGCTGATTAATTTATCTAAAGTAACATCTATAGTATCAGTTGACAGCGATATTAGCTCAAAGCCCTGCGGCAGGACAGTATGAATTTTGTAGGCTTTTACTCCTGATTGGGCATCAGCTAAATCAACATAGGCATCAAAATCATCGGCCTTATTAGCGACAAACAGCGACCTTGCACCCTTTACCTTTAATTTTACGGTGTCAGTATCCTGCGTTATATTGTAGCCTTCAGGAGCGTTTACTAGGCGTACATTCACGGTAAAGCTGCCCTCAATCGTGGGGTTTTGGTCATTCATAACATAGCCCCATAAAACAATGGCTACCGATAGCGATAAAATTTTAGCAGCTAGATTGTGCTGTACCAAACTGCGAAAAGCATTTATCATTTCTTTTCCCTCCAGTTTCGTACAATATCTACTAGGTTTGGTCTAGTAGTTGCAAAAACAGGGGTAAGTACATCGCTTAAAGCATCAATATCTAAATGTCGGCGTATATGTCCGTTTTCGGCTACCGATATAGTGCCGGTTTCCTCGCTTACTACTACTATCAGTGCATCGCACTGCTCCGATAGCCCGATAGCCGCCCGATGACGAGTGCCAAGCTCGGTAGACAGCGACCGATTTTCAGTAAGTGGCAGCAAACAGCCCGCAGCAATAAGACGGTTGCCGCGGATTACTGCCGCGCCGTCATGCAGGGGGGTATTTACAATAAAGACATTTAGTAAAAAATCTGCTGATATAAGTCCGTCAATATGTATGCCGGTAGAGGCTACATCATTTAATCCCATATCGCGCTCAATGACGAGCAAAGCACCGGTTTTTGTAGCAGAAAGCTGTCTTACTGCCTTGCATAGCTCACGCACTACCGTGCGCGCCTCCTCATCGTCTAGCGATACCGCTGGGCCTAGAAATTTTCCCTGACCTAAATGCTCTAGTCCGCGCCGCAGCTCGGGCTGAAAAACTATGGGCAAAGCTACAAATAATAGCGTTACGGTTTTTTGCAGCAGCCACGAGATGACATGAAGCTCTAGCCAGCTGCAAATAACAGTTACGGCTAGTAAAACCAGTATACCCTTTACCAAGGTTATGGCGCGCGTATCTTGCAGCAGCTCGTAAACCTTATATAAAATAATCGCTACAATCAGTATATCTACAATATCGAACCAGCCGATAGTAGATATAAAACCGTGAAATTGCAGCGGCATAGTAAAATCACTGGGCATAAATAAAAACTCCTCAAATAATTATATAAACATATTATAAGAGAATTTCTCTTTTTTTGTAAAGAAATCCTTGTTAAATGTTTAAAATTATTGAAATAAAAATAAGCTGCCGCGATAATGCAGCAGCTTATTTTTATTAGTTTGCTTTGGCTATAGATTTTTTTATAAATAAAGCTCTTATAGCGTTTAATACTGCCAGTATCATAACGCCGACATCGGCAAAGATTGCCGCCCACATATTGGCTATGCCGATAGCTCCTAAGAATAAGACTATTACCTTTATGCCGATTGAAAAATATATATTTTCCTTAACGATTGCCAAGGTCTTGCGGGCAATTCTTTGTGCCACCGCTATTTTTAAGGGATTATCGTCCATAAGGACAATATCTGCCGCTTCGATAGCTGCATCAGAGCCCATAGCTCCCATGGCTATGCCGACATCGGCACGCGATAATACTGGCGCATCATTTATGCCGTCACCGACAAATGCCAGCTTGCCCTGTTTTTTTTCGGTCAGTAGATTTTCAACCTTGGCTACCTTGTCCTGCGGCAAAAGCTCGCTGTATACGCTGTCTATTTTAAGCTCTTTGGCTACGCTATCCCCTACCTTTTTAGCATCGCCAGTCAGCATTGCTGTTTGTTTTATGCCATTTTTATGCAGCTCATAAATAGCCTGTTTAGCATTATCCTTGATAACGTCAGTTATTACAATATGGCCGGCATATTTTCCATTGATAGCGACATGGATAATCGTGCCGATTTCGCCGCAATCGTGGGAGCTTGCCCCGATAGTCTGCATTAATTTAGCATTGCCTACCGCTACATTTTTACCATTAACGATTGCGGTAATGCCCTGTCCCGATATTTCTTCTACCGCACTAACCTTGCATCCGTCAGCCTCATTTCCATAAGCGCGGCGGAGCGAGTCGGCTATAGGGTGGGTGGAAAATCTTTCAACGTGGGCGGCTAAATGCAGCAAATCATTTTGGGCTAATTTTTCAGGGTGGATAGCCGTAACCTGAAAAACACCCTTAGTAAGCGTTCCCGTCTTATCAAATACAATGGTATCAACCTCGGCTAAGGCCTCTAAATAATTTGCACCTTTTACTAATACTCCCTGTCTGCTAGCTCCGCCGATGCCGGCAAAGAAGCTAAGCGGAATACTGATTACTAAGGCGCAGGGACAGCTGATAACGAGGAAGGTTAAGGCACGGTATATCCAAGTACCCCATTCTGCGGTCATTCCTAAGCCAAATAAGCGGACTACGGGCGGCACAATGGCTAAAATTATAGCTGCATAAACTACAATCGGCGTGTAAACTCTAGCAAATTTAGCGATAAAGTTTTCTGCTTTAGCCTTGCGCGAGCTGGCATCCTCGACTAATTCTAATATTTTAGCAGCAGTTGACTCATCAAATTCCTTAGTAGTGCGAATTTTTAGCAGCCCATTCATATTGATACAGCCGCTTATTACATTACTATCTACAGTCACCTCGCGCGGCATACTTTCGCCTGTCAAGGCAACAGTATTTAGCGTAGAGCTGCCCTCGACCACTACGCCGTCAATAGGAATTTTTTCGCCAGGCTTTACAACAATAACCGTGCCGACCTCGACCTCATCGGGACTAATCTGCTCTAGTTTGCCGTCAGCAGCTTCGATATTGGCATAATCAGGGCAAATATCCATTAATTCTGTTATATCCTTACGGCTTTTGCCCACTGCGTAGGACTGAAACCATTCGCCTATCTGATAAAACAGCATAACGGCAATTCCTTCAGTATAGTCACCGTCTTCATAAACTGCTAAAGACATTGCGCCTAGCGTAGCTATCGCCATTAGCAAATATTCGTCAAACGGCTTGTGATTAATAATTCCCTTATAGGCTTTAAAAATAACATCATAGCCGATTATTATATAGGGCAGCAAATAAGCTAAAAATCGCGGCGTGCCGCTAATGGGCAGATTGGCTAAAATTATCAATAGCACTGAGGCTATAATAATTCTGACTAGATTTTTCTTTTGCTTTCTATTCATAAAATCCTCCCCTTTTTGTTATATGAGTATCTATTCATTTGATGATTTAATTATATCACATAAAATTTATTGCTGTAAAATTTTTAAAAGCTATTTCTATTTAGGTTATTATTTTTGCTATTCGGGCTATCATTGCTGTTTCTTTATTTTTACAGGGATTTGACTTATAATGTTGGCGATATTATATAGTTAGGAGGGCATTTATATGCATCAATATCTTTTCTTTGTTGGCGATTTTCCCATACGCGCCTATGGTCTAGTACTGTCGCTGTCGATTATTCTAGCTACCGGTGCTGGCTATTTTTTTGCTAAGCTGGATAGAAAAGGCTATGAAAATCATATAGTTGATATGGGAATATACTGCGGCATTGCAGGGCTACTAGGGGCAAGACTGTGGGATGTATTCTTTTTTGACTGGGACTACTACAGTAGTCATATAACAGAGCTATTCAATGTGTGGCAGGGCGGCATGGCGATACAGGGCGGCGTGTTCTTAGGCGTATTAACCGGCATTATATACTGCAAGCGTCATAAATTAGATACCCTGCATTTAATGGATGTTCTAGCACCGGCTATCATTTTAGGGCAGGCTCTAGGACGCTGCGCCAATCTCTTAAATGGCGATGCTTTCGGTGCGCCTACTAATACCGGCTTTGGCATAATTTATCCTGCCACTACATTAGCAGCTAAAACCTACGGTACGCAGCCACTGTGGCCGGCTGAAATATGGGAGGGGCAGCTAGATATAGTTATACTGGCATTACTGTTAATTTTCCGCAGTACCAATCACGCCAAGGGACAATGCTTTGCCCTCTACATAATGCTCTACAGTATGGCACGTTTTACATTGGAATTTTTGCGCGGCGACTATGCTGAAAAGGTATTTATGTTTATGACCAGTGCGCAAACTACCAGCTTTGTTGCCTTTTTATTGGCTCTGGCTTTTTTTATTTACCGCGGCATAAAAGAAAAGAGATTTAATTGACTAAATGACATTTCATAAACTATAATTAAAGGTATTATATATGAATTTATCCTGTTACGGAGGACTAATCTAAGTGAAAATATTAGCCAGGCATTTAATTGCTGATTTATTTAATTGTAAGAATAACACGCTATTAGACATTGAAACGGCAAAAGAAACAATTCAAACGGTTTTAAGCGACTTATCATTAGAAGTAAAGACGCTGGCTAGTGAAAAGCTAGACGATGAGCATTACACTATATTGGCAGTTTTTGCCAGTGGTCATTTATCCCTGCATATTTATCCGCAATTAAAATATGTGGCACTAGATACCTTTATTTGCCAAGAGGATGCTGACCCTGAGATTATCAGCTCAGCTATACGGACGTTCTTTAAGCCTGACAAAACCAAAACTACAGTATTAAAGCGCGGTGATTTTGGCATAGCCAAGGAATTAAAACCAAAAATAAAAACGAAGGTTGCGCCGCTTAGAAAAATCCATAATACTGGTGCGAAGGTTATTCGCATATTGGCTCGCCGCAACAGATAAAAAGAAAAACACCGAAACAGTTATACTGTTTCGGTGTTTTTTATTCGGTAAAATATTTCATGCTGGTTTTTTTCCACTCTTTTTTAGAGTACAGCATAGCATGATTGGTAATATTATTTTCCAGTCCTAAGCTTTTAACTATACCTTCACATTCTTCACGGCTATGTCCATGCACCATAGTATATAGATTGTAGGGCCAATCAGGAGCGGTATTGCGGTCATAGCAATGCGACACCGACGGGCTCTTTGCCATAGCGGTGGCTACTTTATCTAGTCTATCGGGTGGCACTTCCCATGCCACTAGCACGTTAGCGACAAAGCCCGCCTCGCGATGACGCAGAACCGCCCCCATTTTGCGAATTTTCTTTTCTGCGCTTAGGAGCTTTACTCTTTCTAAAAAGAGTTCCTCGCTTATGCCTATTTCTTGTGCCAGCAGTTTATATGGTTCGGCTACTAAAGGAAAGTCGCCTTGCAAAGCCTTAACTATTTGCTTGTCAATAGCCGTGAGATTGCCAGTCTCAAAATCTGTAGTCATATACTCGCCGCCTATTTTAATTTAAACTGCACATTGATTTTATATTTTTTATTGGCTTTTAAATTCAGCATTGATTTTACACCGTCTAAGGCTTTTATCTCGCCTAAAATTTTTCGTTCTAGCTCCCTGCTAGGCGTTAATAGTGTAAACCATAGATTATACTCGCCCTCACGCTCATAGTTATGAGTAGTTCCCGCATAGCTGTTTATTTTTTGCGCTACCTGCTGTATTTTGCCAGGCTCAACCATTAAAGCTACTAATGTTCCCTGATAGCCTAAGCGGTTAGAGTCAAAAAATGTACCGATACGACGCAGATAGCCAGCTTTTTTTAATAGCTCTAATCTATCTATGACGGCACTTTCGCTAACTCCTAGGCTGTCAGCCAAGGCTGCAAATGGGCGGCTGCAAATTGGCAGATTGCCCTGCAATATATTTAGTAAAGCTTTATCAAAATTAGTAAGCTCTAGCATTTAATACACTCCCTATACATATGAATGTCATTCATTTTTCTTTACTATATTCTAACAAAGTATCACCTATTACGTCAAGTAAATCTGAACGCCCTTCATTTTTTAATGAGGAATATGGCAGTACCGATAATTCAGCCACGCCTAATTTATTCTTTATCGCCGCAATATTCTTTTTGCAGATATTTTTGCCTACCTTATCACATTTAGTAGCGATAATCAGCACCGGCAGATTATTTTTTACTAGCCAGTTAAACATTTCTATATCAGCCGGCATAGGGTCGTGCCTTACATCGATAAGCTGGCAGACAAACTGTAAATTTTTTGAATGAAGCAGATATTCTTCAATAAATTTTGACCAGATTTTGCGATTTTCTCTGCCAGTTTTAGCATAGCCATAGCCTGGCAAATCCACTAAATAAAACGAATTTCTTTCCGTAAGCTCGGCAATTTTTACTCCGACCTCATAAAAATTTATGGTCTGAGTTTTGCCGGGCTGCGATGATACGCGTGCTAAATTATTGACGCGGGTCAGCGAATTTATAAGTGAAGATTTGCCGACATTAGAACGCCCGATGAATACGATTTCTGGCAGCTCGTTTTCAGGGTATTGCTCTTTTTTTACGGCCGAGGTTATATATTTACCTTGAGTTATAATAACGCGCATAATTTTTTCTCCTTTAAAAAAGCGGCTCTATAAGAGCCGCCATTAATTTACATCAATGCAGTTTTTAGTACTTCGCTCATGGAGCTTACGGGTACAAATTCTAGCTTTTCACGCACAGAAGCAGGAATGTCCTCAATGTCTAGTTCGTTTTGTTTGGGTAAAATTATAGTCTTAAAGCCTTCTCTATACGCCGCTAAAACTTTTTCTTTTAAGCCGCCTATAGGCAGGACATTTCCTCTAAGCGTTATCTCGCCGGTCATTGCTACATCACATTTTGCCTTACGCCCCGTCAGTGCCGATATCATGGCAGTCGCCATAGTTATGCCTGCGGACGGGCCGTCCTTAGGAATTGCTCCTTCCGGCAAATGTATATGTATATCGCATTTTTCGTAGAAGTCATCAGCTAATTTTAATTTTGTGCTGATACTTCTAATATAGCTAAGTCCGGCCTGTGCTGACTCTTGCATAACATCGCCTAGCTGTCCTGTTAGGATTAGCTTGCCCTTGCCTTTAAGTATATTTACTTCGACTGGAAGTATTGTGCCGCCCACTGATGTCCACGCCATACCGGTTACTGTGCCTACTTCCGGCTTTTTATTTGCCTTGGTTTCTGAGAACTTAGGACGACCGAGAAAATCAATAAGATTTTTCTTAGTCACTTTTATGGGTACATCAGCACCTTCGACAATCTGGCGGGCGGCTTTACGGCAAATTTTGCCGATTACTCTTTCTAGCTCGCGCACACCGCTTTCCTTGGTGTAGCCTTCAATAATAGCCGGAATGACGCTGCTATTAATTTGAATATCCTTTACCTTTAGTCCGTTTTGTTCCCGCTGACGGGCGATTAAATATTGTTTAGCTATTTCCTGCTTTTCAAATATAGTATAGCTAGATAGCTCGATAATTTCCATACGGTCACGCAAGGGACGCGGAATAGCACCTAAATCGTTGGCGGTAACAATCCAAAAGACTTTGGACAAATCAAAAGGAATGTCTATAAAATGGTCAGAGAAAGTAACATTTTGTGCAGGGTCAAGTACTTCTAATAGGGCTGAAGTAGGGTCGCCGCGATAATCGGATGCTAATTTATCCACTTCATCCAATAAAAAAACGGGATTTTTCGTGCCAACATTTTTTATGCCTTCGATAATTCTGCCTGGCAGCGCGCCGACATAGGTACGGCGATGACCGCGAATTTCTGCCTCATCGCGCACGCCGCCTAGCGATGCGCGCACAAATTTTCTGCCCATAGCACGGGCAACCGAGGCCGCCAGCGAAGTTTTGCCGACACCCGGCGGCCCGGCTAAACAAATAATAGGTGCTGACCTGTCAGCCGCTAACTGATGTACTGCTAGATAATCTAATATACGGTCTTTAACCTTGGTTAAACCGTAGTGGTCATGGTCTAAAACACGCTTAGCCTCATCAATATCTAATCTGTCTTCAGACTCTATACACCATGGCAAATCCAGCAGGGTATCAATATAGCCGCAAATAACCGCATTTTCAGGATTATTATTATTTACACTGTCGAGCTTTTTTAATTCCTTTTCAATAACAGTCTTTACCCTTTGGGGATATTTGCCGTCTTTTAACCGTTTATTTACCGCATCAATTTCTGCCTGTTTGCCGTCTTGTTCGCCTAACTCTTTTTTTATTGCCTTGAGCTTTTCTCGCAAATAATAATCCTTTTGAATTTTTTCCATTTGCTGGCGGACTTGATGACCGATTTTATTTTCTAGCTGCAATATTTCTAATTCGCGCGCTAGTATCTCATAAAGCTTTTCTAAGCGTTGCTTTACATCAATAGCCGATAGGAGTTGCTCTTTGCTTTCGATGTTTAAATTTAAGTGACTGGCGATAAGGTCAGCTAATCTGCCGGCATCATCAGTTATAGCTACCGATATTAGCATTTCTGCCGGCACTTTGTGCGATAGCTTTACCCATTCTTCAAATTCATGCACCACGGCTCTATTTAGAGCCTCCATAGGCATGGATTTATCAATCTCGTCGATATGTTCTTCTACCTCGACAGCAGTATAATTTTCATTTTCTTGATAGTCGGTAATAGTGGCTCGATGCTTGCCCTCTACTAATATTCTAGCTGTGCCGTCAGGCAGCTTTATCATTTGCCTTACCTCGGCTACTGTTCCTACTGCATATAAATCAGCCAGCGTCGGCTGTTCAACCTCGACATTCTTTTGCGCAATCAGCATTATTTCATGTTCTTCCATCATGGCTTGCTCGATAGCTGCCTTGGAACGTTCTCTGCCAATGTCTAGATTTATCAGCATATAAGGAAAAACTACTACGCCGCGCAGCGGCAATAGCGGCAGTTTTTTTGCGTTTGACATAAATATACCTCCTTATCCTATGCGGCTAAGGCTTGTTATAAAAAAGGTGCTGCATAGCAGCACCTTTTTGGTTTAAGCAGTTTCTTGGGATGACATACTATTTTTCTTATCAATAGTTAAAACCGGCTCAGTATTTTTAGTAATCGTGCTTTCTGTAACTAGGCAGGCAGATACCCCCTCTATCGAAGGCACTTCAAACATAACATTGCGCATTATCTTTTCAATAATTGCCCGCAAGCCTCGCGCTCCTGTTTTGCGCTTTAGTGCCTCTTTGGCAATCGCCCGCAATGCGCTATCCTCAAACTCTAGCTTCACCCCGTCTAGCTCTAGCAATCTAGCGTATTGCTTTATCAAGGCATTCTTAGGCGCGGTAAGAATACTTACGAGTGCATCTTCATCTAGCGAGTTTAAAGTAACTACTACGGGCAAGCGACCGATGAACTCTGGTATTAAGCCATGCTTCAGCAAATCCTCAGGAAGAATTTTTTGCAGCATTTCGCCTATGCTATGTTCTTCCTTTGATTTTACCTCCGCGCCAAAGCCTAGTTGGCGTTTGCCTAAACGCTGCTCGATGATCTTTTCGATACCGTCAAAAGCGCCGCCGCAGATAAATAGAATGTTAGTAGTGTTTATCTGGATAAGCTCCTGATGTGGATGCTTGCGTCCGCCTTGGGGCGGGACAGATGCTACTGTTCCTTCTAGGATTTTTAATAGTGCCTGCTGTACGCCTTCGCCTGATACATCGCGTGTGATGGACGGGTTTTCGGCTTTACGGGCGATTTTATCAATCTCATCGATATAGATAATGCCGCGCTCTGCCTTTTCAATATCATAATCAGCTGACTGAATAAGCTTTAATAGAATATTTTCTACGTCCTCGCCTACATAGCCGGCCTCAGTTAATGAGGTGGCATCGGCGATAGCAAAAGGCACATTGAGTATCTTGGCCAAGGTCTGCGCGAGTAGCGTTTTACCGCTGCCAGTAGGGCCTAGCATTAAAATGTTAGACTTTTGCAATTCTACATCGTCAACCTTAGGCGTTGCAACATTTATGCGCTTATAATGATTATAAACCGCCACCGCCAAGCTTTTTTTAGCCTCTTCTTGACCAATAACGTATTGGTCAAGAATGGTCAATATCTCCTTTGGCTTTGGTATGTCCTTTAGCTCTACTTCGACATCATCATTAAATTCTTCGGCTATTATTTCATTGCAGAGTTCAATACATTCGTCACAAATATAAACGCCCGGCCCTGCTACTAATTTCCGTACTTGCTCCTGCGCCTTTCCACAGAAAGAACACTTTAGCTGACCTTTTTCATCCCCAAATTTTAACATAGCCTAACTCCTCAACCCTTAGTATCAGTTTTTTCAACCTTTTTAGGACGAGTTACTACTTCATCGATTAGCCCGTAAGCTAATGCCTCCGAAGCAGTCATAAAGTTATCGCGTTCAGTATCGGCATTGACTTCCTCTACAGTTTTGCCCGTAGATTTCACAATAATATCATTTATAGTATCGCGAATACGCTGTATCTCGCGAGCCTGAATTTGAATATCGGTAGATTGTCCCTGCGCACCGCCTAATGGCTGATGTATCATAATCCGCGAATTGGGCAGGGCAAAGCGTTTGCCCTTAGCACCGGCTGTCAGTAGCAATGACCCCATACTAGCTGCCTGACCAATGCAGATAGTAGATACATCGGGCTTTATATACTGCATAGTATCATAAATAGCCAAGCCGGCAGTAACAACACCGCCAGGGCTGTTTATGTACAGATAAATGTCTTTATCCGGGTCTTCTGATTCTAAAAAGAGTAACTGGGCTACTACTACATTAGCCACGCTGTCATCTATCGGTCCACCTAAGAAAATAATGCGATCCTTCAGCAGGCGCGAATATATATCATAAGCGCGCTCGCCGCGATTGGATTGCTCTACTACCATAGGTACATAACTCATAGGAATACCCCCAATTTAGGGAATTACTCAGCAATATTATCAATGATGAACTGTGCCGTCTTTTTACGCAGTACAGAACTCATTAAATCGCTAATTCGTCCCTGCTCTTTGATAATTTTTTGCACCTGCTGCGGAGTTGCACCATAAGCAGCTGCCATACCGGCAACCTCTGCATCTAAGTCCTTAGCCTCAACCTTAATATCTTCGGCTTTAGCGACTTCCTCTAGCATAAGGTCAGTCTTAACGTTCTTTTCAGCGGTTTCACGATAGTCTTCACGGATTTTAGCTATGTCAGTGCCGGCATACTGTAGATATTGCTCAAGCTTCATGCCCTGCTGCTCAAGGCGCATAGCCATTTCCTGTATCATAGCCGTTACACGGTTGTCAATCATAACCGCCGGAATATCTACCTCGATATTTTCCGTTGCCTTATCAATAGCCTGCGTGCGCTGCTCGCTGACTGCTCTGCGCTCGGCATTTTCTTCTAGGTTCTTGCGAATATCAGCCTTTAGCTCATCTAAAGTTTCAAATTTGCTAACCTTTTTAGCCAACTCATCATTGATTTCCGGCAACTCTTTGTGCTTTATCGAGCGAATAGTGCATTTGAAGGTAGCATCCTTGCCAGCAAGATTTTCAGCATGATAGTTTTCGGGGAATTTAACGTTTACGTCTTTCTCCTCGCCAACCTTAACGCCAATTAGTTGCTCCTCAAAGCCAGGAATAAAGCTACCCGAGCCAATTTGCAGCGGGTAATCCTGACCTTTGCCGCCTTCAAAAGCCTCGCCGTCAACAAAGCCTTCAAAATCAAGCGTAGTAAAATCGCCGTCTTTAACAGCTGCGCCCTCTGGAACGTCAACCATTTTTGCCTGACGGTCTTGGAAAGTCTTTAGCTGCTTTTCTACGTCCTCATCGGTAACCTCAGCAACCTTTTTCTCGACCTTTAATCCCTTGTACTCGCCGAGCTTAACCTCTGGGCGGGGAACAACCGTAGCCTTAAATACGAGATTTTGACCATCCTCAAGCGTAACTATATCAATTTTAGGACGAGTTACAGGTACAATCTTCTGCTCATCGATAGCATCATTAAAAGCTTTGGGAGCAATTATATCGAAAGCTTCCTGCTTTAAAGCCTCGATACCCACATGACGCTCTACAATCTTTCTAGGAGCTTTTCCCTTACGGAAACCAGGAATATTGACACGGTTAGCTAATCTCTTAGCTGCATTGTCAACGGCTTTAGAAACCTCTGCTGCCTCAACCTCAATAGTTAATGTAATCTCGCGGTTCTCGCCATTCTCTGCCGTAACTTTCATTGTCAAAAACGACCTCCTGTTATATCTTTATCATATACTAGCACACCTAGCCTAGTTATACTCATGTCATAATATCATAAAAAATCAATAATGACAATCAAATTATTTCAATAAATTCTCCATTCGCGGCTGCGGCGTAGTTAAATCTATGTGTCCGGCAATAGATTCTATTTTTTTGCCATTAACGAGTATCTGTACCTTTTTTATCTCAGGAAACTCCGTTAAAGTATTAACAATAGAGCCGACTAACATTTCCTCACCGGTAGAGCCACCAGTAAATTTTTTAACCAGCGCATCATTAAAATCAACATAGGCTATGCCGTCTTTTACGGTAATACTATTTAACTTAGTCTGTTTGGGTATTATATTGGTCTGATTGCTGTCTTTTGTTCCTGACATTAAAGAAGTAATAGCAGCTTTATACTTGTCAGTGCCTTCAAGCTTTACTGTACGCTTTACAGCTATAAGCTTTAAGCCTTGATTATCAGGATAATATACCTTTACATCTAGGGAAACGGGTTCTTTTTTGCTAGTTTCAGCTGAAGACTTATTTTCAACTGGTTTATCGGCTGTAGCAGCAGTGCTTGAAGTATCGCTGCTGCTTCTTACCGCCTGACCAGCGTTACTATTGCTGTCGCTATCGCAGCCAGTCAGTAGCAGCATAGCGGCAATCATTATTGTCATCAAACTAAATTTTAATAATCGCATATATATCACCTCGAAAAGTATTTAGTTAATGCTGTTGCAATCGCATAGGCAAGGTTTGTTTGGTAATCACTGCTAGCAAGCAGCCTTTCTTCATTATAGTTAGTTATAAAGCCCAGCTCGATTAATGATGCCGGCATATTAGTATGCTTTAATACATAAAAGTTAGCAGTTTTTACGCCGCGATTAAAAAGCCCGCCTGCCTCAGCTAGCTCTTCATTTAAAAATGCAGCCAGTTTCTTACCAGAGCTTGACGGCTCATAATAGTAAGTTTCCATGCCATGCGCTGCACTATTGGCAAAGGCATTGCAGTGAATTGATAAAAACAGATTGGCATTAGGCAGACGGTTAGCCATATTGCAGCGAGCCTGCAATTCCTGTCTATCGGTAGCATTGGGCGCGAAAACATCAACATCGGTATCACGCGTCATAACTACATTAGCACCAGATTTAGCTAGTATATCTCTTAATTTTTGCGTTACAGCTAAAGTCACTTCTTTTTCGGTTACGCCGTTAGGCCCGATTGCGCCGCTGTCGCTGCCGCCATGCCCGGCATCTAGTACGATAGTAGCTCCCCTTACGCCCTCTATCGCGCTAGCTCCAGCTAAATTATCTTCAAAAATATCAACAACTAATCTATAAGGCTTTTTGGCATGACGTTCGGCATTTTCAAAATGGATATTGTAATTTTCTTTTTGAGCGGTATCTTCTAAATCTATTTTTATTTGTACTTTTTTCGGCTCAATATTTTTAAACGATATACTTTTAGCTACCTTGCTGTTTAAGCTATATTTAGCGGCTAAATCATCTATTTTAGCATTGTCTAAGTCTAAAACTAGCTGCTTTTTAAGATATTCTCTAGTTGACACATTATAGTCAACAGCGGATTTAGTCATGCCGATTTCTAACTGCAATGCCTTACGCCCGTCAACTTCAATTTCTTGTGAATTAAAATAATTTATAGTATTAATCGGTGCAGTACGCCTAGCTGCTTCGGTTATACCAAACGTACTGCCTAAAAATACAGATATAGTCAGCAATATTATGTAAAATGAATTAATATTGCAAAATACTTTTAGCATTACAATGCCTCCTAATCATTTAGTAACGCTAGTGCTTCAGCTTCAGCTTCACTGGTTTTCTGTTCATCATAGCTTATAGTTATTTTTATGTAGTCGCCCTCGTGTAAATCTTGCGGTAAATATTTACTGGGAAAATTTACCTTTTTTAGGTCATCGCCAAGTAATAATACAGCTAAATCTCCCTCAAAGCGGTCTATATAGGCTGAAATCATTGTGCATCTCCCGTTTCTGTAGCAATATTATAGGATTTACCGTCAGTAGTTATAGTAATAGTTCCGTTTTTATCAGTTTCGTAAAATTTTATTTTATTTTTCTTGTATTTTTCAATAGTTTCACGATGCGGATGACCGTAGTCATTGCCAGCTCCGCAGGATATAACGGCTACTTCAGGTGCAACCTTGCGCAAAAAGTCAGGTGATGATGAAGTTTTGCTGCCGTGATGACCAGATTTTAAGACCTTGCTTTGCAGCTCATTAGCATAGCTGTCTATTACGCTTTTTTCTTCCTCACGCTCGGCATCACCGGTAAACATCATACTAAAATTATCAAATATTAATTTGCCTACTACTGACTCATTGTTAGGATTATGCTTATACCCTTTTTGTTTAGCCTGTTCTACTAAAGCCTTGTCAGGAGCAAATACTTTAAATTTTACGCCGCTGCCAAAGTCCAGCTCATTACCAGCTACCAAGCCTTGACGCTTGATATTTTTTTCCTTCAAAAGCTTCATATAGCGGATATAAACCTTCGATGTTGATGCCATACCGTTATCGTAAACCATACCGACGTTGTAATCTTTTAAAACTACGCCTTCAACACCGCCGATATGGTCAGCATGCGGGTGGGTCAGTATTAGCTTATCTATTTTTTTTACGCCAGCTTTTTGCAATTCTGACCGCAGCTTATCCTGCTCGTCAAGGTCGCTAGTGTCAACTAATATAGTTTGCTCGCCAGTATTAATAAGTATGGCATCGCCCTGCCCGACATTCAGCATTTTTATAGTTACCTTGCTATCGGCAACAGCGGCGGTATTGCCTGCCTGACTGCCGCAACCGCTAAAAATTCCTAGGCTAAAAATTATCAGGCTAAATATTGCTGCTATCTTTTTTTTCATTCTGTCACCTCATATCCTTTAAAATATAGCGATGTATGCCTTCGGCTACACCGTCATCAGCAATAGTCGGTAGGACATGCTCGGCTTTTTGCTTTAATTTATCGCTGGCATTGCCCATAACCAAGCTATGCCCGACCGTTTCCATCATCTCCGTATCATTTAATCCGTCACCAAAGGCATAGCTTTCACTTACGGGAATATTTAATGCTGCCAAAGCTTTAAGTACGCCCGTTCCTTTAGAGATATTAGCAGAATATAGCTCCATATATTTAGTTATGGTAGGGTCTATTAAGCCTGTAACCTCATCTAAAGCTAGCAATTTTTTAAATATACTGCCGGTTGCCGGGGTAGCGGCTAAAAATTCAATTTTGCTAATGTCTAGTTTAGATAAATCATAATCACGCACAAAATTATCTAAGGATATATCAATACGAGTATAAACATCTTCTAATGCTTTATACTCATTTTTTAAATATACATAGGGCTGACCCTCTAATATATATTCTATATTGTTAGCTTCGGCTAAATTTATAATTTTATTTACTAAATCCTTAGCTAATGGTTTATGATATATTACTTTCCCTGATAGTATAACTAACGCGCCGTTCATCAGCACGAAACCGTCAAATAAATTTGATTTTGTTAGTTCGTCATCAAGATAAGCCCACGGTCTGCCCGTAGCTATAAAAGTATAATGACCAGCAGCCTTTAATTTAGCGATAGCCTGGCTAACTGGCTCAGACATCCTTGTTTGTTTCTTTTGAACATCAATAAGCGTTCCATCAATATCAAAAAATACTGCTTTTTTCATTTTTACCCCTTTTTCCAATATATGTAGCAGCGCACAGCCAGTAATACAAACCAAATAATAAAGCAGACGACATAAACAGTATCAACTGTTGTCATGCTGTTGTAATCAATTTCAAAGAACAATAAATAAATCGCTGCTATGCCGATTAATATGTCCATAGGCTTTATTGCCTGTTTCAGCCAATTTTGCATAAAAAAGACTCCAATCTTTAGTAAAATACAGGTTTCTTCTTTCCTATACTACTAAAAATCAGAGTCTCATTCAAGTAATAATTAATTGGTTTTATTTAGCTTGGCTAGCAAACATTTATCTGTTTTTCACCAGCTGCTACAGCTATCTTTTGCTCATTTTCCACGAGCGTTTTTGCGGCTGTCAATTGCATTTCTACTTGCTTATAGCTAGTGCCGCCCAGCGAGTTGCGATTTTTAACACACGTTTCTGGCGATATTGCTTCTTTTATATCGTCTTCAAACAGCGGTGAAAGCTTTTTAAACTCGTCAAGCGTTAAATCCTCTAAATATTTTCCCTGCTCTATGCAGATATGCACAGCTGTTCCTGCTACAGCATGAGCCTTGCGAAATGGCATGCCCTTCTTTACCAGATAATCGGCTAAATCAGTAGCATTAGAAAAATCTTCGCTGACGGCGCGTTTCATAACGTCCTCTTTAACCTTCATACCGCGGATAAGCTCAGCATATACCGCTAGGCTAAATTTTACCGTATCAATAGCATCAAAGATACCTTCCTTATCCTCCTGCAAATCCTTATTGTAAGCTAGAGGAAGTCCCTTTACGGTAGCTAGCATAGCCATTAGATGCCCGACAACGCGGCCAGTTTTACCGCGAACTAGCTCGGAAACATCAGGATTTTTCTTTTGCGGCATCATAGACGAGCCAGTGCAGTGAGCATCGTCTAGCTCGACAAAGGAAAATTCCCGCGTACACCAAAGAATAGTTTCTTCAGATAATCTTGACAAATGCACCATTAGAATGGATGCCGCTGATAAAAATTCCATGATATAATCACGGTCGCTTACCGCATCAAGACTGTTATTGTAGATAGCCGAGAAATTAAGCTGCTCGGCTACAAACTCGCGGTCTATAGGAAAAGTAGTACCGGCTAAAGCACCTGCTCCCAAGGGCATAATATCGGCGCGCTGGTATGCACCGGTAAAACGGGCAAAATCACGCGACAGCATGGAAAAATAAGCCAGCAAATGATGAGCAAAAAGTATTGGCTGGGCGCGCTGCAAATGAGTATAGCCCGGCATAATGACATCACTATATTTCTCTGCTGTTTCAACCAGTGCTTTTTGCAGATTTATGATTTCCTTTTGTACCTCGACTATTTGACGGCGTACATACATATGAGTATCTAGTGCTACCTGGTCATTGCGGCTGCGTGCTGTATGCAGCCTGCCGCCCGCCTCGCCGATAGCATCGGTTAAACGCTTTTCAATGTTCATGTGTATATCTTCAAGTGTCACTGAAAAGTCAAAATTACCGTTTTCAATCTGCAATAAAATATCCTTTAGACCAGTAACTATTTTATGGCAGTCATCTTCGCTGATAATGCCGCATTTAGCCAGCATTTTAGCATGAGCGATGCTTCCAGCAATATCCTCATGGTACATACGCTTGTCAAAGCTAATCGAGGCCTGAAAATCATTAATCATTTCATCGGTGGTTTTGGTAAATCTGCCACCCCACATTGCCTCGCTCATTTACCGTTTTTCTCCTGCATTAACGCACGAACCTTCAGCGGCAAACCAAAGAGATTGATAAAGCCCTCAGCATCAGCCTGATTGTAAACATCATCATGCTCAAACGTTACATATTCTTTGCTGTAGAGTGAATACGGGGAAGTCGAGCCTGCCGAGATAATATTGCCCTTATAGAGCTTTAGCTTAACCTCGCCGGTAATCGTGCGCTGCGTGCTGTCAACAAAGGCAGCCAGTGCCTCGCGGAGCTGGCAGAACCACATTCCGTCATACACTAATTCACCGTAGCGGACTGCCATTTGCTCCTTGTAATGGAAGGTAGCACGGTCAAGGCACAAATACTCTAGCTCGCGATGAGCATAGTATAGAATTGCTCCGCCTGGATTTTCATACACGCCGCGGGACTT
>SAMEA104315428__coassemble_953_pt1 | contig 24537 bp, 23 predicted proteins | sample SAMEA104315428__metabat2_low_PE_031 | metagenome-assembled genome bin SAMEA104315428 (sample SAMEA104315428) | gut metagenome | biome: Monkey gut; feature: monkey-associated habitat; material: faeces | place: China | collected 2013 | reverse complement strand
CAGTTAGGGAAAGCACTTGCTCTTGCAGGTGCTTTTTTCGTGCGTAAAAATAAAAAATTTTAAATACCCTCTAAGCATAGCAGGATATAATTTATAGGTATTTGTTATCTGATTTTTGACGGATTAAAATATAGCTGTAATTTAAATTTTATTTTTGTTAGGAGGGGGAAGTTATGCGCCGCCGCGATTTTTTAAATTTAATCAGCCTTAGCGCGGGAGCAGTTTTTCTTAGCGGCTGCGGTCTTAGTGCTTTGGCTGATGAGAAGTCAGCTGCTAATGATAAAATCCCTGCCAAGGGTAGTGTGTCGGGAGGAAAGAATATGAAAATCGTAGTTATAACCAGCAGTCCGCATCCAAAAAATGAGTCGACATCTTGTTATTTAGCCGATAGATTTACGGCTGGAGCTAAGGAAGCCGGTCATGAGGTTTTTACTTTTGATGCAGCGAATAGTGAAACGCATCCTTGCCGCGGCTGTGATGCCTGCCATATGGACGGTCCATGTGTATTTAAAGATGATATTGAAAATGTACTTATGCCTAAAATGTTAGAGGCGGATATGCTAGTACTCGTTACGCCGCTTTATTATTACGGTATGAGTGCGCAGCTAAAGACTATTGTTGATAGATTTTATTCGCGCACAGGGAGATTAACGGGGAAAAAATCAGTGATTATGTCAACCGCCTACAATAGTGCTGATTGGACCTTTGAGGCACTGGCGGCGCATTATGAAACCCTGGTACGTTATATGAAGTGGGAGGACGTCGGTCAGGTTTGGGCAACTGGCTGCGGGGCGCGCTCACTGGTGGAAAGCTCGGAGTTTGGCGATATGGCGTATAAAATAGGCGTAAATTTATAATTAGGGAGCAGGAAAAGAAGGAAAGGTGTTGAATTTATTATGATGTAAATAATAATGAATAATTACAAAAGGTAATGGAAACGATAACAATTTGTGCGGATAGATGTTATAGTTTTATTATTTTTTTGTAAGGAGGGAGCAAAATGGAAACTTTTAAGTCGCTGAAGGCGCGCATTATCGGCCTCATTGTAGGAGTGTCGGTGCTGACGACTACCTGTATCGGTACATTCTTTTCGTGGAGCTTTTATCAGGAGAATGAACGGCAGGAAGAAATCTACCGAAGTGAGCTAGAGCGCAATGTTGAGGAAGAATTGCAGCGGGAAACAGAGGTAGCGGTAAGTGTCATAAACGAGTTCTACCAAAAGCAGCAAAAAGGCGAGCTTACCGAGGAGCAGGCAAAAAAGGGAGCAGCCGATGCGGTACGCGACCTGCGCTATGATGATAATAAGGGCTATTTTTGGATTGATACTACTGAGGGTATCAATGTGGTATTGTTAGGACGCGATACCGAGGGCAAGTCGCGTATTGATTTGCAAGACCCTGAGGGCAGATTTTTTATTAGAGAGATGCTCGAAAACGGCAAAAAGGACGGCGGCGGCTTTACTGACCTGATGTTCCCTAAGCCTAACGAAACTACGCCGCTGCCTAAGCGCAATTATACGGTTACTTTCGCACCGTATAATTGGGTTTTAGGTACGGGCGTATGGATTGATGAGATTGATGCCAAGGTTGCCGCCTATAAGGAGGCATCGCGTGATGCGCTGATTGCCGGTATTTTAAAGTCGATTATGGTAATGGCAATATTACAGGTGCTGCTGATAATTGTGGCAGTGCGCTTTGGCAGGGCACTTGCCGAGCCGATAGTATTTTTGACGAAAAGGCTCGATACTATGGGTAGCGGCGATTTTAGACCGTATGGCAATCCAGCAGAGGCGGCAAAATTTTTGGCGCGTGAGGATGAAATCGGCACGATGTCTAAGGCAATGCGGGCTTTGCAGGAAAATATGCGGGGCATTGTAAAGCATATTAATGAAACTAGCGAGTATCTGGCGGCATCGTCAGAGGAGCTTACCTCTAGTGCTGAGCAGTCGGCAAATGTCAGCGAGTCAGTGGCTGATTCTATAGTCAAGGTGGCCGGCTCTTGCGGCGAGCAAAGCCAGGCTGTCAATATGGCAAGCGGTATAAGTGACGAGCTGTCTGCGCATATGGCAAATTTTGCTAAAACTATTGATACTTCGGTAGAAAAAATTCGCTCTACGAGTGATACGGCGATTAAGGGCGGCGCAGTAGTTGAAGATGCGGTAGCACAGATGCAGGAGATAAGGGATGCTGTAGATAAGACGGCGCACGCGGTAGAGGGATTAGGCGCGCAGTCGGAAAAAATCGGCTCGATTGTCGATACTATCGCGGAGATTGCCGACCAAACGAATTTGCTAGCACTTAACGCGGCTATCGAGGCGGCGCGTGCCGGCGAGCAGGGCCGAGGCTTTTCGGTAGTTGCCGAGGAGGTTAGAAAGCTTGCCGAGCAGTCGCAGGAGGCGGCTAGCGAGATAGCAAGGCTCATAGGCAATATTCAGCAGGAGTCAAATAATGCGGTAGCAGTAATGAATAGCGGTCTAGAGAAGGTAAGTCAAGGCTCAAAGGTGGTAGACGAGGCAGGCTCAACCTTCCGCAATATTGCTAAAATGGTTGATGATGTGGCGACTGATTCAGACCAGATGCACGCTTTAGTGGATAATCTCCGTGATGGCGCATCTAAAATTTCTGTTGCCGTTAAGCATATCGACACTATGAGCAAGAATGTTGCCGGCGAGGCAGAAAATGTTTCGGCAGCTACCGAGGAGGAAACGGCTACAATGCATGAGATTGCAACGTCTAGCCGCAAGCTCGCAGAAATGGCGGGCGATTTGCAGGCGGCTGTAGCCAAGGTTCAGATTTAGTTTTATGTTAGCACCCATTAGCTAAGAAATCAGGCTAATGGGTGTTTTTTTATGGGTTTAGCTGTTGTATAATATAAGGATAGATTGTAGGGCGAACCATTAGCGCGCTATTTTTAAGGAGGATTTATTTTAATGACTACTAAGAAACCTTTTTACATTACAACACCGATTTATTATCCTAGTGCCAAGCTGCATATCGGTCATGCTTACTGTACAACTATTGCCGATGCGATTGCCCGCTATCATCGTTTAGCTGGTGACGATGTATTTTTTTTGACTGGCTCGGACGAGCATGGACAAAAAATTCAGGAGAAGGCAGAGGCCGAGGGCGTAACACCTATTGAGTATACAAATAAGATTGTGGCAGGCTTTCAAAATCTGTGGAAAAAGCTAAGTATCAGCAATGATGATTTTATCCGCACAACGGAAAAGCGTCACGAAAAGGTGGTGCAGGAGGTTTTTAACCGCATTTATGCCAAGGGCGATATTTATAAGGGCTCGTACAAGGGTCTTTACTGCACGCCGTGCGAAAGCTATTGGACGGAGCATCAGCTAGATGAGAACGGCTGCTGCCCTGACTGCCACCGCCCAGTGCAGGAGGTAGCCGAGGAGGCATATTTCTTTAAGATGAGCAAGTATGCCGATAAGGTTTTAGATTATATTGAAAAAAATCCTGATTTTATTCAACCAGTATCGCGCCGCAATGAGATGATAAACTTTATAAAGCAGGGCTTAGATGATTTGTGTATTTCCCGCACGTCCTTTGACTGGGGCATACCCGTGCCGACCGACCCGAAACACGTTATCTATGTTTGGTTTGATGCGCTGACGAACTATCTAACACCGATTGGTTTCCTTGATAATAAGGAGATGTTTAATAAATATTGGCCGGCGGATTTGCATTTGGTGGGCAAGGAGATTGTCCGTTTCCATACGATTATATGGCCGTGTATCCTTATGGCTCTTGATTTGCCGCTGCCAAAGAGGGTTTACGGTCATGGCTGGCTGATTGTTGACGGCGATAAGATGAGCAAGTCTAAGGGGAACGTAGTTGACCCAATTGGTTTAATTGATGAGTTTAGTGCAGACGCTATCCGCTATTTCCTGCTGCGTGAGATTAATTTAGGTCAGGACGGCAATTTCTCGCGTGACGCGCTTATTCAGCGTATAAACAGCGATTTGGCTAACGACCTCGGCAATCTATTGCACCGTACCTTAAATATGATTGGCAAGTTCCAAAATGGCGTAGTATTAGCTCCTGCTGCGCCGAGTGATATTGATAAATCGCTCATCGCTGACGCTGAGGAAACCTTGGCTTTCTTTAAGGAAAATATGGAAAAAATGGAGCTTTCGCTGACTATTAAAAAGGTGTGGGCATTTATCAGCCGCGCTAATAAATATATTGATGAAACAACGCCTTGGGCTTTGGCTAAGGACGAAACGAAGAAGGCAGAGCTAGCGACTGTTATGTACAATTTAGTGGAGAGCCTGCGCCATATCAGCGTTATGATTGCTCCCTTCATGCCGACTACGGCGGGGCGTATTTGGCAGCAGCTAAATTTTGCCGAGCCGTTTAGCGAGGCAGCACTAACAGACATCGAGGGCTGGGGCGGCACGCCGGAAAATTTAAAGGTCGGTACGCCGGAGCAGCTTTTCCCGCGCATTGAGGTCGCTAAATGAGCTACGAATTAGTAGACAGTCACACGCATTTAAATGATAAAAAATTCCTAGGCAGAGAAGGGGAAGTAATAGAGCGAGCTAATAAGGCTAAGGTTACGCGGCTAATCAATATGGGTGATACTATGGAGTCATCGGCTAAGGCGGCAGAACTAGCAAAAAATTTTGCGGGTGTTTATGCCGGAGTGGGTATTCACCCTGAGGAGGCCTACGAGATGACGGCTGCCGATGATGATAGATTAGCTGACTGGGCGCAGGATAAAAAAGTGGTGGCGATTGGCGAAATCGGACTAGATTATTACTGGGAAAAGGACAGCGAAAAACGGCTGTTGCAGCAGCGTATATTTATACGACAGCTAGACCTAGCGCGGCAGCTGCATCTTCCCGTGTGCGTCCACGACCGCGAGGCGCATGGCGACACTATGGCGATACTAAAGCGCGAGGGCAATGGGCTTACGGGCGTTATGCACTGTTTTTCCGGCAGCTATGAAATGGCAGAGGATTTAAGAAAAATGGGCTGGTATATCGGAGTTGACGGCCCACTGACGTATAAAAATGCAGCGAAATTACCAGAGATTGTAGCGCGCCTGCCGCTAGAAATGATTTTAGTGGAAACTGACGCGCCATACCTTGCACCGGTACCGCTGCGCGGCAAGGAAAACGAGCCGGCGTATGTGCAGTATGTGGCAGAAAAGCTAGCAGAAATAAAAAAAATACCGCTTGAATTGGCGGCAAATGAAACAACCAAAAATGCTATAAATCTTTATCATCTCGATTGATTATTTAAAAGTGGTGGAGCGTTACAAAAAATGACGCTTCACCACTTTTTATATCCCATTTTTCAGTACATTTTCAGCTAAAAGTGGGAGGATATTAGCAGCAAGGTTTGACAGGATAATTTTATCGTGTTATACTTTGCTCGATTGTTGAAGAAGGGGAGGGGTTAAATGAGTTTAATTAAACTCAGACCGACTATTAAGGAGAAGAAGTTAATTTTATGTGCAATGCTTACCGGTATGATGATGCTGACTACTGGTTTTACGCGCACGAGTATACCTGCTAATATGCATCAGGTGGCTATAAATGTGGATGGCAATACTATTACCACGAATACCACCCATACTAGTCCTGATTTTATCCTCGCTAGGGCGGGGATAAAGATGAGCGCAAAGGACGAATATCATTTAGAGAAAATAGATGACAAACATTCAAAAATAACAGTTTACCGTGCAGTTCCGATAACGGTGTCGCACAATGGTCAGAAAACTGAAGTTATGACCGCTAAAAGGACGATAGGCGACGCTCTAATCGAGCTAGGCTATAACCTAGAGGAGGTAGAAGCTTCTCTAGCTTTAGATACGAAAATTAAGGAAAATTTAGATATAGTAGTAACAGACAGTGCTAGAAAAAATATAAATACCATGGGCGGCTATAAACGCTATCAGGCGGTTTACAGCATGGAGGCAACGGCATATCTGCCGACTGACGGCAATGGCTTAGGGATAACGGCAACCGGCATTATGGCAACGCGCGGCGTTATCGCCGTAGACCCTAATGTTATACCGCTCGGCACGCGGGTTTTTATACCGGGCTATGGCGAGGCGATAGCTGCCGATACGGGCGGCGCAATCCGCGGCAATCGGGTAGATTTGTGCATGGAGAGCTACGGCGAGGCAATGCAGTTCGGCCGCCGCGAGGTAGAAGTTTACATACTTAATTAAAATAATAAATCCTGCTATAAATTTAGCAGGATTTTTGTTATAATGAAAGGCACATGATGTATTAAAAACACAAATCGAGGTTTAGGTGAGGTAGATATGAGCAGGCAGAAACCGATTTCTCATAAGGCAAGCGAGCAGCTATTGAATGATGATACAGTCAGTGGTGCGCCTGACATTATGAAATTAGTATCATCTTGCGTGAGCTTTGCCTATGTCGAGTACAAATTAGATGATAGCAGTTCATTTTATTATAGTGACGGATTATTAGCTATGCTGGGGTTTAGTTCACGCGAAAGCTTTAGCCAGGCTGATATTAAGGGCTTAAAGGATATTATTAGTGAAACGGATTTAAAAAAGCGCGCCGCTAAAATAAATAGCGAGCTTAAAACAGGTGACAGCTTTCAGACGGATTACCGCCTAAAATGTCGGGATGGCAGCTATATCCGCTGTTTAGAGTGCGGACATATGCAAAAGGATACGGGCAGGGTAACGGCAATAATACTGAATTTGTCGCCGCTAGAGCGGCTTCATTCTACTTTTGTCCGTCAGCTGCGGCGCGACCGACTGACCAATCTTTACAATAAGGAAACCTTTTGCCGCAAGGTAGCCGAGGTGCTAAAGACTTCGCCAGAGGATGATTTTGAAATTATGCGCTTTAATATTGCGCGGTTCAAGGTGATAAATGATTTGTTCGGCGAGGGCAACGGCGATAGATTGCTAAAGTATGTGGCGGCATTTCTAAAAAATATACAGCTAGAACACTGTGTATATGGCAGACTGTATGCCGATAATTTTGTACTGTTTTATCCGGTGAGGGAAAAAACACGGCAAAAGCTAATCCATTCCTTGCAGCTCTTAGCGGAAAGCTTTGCTTTAGATTACCGCGTTGATTTTTATTTTGGTGTGTATGCGATAGATGATAGGACGATACCGGTAAGCTCAATGCTTGACAGGGCATCTATGAGCTTTTCTAAGGCGGCGCGTAACGGACTTATTGCCTACGGCGAGTATGATGACGATATGCGCAAAAATATAGTAAATGAGCAGATTATAGTAAATAATATGCAGTCATCACTAAAGGCCGGTAATTTTTTAGTCTATATGCAGCCTAAATATGATATTATGAGCGGGCACATCGTAGGAGCAGAGGCACTTGTCCGCTGGCAGCACCCGCAGCTAGGCTTTATACCGCCTAATAAGTTTATCCCGATTTTTGAGCAGAACGGCTTTATCTATCAGCTTGATAAATATATATGGGAGGAAACCTGCAAGCTGCTCCGCAAGCATATCGATGAGGGGCGCGAGCTGCTGCCCATATCGGTAAATGCATCGCGCGTTGATTTATATAGTCCTAATATTGTACAGGTGTTTGATGATTTAGTTAAAAAGTATCGGATACCGACATATTTACTAGAGATAGAGCTTACCGAGAGTGCCTATATTGATAATCCTAAGCAGATTATCGAGATAACTAAGGAGCTGCAAAATCATAGCTTTACCATACTTATGGACGATTTTGGCAGCGGCTATTCATCTTTAAATATGCTAAAGGATATGCCGGTAAATGTGTTAAAGATAGATTTAAAGTTCTTAGCCAATCAGGAAAATACCGATGTCAGCCGCGGCAATAGTATTTTAAGCTCCGTGGTGCATATGGCGAAAAACTTAAAAATGCCTGTTATCGTAGAGGGTGTGGAGACCGCCGAACAGGTAGAGTTTTTAAAATCAATTGGTTGTGAGTACGGGCAGGGCTATTACTATGCTAGGCCAATTCCCATAGCAGAGTATGAAAAGCTGTTAGATGAGCAGTCAGCCCTTGTCAATAGTTAAGGGCTTATGTTCGGCTTTAGCGCGCTGTATCATTTCTTCAAGGCGCGCTATATTTTTTTTGTGGCGGTCAATGGCAAAGCCGATGCGGATATGTTCCTCCTCGGTAAACTCAGGATTTTCATAGGCTTTTTTGATGCGCTCTAGCCGCGTTTTTACATCAGCTAGCTCGCGCTCCATAGGCTTTATATGCTCTAGGGCAAAGCCATAGACGGCGCGGATTTGCTCCTCAACGTAGGCGGCGTAGCCTGGCTCGCCGGAGGCTGTCTCAAGTCTTTTGGCAACGTGATAGATAATGTCGTAGGGCGTTTCGCCGCTGTGTATCATGTTGACTATTTCCATTTTTACCTGCTGCTCGATACCGTGGGGCATGGTGATAAGCTCCTCGCGGCTTTTTTGTTTAATATCGTCCATTTTTATCAGTCCTTTTCAATGTGTTAGCTAAAGTATAACAAAATTTTAGCGGCATGGTTGGCTTTTTTATATTTTTTTAGTATAATCAAGTCTAGAGTGCAAACCGCACGAAGGGGTACACCACCTTGGGTGTATCCTTTCGTGCGGTTTTTTTATGGCAAAGGAGGATTAAAATGCTTAAAGTTAATGGCGAGCTAGTAGATGCTGCCGGCAAGACTGTGGTCGAGCTATTAGCGATGCTCGGCTATCAGACAAAATTTGTGGCGGTGGAGTGTGACGGCAGTATTATTCCGCGTGCTGACTGGGACAGCAAAATTTTAACAGATGATGCGGTGATTGAGGTAGTACGCTTTGTAGGTGGTGGCTGATATGGGTAAAATTTTATCGCGCGAGGAAATGGAGCGCGCACTAGTAGAAAGGCACACTCAGGCGGTGCAGGATAAATTGCAGGCGGCGCGCGTGGCAATCTGCGGACTAGGAGGACTAGGTTCAAATATCGCGGTAATGCTCGCGCGCCTAGGCGTGGGGCATTTGCATTTGATTGATTTTGACCGCGTAGATACTAGCAATCTAAATCGACAGCAGTATATGATAGAGTGTTTAGGCGAGTATAAGACTAAGGCCTTGCAGGACGAGCTTACGCATATAAATCCCTATGTCGAGGTTACAATTGATACGGTGCGCGTGACAGCAGAAAATGCCGCGGATTTAGTAAAGCATGAAGATATTGTCTGCGAGGCATTTGATAGACCCGACCAAAAGGCAATGCTAGTAGACACGATACTATCACTTACAGATAAAAAGCTGGTTTGCGGCTCAGGTATGGCAGGCTACGGCTCAGCAAATAGCATAAGGACGCGCAAATTAAACGATAGATTTTTTATTTGCGGCGACGGCACGAGCGACTCTATGGCAGGCACGCCGCTAATGGCACCGCGCGTTACAATCTGCGCCGCGCACGAGGCAAATATGGTGCTTAGACTGATACTCGGAATTGATACAGAGTGAGGAGTTTTCATGGAAAAAGATAAATTAATAATCGGCGGTCACGAGTTTAACTCAAGATTTATCCTAGGCTCAGGCAAATATAATTTAAAGCTTATAAAAGCCGCGGTAGAGGACGCAGGGGCAGAAATTATAACGCTGGCCCTGCGTCGCGCTAATACTGCGGATAAGGAAAATATATTAGACTTTATCCCGAAAAATGTAACGCTTCTCCCCAATACCTCCGGCGCAAGAAATGCTGATGAGGCGGTCAGGCTGGCGCGCTTGGCGCGGGAAATGGGCTGCGGCGATTTTGTAAAGGTCGAGATTATGCACGATAGCAAATATCTTTTGCCGGACAACTACGAAACTATCAAGGCAACGGAGATACTGGCAAATGAAGGCTTTATCGTTATGCCCTATATGTACCCTGATTTAAATGTAGCCCGCGACCTCGTTAATGCCGGTGCGGCGACTATTATGCCGCTGGCGGCACCGATTGGCTCGAATAAGGGCTTAGTTACGCGCGAATTTATAAAGATTTTGATTGATGAGATAGATTTGCCGATAATCGTTGATGCCGGCATAGGCAGACCCTCGGAGGCGTGTGCGGCTATGGAAATGGGCGCGGCGGCTATCATGGCAAATACCGCGATTGCGACCGCTGGCGACATCGTAGCTATGGCGGCGGCATTTAAAGAGGCAATTATTGCTGGGCGCAAGGCATATCTTGCCGGACTGGGCAGGGTTATAAATACAGGGAGTGCCTCCGACCCCTTAACAGGCTTTTTGCATGACTAGAGGTGATATTTTGGAAAATGCAGAGTATATAATAGCTGGGAAAACGCTGTCAGCGGCGGCGCGAGCGAAAAAAGAGGAGTTAGAAAATAATCCTAGTGCGCGCACTAATCACATGGAATATATGGCGGATATGGATAAAATATCGCCTGAAATTCGCCATAAGGTAATGGCTGCTGTAAATGATTATGATGAAAATAGCTACACCGCCCGTGACGTAGAGCTAGCACTTTCTAAGGACGATTGCACAATCGAGGATTTCAAGGCACTATTATCGCCGGCGGCAATGCCGTTTTTAGAGCAAATGGCTGAGCGTGCCGCCCGAGAACGCGCCGACCATTTTGGCACTAGCGTCTATATTTTTACGCCGCTATATATCGCTAACTACTGCGAAAATTATTGCGTTTACTGCGGCTTTAACTGCTACAATGATATTGCCCGCAAAAAGCTGACCATGACGGAAATAGAGCATGAGATGCAGGTTATAGCTGACTCAGGGATTGAAGAAATATTAATCCTTACGGGCGAGAGTAAGGCTATGAGCGATGTAAAATATATCGGCGCGGCGGCAAAAATTGCCAAAAAATATTTTAGAAATATAGGACTAGAAATATATCCCGTAAATGTTAGCGACTATAAATATTTGCATGAGTGCGGCGTTGACTATATCACGGTATTTCAGGAAACCTATAATCCCGCTAAATATGAAACGCTGCATCTTTTGGGCCATAAGCGCGTGTGGCCCTATCGCTTTGAGGCGCAGGAGCGCGCCTTAATGGGCGGTATGCGCGGCGTAGGCTTTTCCGCACTCTTAGGCTTAGACCGGTTTCGCCACGATGCTTTGGCAACGGCTCTGCACGTTTACTATTTACAGCGCAAATATCCGCACGCTGAAATGTCGCTTTCCTGTCCGCGCTTACGCCCTATAATCAACAATGATAAGATAAATCCCAAGGACGTACACGAAAGGGAGCTTTGCCAGATACTTTGTGCCTATCGGATATTTTTACCATATGCTGGCATAACAGTATCTTCGCGCGAGGAGGCGCGGTTTCGCGACAACATTATAAAAATAGCCGCGACTAAAATATCGGCCGGTGTCAGTACAGGCATTGGCGACCACGAGGAAAAATATACCGGCAGAGATAACGAAGGCAATACCGGTGACGCGCAGTTTGAAATAGCCGATAATAGAAGCCTTAAAGAAATTTATCAGGCTATCGAAAGGAAAGGTTTACAGCCAGTACTGAATGAATACATCTTTGTATAGCTATAAAAATATGCTGGCGGTTACTAACCGCACGCTTTGCCGCGGCGATTTTTTAGTGCAGCTAGAAAAATTAGCCAAACTAGATTTTGCCGCCATAATCTTGCGCGAAAAGGATTTGACGGCGGCTGAATATGAAAAGCTAGCGCGGGCGGCACTTAGTATTTGCACGCGCTATAATATGCCGCTATTTCTGCACAGCCATATTCAAATTGCACGGGCGTTAGGCGTAAAGAACATACATCTGCCACTAGAACTATTAGTAAAAAATAGCGGCAGACTAAATGATTTTAGCGAAATAAGCACTGCTATCCATGCCGTAAGTGAGATAAAAATCGCCGAAGCTGCCGGCGCAACGCGGCTGATTGCCGGTCATATTTTTAAAACCGACTGCAAAAAGGATTTAGCTCCGCGCGGCTTAGAGTTTTTACAAGCGGCGGTAAGCGCGGCAAATGTGCCGGTCTACGCTATCGGCGGTATAAATGAAAATAATCTAGCTAAGGTCTTACGAACGGGCGCGGCGGGCGGCTGCACGATGAGCGGTGCTATGCGGCTATAATAACTATAAAAAAATCGCATTTAAAAAATGCGATTTTTTTGTGTTAAAATAGCGGTGAAGGAGAGTGCAACATGAAACTAGATGATTTAGTAAACAGTCATTTGCAGGTGTTAAATGAAACTGATTTAATCGTATGGCGGTACATATCCGCGCACCGCAAGGAGTGCTGTTATATTTCTATTTATGAGATTGCTGAAAACTGCAACGTTAGCCGCACCACGGTGCTAAGATTTGCTAAAAAGCTAGGGCTTGACGGCTTTAGTGACTTAAAGATGCTGCTAAAAATGGAAAACTCGCAGACGCGCGAAAAGCCGACTATTGCTTTAGCTACGGCGGCGAGCAGTATGTGCCATGAGTTAGGCGAGGAAATAGCCAAGCAGAATTTTCTCTATGCCAATCGGCTGATTTATAAGGCTAGACGGGTTTTTGTGTATAGCTCAGGTCATGTACAGCGCAATATAGCTAATGAAATGACACGGCTATTTTTAATGGCTGAAGAATATTTCATTGACATTGAGGGGCGCGATGAAATGCAAAAGGTTATCGCCCATGCCACGGAGGAGGATTTATTTATTATTATCTCGTTAAGCGGCGAAACGGAGCATGTGGTAGACTATGCCCAAAGGCTGAGGGCAAGAGGCGTGCCGATTATTTCTATAACTAGGCTAAAGAGCAACTCCTTATCGCGCTTGGCAGCTGAAAGCATGTACGTTACAGTCTGCAATCTGCCGACTGCCAGCAAAGAATATGCTACCTATGAGTCCATGTTGGGTTTTTTCCTCTTGGTTGAAGTATGGTTTTTAAGCTACACGCAGTTCCTAGACGAGCAGGATACGGGCAAGCGTTTGTGGTACGTTCAGTAATGATTTATAAATGGAATTTATTCTTATGTGATTTATCACATGACTGGTGATAAAATCCAAAGTCGTGGGATAGCTCCCGTGATGCCTTGAAACTATTGACCTCGCGCCCATTGACAGTTAAAATAAAGCCATGAAGTTAAGAACTACTAAATAGTTTAAATTTATGATTTATGAAAAGGGGCGTATCAAATGAAGAAGTCATCTATCGTAATCGCCGGCGGCGGCAGCACCTTTACACCGGGTATTGTCTTAATGCTACTTGAGCATCAGCACCGTTTCCCGATTAGACAGATTAAATTCTATGATAACGATGCCGAGCGTCAGGCTAAAATTGCCGAGGCCTGCAAAATTCTTTTAGCCGAGCGCGCACCGGAGATAGCTTTTTCCTACACGACCGACCCGAAAGAAGCATTTACTGATGTAGACTTTGTAATGGCTCATATCCGCGTTGGTAAATATGCAATGCGCGAGAAGGACGAAAAAATCCCAATGCGTCACGGCGTATTCGGTCAGGAAACCTGCGGTCCAGGCGGTATAGCTTACGGTATGCGTTCGATTGGCGGCGTAATTGAAATCCTAGATTATATGGAAAAATATTCGCCGAATGCTTGGATGCTTAACTACTCTAACCCCGCAGCTATCGTAGCCGAGGCAACCCGCCGCCTGCGTCCAAACTCTAAGATTATTAATATCTGCGATATGCCGGTCGGCATTGAGGAGCGTATGGCAGAGATTGCCGGCATTAAAGACCGCAAGGAAATGACGGTTCGCTACTATGGACTTAACCACTTTGGCTGGTGGTGCGATATTCGCGATAAGGACGGCAACGACCTTATGCCAAAAATTAAAGAGCATGTTGCTAAACATGGCTATATCGTAAATCCGAATGACCCGAATGTTGAGCCGAGCTGGATGGATACCTTCGGCAAGGCAAAGGACGTATTTGCTGTTGACCCGTCAACGCTGCCGAATACTTACCTAAAATACTATCTCTATCCTGACTATGTATTTAATCATGACAACCAGCACCCTGACCATACCCGCGCTAACGAGGTAATGGAGCATCGCGAAAAGAATGTATTCTCCGCTGCTGCCGACATCGTAGCTAAAGGAACGGCTAAGGACTGCGCTTTCCATAGCGATGACCACGCTAGCTACATTGTCGACCTAGCCGAGGCTATCACCTTTAACACTAAGGCTAGAATGCTCTTAATCGTGCCGAATGACGGTGCAATCTCTAACTTCGACCCCACAGCTATGGTTGAAATCCCCTGCATAGTCAACGCTAACGGCTATGAGAAGGTTTCTATCGGCAAAATCCCGCAGTTCCAAAAGGGTCTAATGGAGCAGCAGGTTTCGGTTGAAAAGCTAGTAGTAGATGCGTGGATTAACGGCAGCTATCAGACGCTGTGGCAGGCACTCACCCTGTCTAAGACCGTTCCGAGTGCATCGGTTGCTAAGGCAATCCTTGACGACCTCATCGAGGCTAATAAGGACTACTGGCCAGAGCTTAAGTAATAATTTTGTCTAAACTAAATAAGACCACATCTAATATTAGGGTGGTCTTTTAGTTTACGCAAATTTAGGAAATTTTTGGGGAAATGACACTATTTTCAGGAAAAGGGGCGAAAATATGTCTATATCAAAAGACGTTATTATGCAGAAGGTGCAGCGTTTTGGCGGTGCGATGTTTACACCGGTACTCATGTTCGGCGTATTCGGTATATTCGTAGCCATATCCATTCTATGCTGCAATCCGATGATTTTAGGCTCGATTGCCGAGCCGGGGACAGGCTGGTCAAAATTTTGGTTCGTAGTCCAAGAGGGCGCGTGGACAGTATTTAGACAAATGCCGCTCTTATTTGCAATCGGTCTGCCGATTGGCTTAGCGAAAAAAGAAAATGCCAGAGCCTGCATGGAATCATTTTTAATTTACATCATCTTTAACTATTTCATCAGCGCGATGCTTAGTCAGTGGGGAGCTGATTTTGGGGTTGATTTTGCTAAAGATGCGGTATCTGGCTCAGGGCTTGCGCTAGTAGCCAGCATAAAAACTCTCGATACTGGTATTATCGGTGCTATCATTATCGCATCTATTGCTGTATGGCTGCACGGTAAATTATTTGATATAAATGTACCGGAAAGCCTAGGCTTGTTTAAAGGCTCGTCCTTAGTTGTTACCGCCGGATTTTTGCTAATGCTGCCGGTTGCCTATCTTTTCTGTTTGCTGTGGCCGCAGTTTCAGGCAGCAATCGCATCCTTGCAAGGCTTCTTAACAAGTGCCGGCGTGCTGGGCGTTTGGGTTTACACCTTCCTTGAGCGCGTACTTATTCCTACGGGATTACATCACTTCATTTATTTCCCGTTCATCTTTGGCCCTGCCGTAGTAAACGACGGTATTCAGGTTTATTGGCTGGCACATATCCAAGAGTTTGCCGCATCGACTAAACCACTTATTGAGTTATTCCCTGAGGGCGGCTTTGCCCTGCACGGCATGAGCAAGGTATTTGGCTGCCCTGGTATCGCACTCGCGATTTATTTCACCGCGAAGAAGGAGAACCGCAAGAAGGTAGCATCGCTAATTATACCGGCAGCACTAGTAGCTGTATTCTGTGGTATTACCGAGCCGCTAGAGTTCACTTTCCTATTTATTGCGCCGATGCTGTTTGTAGTCCATGCCGTTTTAGCTGGTACGCTGGCTGCTACAATGTATTATTTTGGCGTTACAGGCAACTTTGGCGGCGGTATGCTAGACTGCGTACTGTTCCAAAACTGGATACCGCTGTGGGCTAATCACTGGTCAACCTATGTTACACAGGTAGTAATCGGTCTGTGCTTTACGGCAGTATGGTTTGTAATATTTAGATTTTTAATTATCAAGCTGAACCTCAAAACTCCAGGCCGCGGCGATGAGCCGGCAAAGCTTTATAGGAAGGCTGACTATCAGGCTAAAAAGGCGGGCGAGAAAAATGTTGACGAGCGCGACCTAAAAGCAGCTGCATTCTTGCAAGCACTAGGCGGCAGATCTAACATTGTCGATGTTACCAACTGTGCAACGCGCTTGCGCGTAACGGTAAAAGACGACAGCAAGATTGCTCCCGTTGACGTATTTATGGAAGGCGGCGCACATGGCTTAGTACATAATGGCTGCGCTATACAGGTTATCGTAGGTCTTTCCGTGCCGCAGGTTCGCGCCCGTTTTGAAGAATTATTGCAGACTGACGCTGTCGAAGGTATAGAAGATACCAAGTCGCCGGCATTAGTAGCGTTTGCTACTGGTGAAATGATGCCGATTACCGAAGTCCCCGATGAAGGCTTTGCCTCTAAAGCTATGGGCGACGGCTGCGCTATCATTCCTGAAAAGGGCATTATAACCGCCCCTGCTGACGGTGAAATAATGATGGTCATGGAAGAAACCGGTCATGCTATCGGACTTAAACTGCCAACGGACATGGAAATATTGCTGCATATCGGCATTGATACCGTAAACATGAAAGGCGATGGCTTTAAGGTTTTGGTTAAATCGGGCGATAAGGTAACGGCTGGTCAAAAGCTGGTTGAAGTCGACCTAGACAAAGTAAAAAAGGCTGGCTACAATCCGATTACCATTATGGCAATTACTAACTTTGACCAATACGAGGGCCTAAGCTTTGCTGATACTAAAAATGTAAAAGCCGGCGATACGGTTATTGCTAGATACTAATAAATAAATATAAAAATAAAACGGCTCATAGTGAGCCGTTTTATTTTGCACTAAATTTATAAAACACAAAAGGCACTGCCAGTAGGCAGTGCCTTTTATATCTCATCTGAGAAAATTACTTAGCGATTGCATTGACCTTGCGAGCTAGACGGGACTTCTTGCGAGCTGCGCAGTTCTTGTGGAATACATGGTTAGCAGCAGCCTGGTCAATCGTCTTGCAAGCAACCGTGAGGAGGGATTTCGCTTCGTCAGCGTTTCCAGCCTCGACAGCGTCGAGAACACGACGGGAAGCAGTGCGTACACGACTCTTCTCAGCAGCGTTCTTTGCATGGCGCTTAGCGTCAGATTTTACACTAAGAATAGATGCTTTAATGTTTGGCAAATAATTCACCCCCTCAATAAATTCGTTACCTTGTTATTCTAGCATGGTAAAATATAAAAAGCAACAGTTTTCTTTAGGGATTGTATATTTATTGTACTAAATGCTATAATATTAATTAATATTAATGGAAAGGAAAGTAAATATGACGAATAAAAATATCCGCAATTTCTCGATTATTGCCCATATCGACCACGGCAAATCGACTATCGCGGATCGTTTGATAGAATATACCGGTACGCTTACCTCGCGCGAAATGGAGGCGCAGGTACTAGACAATATGGATTTAGAGCGCGAACGCGGTATAACGATAAAGGCGCAGACGGTGCGCCTAGATTATAAAGGCAAGGACGGCGAGATGTATCAGCTAAATTTAATTGATACTCCGGGTCATGTCGACTTTACCTACGAGGTTTCAAGAAGCCTTGCCGCCTGCGAGGGTGCGCTCTTAGTGGTTGACGCGGCGCAGGGCGTAGAGGCGCAGACGCTCGCTAATGTCTATATGGCATTAGAAAATGATTTAGAAATAGTACCGGTAATCAATAAAATAGATTTGCCGAGTGCCGACCCCGACCGCGTAAAAGAGGAAATAGAAACTAGCATCGGTCTTGATACCAGCGGCGCAGTATTAGCATCGGCTAAAACGGGTATCGGCATTGAAGAAATTTTAGATGCCATTGTCGAGTATATCCCTGCGCCCGAAGGCGATGAAAACGCGCCCTTGCAGGCACTTATTTTTGACTCCTACTTTGACTCCTATAAAGGCGTTATTGCCCATGTGCGCGTAAAGCAGGGCAAAATTCGCAAGGGCATGAAATTAAAAATGATGGCAACGGGCAAGGTTTTTGAAGTAACGGACGTTGGCTGCTTTAAGCCCCAGCCTGTCGATGTAGGCGCGCTAGACGTAGGCGAGGTAGGCTTTGTTGCCGGCTCATTAAAGGATGTGCGCGATGTCAGGGTCGGCGATACGATAACCTTTGCAGAAAATTCAGCTAAAGAGCCGCTGCCTGGCTATCGCGGCGTTACGCCTATGGTTTACTGCGGACTATACCCCGTAGAGTCGAGCGACTATGATAATTTAAAAGACGCACTAGAAAAAATGCAGATAAATGATGCGGCATTAGTCTTTGAGCCGGAAACCTCCGTAGCGTTAGGTTTTGGTTTTCGCTGCGGCTTTTTAGGGCTGCTGCATATGGACGTTATTCAGGAGCGGCTAGAGCGCGAGTATAATTTAAAATTAATCACTACTGCCCCCTCGGTTATCTATCATGTCTATAAGACCGACAGCACTATGGTAGAGGTCAGCAATCCCTCCGAGCTGCCGCCGCAGACTGAAATCGAGCATATTGAAGAACCATATGTAAAGGCAACCGTAATTGTGCCGAATGACTTTGTCGGCGCGGTAATGGAAATATCGCAGGATAAGCGCGGCGAATTTAAAAATATGGATTATCTCGACACTAACCGCGTTATGATAACCTATCATATACCGCTAAATGAAATTATCTACGATTATTTTGACCGTCTAAAATCGGCTACCCGCGGCTATGCATCACTAGACTATGAGCTTGCCGACTATCAGACCTCCAAGCTAGTAAAGGTCGATATATTATTAAACGGCGAGCCGGTCGATGCCCTCTCAACTATCGTTCACAAAGACCGCGCCGCTATGCGCGGTCGTCAGCTAGCGGCTAAACTAAAAGAAATTATCCCGCAGCAGATGTTTGAAATCCCGATACAGGCAGCTATTGGCTCAAAGGTAATTGCGCGCGAAAACGTCCGCGCCCGCCGCAAGGACGTTTTAGCTAAATGCTACGGCGGCGACATCAGCCGCAAGCGCAAGCTGTTAGAAAAACAAAAAGAAGGCAAAAAGCGCATGAAGGCAGTCGGCAGCGTAGAAGTGCCGCAGGAGGCATTCATGGCAATATTAAAAATTGACTAAGAGGTAAACATGGACTGGGGAATTTATATACACATTCCCTTTTGCCGACAAAAATGCTATTATTGTGACTTCCCCTCCTTTGCGGGCAGAGAGCGTTATATAAATAGCTATGTAGATGCCCTGTGCAGTGAAATTCGCTCGCGGGGCATTTTGCATTACTATAATATCGGCAATGAGGGATTTTTTACTAGCAAGGCTAAAACCTGCTATATTGGCGGCGGTACACCGACCGCCCTTAAAGTCAGCGAGCTATTAAAAATAATTGAAGCTGTTAAAAACCTGCTAAGGACTGACGCGGAATTTACCGTTGAATGTAATCCAGGGACAGTAGACGAAAAATATTTACTGGCTTTACATCAGGCGGGCGTAAATAGGCTTAGCTTTGGCGTGCAGAGCTTTAACGATAAAATATTAGCACGCATTGGGCGCATACATAAGGCTAATGATGCCATAGCGGCAATAGAAATGGCAAAAAAAATAGGCTTCAACAATCTAAGCCTTGATTTAATGTACGGACTGCCTAGTCAGACTATGGATGATTTGCAGGACAGCATTTATAAAGCGGCAGAATGTAAGGTCGAGCATATCTCTATTTACGGGCTGCAAATAGAAGAAGGCACGGTATTTGCCAAACTAGCCGCTGAAAATAAATTAATGCTGCCTAGTGATGAATTAGTAGAAAAAATGTATGACTATATGACAGCTGCTTTGCCAAAGCTTGGCTATAAACGCTATGAAATATCAAACTTTGCTAAAGCTGGCTATGAAAGCTGCCATAACCTAGGCTATTGGCAGGACGTACCCTATCTAGGCTTTGGCAGCGCGGCTCATTCCTATATTGACGGCGTGCGCTACAGCGCGGCTAGTGATATAAAAAAATATATTGACGGCATAAATAGTAATAACTATGCTGTAGGCATCGAAGAAAAATATAGCAGAAAAAATCATATCGAAGAATTTTGCTTTCTGGCTTTAAGAACCGCCGCCGGCATTGATAAAGATAAATTTAAAAAAGTATTTAATCAAAGTATCGAAGAAATTTTTGGCAAAGTCATAACGGAGCAAAAAAATAAGCGGCTGTTAGCCGAAACAGAAAAAAATATATATCTAACTCCGCTAGGCATGAAATACGGCAACGAAGTATTTAGTGAGTTTTTGCTATAAAATTTATGGCTAATATAATGACAGTGTATTGCTATAAAACAAATTATTAACTATACTATGTTTGGTGGAGGTGTTTTATATGTCAACAACAAACTTAAATATTAGAACCGATAAAGCTATTAAAGACCAAGCAGATAAAATTTTTAGTGAACTGGGGTTAAACATGACAACTGCTATAAATATATTTCTAAGGACTGCTATTAGGGAACATGGTATTCCTTTTGAAGTGAAACTGAAAGAACCGAATGAAACAACTATAGCGGCTATTGAAGAAGGAAGAAAAATGATGTCTGACCCTTTTGCACCAAGATACTCTAGTATGTCTGCTCTTAAGGCGGCGTTAGAAATATGAAATACGATATACAGTTTACCGGTCAGTTTAAAAAGGATTTGAAACTTGCCAAAAAGCAAAATAAAAATTTAGATAAGCTATTTGAAGTAATAAATATTTTGGCTAATGGTGGCACACTGGAGGCAAAATATAGAGACCATGATTTGACAGGCAACTATAAAGGCACTCGCGAATGTCATATAGAGCCAGATTGGTTGCTTATATATGAAATTCGTGAAAAAGTATTAGTACTTATGCTTTATCGATTGGGAACACATTCTGAATTATTTAAGAAATAAATAAAAACTTTGACTTTTTGACTTTTATACTATTGACTTTTTGATTTAATAGCGGTATTATCTTTATAGATTAAAGGTTAGCACTCATAAAGAGTGAGTGCTAACAGTGCCGAGGAGGTGGGTGGGTGCTAGATGAGCTAGACGATAGAAAAAAGCTGGTCTTAAAGGCGATTGTCGATGATTATATTGAGTCGGCAGAGCCGGTAGGCTCGCGGACGCTGGCAAGGAAACATGATTTAGGTGTCAGTCCGGCAACTATCCGCAATGAAATGGCCGACCTTGAAATGCTAGGCTATCTTGAGCATCTGCATACTTCCTCCGGCCGTATTCCGTCATCTAAGGGCTATCGCTTTTATGTCGATGGTCTTATCCCGCCTAAGCCGGTAAGCAATGAGGAAAAGGTTCTCATTGACAAATGGTATCAGGCGAGAGTAAAACGGCTAGACGAGGTTTTTCAGGAAACGGCAAGGCTTATCTCTAAGGTTACTAAGAATGTTTCCTTTGTTTTAGCTCCGCAGCTGACACAGGCGCAGTTTCGTTGCTTGCAGTTCCTGCCGCTAGATGATAGGCGCGTCATAACGGTGCTTATGACGGATGCGGGCTTTATCGAAAATAAGATTATTGATATGCCGAGCGGTGCGGGCTTTGAGGATTTCAAGCGCATGGCGGAGGTTATCAATAAAAATCTTATCGGTCACACGCTAAAGTCAATTGAGCATCATTCATTAGCCGAGATAAGAGATGAGATTGCTGATACTGATTTATTTGAGTCAGCATTAGAGATTATCCGCCGTGCACTAGATGCCAGCAAGGAGGAGCGGCTGTACTTAGGCGGTACTAGCGAGCTACTCACGCAGCCAGAGTTTCACGATGTGGAAAAGGTCAAGGCTACGCTATTAATGCTAGAAAAAGAGGAGCTTATCAAGGACTTGCTGCACGCCCATATGGGTGACGGACTAGAGGTGACCATCGGTCAGGAAAATGAGGATAGTCACTTTAAGGATAGCAGCATAATCACCGCGACCTACCATTTAAATGGCGAGCTTTTAGGAACTATCGCCGTTATGGGGCCGACGCGTATGGAATATGCCAAGGCAATGAGCCTGTTAGAGTATATGAATGATAATATAAAGAATGTAATCAAGCGATTTGATTGGTAGCCCTTAGAAAGAGGTGAAGGTTTTGCCAGAATTCGTAAAGGACGAGTTAAAGAAAAAAGATGAGCAAAAGCTAGAGGAGATGCAGCAGGAGATAGATGAGGCAGAGGAAGCTTCGCAAATTGATGATGCTGAGGATGCCGAAAATATCGATAGCGAGCCAGAAAACGGCAGCAGTGCCGAGCTTGATAAGCTTCGTACCGAACTAAAGGAAAAGGAAGAGCGCGTGCTTAGACTTCAGGCTGATTTTGAAAATTTCCGCCGCCGCACCGCTAAGGAAAAAGAAGAATTATCCGCGGTGGTAACTCAAGGCATACTCAAGGATATGCTACCTTTAGTCGATAACTTTGAGCGCGCTATGGCAGCCGAGGCAAAGGACAGCGAGGCATTTACCAAGGGCGTGGAAATGATTTTTACGCAGCTAGGCGAGGTGCTGAAGAAAAACGGTCTAGAGCATATCGAGGCAGTAGGACAGAAGTTTGACCCGAATTTCCACCAAGCAGTTATGCGGGTGCAAAATCCTGAGCTTGAAGATGATACTATAGCTAATGAGCTGCAAAAGGGCTACACGGTGAAGGGCAGAGTTATCCGCCCCAGCATGGTGCAGGTAGTAGCAAATTAAGATTTATAAATTTTTATACATATATTTGATTGATATTTAGGAGGATTTAATATGTCAAAGGTAATTGGTATTGACTTAGGTACGACTAACTCGGTTGTATCGGTTATGGAAGGCGGCGAGCCAACGGTTATAACTAACCCTGAGGGCAGCCGTATTACTCCTTCGGTTGTTGGTTTCACTAAGGACGGTCAGCGTCTAGTCGGTCAGCTAGCTAAACGTCAGGCAGTTTCTAATCCTGACCGCACTATCGCATCTATTAAACGTCACATGGGCGACCCGAGCTACAAAGTAACGATTGATGATAAGAGCTATACGCCGCAGGAAATTTCGGCAATGATTTTGCAGAAATTAAAGGCTGACGCCGAGGCTTATTTAGGCGAGAGCGTATCGCAGGCAGTAATTACCGTTCCGGCTTACTTTAACGATAGCCAGCGTCAGGCAACTAAGGACGCTGGTAAAATCGCCGGTCTAGAGGTTCTGCGTATCATAAACGAGCCGACCGCAGCTGCTCTAGCTTATGGTCTAGATAAAGACGATGATGAAACGGTACTAGTTTTCGACCTTGGCGGCGGTACGTTCGATGTATCTATCCTTGAGCTATCGGGCGGCACGTTTGAGGTTCTAGCTACTAACGGCGATACCCACCTCGGCGGCGATGATTTTGACCAGGCAGTTATGGACTGGATGGTAGCTGAGTTCAAGAAAGAAAATAATATCGACCTTTCACAGGATAAAATGGCAGCCCAGCGTCTAAAAGAGGCGGCTGAAAAAGCTAAAATCGAGCTTTCAAGCATGACTCAGACGAGCATCAATCTGCCGTTTATCACCGCTGATGCTACTGGCCCGAAACACTTAGACTTAACACTGTCGAGAGCTAAATTCGATGAGCTTACGCGCGACCTTGTAGAGCGCACTATGGAGCCGACCCGCAAGGCTATGGCAGATGCCGAGCTATCGGGCAGCGACATCAATAAGATTATTCTAGTCGGCGGCTCATCCCGTATTCCGGCTGTTCAAGAGGCAATTCGTTCCTTCCTGTCTAAAGAGCCGTCTAAGGGCGTAAATCCTGATGAGTGCGTATCAGTCGGTGCTGCTATTCAGGGCGGCGTACTTGTAGGCGAGGTAAAGGACGTACTCTTACTCGATGTTACACCGCTGTCCCTAGGTATTGAAACGCTAGGCGGTGTTTGCACGAAAATTATTGAGCGCAACACTACTATCCCGACCCATAAGAGCCAAGTATTCTCGACCGCTGCTGATAATCAGCCGTCAGTTGATATTCATGTACTTCAGGGCGAGCGCGAAATGGCAGCTGGCAATAAAACTCTTGGCCGCTTTGAGCTATCCGATATTCCGCCAGCTCCGCGCGGAGTTCCTAAAATCGAGGTTTCCTTCGATATTGATGCTAATGGTATCGTACACGTTTCGGCTAAAGACCTCGGCACGGGCAAGGAGCAGAAAATTACTATTCAGTCCGATAGCGGCATGAGCAAAGAAGATATTGACCGCATGGTTAAAGAGGCCGAGGCTCACGCAGCTGACGATAAAAAACAGAAGGAAGCTGTAGAGGCTAAAAATCAGGGCGAGTCGCTAGTATATCAGGCTGAAAAGACGGTTAAAGAGCTAGGCGATAAGGCTGACAAAAATCAGATTGCCGCTGTAAACTCGGCTATCGAAAAGCTAAAAGATGCGCTAAAAGGCACTGATACTGATGCAATCAAGAAAGCTACTGAAGAGCTGCAAAAACCGCTCTACGAGCTAAGTGCAGCTGCTTATCAGCAGGCACAGGCAGCTGGCGCGCAGCCGGGCGGCGCAAATACCGCCAGCGGCACTAGCGAGCAGGCTAAAGCCGATGACGATGTAGTTGATGCCGAGTACACGGAAGTCAAGGACGATAAAAAATAAGGTTTCGTAACTATAAATAATTTTTGGGAGCCATACGGCTCCCAAAATGTTTATTAATAAGGATGGTGCAACGTGAGCGATAAACGCGATTACTATGAAGTGCTGGGCGTTGATAAAAACGCCTCGGC
>SAMEA104315428__coassemble_950_pt1 | contig 24812 bp, 23 predicted proteins | sample SAMEA104315428__metabat2_low_PE_031 | metagenome-assembled genome bin SAMEA104315428 (sample SAMEA104315428) | gut metagenome | biome: Monkey gut; feature: monkey-associated habitat; material: faeces | place: China | collected 2013 | reverse complement strand
TTTTTGTGTGCGCCGAGCAATGTAAATGTCAGCTATACCGAAGAAGAACGAAAGGTGTCAAATGAGATGCCGTGGCTTAAAAAGTAAGAGGCTTTTATAAATGGCAAATGAACAAAAGGAAAAGCTCATCAGATTTTATAAGGGAACTGAGGGCGAGGATATAGTAATAAGATTAGTAGATTTGGCTGAAACGGTGCAAAAAAATAAAAAATTCCGCCTAACTGAATTTTTAGACCCGTTTGGGCAGGAAATTGCTGAAACAGTCGTTGCTAACTATAGCGGAATAAAGATTGATTTTGCAGGCGGCTATCAAGGCGCAGAAAGAAATCGCGCTATGCTTATCCACGAGGATTTTTTAGGCACGCCGACCGGCTTTGATATAGACTGCCTGAAGGCTAGCTGGAACGGTCAGTTTGCCCATTTGACTCATCGCGATGTATTAGGCGCGCTTATGGGGCTAGGTATTGAGCGCAGCACTATCGGCGATATTTTAGTAACTAATGACAGTGCTAGAATTATTGCTGACAGCAAAATGACAGAGTTTTTACTGTCAAATCTTACTAAAATCGGCGCGGTAGGAGTAACGACTGAGCGCACTTCCCTAGATGATATTACTCCTAAGGAAGAGCGCGTAAAGGAAATTCGCGCTACTGTTGCCTCACTGCGTATAGATGCTATAGCAGCATCGGGCTATGGCTGCTCAAGAAGCCGTGCCGCGGCTGATATTGCTGCCGATAAGCTAAAACTGAATTGGCAATCGGTAAAGAGTGCGTCACAAAGCATCAAGGAAGGCGATATAATTTCAATGCGCGGTCGCGGGCGACTAGAGGTAGCACAAATTTGCGGTACTACTAAAAAAGGACGCACAGTAGTAGTCCTTAAACGTTTTTATTAATTTATGTTGGATAGGAGATAATCAGCGTGCTTACACCAATGGACATACACAATCAGACCTTTAAGCGGAGCTTTCGCGGCTTCAACGAGGAGGAGGTCGATAATTTCCTTGACCAAGTAGTCAACGACTATGAGCATCTGTGGCGCGAAAATGACAAACTAAAGGAAGAGCTGGCACGCAGCCGCAAAGATATTGAGCAGTATAAAAGACTAGAAAAAAATCTGCAAGATACACTGTTAGTTGCCCAAAAAACCGCTGAGGAAGTTACTAGCAATGCTAAAAAATCAGCCGAAGAGCTTCGAGAACTAACCGCTAAGGAATGTCAAAATATGCGCGAAGAGGCAGACATCACTGCTAAAAAGAAACTCGATGATGCCAATACCAAAGTAAAAACGATAGTAGCAGAGTATGACCGTTTAGTGCGTGAAAAAAATAAATTCCTCCGCAAGGTTAAGCTGACCTTAGAAGGCGGCATAGCAGATATTGAACATACCTTAGAGGAGCTGCCGACATCTCCAGCGATAGAAAACGTTGAGCCAAAGCCGAAAAAACAAGCTGCAAATAATGAGGTCAGCGACGATACTATCATAATAAATGCTGATGAAATAAAAAAAGATATGGCTGCTAATAAAACGGAGGACTAATTTTTAGTATATGGCACTGGTTTTATTTGCAGCAATTTTAGCTATTGACCAGCTAGTAAAGCTGGCAGTGAAGCTTTCCATGCTGCCAGGGGAAAGTATTCCCGTCATTGACGGTTTTTTTCATTTTACCTATGTTTTAAATCCAGGGGCAGCCTTTGGCATGCTAGAAAATCAGCAAATATTTTTTATAGCCGCAGGACTTATGATAATTGCTGTATTTATTTACTGCTATCCACAAATAAAGAGCCAGTGCGCCTATTTTCATTATGGCTGTGTAGCATTACTGGCAGGAGCGGTAGGCAATCTTATTGACCGCGTGCGCACGGGACTAGTAGTAGATTATTTGGATTTTCGCGTATGGCCGGTATTTAATATCGCCGATATTGCTATCGTAGTCGGTGTAATCAGCATGATGTATGCGATAATTTATAAAATAAAGGACAATTGATGTTAGAAATAAAAAAATATACGGAGTGTGTTAGCGGCTCGCGACTAGATAAATTTTTGGTCAGTCAAAATGAAAATCTATCACGCTCGCATATTCAAAAATTAATTGACGAGGGAATGGCTAAGGTTGACGGCATTAGCCGCAAGGCAAATTACAAGCTTAAAGGAACGGAAACTATCGAGCTTACAATTCCTGCTCCCGAAGAAATTAAAATCGAGGCAGAAAAAATTCCGCTCGATATACTTTATGAGGATAAGGATATTATCGTCATAAATAAGGCTCGCGGTATGGTAGTCCACCCTGCCAGCGGCGTAAACAGCGGCACTTTAGTTAATGCGCTCTTATATCACTGTCACGATTTATCGGGCATAAATGGCAAAATTCGTCCCGGCATCGTGCATAGACTAGATAAAGATACATCGGGCGTTATGGTTTGCGCTAAAAATGATACGGCACATATAAATTTAGCCGAGCAAATCCGCACGAAGGCTGCTCGCCGCAAATATATTGCTGTAGTTAATGGCAATATAAAAGAGGAAGCGGGCATAATAAAGGGCGACATTGGCCGCCACCCGACAGACCGGCAGAAAATGGCTATCGTCAAGGAAAACGGCAAGCCGGCAGTCACGCATTTTAAGGTAATAGAACGCTACGGCAAGTATACTTTGATTGAGTGCGAGCTAGAAACAGGACGCACGCATCAAATTCGCGTACACATGGCAAGTATTGGTCATCCGCTATTAAATGACCCTAAGTATGGAACAAAGAAAGCTAGTCCTTTTGCTGTAAAAGGACAGGCACTGCACTCAAAGGAATTAACCTTGACGCACCCCTTAACGGGCAAGAAAATGATTTTTACTGCGCCCATTCCTATGGATATGCAAAAAATAATAAATAATCTTCGTGAAAAGGCAAAAATAAAATAATAGGAGTGAAAAAAATGCCAGTATTAACTGATAAAACAGTTTTAATGGATGCAGAAGGCATTCGCCGTGCCTTAACCCGTATTTCACATGAGATAGTAGAAAAAAATAAAGGCGTAGACAATGTTGTAATTGTCGGTATTCGCACCCGCGGCGTGCCAATAGCTGAGCGCATTGCGGCAGCAATTGAAAAGATAGAGGGCAAGAAAGTGCCGCTAGGCGTATTAGACATTACTCTTTACCGTGATGATTTATCCACGCTTTCCTATCAGCCGATAGTTCATCAGACTGAATTACCCGTAGATATTAAGGATAAAACTATTATTTTGGTAGATGATGTTTTATATACTGGTCGCACCATTCGCGCCGCACTAGACGCGCTAATCGATATGGGCAGACCGAAAACTATTCAGCTCGCAGTTTTAATCGACCGCGGTCATCGCGAGCTGCCGATTAGAGCTGATTTTGTAGGCAAAAATGTTCCGACGTCCTCACATGAAACTGTAAGTGTGCAGTTAAGCGGTACGGACGGCACGGAAAAAGTAGTAATTCGTGAAATAAATAATTAAGGTTATAGCAGCAATGTTAGTATTGCTGCTATTTTTTTGTAAAATAATAATTGCTATTGACTTAGAGCGCACTCTAACTTGTATAATTACAGCGTAACAAATTTTTAAGAGGGAGTAGATATTATGCTGTTAGAAAAAATAAATGGCCCAGAGGATTTAAAAGGCTTTAATGCCGAAGATAGAAAAAAATTAGCTGAGGAGATGCGCGCGGCTTTACTAAAGCGCGCCAGCATTCACGGCGGTCATTTTGGCCCAGATTTTGGCATGGTCGAGGCAACTATTGCCCTGCATACAGTGTTTAATTCGCCGCAGGATAAATTTGTATTTGATGTATCGCATCAGGCTTATTCGCATAAAATGCTGACTGGTCGTAAGGAAGCATATTTATCAAGTGAGCATTATGATGACGTATCGGGCTATACCAATCCTGAGGAGAGTGAGCATGATATATTTAATATCGGTCACACCTCTACTTCTTTAAGCTTGGCATCGGGACTGGCTAAAGCGCGCGACCTTTTAGGCGGCAGGGAAAATATTGTAGCGATTATCGGCGACGGCTCAATGAGCGGCGGCGAGGCACTAGAGGGATTAGATACCATTGGCGAGCTAGGTACTAACCTTATAATTGTATTTAACGATAATGATATGAGCATTGCCGAGGTTCATGGCGGCATGTATCGCGGCTTTAAGGAGCTGCGCGAGAATAACGGCAAGAGCGAGCATAATTTATTTAAGGCTATGGGCTTAGAGTATCGTTTTGTAGCTGACGGCAATGACACCGAAGAACTTATAAAGGCTTTTAATGAGGTAAAAGATATTGACCACCCTGTGGTAGTTCATATCGTCACTCAAAAGGGCAAGGGCTATAAATTTGCCGAAGAAGATAAAGAAGCTTGGCATTGGCATGTTCCCTTTAATATTAAAACCGGCAAGGCAAGATTTGAATTCGTTGATGAGCATGCTGACCTTACAGCTAAACATTTGCTAGAAAAAATGAAAAAGGATAAGAGCTTAGTGGTAATATCTGCTGCTACGCCTTCGAGCATGGCTTTTACACCGGAACGCCGCGCCGCTGCCGGCAAACAGTACATTGATGTCGGCATTGCCGAGGAGCAGGCAGTAGCTATGGCATCGGGATTAGCAAGAAATGGTGCGCGCCCTGTATTTGGCAACTACAGCACATTTTTCCAGCGTACCTATGACCAGCTGTCGCAAGATGTCTGCATAAATAACAGTGCCGCTACCTTTTTGGTATTTTGGAGTTCGCTCTACGGCATGAATGATGTTACGCATTTAGGCATTTACGATATATCCATGATGTCTAATATTCCTAACCTCGTATTCTTAGCTCCAACCTCGACGGAAGAATATATAGCGATGCTTGATTGGTCGATTGAACAAAATGAGCATCCAGTAGCTATTCGCGTACCGAGCTGCCCCTTGACACACAGCAACAAAAAAGTTCGCACGTCTTATAGCGAGCTTAATAAATATGAGCTGACGCATAGCGGCAGCAAGGTAGCCTTGATTGGTGTCGGCAATTTCTACGAGCTGGCGGAAAAAGCAGCTGAGGAGTTAAAGAAATCCGGAATTGATGCAACTATAATTAATCCTATCTTTGTCACGGGTCAGGATAAAGAGCTGTTAGAAAAGCTAAAGGCAGAGCATCAAGTAGTAGCAACGCTAGAGGACGGCATATTAGACGGTGGCTTTGGCGAAAAAATTGCCCGTTTCTACGGTAATTCGGCAATGCGCGTTCTAAACTTTGGCTTAGAGAAAAAATTCTATGATAGATATAATGCTAAAGAGCTAGCGGCAGAAAATCATTTAACGCCAGAGCTTATAGCTAGCGATATTTTGGAAGTCATAAAATCTCTATGATAAATAAATTATAGTCAAGTATTGACAGAATTTATTTTTTAGGATATAGTACTAAAAGTGATTTCAATTAAATACTGATTGAGCAAGGTGTCATAGACTTAATAGGGAATTTGGTATAAGCCAAAGCGGTCCCGCCACTGTAATGGGGAGTAAGCTGCATTATGTCACTGAAGAAGGAAAAAGCTTCTTTGGGAAGGCGCAGCGAGCGATGAACCAGAGCCAGGAGAACTGCCCTGCTAACAATCACCGTTTGACCTGCGAGCGATGGGGATGGGGATTTTTACAGGGATGGGGATTTTTACAAATTACAAATAGTTGTGTGTGAAGGTCTGTCTACATTTATGTAGGCAGACCTTTTTATTGTGTATAAATGTTTTTAGGAGAAAGGGAGAAGGGATTAGTTGAAGCATTTACTAAACAAATTAGCGCAAATGTTAGTAACCTTAGTGGGCGTAAGCTTTCTAACATTTTGCCTGACTTATTTAGCACCAGGCGACCCTGTGTCGATGCTGCTTGAGGCATCAGATACTATTGTTTCGCAGGAAACATTAGACCAAACACGGAAAGAGTTAGGACTAGATAAGCCGTTTATCGTACAGTACGCTAACTGGGCAGGCGGTGTAATAACCGGCGACATGGGGATTTCTTATTCCGCTAAAAAGCCGGTAGCCGAAAAATTAGCGGAGGGATTTTCGGGAACACTGCTGTTGGCGGCAGTTACCGTAGTATTTGTTTTGTTAATATCAGTACCGCTAGGAATTTGGTCGGCAGTAAAGCAAAACAAATGGCCTGACTATTTAGTCCGCACGTTTTCTTTTATCGGTGTATCAATGCCGAGCTTTTGGATTGGCTTAATTTTACTGTATGTTTTCGGACTGAAGCTAGGATTATTTCCTATTGCTAGTTCGAGCGTTACCGCTAAGGGCATAGTGCTGCCGGCACTGACGCTGGCGATTTATATGTCGTCAAAATATATGCGGCAGGTTAGAACAGTAATTTTAGAGGAGCTTCATCAGGATTATGTAGTAGGAGCTAGGGCTAGAGGCTTATCAGAGCGGGTTATTTTGTGGAAACACGTTTTGCCTAACGCTCTATTGCCATTAATTACCTTGCTGGGTATGTCAATTGGCTGGCTGTTAGGCGGCGTAGCCGTTATTGAAATGGTATTTTCTTGGCCCGGTATCAGCAACATGGCAGTTCATGCAATAACTATGCGCGACTATCCTCTAATAGAAGGCTTTGTACTGTGGATTGCTATCGTCTATATGTTGATAAATTTCTTGGTAGATTTATCGTATAATTATTTAGACCCGCGGCTTAGAAAGGAGGGTAATTGATGAATTTTATAAAATCGCATCGATTATTTTCCTTTTATACGGCGTTAGTAATAATTATCGTGTTAATCGCAATTTTCGCGCCGTTTTTAGCACCGCAAGACCCTTTAGCTGGCGATATGAAAAATGTATTGCAGACACCGTCTGCCGAGCATTGGCTAGGAACTGATAAATTAGGGCGCGACACGCTGTCAAGAATTATTGCCGGTACGCAGGTATCGCTCTTTATGACGCTTTGCCTAGTAGCACTCATTGCGATAGTTGGCTCGGTGATTGGCATTTTAGCCGGTTATTTTGGCGGTCGTGTGGAACTCATTTTGATGCGTTTAGCTGACATGATGCTGTCTTTCCCCGGTGTGGTACTAGCAATAGCTATTGCCGGAATTTTGGGCGGCAGTGTAGTAAATACTATCATGGCACTGCTCGTGGTCAGCTGGGCAAAATACGCGCGCCTAGTTAGAAGTATTGTTATAAAAATCCGTCATCAGGATTTTATAAAGGCAGCAGTAGTAAATGGCACTACTACTTCTAAAATCCTTTATCGCCATATTTTGCCCAATGTCCTGCCAATGGTAGTTATCACTGGAGCAATGGATATTGGCACAATGATGATGGAGATAGCGGGACTTTCATTTTTGGGATTTGGCGCACAGCCGCCGACACCGGAGTGGGGACTTATGCTGAATGAGGGCCGTCAATATATACAATCCGCACCGTGGCTGATGATTTACCCTGGTGCAGCAATTTTTATAGTAGTAGCGATATTTAACCTGTGGGGCGATAGTCTGCGCGATGTACTCGACCCGCGGCAAGAATAAATTAAGTGGAAATGGGAGTAAGAAAAGAGGTAACTATGACAAGTCTGAAATTAAAAAAGGTATGGAAAGCAATCAGTGTTGGTTTATGCAGCGTAGCACTAGCGGTTTCTTTAGCTGGTTGCGGCAGCTCGGAAACGGCGGCCGATAAGGGGATACTGAAGGTCGGTGTAACAAACTTTGCCGATACGCTAGAGCCAACACAAAATTATTTCGGCTGGGTAGTAATGCGCTACGGTCTAGGCGAATGTTTGACTAAGTTCGATGAAAAAATGAATGTTCAGCCGTGGCTAGCTGAAAGCTGGTCTATTAGCGAGGATAAGCTCACTTGGACGTTTAAAATTCGTGACGGCGTGAAATTTAGCAATGGTGACGAGCTTAATGCTGAGGCAGTAAAGAAATCTATCGAGCGTGCTTTTGAAAAAAATAATCGTGCCGCTACCTTCTTTAAATATACCGAGGTGAGGGCTGAGGGCAACAATTTAATTATTAAGACAGAAAAGCCGATGCCGAATATGCCGGGATTTTTAGCTGACCCGTTATTTATTATCGTTGATACTGGTGCAGAAAGCGGTCGCGACTTTGGTAAGGAAGGCCCAGTCTGCACTGGCCCATATATGGTAGAGTCCTTCGTTAAGGAAAAAGCAGTAATGAAGAAAAACCCGTATTATTGGGACGGCGAAGTGCCATTTGAAACGGTAGAAATTCCGTCAATCGATGACCCGAATACCCGTGCTATGGCATTGCAGTCCGGCGATGTCGATATGGCAGTAAATATTGCTGCCGGCGATATTGATAATTTCCGCTCTAACGATAAATTCTTCGTTGACGAGATTTCTTCGCTGCGTACAGTTCTAGCGCGTATCAATCAGAAGGGCATCTTAGGCGATGACAAGGTTCGTGCCGCACTTATTTCTGGCTGCGACCGCGAAACATACAACAAAGTTTTACTAAAGGGAACGTTTATCCCAGGCAAGGCTCCTGTACCACCTTCCATGGACTATGGCTTTGATGAGTTAAAAGACCCCAACGCCTACAATCCTGAGCGCGCAGCGCAGCTCTTAGATGAGGCTGGCTGGAAGGATACGGACGGTGACGGTATTCGCGATAAAGACGGCAAGCCGTTAAAGCTTGATTTTGTAGTATATAATAGCCGTGCCGAGCTGCCGCTTTATGCCGAGGCAGTGCAGTCCGATTTAAAGAAGCTAGGCTTTGACATCAATATTAAAAATGTTGACTACAATCTTATCGACCAAATGGGTATAAAAGGCGATTATGATTTATTGATTTCTAACATTACTACGGCTAACACTGGCGACCCTGAGATTTATCTGAGCTGGTATTGGAAAACCAATGTAAATGGCAGCAATCCGCAGAATGGTTCTGGCTATAGCAACAAAGAGCTTGATGCTAAATTTGATAAGCTCGCTGTATCCTTTGACAAGGCAGAACGCCGTCAGCTGATGATTGACATTCAGCAGATTATTATGAATGACGGTGCGGCCTTGTTCCTTGGCTATCCGCAGACTAACATCATCAGCAATGTAGCTTTGACCGGCGTAAAAATGTATCCTTCAGATTACTACTGGATTACTAGCCTTATAAAACCGAGCAAAAAGTAATAACTTAGCAACTAGGGACTGCAATTAGCAGTCCTTAGTTATTATTAATCGTGATGTATTATAGGGAGAGAGAAAATTGTTACTACAGATAGAAGGGTTAAATATCTCTTATAGTAAAAGTGCAGTGCCGACTGTAAGAGATGTTAATTTTAGTTTGGATAAAGGCGAGGTTTTAAGCATTGTCGGCGAGTCGGGCAGCGGCAAAACTACCGTTATACGGTCGATTTTAGGCTGCATAAGCGGTGCAGGCTATGTCAGCAGCGGCAAAATTTTATTTAATGAAAAAGATTTAGTTTCATTTAGCAGCAGCGAGTGGCAAAATCTCCGCGGCAAGGATATATCCATGATTTTCCAAGACAGCGGCAACATGATGAACCCTGTACAGACTATCGGACATCAATTCGTAGAATATATAAGAACGCATAGCGATAAATCCAAGGCTGAGGCATACGATTTAGCGGTAAAAATGATAGCTAGCATGAATTTAGCCAATCCTGAGCATATTTTATCGTCATATATATTTGAGCTGTCGGGCGGTATGCGCCAGCGCGTAGGCATCGCTATGGCGATAACGTTTCACCCGCAGCTATTACTAGCTGATGAGCCGACCTCGGCATTAGACGTAACTACGCAGGCTCAGATTGTAAAAGAGCTGATGAACGTAGTCCATGCCTCGCAGACGGCAATGATTGTAGTTACGCATAATATCGGCGTAGCTGCTTATATGTCGGATAAGCTTATGGTTATGAGTAAAGGAAATGTGCTAGAGTACGGCAAGACCAGCGAGGTTATAAATAATCCTACCCATGACTACACTAAAAAATTATTAGCTGCTGTACCCGAGATAGGAGGTCGTCGCTATGTCTGATGTAATTATGCAGGTTAAACATATTACAAAAACCTTTCCCGCTAAAGGCGGACGCACCCTTACGGCTTGCGATGATGTAAGCCTAGTCGTAAGACGCGGCGAAACCATTGCTATAGTCGGTGAGTCGGGCTGCGGCAAATCCACTTTAGTAAAAACTATTATGAATATGCACGCGCCGACCAGCGGCGAGGTTTTTTTCCGTGATACCGATATTACCAAACTGAAGGGCGAGGAAAAACGGCAGAACTACCGCCATATTCAAATGGTTTTTCAAGACCCGACCGCGGCTTTTAACTCCAAAATGAAAGTAAAGGATATTATCTGCGAGCCGCTATTAAATTTTAATCTTATAAAGAAAAGCGAAGTTACTAAAAAAGCTGAAGAGTTATTAGCACTCGTTGAGCTGCCGCTAGATTTTGCCGAGCGTTATCCGCACAGCATGAGCGGTGGTCAAAGGCAGCGCGTAGCTATCGCCAGAGCCTTGGCACTAGAGCCGGAAATCATCGTTTGTGATGAAGCGACCAGCGCACTTGATGTATCAGTGCAGGATAGTATCGTAAAATTATTAGTAAAATTGCAGCGGGAAAAAAAGCTAACCTATCTTTTTATCTGCCACGATTTAGCCTTAGTCAGCCTCTTTTGTCAGCGGGTTTGCGTTATGTATCTAGGCAGCGTAATGGAAAAGCTTGACGGCGATAAGCTAGAGCAGGCAAAACACCCCTACACGCAGGCATTATTAAAATCAGTATTTCCTGTATCGGCAGAAAAAAACGATATTTTCACCATTGAGGGCGATATACCAAGCCCACTAGATATGCCGTCAGGTTGTTCTTTTCAAAATCGCTGTACTAAGTGCCAAGATATTTGCCGCCGCGTAAAACCAGAGCTAATTGAAGCGGAAGCAAACCATTTTGTTGCTTGTCACTTAGCTAAAAAGGAGAAAAACAATGACTAATAAACCAGCGGCGTTAAAAAAAGCCAGCGAGCTAGGTATTCTAAGCTATACTAATAATAAAGCCGCGGCTAAAAATAAACGCGGCATATTGGTGGTAAGCTTTGGCACGGCTTATCAAAAATCCCGCGCTAAAACTATTGACGCACTAGTCGATAAAATTAGAGCGGCTTATCCTGATGATGTAGTAATATCTGCGCTATCATCACATACAATCGTAAATAAAATAAAAGCTGAAGAAAATATTATTTATCCTACGCCGGAGGAAGGCGTAGAAAAAATGCTAAGTGCCGGCGTTGATAAACTAGCTATTATACCGACCGATATTATACCAGGCATTGAGTATAATTATTTGCGCGAATTATTTTATGACTATCAAGAGCATTTTAATAAAATCACTCTCGGCACACCTCTAATGTATTATCAAGGTCAAAATGAAATGCCTAATGATATAAAAAATGCTATGCAGGCATTGGCTGATACTTTTCCTAAGTGTTTGGAAAGTGACGCAGTATTATTAATGGCACATGGAACGCCGCATCCTGCTAACAGCTATCATGCCGCCATGCAGCTAGAGCTATGGAATTTAGGCTATAAAAATGCATTTGTCTATACAGTGGAAGGTACACCGACCATTGATGATATGCTAGAAATTTTAACCAAGCGCGGCATAGCACAGGTTACTTTGCTGCCGCTCATGCTAGTTGCTGGCAATCACGCGCATATAGATATGCTAGAGGATAAGGAACTATTAGAAGGCAAGGGCTTTAAGGTAAATGCCATATTAAACGGTATTGGCGAAAATAAAAAAATACAAGAGTTATATCTAGCTAAAGCCGCAGCAGCTATAGCTAAACTAATTTAATAAAAAATACACATTGCTAATAATAGCAATGTGTATTTTTTATTATTACAAGTTGAAATTCAAATTCAAATTTGATATTATATAAACATAAATCAAATTTGAATTTGAATTATGTGGAGGAGATTTATATGAAAAGGGTAAACGCTAATAAAAGAATGATATTATTGGTTATAATTTTTATTTTATTGCTTGGTGGCGGCTATTGGTATTTAAGACAATCAAAAGCAGCTGATATTAATGAAATAAAGCTGAGTGGCAATGTGGATTTTCGTGAAATTTCATTGGCTTTTAAGGAAAGCGACAGGATTGCCGAGGTGTTAGTAGATGCTGGCGATGTTATACATAAGGGAGATGTATTAGCAAGACTAGATACTAGAGAATTAAATTTAAAAATAAAAAAATCCGAGGCAGAATTATTAGCACAGGAAAATATTGTAGCTGAGCTAAAAAATGGCACTAGACTAGAAGATTTGCGCCAAGCAGAGGCAAATTATCACGCTGCGCAGGCATCAGCTGATAATGCCGCTGGTGTTTATGCGCGCAAAGCTAAAATCTTTGCAAGCATCGAAGGCATCAGCAAACAGGAGCTAGATAATGCCCGTTACGAGGCTGAGGCGCGGGCGGCAAGTGCCAAAAGTGCAGCTGAGGCATTAGCAAAAGCTAAAAATGGAGCACGTCCCGAAGAAATAGCTAGTGCTGTTGCCAAACTTACCGCACTTCAAGAAGAACTAAATCGTCAAAATTTTATTTTGTCACAATATGAACTACTAGCACCGGCAGACGGTGTAGTATCTAACCGCTTGTTAGAAGCTGGCGATATGGCAAGTGCTAATTTACCAGTATTAAAGCTATCACTATTAGATAAAAAATGGGTGCGTGCCTACATAAGTGAAAAAGAATTAAGCAAAATATACGAAGGTCAGGCAGCAAGTGTATATATAGATAGTCAAAGTGAACCGATTGAAGGGCAAGTTGGCTATATATCAAGCACTGCGCAATTTACGCCTAAGAACGTAGAAAGCGAAGAGCTGCGCACGGCTCTAGTATATGAAATAAGAGTTTATGTTACGGACAGCGATAATATATTGCGTTTAGGTATGCCGGCAACAGTTAAAATAGCACTGTGAGGTGATAATCATGGATGAACTTATACTTGCTAAGGGATTAACTAAATATTTTAACACCGCTAAAGGAAGTAGGGCTGCACTCAATAATATTGATTTAAGTATCGTTAAAGGCAGAATAACTGGCTTAGTAGGAGCTGACGGCGCAGGCAAAACTACGCTTATGCGATTAATAACGGGGCTTATGCCATTAACTAGCGGCAATTTAACTGTAGCTGGAGAAAAATTAGATGATACTTTAAGTAATGCTCAGCAAGTACAGTCAGTAATTAGCTATTTGCCGCAAAAATTCGGGTTATATGAGGATTTAACTGTAGCTGAAAATATAGAGCTTTATGCTGGCATAAATAATGTCGATAAGAAAATTTTTAAGTCGCGCTATACTAGGCTATTAGCTATGACCAGTCTTACGCCGTTTGCTGATAGACTGGCAGGAAAGCTTTCTGGTGGTATGAAACAAAAATTAGGTTTAGCTTGCACGCTTATAAAAATGCCTGAGATTTTACTCTTAGATGAGCCGTCTATAGGCGTTGACCCGTTGTCACGCCGCGAATTATGGCAGCTTATAAAGGATTTAGTGCAGAAAGAAAATTTAACAGTAATGGTTAGCACTGCTTATCTAGAGGAGGCATATTTATGCGATAAATTGTATGTGCTAGATCATGGAAAAATAATTGGTCAAGGAAGGCCGATGGAATTATCTAACGTATTGGCAAAAATATTTCCGACACTTGATAACTATGGTAATATAGCTAAAAAAACTAATATCAAACCTTTAATAGTAGTGCATGATTTAGTGAAAAAGTTTGGTGACTTTACGGCAGTTTCCCATACTTCGTTTGAAGTTTATGCTGGAGAAATATTTGGCTTATTAGGCCCTAACGGAGCAGGAAAAACTACCACCTTTAGGATGCTTTGCGGTCTTTTGCCCGTGACTTCTGGCGAGCTTAGTGTAGCTGGTATGGATATGAAAAATGCTACTATTGCGGCTAAGGCAAAAATTGGCTATGTGGCACAAAAATTTTCCTTGTATGAAAATCTTACAGTTTATGAAAATATGTATTTTTTTGGCGGAATTTATGGAATGTACGGCAATGAGCTTGATTGCCGTATAGCTGAAGTTTTAGCTGAATTTTCGCTGACCGATAAAAGCAATTATACGGCTGGCAAACTTCCCGCTGGCTACAAGCAAAGACTGCAACTAGCTACAGCACTTTTGCATAAGCCGCAAGTTTTATTTTTAGATGAACCGACTAGCGGCATTGACCCAGTGGCTAGGCTAGGATTTTGGCGTATATTGCAATCACTAGCCAAAAGCGGCGTTACTATCATAATAACTACGCATTTTATGGAGGAGGCAGAATATTGCAGCCGCTTTATGATACAGGACGGTGGCAAAATGCTGGTAATTGGCACGCCGCTAGAACTTCGCACTAGCTATAATATGCCGACTGCCAGTATGAACGACATTTTCTTAAAAATAGTAGACGATGCAAGAAGGTGACAGTATGAAAGCTACAATTAAGAGATTACTGGCACTTACTAAAAAAGAATTTTATCAATTAAAGCGTGACCGTGGTAGCATTTTATTGGGAATTTTTTTGCCGATAGTGCTGATTTTTTTAATCGGTTGGGGTTTGTCCTTAGATGTGAAAAATGTCAAAGTGGCGGTAGCCTTGGAAGATAGTTCGCCTACGGCACGCAAAATGGTGAGTTTTTTAGACGGTTCGGACTATTTTTTGCCGTGTTATGTTTATTCGCGTCTAGATGCACAAAATTTACTTATCAGGCATGATGTGGATGCAGCAATCATTATTGCTAATGATTTTTCACGTGAGCTATATAGGAAAAATGGCAGTATAGAATTGTTGCTAAATGGTACGGAAACAACTAATGCTATGATGATAGAACGCTATGTAAGTGCTGGTTTGCAGAAAAACAATAGCGGCGGTGTTGTGCTTATAAGCAGGCTGTGGTACAACGATGAAAATACTAGCACTTTTTTCTTTATCCCAGGTATACTTATGCTGATACTTACTATCTGTGGTACTTTGCTTACAGCAGTAGTAATGGCACGCGAATGGGAGCGCGGCACGTTCGAGGCAATATTTGTATCGCCAGTTGCTATTTATGAGCTGACATTAGCTAAGGTTATTCCCTATTTTGTATTGGCAATGACCGGCTTTAGCCTTAGTCTGTTAGTAGGGCATTTTTATTATGACCTGCCTATGCGTGGCTCGCTATTGCTGATAACCTTAATTTCTATGTTGTTTTTAATAGTTATGCTGGGTTTTGGTTTAACTATTTCAGCCATTACCCGCTCGCAATTTCTAGCTTGTCAGGTAGCTTTGACCGTTAGTTTTTTGCCGACAATTATGTTGTCAGGTTTTTTGTTTGATTTAAATTCAGCACCGCCTTTTATACAATTCGTCAGTAAAATTTTTCCCATGACGTATTATTTGGCAACGTTAAAAATGTTGTTGCTGACAGGAAATTATTTACCGTTGTTAATAAAAAATACAATTATATTAATAGTGTATGCGCTGGTACTTATCGGTATAGCAATAAAGCTCACTAGAAAGAGGGTAGATTAAATGCTATTTGTTAGGTGGCATCAGCTGGTTTTTTTATTGCGAAAGGAAATTATTGCTACATTAAAAGATAAACGTATGCGAATACTGTTGGTAATGCCGGCTATTATACAGGGATTTATTTTTGGCTATGCCGCCAATTATAATTTAGAGTTAGCACCGATAGTGATTGTTGATAATTCTCATAGCAGTGTATCACGCGATATTACAGCAAAAATTAATGGTTCAGGAATTTTTAAAATAGTAGCCGAGCTAGATAACAGTAATGAAATAAAAAATTATATTGAGTCGGGTAAGGCTTTAGTCGCAATTACCTTTCCTTTAGATTTTGCAGAACGTTTGGTGCGCGGTGAAAAAGCACCACTGCAAGTAATTTTGAATGGACAAAATAGTAATTCTGCAGGTCTGGCAGCTAGCTATATAAGTAAAATTGTTGGCAGCTACAATCATGCGCATGGTATAAATTCGCTGCAAATAGCAACGCGCACTTGGTATAATTATAACCAGCTTTCGCGCTACACTTTTTTGCCAGGTCTTATTGCTATGATTTCTTTTGTACAAGTAATGCTATTAGCTGGTTTATGTATAGCTAAAGAACGCGAGCAGGGAACTTTTGACTTATTGTTAGTAGCACCTGTGCCGCACTATATATTGCTGATTGGTAAAGCAGCAATTCCTATACTAATCGGCTTAGTGCAAAGCACTTTTTTATTTATAATTGTTAGATTTTATTTTGCTATTCCCTTAGTGGGCAGTGTAGTATCAATATATGCAGTGATACTAATATTTAATATAGCTTCAACCGGTATCGGTCTATCGCTATCGGCAATAGCCAAAAATATGCAGCAGGTTTTAGTATATGTTTTAGTGACACTTATCCCCATGAGCCTGTTATCGGGACTAGCAACCCCCGTTAGCAATATGCCGCAGGCAATGCAGCTGCTAACTTATACATCGCCATTGCGCTTTGCTTTAGAGGCAGTGCGCCGCATATATTTAGAAGGAGCAGGCATGAGTGATTTGTTATTTGATTTTGTGCCGCTAATTTTAATTTCTATACTGACCTTGCCATTAGCTGCTAAGTTATTTAATAATCGTATAGGTTGATATATATTTATAAATAGTAAAGGAGTAAAAATATGAAATTTAAGCAAGAGCGTGATGACGGGCGTGAAACTAAAAGACATTTGCTAGAATGTGCTGGCAGACTAGCGGCTAAAAAAAGTTTTTCGCTAGTGACCAGTAAGGAAATTTGTCAGATGGCTGGCTGTAATTTGTCGGCAGTTAATTATCATTTTGGCAGTCGCGAAGGTTTATACAAAGAAATGCTGCTAATGGTTCATCAATATTTAGTAAATGAGGATATTTTGCGAGAAATCGCACAAAAAAATATCAGTCCTCGTGTTAAAATAGAAAAATTAATTGATTGGCTAGTACCGCATTTAATATTAACTGATGCATGGATATTAAAAGTTTGGATAAGGGCTATTATAGATGCGACACCAGAAAATAGCGATGTTTTTCGCGGGCTATTAAAGGCAAAAGGTCCATGGTTATTTAAAATCTTTATGGACTATACTGGCTTAGAAGAAGATGACACTAAACTTTATAGTGCGATAGTTGGTTTTATGTCGCCATTTTTTATGTCGGCATTGGGATTGCAAAATGGTATAGCTTATAAAGATTTTTTTAAACTCGATACGACATTATCTAGCTGGATAGATGATTTAAAGAAATTTTCTTTTGCTGGTCTAGAAGCATTTTGTATAAATAAAAATAATAGTTTATAATGAATAGCTGATAATATTTTATAACAGGTTCTTTTCAGTTAAATATTTTTGTAGTATAATGTGCAGGTCACATTTATTTTAGACAGACAAGGTTTCTTGTCTGTTTTCTGTTTATATGGTGATACTTATAGATTATTTATTTTAGGAGGTAAAGTATGGACTTACTACTTAGTGCGCTAGGTATTTATGCCCTAGGTGTGCTGACTATTCTTTGGCCTAAAAAACTAGAGTTAGCTGCACATTATACCGGCATGATACTAGCCGCCGTTGCCAGCTTTATAGTAATGGCGACAGCAATTATTTATTTACTTAGCATTGGCTCAATAATGTTTTTACAAAATGGCGGACTACTAGGAGTAGTGGAGCTAGGGCGTTACTCTTTGACGGTTGATACTTGGAGTGCGGCCTTTTTATTTATAACCGGATTAGCAGGAACGGCTGTCAGCATTTATGGAATTGGCTACGGCAAAGGATACTTAGGCAGCCGCATAAGAATGCTTACCGGTTTATGGAACTTTTTTATTTTGTCAATGGTGCTAGTAATTATGGCTGCTGATGCCTTTACCTTTATTCTCTCGTGGGAAGTAATGGCATTGGTATCATTCTTGCTGGTAAATCACGAGGCAGATAAAAAAGCGGTGGTACACGCGTCCTATCAATATATGGTAATGACGCATATCGGCACGGCAGCAATTTTAATTGCTTTTTATCTTCTAGGCAGTGCGTCAGATAATTTTTCTTTTACGGCTCTAGCTAATAATGATTTAGCTTATCCTTTAAAACACATTGCTTTTTTCTGTGCCTTTATCGGCTTTGCTTTAAAATCTGGTTTAATGCCGCTACATGTATGGCTGCCAAACGCTCACCCCGCGGCACCGAGCCATGTTTCAGCACTGATGAGCGGCGTTATGTTAAAGGTCGCCGTGTATGGTTTCGGTCGTTTTGTTTTTCAATTTATCGGCGCAGATATTTTAGCCTACGGTGTTATAGTAATGCTGGTGGGATTAGTTTCCGCCTTTTTGGGTGTTCTCTATGCCTCAATGGGAACGGATATGAAACGCATACTAGCTTATTCGTCAGTAGAAAATATGGGCATTATCTTTACTGCTTTTGGCTGTGGAATGCTGCTAGTAGCGTTAGGCAAGCCGATGATGTCAATGGTTGCCTTTACGGCGGTTTTAGTTCATTCCTTTAGCCATAGCTTGATGAAATGTTTATTATTTATGAGTGCCGGCGCAGTCTTGCACGCAACCGGCACTAAAAATGTAGAAATGCTGGGCGGACTGGCTAAAAAAATGCCTTACACCGCTTTCTTTACTCTCATCGGTTCAATGTCGCTGGCATCAATGCCGTTTACTGTTGGTCTAGTCGGCGAATGGCTGACCCTGCAAAGTCTGATGACACTCGGCTGGCAGACTGGCACACAGGAAATGCGTATATTGGTAATAATTGCTTTTATTTTATTAGGGCTTACGGGTGCTTTAGCATTAGGCTGTTTTGTGCGATTATTTGGAATAGCCTTTTTAGGTCGCCGCCGCTCAAGTGCGGTATTGAAAGCGCATGAAATGCCGCGCTCAATGCTGCTAGGCATGGGAATTTTAGCGATTTTAATTGTTATTTTCGGCATTTTCCCCGCGCCCTTAGTAGCGGTGATGAGCAGTGTTTTAACAGGCGGCATGGGAGCTATTCCTATGCAAAATCTGCTGGGAATTTTTTGGAGCGGCGCACAAAGCTTTTCTATGTACAGTCCGCTGCTGCTCGGCTTAGTAGCAGTAATTATTTTTGCTCTCCTTTATATGACGGTTATGCCGTCTAAGGTATTTGTCAAAAAGGATGTTACTTGGAACTGCGGTACAATACCGACTAGGTATCAGCAATATACAGCAACTGGTTTCACTAAGCCTTTGCGCCGCGCCTTTGACTGGATTTTAAAGCCGCGCCGTGAGCGACTTTTTTTACAAAAAGACCATGCGTATTTTGGGCGCAAGGTGCAGTATAATTTGATGATACCTGACCAATTTACCGATAGGCTATATCGGCCGATTGAGCATTTAATGGTAAATCTAGCTTCGTTTTTAAGAATTGTGCAACAGGGCAGCGTGCGTATGTATATTGGCTACACTATGGCTGCTATGGTATTGGTACTTATTTTGGGGGTGATGTAGGCATATGGATATGTTAAAGTTTTCGCTAGGTGCAGGCCTAGCGCAGGCAATATTTTTACTTGCCTTTGCGCCGCTTGTGGTCGGCGTAATAAATAAAACTAAGGCAATTATGCAAAAACGCCGCGGCGCGAGCATTTTTCAGGAATATTTTGACCTCTATAAATGGTGGCAAAAGCCCGTTATCCTGACTCCCTATACCACTACGATATTTAAAATAGCACCGCTTATTTATTTAACTACCAGCATTATGGCGGCATTTATGACACCGGGAATAATTTCTGGAACATTTTCCTTTGGCGATGCCTTTATTTTTGTCTATGTATTAGCTTTAGGCCGATTTTTTATGACACTAGGCTCGCTAGATGCTGCTACCGCCTTTGGCGGCATGGGCGGCTCGCGTGAGATATATTTGTCGGTATTAGTTGAGCCGGCAGTTATGCTGGCAATTCTAGTTAATGCCACGCGCTATGGCTCGACTACGCTGTCACAAATGGTAATTGACTACGATACTTTTTATTTTACGGTTTCGGCTGTACTTACTTCGGTGGCATTCTTTTTAGTTATGCTGGCAGAAAATTGCCGTTTGCCAGTAGATAATCCTGATACTCATTTAGAGCTTACGATGATACATGAGTGTATGACACTAGAATATTCTGGCAGATTGCTTAGCTATATTCATTTAGGCAGTATGCTAAAAATTTTAGTGTTTCTAGTTATTTTTTCTACACTTTATCTGCCGCTGTCGCTGCCCTTAGCATTAAAGGTTTTATTTAGCGCGCTTCTAGTAGGCGTAGTGGAAACGCTCAACAACAAGATGAGATTATTTAAAATTCGTGTTTATCTAGGGGCGGCATTAGTGCTGTTGGTACTATCCGTTATCGCCCAGTAAGGAGAAGGCAATGGAATATTTAGTAGTATTATTAATATTGGTTGTTTTCCTGCAAACACGAATTATGGATTTAAGGCGGGCAGTAGTATGTTTAGCTGTGCAATCGGGCATTATTGCCTGTGCGTGCTTAGTGTCGGGCTTTGTGGCTGGCGGCGGACTTCATGCCATTCTTCCCGGACTTTTAACGCTAGCGGTAAAGGTTATTTTTATTCCAGGGGCAATGCTGCGATTAGTAAAAAAAATAACTGATGAGCGCGAGCTATTTTTAGATGTGAATGTAAACTATGCGACACTGGCGGCAGCTATCTTTTTGGTGCTAGGCTATGTAGTAGTGGATAGACTTATGCCGGGGTTAGGCAGCCGCGATATTATTGCCGCCTCGCTGATGATGATAATGACAGGTTTATCACTAATGGTTATGCGTCGTCGCGCAATTTTACAAATGTGCGGTCTGATAACATTAGAGAACGGCATATATTTACTAGGATTACTAATAACTGAAGGATTACCGCTAGTTGTAGAACTCGGCGTATTTTTAGATGTGCTTATCGCGGTAGTTGTGCTGGTTATTTTAACTAAGCGCATGAGTTTATCATTTATGACTACTGATACTACGGTAATGCGCAAACTGAAAGGATAATATTTATAAAAGAAAGGAATTAGCTGCGGCATGGAATTATCAAATATAGAGCTGCTGTATTTTATTTTAGGCTTGCCCTTGATTTTTAGCATAGTAGCTGCCACTAATGTTTTAAGCCTTAGGCTGCTGCATTTAGCCGATAGGCTGACAGCAACATTGGTATTTGGGGCAGTAGTGCTTTTGGTAATGCAGTTTAATACTAGCTTACCAATCCACGAAGGTTATTTTTATATTGATGCCTTGAGTCTGTGGATGCTAGTTATTATTGCAATGCTGTATATCGCCTTTGCTTGGACTAGCAAGGCTTATCTTGACCGCGATACCAATATACGCTACGGTTATTTACATCATTTAACGCAGCTTGAGGGACGCTTTTATGCGTTATCTCATATTTTTGTATGGACAATGATGCTAGTAGTATTAGTAGACAGCCTAGGACTTATGTGGGTAACTATCGAGGCAACTACTCTCGTATCAGCTTTGCTAGTAGCATTTAAATTTACGCGTACCTCGCTAGAGGCTGCTTGGAAATATGTTATGGTCTGCACGGTCGGCATTTGCCTTGCGCTGCTAGGTACGATTATTATTTACTATGCTCAATTATCAGCACTTGGCCCGGCAATGCCGCTTGATTGGAACTTTTTAGCCGAGCATGGCAGCTCCTTAAATCCAGCGGTCGCTAAAATTGCATTTTGCTTTTTATTTGTCGGCTATGGCACGAAGGTGGGACTTGCGCCGATGCATGCTTGGCTGCCCGATGCTCATTCTGAGGCACCGGCACTTACTAGCGGACTTTTATCTGGTGCGCTCTGTATCTGTGCAATTTATGTTTTACTGAGGGCAATCATCGTCATCATGCCAGCGGTCGGTGTAGATTTTATCAGCAGTATGTGCTTATTTTTCGGTCTGCTGACCATTGCGCTTGCCGTTCCCTTTGTGGTAGTGCAGCGTGATGTAAAAAGAATGCTGGCGTATTCCTCTATGGAAAATTTTGGCTTAATGGCAGCTGGCTTTGGATTGTTTTTGCCTATGGCAGTTGAGGCATCGCTATTACACATGATGAACCATGCTCTAGTAAAATATATGCTGTTTTATACCGCCGGTACTATTATGGAAACCTATGCTACTAAAAATATGATGCGTATTCACGGTATGATGGAGCAAGCTCCGCGCACGGCAATGTTTTGGCTGCTGGGCATTGTCGGTATTTTAGGTATGCCGCCAATGGGGGTATTTTTTAGTAAATTTTATATTATTGCTGGCTTTTTTGCCGCCAATCACCCTTACTTAGGAATTTTAGCCCTATTGCTGCTTGCCGGTATGCTAATCGGTATTTTATATCATGCTATGCGTATGCTTGGTGGCAAGCCGCATCGCAAATGCGCCGGCGAGCTTATGGGAAAGCTCGATGCCGCAGTATTATTTATACTTTTAATTGCTAGCGGCGCAATCAGCGGCTTTATCCATGAGATACCTTATTTAGGGCAGGTTATTATAAAAGCCAGTGAAATTGTTATGGGAGGTGCTGTCTAATGAATGAATTAAATATAAAAGTGGTAAAGCGCACGAGCCTGCGCGGTGCAGCAAATATTCTTTCAGATAACGGCAGACACCCGCTTACAGCCATGTTTGGCCGTGATGAAACCTTAAATGAGGACGTAAAAGGCTATGCAGTCTATGTAGTATTTGAAAATATTGACGAGCATAGAATGGAAACCTTAAAGGCAGTATTTAGCCCTGATGAGCCGCTAGAGTATGAGTCACTAACACCAATAATACCGGCAGCGGTTTGGTATGAGCGCGAGATAAAGGATATGTTCGGCATAACGCCTATCGGTCATCCCGACCCTAGACCACTAGTCTTGCATGAAAGCTTCCCTAGCGATTTTCACCCACTTTTGAAAAGTGTCGCTAAAAATGCAAAGGCAATTGGCAAGCGGCAGTACGATATGGCTAAAGCCAGCGGCGAAGGCGTATTTCAAGTACCGGTAGGCCCGATACATGCAGGAATTATCGAGCCAGGACATTTTAGATTTAGTCAGGCCGGCGAGTCTATGCTAAATCTTGATGCAAAATTATTTTTTACTCATCGCGGCTTAGAAAAAATTATGGAGGATAAAGCTCCTAGCGAGGCACTGCCGATTGTTGAAAGAATTTGCGGAGCTTGCTCCATAGCCAATACTTGGAGCTACGCGCAGGCGATTGAAAGCATAGCTAGCGTTAAAGTGCCGTATCGTGCCGAGCTTATTAGGACTTTATTGTCGGAGCTTGAGCGTATTACTAACCATGTCGGCGACTTAGGCAATATGCCGGCAGGTGTCGGCTTTAGCCCCGCGATAAGCTTAGGTGCACGCACCAAAGAAATGCTTATGCATTTGCAGGAAGAAATTGCCGGCAACAGATTTTTGCGCGGCATGATTACTATCGGCGGCGTAAAAAATGATATTACAGCCGAGATAATAGCTGATATACGTCAGCTATTAAAAACAGTCGCACAAAATGTCGAGGATTTAAACGCTGAATTTTTAGAGCAGGCAAATTTTCAAAATCGTGTTAGAACGACTGGCATTGTTAGAAATAATACCGCTATTGATTTAGCTATGGTGGGTGTTGGTGCTAGAGCCTCAAGCTATGCCCATGACAGCCGCCAAGATTTTTCCTTCGGCGTTTATCCTCAGCTTGATTTTAAAATCGTTACCGAAAAGAGCGGCGATGTAGCGGCAAGATTAAATGTCCGCGTGCGCGAGCTGCGCGCGTCATTTTCTATGGTCGAAAAGCTTTTGCTGTGGCTAGAAAATGATAATAGCAGCGATTTAATAGCAAAAGTTGAAAGTAATAATTTAACTGGTGAAAGCTATGGTATATGCGAGTCAGCCCGCGGCAGTAACTTTCACTATGTAGCCTTAAAGAATGGCAAAATCGACCGTATTTTTGTAAGAAGTGCCTCTTATCCTAATTGGCCGGCTCTCCCTATTGCCGTGCAGGGCGATATAATCCCCGACTTCCCGCTTATAAATAAGAGCTTTGAACTTTGTTACGCTTGTTTAGACCGCTAGGGGATAGGAGAGTAGGCTATGTTTAAGGTATTTACAAGATTATTTCAAGATAAAATTGCTACTAAAGATATAGAGCTAATAGGCAGTGCGCGTTTTCGCGGCAAACTTACAGGAAAAATAAAGGCTGAATTTAAAGCGCAGGTTGCTGCCGCCTGCCCTGTAGGGGCTATTAATGCTGACGGAAAAATCGATTATAAAAAATGTATTTTTTGCGGCAACTGCGTAGCAGCTTGCACTAAAATTAACGGTGGAAATTTAGCGCATACTAATGCTGATGCAATGCCAGTAATTTTAGAAACCGCGCAGGAAGTTACCGCTGATGTTATTAAAAACAAGCTAGGTCGAAGTCTGCACGCTAGGCATTTAGATGCCGGCTCATGCAATGCCTGTGATTTTGAAATGGGAGCGATGTCTAACCCAGTTTATGATTTGCATCGCTATGGCGTGCATTTTGATGCTTCGCCGCGCCATGCCGATTTGCTTATGGTTACAGGAGTAGTCACAAGAAATCTCGCGCAGGCATTAAAAATGACCTACGAGGCAATGCCTGAGCCTAAATTAGTCATGGCAACAGGAGCTTGTGCGGCAGGCGGTGCTACTTATGGCGAAAGCTATGCTATAGTAGGAGCAGCCGATAAGGTGGTGCCGGTCGATATATATATTCCCGGCTGTCCGCCTAGACCCGCGGCAATGATAGCCGGATTACTTGCGGCGGCTGATATTTTAGCCGAGCAGCTATAG
>SAMEA104315428__coassemble_936_pt1 | contig 25847 bp, 26 predicted proteins | sample SAMEA104315428__metabat2_low_PE_031 | metagenome-assembled genome bin SAMEA104315428 (sample SAMEA104315428) | gut metagenome | biome: Monkey gut; feature: monkey-associated habitat; material: faeces | place: China | collected 2013 | reverse complement strand
ACCAAGAACAGGTATGGAATATCGAAAGGGAGCATATTAAACAAGCGGCATTAAAGGAGGGCATAACTCAAGGTGTGAAAAATATCGCACTTAAAATGTTAAAAAATAATAAATCGTATACTGAAATTGCTGATTTGACAGATTTACCATATGAAGAAATCGAAAGATTAGCGTCTAGTATTAGAAAAATTCATTAGATTTTATTTTAGGAGAAGGTTTATGGATAAATTAGGTTTTATCGGTATGGGCAATATGGCGCAGGCTTTGGCTTTAGGTTTTATTAAGTCTAAGGGCATTGCTAGAGAAAAGGTTTTCGCCTATGCGCCGCATCAAGACAAGTTACAAAAAAATGCCGAGCTTATCGGCTTTACGCCGATGAATAGTTTAAAGGAGTTAGCAGGTATTTGCGATACGCTTATTATGGCGTGCAAGCCGTATCAGATAGCTGATGTTTTAAAGGAGCTTGGCGATAGCTTAGCGGGCAAGGCGTTAATTTCTATTGCTGCCGGCTGGCCGCTGTCGCGCTATAAAAGTGCGGCATTAAAGGATACGCGCGTGCAGTTTGTAATGCCAAACACCCCCGCCATGGTGGGCGAGGGTGTGTTGCTCTTTGAGGAAGAAAATACGCTAGAGCCAAAAGAGCGCAGGGAGATTATGGATTTATTTGCCAGCGTGGGCTTGGTGCAGGAGCTGCCATCTAGTTTAATGGGTATCGGCGGCGCGGTAACGGGCTGCGGGCCGGCATTTGTCGATATGATGATTGAGGCATATGGCGATGCCGCGGTAAAGTACGGGCTAAAGCGCGCTGATGCTTACCGCTTAATATCGCAGATGATTTTAGGCAGTGCCAAGCTCCAGCTAGTCGCCGACACGCACCCTGCGGTTTTAAAGGATAATGTCTGCTCGCCGAGCGGCACGACTATCCGCGGCGTGACTGCGCTAGAGGAGCAGGGCTTTAGAAATGCCTGCATAAAGTCGATTGATGCGATTATGGAAAAATAATTATTGGGAGCTATTTGCGGCTTGCTCATCCTTGATTGTTTGTTCAAGGATGTCGCGAGCCTTTTTCTTTTCCTGCTGAAGAGTTTTATAGTCTTTTGCTGATATTTGTTGAAGATAATTTTCGGGGATTATCCTAAAAGCCTTGGAGTTTATCTGATGTGCCTTAATGTATTCGGCTAGAGCATTTTTGCTGTCGCCGATTTCATCATAGATTTGCCCCGCGATAAGGTAGCCGTATATATTATTGCTGTCTACGGTCTGCGCTTGCTTTAGGTCGGCTAGGGCAGACTTACTATCGCCCTGCATATGGTAGACATCGGCACGATTTAGATAGGTGTAGACATTTTCTTTGTCGAGAGCAACCGCATGGTTTGCCGCCTGCAATGCGCCCGCAAAGTCGCCTGATAATGCCTTGGTTCGCGCATAGATAGCATAGCTGTCTGCCTCGCTGTCATCATTAGCAGCATTAAAAACGCGCCGCAGCTGAAAATCAGCCTGCCCGACCATAGCATTATCGTTGTAAATGTCGCCGTTTTCGCGCATCTTTTTTATAAATTTAGTATCGGCATTTAAGACTGCCTGCCGCTCTAAATAAATTTTCGCCTGCCGCGCCGTTTCGCTGTCTTTTAGCTTTTGCCGTGCGCCGCTCGTTTTTTCAGCAGCATAGGCACGCGCTACTAATTCCTGCAAGCGTGCGCCATTATCCGCCCACGTTAAAAAATCCTGCAAGGTTTTATTTACCCGCGCAGCACTAAGGCAGGTAATTTTCCCGCTGCTGCCCGTGCGAAAGTTCCATGCTGCAATATTATCATAGTCATGAAAGGCTTTAGCGATTGCCCCAGCAATATAGTAGGCATTTTCTATAGTGTTGTCGTACTCATCGCTTGTCCAGTCCGCGGTTAAAAATTTTTGTCCGTCTATATAAATATCCTTTTGGTTTTTCACAGTTACATGGCCTGCGCCGTAGTCGGTCATCATTTGCGATAGCTTTTGCTCGCGCTTATCGGTGTCGGGGTGGTCGCTATAGTTTTCCTGCGCGTTTTCCTTTTCATCAACATATTGATGCTCTAATATGTTTTGGGTTTCATAGGTCAGATAGTGGCTCATACGCGCCATTGCCGCCGCACCGGCACCAGGATTAAAGCCGGCACTTGTCAGGATATAAAAGCCGCCCTCATCGGCATCATACTCGGTAGGGAGCGTTACATTTTTGGCAATCGAGTATGCCGCTAAAGAATTTAGCTTGCCCCAGTCCATAAGTCCCGCGTCCATATTAAGAAAGCTCATGCCGTAGTATTGGGCAACTGCCTTAGCGTAGTTGCTCGCGCTGTGCTGCTCTAGTCCGTGCGTCATCTCGTGAGCAAATACGGCTGCTAGCTCGTCACGGTCAAGATTTAGTCCGCGCACCAATGCTCGATTAATACTTATATAGTTGGTCGGGTAGCAGGCGGCGTTAAACTCGCTGCTATTATTCACGCGCCAAATAAATGGCAGGGAATTAGCGCGCAAAACATAGTCGCCCTTAGTTACGAGGTCATTCATCACGCTGTCTACGGCGGCAAGGTCGTTAGGGTTCGTATCTGCGCCGTTTTCGGCAATATCCTGCCGCATACTGGCTATTTGCGCGTTAGCATTATTGCCCATATTTAAAATACTCGATAAAGCCGACTTATACGCGCCGAATACGCCTAATGCCTGCGCTGCCGCCGCCCACGCATCGACTGCCTCGGCGCGCGGCAATACACTTGCCATACCCAAAGAAAGAGCTATCATCAGCACGGCAAATTTTTTCCATAATCTATGTAAAAGCAAAATTATCACCTACCTGCCAATATTTTAGCATAAAGCAGCTGAAAATTGCCTTGAAAATTATCTAGTATATTTGCTGTCGCTAGTTACTAGGACAACCTTCAATCGGTCATCGGCGAGCTTTTCGCGATATTTTTTCTTAGCTACATAGTCGCTCCACCGTGCGTCCGTATCCCAAGTAAGCAAATCAATATCAAAATTGCCTGATTTTACCAGCTCATAATACCCTATAGGAAATGATACGGCATCTATATTGCCCGTAGCTATAGCTGCCGCGACCTCGTTTAAAAATTCATCTCTGCCTGCCGCGGTCTTAAAAAATCTATCATCGACTGATACATAAAACGAAGTATAATAGCCGGCCTGATGAAAGTCTGCCAGCTCCTTAACATTATGGCTTTCAACAATCGCTCTTGATTTATCAATATTATATTTTTTAAATAAATATTCTAAACGATTAAGTGCCGCCACGCGGTTATCGGCGGTCAGATTTTTGAAATCCAGCCACATTTTGGCATCGGTCGGGGCTAGCTGCTGCAAAAAACTTTCTAAAGGATATTCTAGCTCTGCCTGCTTATCATGCGAAACGTCAAACTCGCCCTGCTCGGCGTAATAATTTATATCTAGCTCTACGCCGGCAAACTTATCCATATTTTCCTGCATTTTTTCGATACTGTCGCATCTATGCGCCCATATTTTAGGCACAGGCATTTTTATATCGTATAGCCATTGATAAACCGGCACTTCATATCGCCAATAAATTTCATTTTTTATTGCCTTGCGCTCATCATGGTAGGCATGGATTATGTACGAGTTTACCCCCCCGCAATACAAAACAATACGAATAAATAAGCTAAAATCTTTTTTCTCTTCATTTTTATTCCCCTATATCCTTTATATTTATTTTGCCATACAAGGTTTTAAACCTATCTATATTGCTGTCATAGTATGGGCTAGTTAAATCATTTTGCACTTCATCATGGTCTTGATAGTGTATACCCATTATGCCCAGCATAGTATCATAGATTAAATCGTTGGTAAAGGTTTTATCGACCGACTGCAATAAATTTTGGTATCTATCGCTATGCTCCTGCTTATAAGCAGCCGAAAAAATCATGTATAGCGGTATCTTTGCCATAACGGGTCTAAATTGGTCGCTGTTGTGTCCAAGCTTTTCCTCTACTGCCTCGCCGTGGTCGGAAAAATAAACCAAGCCTTTGAAGTTCGGCACTGATTTTAATTTGTCATATAAATTTTCCATAACCCAGTCATTATAGTGTACAGCATTATCATAGCAAGCAACATCATCAGCACTACCAAATACTGCCTTATCATAGGGATAACGAGAATTATATCCTCCATGACAGCCCATAAAATGAACTATCAATAAGGTTTTATTATCTATTCCCGCCCTCGACAATTCTTTTACTAAACTTTCATCATATAAATCGGTAGTTCTGCCCATTCCGTCCACAGTATGATTAATAAAAATTTGCTGGTCGGCTGCATCAGCAATTACACTGGTCGGCGTATCGTATATCCCGTAATGCTCCTGATTGCTAAGCCATATTACCTTATAGCCGGCGGCTTTAGCTACATCTACTAAAGAAACGGCTTTAGCAACTTCCATATCATTATATTGATTTTTCGCAGTTAAAGCATAAGCTAAAGCCTGCACCGTATGAGTATAATTAGAATAAGCTTTAGTAAATAATAATGCCTCTTTATTAGCCACCATTTCTGTCAGCCACGGAGTAGTCGGCTTAGCGTAGCCATAGGCTGACATATGCATTCTCGTTTCCGACTCGCCTATTGCCAGCACATACAGACAGTTTTCAGCATCGGCGGTTATCGCCGCGGGATTTATATTTATCTGCCGCAGCTCCTTTTGCGCCTTAAAATTATTGTATTCTTCCAAACTCTTATAGGCATTAATAAAGGGCTCTGTCCATAAATTTTTAATAAATGTACTATTGATAGTAGCTGCATTATATAAAATAAAAATTACCAGCAACAATTTTATTTTGCCATTACTAGCCTTTAGCCCGCCATTTTGTTTTACATCATATGCTAAATATCCCAACAGACCAGCCAATACTAAAATACCAATTATCCCCGCCACACTAAAATGTATTTTTACATACTCTGCGCTTTCGCTAAAATTAGTCTGCATAATGGCAAGGATTGCATTAGCACTAAGCCAAGAGCCTTCCGCCAAATAACATAGCCAAAACATACTGGCTAACAAAAAAATTATGCTCCACAGCGGCACAGCTACTACAATGCGCTGATAGCCTTTATTAAAGCAATTCGGGACAGTCGCCGCCACAGCAGCTATCGACAAAATAAATGTAATGCTGTCAGCAATAAGTCCCCACGGCATACTAATTTCTGCTTTAAATCCAATATAGAGTACCGATAGAGCCGCCGCGGTAAAGCTGCCGATTAATTTTAAGTACAGCCGCTCCAAGCGATAAAAATATCTGCCGAGAACCACCAGCATAGTAATTAGCAGCAACCGCCAAGAAAAGCCGTTTACCCCAGTATTGGCTGATAGTTTTATTAATACTGTCCACACGCCCATTAAGCCGCCGCACAAAACAATATTTTTTAGTATTTCCCTAAAGACTGCCTGCATCTTAATCCTCCCATTTTGCAGACAGACTTTTAAAAAACTAAAAGTCCCCCCCCAAAAGCACATTTTTAGATATTGCACTTCAGGGAGGGACATCTGCTATATGATTATTCTGTTATGTATATTACAACAAAATAGCAGCTAAAGCAATGACATTAATAATTGTCAGCTACCTGCTGGAAATAGCTCTGTGGATGGGCGCATACGGGGCAAACTGTCGGCGCATTGGCTGCCTCACAGACATAGCCGCAGTTTAGGCACTGCCAAATTAATTTTTCGCCCTTCTTAAATACTTTATCCTCCTCGATATTCTGTACTAAGAGCTTATAGCGTGCCTCATGCTCCTTCTCGATTTTGCCGACCATTTCAAAGAGATTGGCAATCTTCGTAAAGCCTTCCTCGCGGGCCACCTTGGCAAACTCAGGATACATGCTAGTCCATTCCTCGTTTTCGCCAGCGGCAGCCGCCTTTAGATTGTCCACCGTATCGCCGATACCCTCGACCAGCTTAAACCAAATTTTAGCGTGCTCCTTTTCGTTGTCCGCCGTTTCAGTGAAAATATTGCTAATCTGTACATAGCCGTCCTTTTTTGCCTTAGACGCATAGTAGGTATACTTATTTCTTGCCTGCGACTCGCCGGCAAATGCCGCCCACAAATTTTTCTCTGTTTTTGAACCCTTTAGCTCCATGTTAAGCCCTCCTATACACATTGACTATGATAGCTACATTCGTCAAGCAAACAAAAAACCCTTTATTTTATTTAATTTTCTTGCATACGCGAAAACCATTTTTGCATCAGCTGCTCGTATTCACCAATTTTACTCATTAGCTCCTCGGCAAACTCCTCATCATAGGTATGCGTAGTTAAATTTCTAGCGTCAGTCATTTTTATAGCCAATCTAGTTTCTTCCTCCGTTAAAATTCCCTGCTCAAAGCAGGCACGGATTACTTTTTTAGGCGAGCTTACATTTACGCCTTCTACTTCAAATAAATAATCTTTAGCTGCCTTCCATAGTATTTCAAACGAAAATTCAAACCGCCAGATAAGTGCGTCACGCTCTACCTCGGTTAAATCATCTAAAACTACTAGCTCATGCAGTTTTTCTAATGCCTTAGCCGTCAATCTAAATCTTTCGCTAATTGCTCCCATGGTATACCGTCCTTTTTTATATTATCAATCAAACACTTACTAGCTAAATTCATATCTACCACATCAACATTTTGTGCAATATCTAATTCCTCTAGTTTTTCACGCAGCAAGCTTATTTCATAAGAAATATCGCTATCAGAAAGTATAGCTATATCAATATCCGAATTAATTTTAGCATCGCCTCTTGCCTGCGAACCAAACAAAAGAATAGTTTTTGCTTTTTCTCCCAGCGTACTGGCTAAACAATCAGATATTTTTTCCCACGTCCGTTTACTAAAATTTGCCATAATTTTTCCTCGTCTAACAATTATTACTATAATTTTAACACAAAAAGTACCTGACGAAGCTGTCAGGTACTTTTATTGACAAATTTTTCTCTTTTTATTTAGCAAAGTTAAAGGCGGCTTTAGCGGGATAGCTGGCACTATCGCCTAAGCTTTCCTCAATGCGCAATAGCTGATTATATTTAGCCACGCGCTCGGAGCGTGAGGGCGCGCCGGTTTTTATCTGCCGCGTATTTAGTGCCACTGCGAGGTCGGCTATGGTAGTATCTTCGGTTTCGCCGGAGCGATGCGATACTACTGCCGTATAGCCGGCTTTATGTGCCATTTTGATAGCCTCGAGGGTTTCAGACAGCGAGCCTATCTGATTTAGCTTGATAAGGATAGAGTTAGCGCAGCCTAGCTCGATACCCTTTTGCAAGCGTTTGGTGTTCGTCACAAAGAGGTCATCGCCCACGAGCTGAACTTTATCGCCCAGCTCCTTAGTCATTTTCTGCCAGCCTTCCCAGTCCTCTTCATCTAATCCGTCCTCGATAGAGTAAATGGGATATTTTTCAATAAGGCTCTTCCAATGGGCGATTAGCTCGTCTGAAGTAAACTCCCTGCCAGATTTAGGCTGACGATAAAAGCCCTTGCCCTTGTCGCTTTTCCATTCCGAGGCTGCCGCGTCCATAGCCAGCACAAAATCCCTGCCTGGCTCATAGCCGGCATTGCGGATTGCCTGCAAGATATGCTCGATAGCGTCCTCATCGGATTTTAAATCCGGTGCAAAGCCGCCCTCGTCACCTACCGCTGTAGTCTTGCCTTCCTTTTTCAAAAGTGCCTGCAAGGCGTGAAATACTTCCGTTGACCAGCGCAGTGCCTCCTTAAAGCTTGGCGCGCCCGCCGGCATAATCATAAATTCCTGCGTATCAACGGAATTAGCAGCGTGTGCGCCGCCATTTAAAATATTCATCATCGGTACAGGCAGCTCTGTGCCGTTTAAGCCGCCCAAATAACGGTACAAGGGAATATCCTCAGCGATAGCAGCAGCTTTGGCGGCGGCTAGGCTGACCGCTAAAATAGCATTAGCTCCAAGATTTGATTTATCCTCCGTGCCGTCAAGCTGTAGCATAATGGCATCTATAGCGTAGCCGTCAGCGGCATCCTCGCCGATAATTGCCGGTGCTATCTTCTCATTGATATTTGCTACCGCTTTTGATACACCCTTGCCGCCAAATTTTGACTTATCGCCGTCACGCAGCTCTAGAGCCTCAAACTCGCCAGTCGATGCACCTGACGGAGCTGCTGCTCTGCCCATTGAGCCGTCAGCTAAAATAACCTCCGCCTCTACTGTCGGATTACCGCGCGAATCAATAATCTCGCGACCAATAACCTGCATGATTTTTAAATAATCCTTCATTTGTCATTCCTCCTAACAGACAAATTAATGTAATTGAAAACATTTATCACTTATATAAATTAAGTTTAACATAGTTGATAACAATATTCAATATCGCAGATTATTTTAACGAGATTTTATTTTATAAAAGTCCATCCGCCATAAATTTTTTGATAGTCTGCATAACACCATGCTCACTATTGCTCGGTGCAACGTGACGCGCTATTTCCTTTATAGCAGGATATGCGTTTTCCATAGCATAGGAATGATAAACCGCGCCTAGCATCTCGCGGTCATTCATGTAGTCGCCAAAAGCGGCGCACTCCTCCGGCTTTATATTCAGCCGCCTTTGCACTGCCTGTACCGCCTCGCCCTTATTTGCATCGAGGTTCATTATATCCACCCAGTAAAGGCTGGCCAGTACTACTTGATAATCCTTACGGTACTCTTTAAACAGCGGATAAATTTTTTGCTCCGCCTCGCCGCTCGCGATATAAAAAGATGCCTTGACTATCTCATCATCAACGGTGCTAAAATCATCGACAAATTCACAGCGGCCAAAATATATGCCCACCTCGTCAATAAACTTTTGCGGACACTTCTTATTTAAAAGATACGCCTTATCCCTGCCGCAATAAACCTCGCAAATTTCAGGAATATTTTCTGTAACCTTCAGTATGGACAGTCCCTCATTTTTATTCATAGCATTAGAAAAAAGAATTTTCCCCTGCTCGCGCACAATAGTTCCGTTATCGCTTAAAAACAAAAATCTATCCACATAGTCTGGAAACGTCTTTATAAGAGAAAAATACTGTCTGCCGCTGGCAGGTGCAAATAGCACATTGCGTTTAGCTAGCTCCGCCATAACCTCGTCAAATTCTCTTGGCAAATTCCCATTCTCATCTAGCAAAGTTCCGTCCATATCCGAAAAAATTATTTTTATCATCAGCTACCCCTATAAACAGTTAATCTCATCTATATTTATTTTAACATTTAACCTTTATTATGTACACTTTTCTAGGCATTACCCGCGAAGAAATTTTACCGCTGCCATGCCGGCTACCATGCCTTCATGCGCCGCCTTTACTACCTGCAATAGACCGCCCGTGCAGTCGCCGGCGGCAAATATGCCTGCCACATTCGTGCGCATATCGCTATCCGTCTTAATATTATTTTTATCCAGCATAATGCCCATTTTCCGCGCCAGCTCGGTGCTGCCAGCGGTGCCGAGTGCGATAAAAAGTCCGTCCACGGCTGCTATTTCACCCGAATTAAGCTCTACGCCCGTTAGTCTTTCCTCACCTTTAAGACCGCTGATTTTTTCCTTTACTACCCTTACATTGGTAGCAGGAGTAAAGCTTAAACTTTCGCCATTAGTAAATAAAGTTACTGATTTTGCTAGCGGCAGCAAAGCCCTAAGCTCATGCTCGGCGTAGCTTTCCGCCCCCACTATGCCGACATTCTTGCCGCGGTAAAAGAAAGCATCGCAGGTTGCACAGTAGCTAACGCCCTTGCCGACAAAATCCTCCGCCTGCGGCACTAATAACTTATTTCTTTTTGCCCCAGCAGCGATTACCACAGCACTAGCAGCTATATCGCCCGCAGTAGTTACCACCGTAAAGCTAGTAAAATCTGCGGCAAAATCTATCGACAGCACCTCGGCGGTCATAAACTCCACGCCGATATTTTTTGCTCCGACTATGCCGCGCGCCAATAATTCCTTGCCGCTTACAGCGTCAGCCAGTCCATAATAATTTTCAATTTTTTCTGCCCGATACAGGCTAGAGCCCGCCATGCCCTTAGAAATCACCGTGACCGCTGCGCCGCCGCGTCTAGCATAGAGCGCGGCACTAATTCCTGCCGGTCCTGAGCCAATTACTATTAATCTTTTCATCTTTACCCCTCCTTCAACATTTGTTAATTTAATTATAGCAAAAGGGTGACTAGCTCCTGCGTGAGCCAGTCACCCTATTATTTTTCCTCGCTATCAATAAATTTGCCCAAAACATAAAATGTGCCGTGAGCCTTAGCGTAAAGCTTGCCTTCCTCATCCTTTAGCTCGCTTTCACAAGTCATCGTATGCCTGCCGTCATGCAAAACTCTGCCCGTGGCAATAATCTTGGTTGTGAGCGGCACAGCATGCATAAAATCCATAGCTAAATTTATCGTCACCACTTTTTTGTTTAACGCTAGACACGCTGCTCCCGAAGCAGTATCAGCCAGCGTCATCAATACACCGCCATGGATTATACCGTAAAGATTAGTATGCTCCTCCTCAACCTTTAGCTCTAAATGAACGTTTCCGTCAGCTGTCGGCACAACTTTTGTATGCAAATACTCCGTAAAAGGATTTTGATGATAAAACTCTATAATATGCTTTTGTAAAGTACTAAGCTTAACCTCTGCCATAAAAACACCTCATAGCTAAAAAATTACATTGCTATTATTTATCGCGATAATGAGAGCCACATTGGACAATTCGCACAGTATCACTGTCAATACGATAAACTAATCTATTGCAATCATCTATACGCCTGCTCCAATAAAGTGATAAGTCGCCCGTTAATCTTTCCGGCTTGCCTATTCCTTCATTACCGTTGCGCTCAATATCCTTTAACAATAATAGTATGCGTTTCAGCGTCTTTTTATCCTGCCTTGTCCAGTACTCAAAATCTTCCCAAGCAGCATCAGACCAAGCCTTAATCATCTAAGTTTACCTCGTGTACCGTGCCGCCACTCTTTTCCATTTGAGCCACTGATGCCCGCAAACGTGCCATATTTTCTTTACTATAAAAAGGGTCACTTGCGGTAATTTCAAAAGGAATGCGACGTTCACGCACTGCCTTTTTTGCAAACACGCAGAAGGCTGTCGTCATGCTCATGCCAATATCATTGCAAAATTCATCAAACTGTCTTTTTAAATCTGCATCCATACGAATACTTATACTTGTCTGCGCCATTTCTATCACTCCTTTACTAAAAATATAGTAAAGAACATATACATTGTCAATAAAATTTCACACAAATAAAAGCACCTCTCTAGAAATTAATCTTTGAGAAGTGCTTTTATTATTTAGCTAGGATTTATTTATTCATTGCTTCCTGAACAGCAACAGCTACAGCAACCGTCATGCCAACCATCGGGTTGTTGCCGGCACCGATAAGTCCCATCATGTCAACATGAGCCGGAACGGAAGAAGAGCCAGCGAACTGGGCATCGCTGTGCATACGGCCCATAGTATCGGTCATACCATAGGATGCTGGGCCGGCTGCCATGTTATCCGGATGAAGTGTACGGCCCGTGCCGCCGCCAGATGCTACCGAGAAATATTTCTTGCCCTTCTCGATGCACTCTTTTTTGTAGCAGCCAGCTACTGGATGCTGGAAACGGGTCGGGTTTGTGGAGTTACCAGTAATAGAAATATCTACGTCCTCAAGGTGCATGATAGCTACGCCTTCCTGAACGGAATCTGCACCGTAGCAGCGAACGTTAGAGCGCACGCCGTCGCTGTATTTAATTTCTTCAACAACGTTTACTTTGTTAGCCTTGTAGTCATAGTCAGTTACTACATAGGTAAAGCCATTGATGCGGCTGATAATCTGGGCAGCGTCTTTGCCTAGACCGTTTAGAATAACGCGCAGCGGGTTCTTGCGAACCTTGTTAGCCGTCTGAGCGATACCGATTGCACCTTCAGCAGCAGCGAAGGACTCGTGACCAGCTAGGAAAGCAAAGCAGCCAGCCTCTTCTGATAACAGCATTGCGCCGAGGTTGCCGTGGCCAAGACCAACCTTGCGGTGGTCAGCAACCGAACCTGGTACGCAGAATGCCTGCAAGCCCTCGCCGATAGCCTTAGCAGCATCAACAGCCTTAGTGCAGCCTTTTTTGATTGCGATAGCAGCACCGAGCGTATAGGCCCAAGCAGCATTCTCAAAAGCGATTGGCTGGAGGTCTTTTACGATTTTGCCGGCCTCTACGCCTTTTTCGTCACAGATTTTTTTAGCATCCTCAATAGATGCGATACCATACTGCTTGCAGACTTCGTTAATCTTGTCAATACGGCGTTCATAGCCTTCGAATAATGACATTCTATTCATTCCTCTCTTTATTACCTAAAACTTACGAAACGAAAAGTAAAAATTACTCCTCACGCGGGTCAATGTACTTAACAGCGTCAGCATAGCGACCTTTGGTGCTAGTGTTAGCCTTGATAGCCTCATTAGCATCTTTACCTTGACGGACAGCCTCCATAACCTTGCCTAGCTGTACAACCTCATAGCCGATTACGCGGCCTTCTTTGTCAAGAGCAAGTTTCGTAACATAACCTTCAGCGAGTTCTAGGTAGCGAGGACCTTTTTTCAGCGTGCTGTAAAGCGTACCAACCTGACTGCGAAGTCCCTTGCCGAGGTCATCAAGACCTGCGCCAACCGGCAGACCGTCATCACTGAAGGCAGTCTGAGTACGACCATAAGCAATCTGTAAGAAAAGCTCGCGCATAGCGGTATTGATAGCATCGCAAACTAAGTCAGTGTTGAGTGCCTCAAGAACCGTTAGACCTGGAAGAATTTCAGCTGCCATAGCAGCGGAGTGCGTCATACCGGAGCAGCCAACAGTTTCAACTAATGCCTCCTGAATAATGCCCTCTTTTACATTCAGCGTAAGCTTGCAAGCACCCTGCTGCGGTGCGCACCAGCCAACACCGTGGGTAAGACCGCTGATGTCAGCTACATTTTTCGATTTTACCCATTTGCCCTCCTCAGGGATTGGTGCTGCGCCATGATGTACTTCCTGCGCTACGCATGCCATGTCTTCCACTTTCTGTGAATAAGCAATCATTGTTCGTATTCCTCTCTTTACTATAATATAATACCAAGGCAGTTCTCTAGGAGAGCCTAGAGAGTGCCTATTTTACCTAGCTGCTAGAAATCAGCCTTATAGCTCGACTAGGCTGTTTCCTGTCATTTCTTTAGGAATTTCTATACCGGCAAGAGTTAAAAGTGTCGGTGCAATATCGCAAAGTGCGCCGTCCTTTACAGCCTTAACTCTATCAGATACTACGATAAACGGCACAGGATTAGTCGTATGCTTGGTAAACGGCTGATTATTTGCGTAATCCATCATAATATCAGCATTGCCGTGGTCAGCTGTGATGCAGACCTCGCCGCCGACCTCGCGAATTGCATCTACGAAACGTCCTACGCAGGTATCAGTAGTTTCAACTGCTTTTACTACCGCATCGAATACGCCTGTATGACCGACCATATCGCAGTTAGCATAGTTTAGAATAATAAAGTCATATTTTTTAGACTTAATTGCCTCGACAACCTTATCCGTTACCTCAATAGCACTCATCTCCGGCTGTAAATCATAGGTAGCAACCTTGGGCGACGGCACTAAAATTCTATCCTCGCCGGCAAACTGCTCCTCAACGCCGCCATTAAAGAAGAAAGTAACGTGAGCATATTTTTCCGTCTCGGCAATTCTAAGCTGCGTCAAACCTTTATCAGCGATAATCTGACCGAGAGTATTTTTTATGCTCTCCGGCGGGAAGGCAACGAGTGCATTCATTCCTTCCTCATACTGTGAGAAGGTCGCAAACGGAATTTTTAAATTTTCATCACGCTCAAAGCCGTTAAATTCCTTATCGACAAAAGCATGTGTCAGCTGACGGGCGCGGTCAGGACGGAAGTTAAAGAAGATTGCGCCGTCACCGTTTTTCATGCCGGCATAGCCCTTAATAACGCACGGCACTACAAACTCATCGTTTGCACCGTTAGCATAGCTTGCCTTTAGGCCTTCGACAGCACTATCGGCACTAACGCCCTCGGCGTGAGCGATTGCCTCATAGGCTTTTTGCTCGCGGTCCCAGTTCGTATCGCGATCCATAGCATAGTAGCGGCCGCTGATAGTTGCAATCTTGCCCGTGCCAATCTCCTTGCATTTTTCCTCTAGCTCGGTTAAGTATGGCTCGGCACTCTGCGGCGGAACATCGCGGCCGTCAAGGAAAGCATGAACGTATACTTCCTTGATGTCGTTTTTCTTGGCAAGCTCTAAAAGAGCATAGAGATGCGCCTGATGACTGTGAACGCCGCCAGGAGAAACTAGTCCCATGAGATGCAGTGCGCCGCCATTTTTCTTTACGCCGTCTACGATTTCTAAAAGAGCCTTATTTTTGAAGAAATCGCCGTTTTTAATATCGCGGGTAATGCGCGTAAGCTGCTGATAGATAATGCGGCCGGCACCGATATTGGTGTGACCAACCTCAGAGTTACCCATTTGACCGTCAGGCAGACCTACATATTCGCCCGATGCCTGTAGTTTGCTGGATTTGTATTTAGCAATAAGCCCGTCAAGCACCGGAGTTTTAGCAACCTCGACAGCGTTGTTTTTGTCCGTCTTATCGCCTAGGCCGCAGCCGTCCATAATGATTAATGCTACCGGTGCATTTTTTAGTTTAGCCATGAAATATATCCCTTCTAGCCGCCTTTTTACTAGGCAAAGCGGCGAAACGAAATAGATTTATTAGTAGTTTACAATCTCGCTGAAATCCTTAGCCTTTAGCGATGCGCCGCCAACCAGTGCGCCGTCAACATTCGGCTGCTCCATTAGAGCCTTAATCGTAGCCGGCTTTACGCTGCCGCCGTACTGAATACGGATAGCGTCAGCTGCATCTTTGCCGAACTCAGCCTCAACCGTCTTGCGGATATGAGCGCAAACCTCCTCAGCCTGCTCAAAGGTTGCTGTCTTGCCCGTACCGATAGCCCAAATCGGCTCATAAGCGATAACGAGCTTAGCTACGTCAGCAGCAGCAAAGCCAGCTAGAGCAGCTTTTACCTGACCAGCTACGAGGTCAAGATAAGTGCCGGCCTCGCGAACCTCTAGGCTCTCGCCGCAGCAGATAATCGGCGTAATGCCGGCAGCAAAAGCAGCCTTAGCGCGCTTATTTACGCCCTCGTCCGTTTCACCAAAATACTCGCGGCGTTCGCTGTGACCGAGAACAACATAGTCAACGCCAATCTCGTTTAGCATACCCGTGGAAATCTCGCCAGTGAAAGCACCGCTTTTCTCCCAATGAACGTTCTGCGCACCAACATGGATATTAGTTCCCTTTGCTACATCAGCTACTGAATAAAGTGCCGTAGCCGTAGGGCAGACAACTACTGTTACCTTGGCATCCTTAACTAGCGGAGCAAGGTCTTTTACTAAAGCCACGCCTTCAGCAATGGTGTTGTTCATTTTCCAGTTGCCAGCAATAATCGGAGTTCTTGACATTTTACATATCCCCCTAGAAATATTTCCGTTTAATCCTTATCATTTATCAGCGATTGCTGCAATGCCCGGCATCTCTTTGCCTTCGAGGAATTCAAGCGTTGCACCGCCGCCGGTCGATACATGGGAAATTTTATCCGTAAGACCAGTCTTTTTAAGAGCAGCTACCGAGTCGCCGCCGCCAACGATAGAGATTGCGCCTTCTTCAGTAGCTTTGGCTACAGCTTTAGCTACTGCCAGCGTACCATCAGCAAAATCGTCAAACTCGAATACGCCCATCGGGCCATTCCAAATAACCGTCTTTGCACCGGCTAGAGCCTCGGTGTAAGCAGCCGAGGTCTTAGGGCCGGAATCTAGCGCATCCCAGCCGTCCTCTACCTTATCAACGTCAACGATTTTCGTTTTGCCTTCAGTAGCATAACGCTTGTCAGCAGGGAACATATTAGCAACCTTGAGGTCGAGCGGCAGTACAACCTTTACGCCCTTATCCTCAGCCTTTTTCAAAAGCTCGCGTGCCAGCTCATATTTATCTGGCTCGCACAGGCTGTCGCCAATCGGCAGACCCTTAGCAGCATCAAAAGTATGTGCCATGCCGCCGCCAATGATAATAGTATCTACTTTATCAATCATGTTGTTGATAACGCCGATTTTATCCGAAACCTTAGCACCGCCGATAATAGCTACAAACGGATGCTGCGGAGCTTCTAAGGTTTTACCGATGTAGTTAATCTCTTTTTCCATAAGGAAACCAGATACTACCTCGAGATATTTAGCAATGCCGGAGTTGGAGGCATGGCCGCGATGCGATACGCCGAAAGCATCATCAACGGCAACATCAGCTAGGCTTGCTAACTGTTTAGCAAACTCAGGGTCATTTTTCTTCTCAGCTTTATGATAGCGGAGGTTTTCAAGGAGCAGTACCTCGCCCGGCTTTAAGGCAGCCGCAGCTTCTTCTGCCGGTGCGCCAACGCAGTCAGATGCCCATTTTACATCTTTGCCTAAAAGCTCAGATAGATGAGCTACTAAATGCTTAGTGGAAAATTGCGGCTCGCGAGCCTCGGTCGGACGGCCGATATGGCAGGCAAGAATTACAGCTGCACCATTGTCGAGCAGATAGTTAATCGTTGGCAGGGTACGAACCATGCGCGTATCATTAGTGATGTTTTGATTTTCATCAAAAGGAACGTTGTAATCAACACGGACAAATACTTTTTTACCTTTTACGTCAATATCTTTTATGGTTTTCTTATCCATACTTAATTTGACCTCCAAAATAATGCCATGGAGCTAATAAGCGTCTTAGCATTGCTACATAAAAATAAAAGAGACCCGGCCCAAACTTTAGGCCGGACCTCTAAAGATCTTCGTGATATTCAGTTACAAGCTAAATACTTGCTATTAGCCAAGCTCAGCGAAGTATTTAATCGTGCGAACCATCTGGCTCGTGTAGCTGTTCTCGTTATCGTACCAAGAAACAACCTGTACCTGAGTGTTGCCGTCGCCGATCGGGCTAACCATGGTCTGCGTAGCATCGAAGAGTGAGCCATAACGCATACCAACGATATCGCTCGAAACGATCTCATCAGTGTTGTAGCCGAAGGACTCAGTGGACTCTTTCTTCATTTGCTCATTTACCTGGTCAACCGTAACCTCGCCCTTAACTACAGCGAAGAGCAGAGTAGTAGAACCAGTCGGGGTCGGAACGCGCTGTGCAGCACCGATGAGTTTGCCCTTTAGCTCAGGGATAACAAGACCGATAGCCTTTGCTGCGCCCGTGCTGTTCGGAACGATGTTGCAAGCTGCTGCGCGGCTGCGGCGCAGGTCGCCTTTGCGCTGTGGACCGTCAAGCGTCATCTGGTCGCCAGTGTAAGCATGGATAGTAGCCATGATACCGCTCTGGATTGGAGCTAGGTCGTTAAGAGCCTTAGCCATCGGAGCTAAGCAGTTAGTCGTGCAGGATGCAGCGGAAATAACCTTATCCTCTTTCGTAAGGGTTTTGTGGTTTACGTTGTATACAATAGTCGGGAGGTCGTTACCAGCCGGAGCGGAGATAACAACTTTCTTTGCGCCTGCAACGAGGTGTGCAGATGCTTTTTCTTTGGAAGTGTAGAAACCAGTGCATTCGAGAACGACATCAACATCATGTTTAGCCCAAGGAATGTCTTTTGCGTCTTTCTCAGCGTAGATTTTGATCTCTTTGCCGTTTACCGTGATGCTGTCCTCGCCAGCTACAACGCTGTCAGCATACTTGTAAGTTCCCTGCGTGGAATCATACTTTAAGAGATGTGCGAGCATTTTCGGGCTCGTTAAGTCGTTGATTGCAACAACCTCATAACCCTCTGCGTCGAACATCTGACGGAATGCAAGACGGCCGATACGACCAAAACCATTGATAGCAACTTTTACTGCCATTTGAAAAATACCCCCTAAATCTTTTAGAAGTTCAGTTCTTACAGCATTTATAATACAATAATTTGCGCTATAATGTCAATGATTTTATCATAAATTTTAGCAATTATCAGCCCGCTTTGCACTTAAATTTTATGAAAATTCATTACAAATAAACAACAATAAATTACACTATTGTAAATCGCCGCAAACGCTGTAAAATAAAGGAAAATGCGACCATGTATAAAAACAGTGACAAGTAAAAATACTTGTCACTGTCAGTTATCAGTTATAAATTTTATTTATATTAATTGTTATTTACTATCAGCTGTCATCTTCTCTAAAGCTAACAGTGCCTGCACTAAAATTGCACACTCTAGACGTTTTTTCTGAATTTCACAGCCGACCTCGTAAGGCTTACGAATATCGCCGTGGAAAAGGTCGGCATTGGCATGGCAGCCGCCCGAACAGAAAAATCTAGCCCAGCAATCGCGGCATTTTGGTTTATTTAAAACATGGCTTTCGCGGAAATACTGCGGCAGCTCAGTATTGGTCACGCCTTCATCAAGCGAGCCTAGACGATATTTTTCGCGGCCGACAAACTGATGACAGGGATAGAGGTCGCCATTTTCTGCCACGGCAAAATATTCATGGCCGGCACCGCAGCCCGATAGTCTTTTAGCCACGCACGGGCCGTTTGATAAATCCATATTGAAATGGAAGAAGAAGAAACCGCGCCCCTCGTAATGACGTTTCATGTATACATCGGTCAGGCGGTCATATTCAGCAAAAATGCGCGGCAAATCCTTTTCGGTAAAGCCTAACGGACTATCCTTTAAAACTACTGGCTCCATAGATAAAATATCAAAGCCCTCGTCATTCATGGATAGAACGTCATTAGTAAAATCCATATTTTCATGGGTATAAGTGCCGCGCAGGAAGGTGTAAATGCCGCGATAGTCATAGTCGCCGCCGCTGCGGCTTTCTAGGCATTTCTTAAAGTTTTTGACGGCGCGGTCATAGCTGCCTTGTCCGCCGACAGTCGGACGCATTTTATCATGTACCTCGCGGCGGCCGTCTAGCGACAGCACCAGCGAAAAATCATTGTCATTCAGCCATTTTATATTTTCATCATTCAGCAATAGTCCGTTAGTAGTCAGCGTGAGCTTTATTTTTTTGCCTGTTTCCTGCTCGCGCTGATGAACATAGTCCGTTACGGCTCTTACCGTTTCCATATTGATAAGCGGCTCGCCGCCAAAAAAGTCCATTTCACAATGCTTGCGCGGGCCGCTTGCCTTGATTAAAAAGTCTACTGCCTTTTTGCCGACCTCAGGCGACATGATAGCGCGCTCCTTGCCGTAGCTGCCGCCATCGCCAAAGCAATATTTGCAGCGCAGATTGCAGTCCTGTGCTATCATCAGGCACAGTGATTTTACTAAGCTCTTTTGCTTAAAGGTCGGCGGAACATCAATGTCGGTGGCAAATAGCTCGCCCGCATCTATTAGCGCGTGCAGTTCCTCTAGTGCCTCGGCTAAATCAGCTTTAGGGTAATCTTTCTCTAGCGCAGCTATCACCGCGCTATCGTTAGTGCCGTCAAAAATATCCATTATATCGTAAATCATTTTATCGACCACATGGACAGCACCGCTATTTATATCTAGTAAAATATAGTTTCCATTTTGCTCAAATTTATGGATTTTAGCTTTCATTAGTACTCCTTATAATTTTAAAAAGCCTTCCCCTACGGGAAGGCTCTTTAAGCTATTATTTCTCGCAAACCTGATTGCCGACCGTGCAGGAAGTCTTGCAAGCGGACTGGCAGGAAGCCTGACACTCGCCGCAGCCGCCGGTTTTCAGCGTAGCCTGCATCTTTGGTTTGTTGACCGTCTTGATGTGTTTCATCACTAGCCCTCCAATCAAAATAAAATCTCACTTTATTATATCTTTTTTATAAGCTATAGACAAGCAGTATTTATTATCATTTTATTCTTGCGGCTTTAGTATGCCGTTTTGATAGGCGAGCAGCAGATTGTATAAGTCCGTTATCTCGTCTTGAATAACTCTGCCTTCATCGGTGTCGCCTACGGTGGTATGGCAGGCAGCTAGTTCTACGGTTTCCGATACTGACTCAATGTCATTATTTACGCGCAGTGCCTCGCGGACATCGGCTATTTTTTGATGCGCGAGCAGCCGCAGCCCTCGCGAATTTGATATAAGGGTGTAGCCGGATATACCTGTTTTTTTATGATAGGCACGGCAAAAGCCGCCGTCAATGATTATTGCCCTGCCGCCCGCCTTAATAGGACTTTCGCCCTTTTTAACCTTTACCGGCACATGGCCATTTATAATATGCCCGCGCCGAGGGTCTAGCGAAAATTCCTTTAAAATGAGCTCGCAGGTCTCTTTGGTATCAATATATCTATAATAGGGGTCGGACGGCTCTTGCCAAGTGCTTTCATCAGGAATAAGCGCGCGCTCAAAGGTTTTAAACTCGCGCCCCGATGTTGGAGCTAGGCGACCGCACCACAGAAAATACATAAAGTCTAAGCCCGCTGTCTTTTTATAAAGATAAGCTTCGCGCGCCTTTTGCTCGCAAAAGTCAAACCATTCACGCGCATAATAAGTCCTAGAGCCGTATTTTATGCCGCGCAAGCTGCCGTCCTCATTCAGCGGCACGCAGCCATGAAATAAGAGATTGCCATTGCAGACAGTGTATAGGCTGCCCTTTTGATAAAGATAGTCAACGTGCCTTTTTAATACCGCACTTTCCACAAAATAGGATTTTAAATCCTCCATGATTGCGGCTTCGTCAGCGGTCAGTGCGTAGGGATTTTTGGTATCGTCATCAATGGTCGGAAAATACGCGCTCTCTAGCTCGTAGCGTTTGCCGTCACCTAACACGGCATAGGACGAGCGAAAATTAATTTTATCTAAGAGCAGGCGGCTATCCATTTGAAAGTCAGGATTGCGCCTTATCAGCTCTCCCTCTAGCTTAAACATCATTATAGTTATAGCACGTTCCGCCGCCTTTAGCGGCTGTTCGTCAGGATAAATCCTCGCGGCAAAGGTCGTAAGCGGTCTAAGGCTTATCCCGTAGCCACGCTCTAGCACGTCAGTATTATTATAGCGCAGCGAGTTTCTGACGACCGCGGCAATGCAGGTCTTCGAGCCTAGTGCCGCGCCCATCCATAAAACATCATGGTTGCCCCACTCGATGTCGACTGACGGATGCTCCATGAGCATATTTAAAATCGCGTCCGGGCGATTGCCGCGGTCAAAAAAATCACCTACGATATGCAGCCTATCTACTGCCAGCCTTTTTATCAGCACGGTGAATGCCTCAATAAAATCATTGCCGCTGTCAATCTGCACAATGGTATTTAGCAACCTTTTATGATAAATAAACTGCGCATTATCCGCCTCAGGGCGCGTATTCATCAGCTCGACTATTACCGACTCATAGCGTTTAGGTATAAAGCCGCTGACTTTCGATGCGGGATACTTATAGCTCATCAATTTAGACAGCTCTAATAGGTGCGACAGATTTTTTCGATACCATTCAGGTGTGTTCTTTTGCTCGCGCGTTATCTGCTCGATTTTTTCCTGCGGATAGTAGATAAGCGTGCAAAATTCTGCCTTTTCCTCAGCCGTCAGCCGCTCGCCAAACACATAGTCAACCTTTTCACGGATAACGCCGGAGCAATTGTTTAGAATATGGAAGAATGATGCATACTCGCCGTGCAAATCGCTCATAAAGTGTTCAATGCCTTTAGGGAGCGACAGCCTTGACTGCAAATAGATTAGCTTTTCATATACTGCCTCTTTGGTCGGATACTTTTCCGCTAAAAGCCGCAAAATTTTATTGGCGCGCGCCCGTGTAAATTCTCCCATGCTGTCCTCTCATTTCTGCCTGACGGTCGGTATTATTTGCATTTATTTAAAATTATTTTATCATAAATTGCACGTGAATGATATAGACAGCTATAATTAAACATAGACAAAAGATATATTCTGAATTTTTGCCGACTGTAAAAATCTTTACGCCTATCTTGTGCTTAGGCGTGATAAACGGCACCTTGCCGCAAAAGGCATCCTCAAAAATATGGCAGATTGCCCCGACACAAAGATATATGCCGATAGTACATAGCTCGCTAAGCCACGGATACATTCCCTTTAAATAGTAAATAACGCCAATCAGCATAGCATAGCCGATAGCCCAGTGCGACCAGCCACGGTGACGCTTGCGCCACTGCCAATAATTAGTTTTATAAGGATTTCCTTCTACCTTGTCAGGAAGAATTGCCCCCGCCATGCTATAGGTAGTCAGCAGCAAATCCTCCGTTACGGCATAAACCATAACGCCTGTAACGATTTCATGAGTTACCCATTTCATAAAAAATCTCCTAAATGTATTTTTAGCTACATTGTAGCACGGACGCTAATAACTCTGTCTAGTCTTTGCCGCAAAATTTCTTAAACTTTGCGGAACATACGCACTTTATAGTATAATGATATAAATCAAGCGACAGGAGGACGCTATGGACGATTATACTTGGAGATTAAAGCTGCATGAACGCAAAAATCGCGAGCGTCGTTCGCTGCTATTTATTTTTATTATCATCGCTGCCATTTTAGGCAGCCTTGTTTGGTATTTTTTTATCTACGTCCGCACGCCGGAATACGCGCTGAAAAATGTACAGCAGGCTATAGAAGCTAATGACAGCGAGCTTTTCACGCGCTACGTCAATTTGCCGCTTTTAACCTCGCGCGCCTATGACGATTTAACTTATGACCTATTCGCCTATGACTCGACACTTACCCCTGCCAGCCGCGTGATGTTTGAAAAATTTTATATATTAGTAAAGCCGGAGCTTACCGCCGGTCTAGAACAAATAATAACGGACAAAATAAAAAATAATGCGTGGCTACTTCCTAGCGGTACTGACATTTTAAAGGGTCGCCAGCTCGGCATCGATTTTGAACGCTTTATCGAGCGCAGCCAGTTAAGAAATACCAGCTTTATAGAAATTATCGGCATTGACCACGGCGAAAAATCGGCTACCGCCCATGTAAAGGTGCGTGATGATTACACGGCAACCGATTTCACCTTAGATATTGTGCTTGAGGAAAACAGCGAGCATTTTTATCAGGTCAGCTATATTGCCAACTATCGCGATTATCTCGATACGGTAGCCAAAGTGCAAAATAGCGATATAGCCAGCTATATTGACGCTACTAAAGAAATTGTCGAGGACAGCAACAGCGAGCTTGCCCGCTATCAAAATAAGTTTCAAGCCTACTCTAAAACTACCTATGGCAAGCTTACACCCTCGCAGCGCGAAGGATTAGCGCGCGTGCTAGAAAACAGAGCCATTCCGGCATTAAAAAATCGCCTTACTAGGCTCGATGAAATAGCCGTGCCTGCTGGGGCAAAATATCTAGCTAATCAGCGCAGGCACTCAGCCGAGCTAAGTATCGAGGGCTGGCAACATCTCATCAAGGGATTGCGCGAGGATAATCACAGCGAATACGATAAGGCAGAAACAATTACTAAAGAGGTACTAGAAATCGAGCTGCGTATTGCCGACATTATTCATCACACGGCTATCAGCCAAAATATTCCCAACCTGCCTTAAATTTTACACACAAAAAATCTCCGCTGAAAAATCAGCGGAGATTTTTATTTTATCAGGCTAGGACACGCGCCAAGCGAACCAGCTCAGGGTCTAGTGTTTTTTTGTTATTTACTGCGTCAAATAGATTTACGCCGACAACCTTACCCTCGTTAAAGCCGAATACTACATCGCTAGCACCAGAGATAATAGCAAGTGCTGCCTTTTCGCCCAGCATTGATGCCTTGATACGGTCTTCGACTGACGGCGAGCCGCCGCGCTGAATGTGACCAAGAACCGAAACTCTCGTGTCAATGCCCGTCTTTTCTTCAACGACTTTTCCTAGTCCCATAGCTGATGCTGCGCCCTCGGCTACAATTACAATGCTATAGCGTTTGCCGGCATCATACATTGCCTTCAGCTCATGGCACATATCATCTAAATCAAATTTTACCTCTGGAACTAGTACATACTCTGCACCGCCGGCAATGCCCGACATCATGGCCAGCCAGCCAGAATTTCTGCCCATAACCTCGACTAACATAATACGGCGATGAGCCGATGCCGTATCGCGGAGCTTATTTATCGCATCAACAATGGTATTAGCCGCCGTATCACAGCCAATAGTGTAATCCATGCCCCAAACATCATTATCAATAGTTCCTGGAAGTCCTACAATCGGCATACCGGTTTCCTTTGATAAGAGCGAGCCGCCGGTTAAGCTGCCGTCGCCGCCGATTATAACTAAGCCCTCGATATGATGCTTCATAAGGTTGTCAAAACCTTTTTTGCGTCCCTCAGGCGTTTTAAACTCCATAGAACGAGCCGTGCCTAAAAACGTGCCGCCGCGCTGAATTAGGTCGCTGACACTGCGGCTCGTAAGCTCGACAATATCATCATCAATCATTCCCTGATAGCCGTTATTAATGCCAAATACCTGCACGCCCTCATATAGAGCTGTTCTAACTACAGCACGGGCCGCAGCATTCATTCCTGGGCTGTCGCCGCCAGAGGTCATCACAGCGATTGCTTTTTTTACCATATAGCATCTCTCCTACAAACATTATCCTCGAACACACCCCTCATAAATTCGAGGCTTTTAATACAATAAAAATTAACTATCATTCGATAAAATATCAAATTTCCCCGACTTTTATTTTACGAGAGTAACGCCCAAAAGTAAAGTTAAAAACTATAAAAAGGAGCTTAAATAAGCTCCTTTTTAGGTACTTTGTTACATTTAGTCCAAGGATTATTTTACATTCATAATGCCTAGTGCATAGCAGATAATGCCTACTGCAAACAGACCAAAAATAATCCAAATAGCACTGACCTTGCGCTTTAAGAGTGCCATGCAGGCAAATGTCATAAGTAGCGGCACTAAGCCTGGCATGAGCTGGTCTAAAATGCTCTGTACGGTAGTCGTTACTACTTCGCCCTTGGCATTGGTAATTTCTGATACTACTACCGGAATATTAACGCTCGTCCATTTATTAACCAGCGCGCCCATTACAAATAGGCCTAGGATAGATGCACCCTCGGTAAGCTTTTGCAGCTTATTGCCGGCAACGTCCTGAACAATGTCCGTACCTTTAGAGTAGCCGTATTTAATACCGTACCAGCGGATAGCCAAACGGACAATGTTAAACAGCAAGAAGAATAAAATCGGACCGGCGATGCTGCCGCTTATAGCAAACGATGCACCAAGTGCCGCCGTGATAGGACGCAGCGTGCCCCAGAAAATCGGGTCGCCGACACCGGCAAGTGGGCCCATCATACCGACCTTGATACCGTTGATAACGCCGTCAGGAATATCTGCGCCGTTGGCCTTCTTTTCTTCCATAGCGGCCGTAATACCGATAATCGGCGCGGTAACAAATGGCTGCGTATTATAAAATTCTAGGTGGCGTTTCATAGCCTTTTTTAGCTCCTCGCCCTCATACAGACGGCGAAGGATTGGCACCATGCCGAAAGCATAGCCTAATGCCTGCATACGCTCCATATTCCAAGAGCCCTGCAAAAAGTTAGAACGCACAAACGCCCAGAAAAAATCACTTTGTGTAAGCTTCTTTTCCATTATTATTTCCCCCTCTGCTCGAAGTTAGTCTAGTTCATCATCAAGGTCGTCATCCGATGCGCTAGCAGGGGCAGCAGGAGCAGCGGCAGCCTGTTGATACTTCGGGTTGAGCTGAATGTATACGATAGCTAATACTAATCCGATAACACCGAGAGCAACGAGGTTGAATGTCGTGAAAGCTGCGACGACGAAACCGAGGAAGAAGAACGGCATGAGATACTTCCATTCCAGCGTGAGTATCTGGT
>SAMEA104315428__coassemble_927_pt1 | contig 26569 bp, 25 predicted proteins | sample SAMEA104315428__metabat2_low_PE_031 | metagenome-assembled genome bin SAMEA104315428 (sample SAMEA104315428) | gut metagenome | biome: Monkey gut; feature: monkey-associated habitat; material: faeces | place: China | collected 2013 | reverse complement strand
CCATGATGAACCTTATAGCCTACGCTGACGGCACAAATGATTTAGTAGACATCAGCGACCGTATAGATGTCCCCGTCAGCGAGCTGCGTAAAATCGCGGATAAATTAGTAGCGGCTGATTTATTAGACGAGGTGACGGCATGACACCTCAGGATTTAGCTAATGCCTTGCCACTAGAAAAGGGAGATACAGTTTTGCTTGCTTCAAACGTTGAGCGACTGATATTTGAAAGTATTCATGCAGGCAAAGAATTTGATTTGAATGAATTTATAGATTGCTTGCAGGAGCATGTGGGCAAGGCGGGAACATTGTTATTTCCTACCTACAACTGGGATTTTTGCCACGGCACGCCATTTGATTATAGGAAAACGCCGTCAAAAACCGGCACTCTTAGCAGCATAGCCTTAAAGCGGGCTGATTTTTGCCGCAGCCGCCACCCGATTTATTCGTGGGCGATATGGGGACGCGACCAAGCGGAGCTGTGCGCGCTAGATAATACTAATTCCTTTGTTGGCAATACGCCGTTTGATTATCTCTATCGCGTAAATGCTAAGTTTATTAGCCTAGACGTGAATTTGACACGTTCATTTACTTTCGTTCACTATGTGGAGGAAAAAGAAAATGTGCCGTATCGCTTTAAGAAAAATTTCACCGCCGACTATATCGATGAAAATGGTCAGCGGTCAACGCGCACTGCCAGTATGTATGTGAGATTTTTAGATAGAACGGTTATCGTAGATTTTTCCAGCTATGAGCATGCATTGCTGGAAAGAAATTTAATGAGCAAAACAAGCTGTGGCGGCGTAGTTATCCGCGCGCTGACGTTTGGTGACGCTTATAATATCGCGGCAGAATTTATCCGTGCCGGCGATTATGCTAAAATTGCAATATTAGACGAATGATAAAAAGGGCTAGTCGGTTGTGACTAGCCCTTTGCTATATAGTAAAAATATATTTGTCTTTACGGGGGGGGACATTTAAGCTACAATATCCTAGGTTGAAGTTATAAACAGTCTAGGAAGGATGTAGCGTATGGAGTTTTTTAGAAGAGGTATTAAGCAAGAACAAATAGCATTATTAATAATAATGCTGATAAATTTAAAAGCAATGTTTTTGTATTCAGACATTGTATTAGAATTTAATTCTGATACAATGTCTATTCTGACTGTTGCTCTAAAAGCACCTATATATTATTTTTCAGTGTTAATCGTACCAATGAGTATAATAACGCTATTAGGATTATTGAAAAATAAATATTTGCGGCGCGTATTAGTAGGAATTGTACTCGGCTTTTATTTAATTATATTTGTGATTGATGTATTTTTATGGCAGAATTTTGGCGGAGTGCTTGACCAAAATAAATTAGAAATTTTACTAACTACTGATACTAAAACTACTATAGAATTTTTAAGTTTATATGTGGGATATAAGGGATTAATAATTCTTTTATTAATTGCAGCAGCTAGCTACATTTTTATAAAAAAATTAAAAACAAAATTAGAGAAAATAAAATGGCTGATACGCGTTGAAGGGTGCGTACTAGCCATTAGCTTGGTTACAGGCACAATATTTTGGGGAAGTATTATATTGGGTGATGTACCTATCACCAGCAATTTTAGATTATTTAGGATATACAACAGTACATCAATTCTTAGACTATATCAAGAGTCTGCGGCAGCTTTAAAATCGCTGGGAAATGAGCAAATGATTATGCCTTTGCTTGATGAGCAGAAAAATATGGAAGATGTTTCGACAAGTGATGATACACCGTATGTTATTTTTATTTTAGGCGAGTCGACTGACCGCAATAAGATGAGTGCCTATGGCTATAAAAATGATACGACACCGCTATTAAATAAGCGGATAGATAGCGGCGAAACGGTACTATTTACAGACACTATTGCCTGTGCTAATAGTACAAGGACGGCGATGTCACGGATATTTTCTTTTGCTGATAAAACTACCCAGTCACCGTGGTATGAAAATGGCTGTATGATTGATATTTTTAATAAAGCCGGTTTTTATACTAGCTATTTATCTAATCAAAGTCCGAGTGACAGATATGGCAATATGGACGGCATTTTAGCTAAGAGGTCGGCAGAGTTTGCTTTTACTTCTAGTGAGGGTTCAGGTATAGGACTTTGGAGTAGACCATATGATAGTGAGCTTTTGACATTACTAGATAATAGCTTGGCAAAAAATACTAATGCTAAGAGTTTCTATACAATTCATTTAACAGGAACTCATGAAAGTTTTAAAATGCGTTTTCCAAAGGAATTTGCCCGCTTTACGGCTGATGAAGAAAATGCACCTGATGAAAAATGGCGTGAAATGCAAGCTGATTATGATAATGCTGTGCTATTTAATGATTATATTGTAGATGAAATAATAAAGCGATTTGCTGATAAAAATGCTATATTAATCTATATATCTGACCATGGCGATGATGTATATGATAATCCTGACGGCTTTATGGGACACTCGGAGGAAAATAAGCGCAGTCCGCATATGATAGAAATACCTATGCTGGTGTGGGGCTCTAATTCTTTTTGGTCTGGTCACAGCGAGCTAAAGCAGGAGCTTATTGCCGCTAAGGACAGACCGTATTCAACGGAAAATGTTATTCATTTTATTTTCGACCTAGCAGGAATAAAGACTAGCTCTTATGACAGTAAGAAAAGTATATTAAATCCCGATAATATTTATCAGCATCAGCCGCGTATGTATGGCGGCGTGCCTTATCACAAGGAATAACAAAAGGCTATGAATTTAGATGATTTTTTCTAAATTCATAGCCTTTTTTCAGCAGACGGGCAGGGGCGCAAGCTCGGCGCGCATTTTGGCAAGTATTTTATTTTTTAGCTTGGTTATCCATTGATGACTTTTATTTAGTTCTTGGGCGATGCTTTTTTGCGGAACTTCGGCATAGTAGATTAGCTCAAGCAATCGTTTTTCAGCAGGTGTAAGTATACTGATAGCTTGTTTTATGAGGGCGGCGGTTTCTATGCGGTGAGTTATATTTTCGCTGCCGCCTAAAATTTCCCAGAGGCTAGCCGCGTCGGTGAGCTGGTCGGGGTGCAGCGTATTTTCCCAGTCGCGGCGCGTCCTTCTAAACTCAGTATAGAGGGCATCGTGGACGCGTCCTTTGGCATAGCCGGCGAAAAATGAGCCAAGGGATTTATCGTAGCTATATACTGCCTCGATAAAGGCAAGGCGGGCGATGCTTGCTAGCTCGGCATTATCGGCAACCTTTTGCAGATAGGCGGCGCGCGTTTCCTTGCTTAAAAGCGGCTGATAGCGCGCGATTAGCTCTAGCAGTGCGGCATCATCTTGTTTTTTTACGAGCGTTAGCAGGTCATCTTCAGTTAGCAGCTTATAATCCATTTTTATCTCTCCTTACTAAACTTAAACGATTTATTTAGGCTAAGTTTAGTAGGTTTAGTCTGCTAAAACGAATAGCAACTAGGCAGGTCGGTAGTAGATTTTTCGCGCTTTTCGGTATCTCATGCTATAATGTTGACGAATAGGAGGGAATAAATTTGCGATTAGAAGAAATAGTAAATAATCATTTGACGGCGTTAAATGAAACCGATATGGTGGTATGGCGTTATATCGTGCAGCACCGCGAGGCGGCGAAAAAAATTTCTATCCACGAGCTGGCGCGCGTCTGCAATGTATCATCGACAACTATTGTGCGCTTTGCCCAAAAGCTCGGCTTTGACGGTTTTGGCGAGTTAAAAGCCGTTATGAAAATGGAGGAAAGCGCGCCGGCTGTCTATAATGAGGACGTGCTGCGCGATTTAAAAATGTTTTATGCGCAGACTGCAGATAAGGTTTTTGCGCGCAACTTTGACAGCGCGAGCCGCTTGGTACACGAGGCAAACCGCGTTTTTATTTTTGCCACCGGCTATGTGCAGAGCAATGTGGTGCAGGAGCTAAAGCGGCTGTTTTTCTATGACCATGTGCTTATCTACGAGGTGTCGGGCAAGGAGGAGTTTCGCTCGATTTGCCGCAGCCTGACCAAAGACGATTTATTTATATTTGTATCTTTGTCGGGCGAAACACCGATAGTTTTAGAGTTTGCGCGGCATTTAGGACTGTTAGAAATTCCTTTTATATCGATAACGAAGCTCCATGATAATACCCTTGCCAGTCTGTCAACGGTAAATCTATATGTGTCGCCGGCTAGGTTTCAGCTCTATGACCGCGATGACGAGCGCGTGGCATTCCAGTCGATGATGCCGTATTTTATGCTGGTCGAGGTGTGGTATGTAAAATACCGCGTATATTTGCAGCAACTAGAAAATATGGATAACTAGCTAGCTATCTACCTTTTTTTCAGCAAATCTTGCTATAATTTATTTGCGATTTTTACTAAGTGTAATTATAATTGTAATGTTACGATAGTGATTAAATAAATTTGTTTAGAAAAGAAGGGTATAAATTTGCAAAGTTCCAATATCCCCTCGCGCCGCGCGAAAAAGAAAAAGCGCGTGTGGCCTTATGTCGTGGTAGCGTTATGCTTTATCATGGCAGCACTGGCGGGCGCGATATTTGCGTCTAGCTCGCTAGTTGATGAGAAAAAGGCGGCTGCGCCGGCAGCAGAGGAAGGGCTGCTCACGGCTAAGGATAAGGCAACGATTATGATTATGGGCGTTGACGAGCGCGAGGACGATGTCGGGCGCAGCGATACGCTGATGATAGCCTCGATTGACCCTAAAAGAAATAAGGCGGCACTTTTATCCGTGCCACGCGATACGCGCGTCAAAATCAAGGGACATGGCTTTGATAAAATAAATGCCGCCTATGCCTACGGCAAGGAAAGACTGGCGCAAGATACAGTTGAAAATTTTCTCGGATTAAATATCGACCACTATATCATAATAAATACTAAATCCTTTAAGCGTATAATTGACGCTATCGGCGGCATTGACATTGATGTTGAAAAGCGTATGCACTATGAAGACCCGTGGGACGATGACGGCGGTCTAGTAATTGACTTTAGACCGGGCAAACAGCACATGGACGGAGCTAAGGCGATAACCTATGTGCGCTATCGCGATGAAGAGGGCGACATCGGACGTATTCACCGCCAACAGGCATTTATGAGGGCGTGTGTAGATAAAATTGTTTCGCCGTCAATAATTCCGCGCCTGCCTATGGTTATAAAGGAAATTGTCGAGGCGGTAAATACTGATTTGACTTTCCGTCAAATGCTAGAGTTTGTCGGCACGCTAAAAGAGGCCAAAAGTAACGGTCTAAGGGCGGAAATGGTACCAGGCAGACCCCTCTACATTGACAGTATCAGCTATTGGATAGCCGATTTAACGAAGCTGCGCACTACAGTGGCCGATACCCTAGGCATAACCATTGATGCCAAACACCGCGCCCGCATGGAGCGCGATGCGGCAGAGTATGAAAACTCTATCCCTGCTAATGCCACCGAGGTTCCCGATACTGATAACACTATCGGCAGAGCGGTGCGTGATGCCGATGAAGTCGACCACCGCCCGACTAAGACTACGCGCAAAAATGATACGGCTGCCAGCAAGAAGGACACCGTAGATAAGAGCAGCTCGCGCAGCAGCAGCACCGCTAGCAGCGCAAGCGAAACCAAGGACACCGCGCCTGCGGAAGATAATTCTTCTAGCACCAAGGTCAGCGAGCCAGTACCCAGCACGGTGGAAAATAGCACGCCGACCCCTGGCGGCAACATTGGCAAATCAAGATTTTAGTTATAACTTTATAAATAAAAAATATCCTCACAGCTGTTTTTTACGGCTGTGGGGCTTTTTAGTGCTTTACAATAGTTATTAGCTATTAATGCAATCACTATTTTATATTTGTGTTTAAACGATAGTACGCTATAATGAGAGTTATTGATTAAAAAGGTTACAATTTTAAAGTGATTATTGATAAAATGACGATGAAATGTAACAAAATCGAGAAAAACAAAAAGGACTGATAGATATGAGTAACGTAAATGAAGAGGCATTGAAGCTGCATAAGGAAAAACAGGGAAAATTAGCAGTAGTGAGCAAAGTTCCCCTAGATAAGCCTGAGGATTTAACCTTAGCCTACACCCCAGGTGTAGCTGCACCCTGCCTAGCAATAAAGGATAAGCCTTCAGCTGCCTATGACTACACCAGCAAGGGCAATATGGTAGCCGTAGTAACCAACGGTACGGCAGTTCTAGGCTTAGGCAATATCGGCGCAATGGCAGGACTTCCCGTTATGGAGGGCAAATCGATTTTATTTAAGGGCTTTGCCGGTGTTGATGCCGTGCCAATCTGCCTGAATACCGAAGAGCCGCGCGAAGTTATCCACGCAGTAGAACTAATGGCACCGACCTTTGGCGGCATAAATCTTGAGGATATTAAAGCACCGCAATGCTTTGACATTGAAAAGGAGCTAAAGAAACGCCTAGATATTCCCGTATTTCACGATGACCAGCACGGCACAGCAATCGTAGTGCTGTCAGCTCTATTAAATGCCTTCAAGCTGATTGGCAAGGACTTTAAAACGGCAAAATTCGTAGTAAACGGCGCGGGCGCGGCTGGTCAGGCAATCGCGCGCTTAATACATAGTGCCGGCGGCACGAATATAATTCTGTGCGACTCGCGCGGTGCTATCTATGACGGCAGACCGAACGGCATGAACCCCTACAAAGAGGACATTGCTAAGATTACTAATCCTAAGCATGAGGCTGGCGCACTGTCGGCAGTTATCCGCAAGGCCGATGTATTTATCGGCGTATCGGTAGCTAACTGTGTATCTAAGGACATGGTGCGCTCAATGAATAAGGACGCTATCGTTATGGGCATGGCTAATCCTAACCCTGAAATTATGCCCGCTGATGCTAAAGCTGCCGGCGCGCGCATTGTCTGCACCGGCCGCTCGGACTTCCCCAATCAGGTAAACAATCTTTTAGCCTTCCCCGGAATTTTCCGCGGCGCATTAGATGTCCGCGCTACGGAAATTAATGAAAAAATGAAAGTCGCTGCCGCCGAGGCAATAGCTAGCTTAGTAGGTGACGAGCTAGACGAAGACCACGTTATAACAAGTCCCTTTAATCCTGAGGTTGCGCCGACAGTTGCCGCCGCCGTTGCCCGCGCTGCCTTAAAATCGGGCGTAGCAAAAAATCGCGAGATGAAGCCTGACGATGTAGCAGCTCATACCCGCGCGCTGCTAAAAGCTATGAAAAATAATTAATAGTGGATAAAAAAGAACCTGTCATATATTAAACTGCCCCCAAAAAATTAGATTTAAAAATCTAATTTTTTGGGGGCGATTTTTTTGCAAAATATACTCTTTGGAAAAAGAATATGAAATATGCCCACAGCCTTCGAGGGAATTTTAAACTAAAGGACATTATAGCAGTTATAAAAATCCCTAAAGCAACCTACATATACTGGCAAAAACGATTTAATAGACTAACATACAATCAAGCCGCCATAGAATATTATGCAAATAACTCTTTATAAATTTTTTTTAACGATAATGTGTTTTCATCGTTACGAAAAATTTCATTGAATAACTCTGATTTTTTCATTTGTAAATCGTGCATTTTTTCTTCTATGCTATCTTTGGTAATAAAGCGATATATAAAAACAGGTTTTTCTTGACCTATCCTATATATCCGGTTAGTTGCCTGTTCTTCAGCTGCTATATTCCACCAAGGCTCATACAGTAGTATATATTGACAAGATACAAGATTTAATCCTACGCCACCGGCCTTTAAGCTTATAAAAAATATTCCTTCATTAGATTTTTCGAATTCATCAACTAAAATTTGCCTATTAACAGTTGTACCATCAATATAAAATTGTGGCCATCCATATTTTTTTACCGTATTTCCAAGTTTCGATAATATTTTAGGAAATAAACTATATACAATGATTTTTTTATTACTATCCATTACGGTTTTCACAAATTTCAAAAACACTCGTTCTTTACAAGACTTAATAATAGAATTTTGTTTTAGTTCTAATGGTAAAAGCTCAGGATCATCACAAATCTCTCTTAAATACAGTAATCCCTTTAAAGCGATAGCATTATCAAATACTTCAAATCTAGTTCCCTTTGATGATAACTCCTGCTTAATAGAATACAATGTTCTGTTGTATAATTTTCTCTGATATTCATCCATTTCACAATAAATAATTTTTTCTTTTTTGGGGGGCAAATCTCTTAAAACTTCATTTTTCGTTCTCCTTAGTATAAATGGCTTTATTAGCTTTCTAAGCCATTCATTATTTTTACGTTTTTTTTGTATATCTATATCCGAATATTTACGCATAAATTGTCTATAGTGCCCTAAAAGTCCAGGGTTAAGTAAATCCATTAATGACCATAATTCACTAAGGTTGTTTTCAATAGGTGTACCAGTCAATGCTAATTTAAATTTTGTTCTTATTTTTATAATGTATTTCCTACGTTGTGAAGTAATGTTTTTTACATAATGAGCTTCATCTAATATTAACGCAGAAAACTCATATTTCATAAAAAAGTCTAAATGATTAACAACTGTTTCATAAGTAGATATTAGTATTTTTTTTGAATTACCATTCAAATTTGATGAATAATCAAAAGAACCGTATATCATAATTGGTTCTAATTTTGATGCAAACTTTAATATTTCATTTTTCCAATTTTCAATCACAATTTTAGGTACAATAATCAATCCAGGACTTTTTCTCTTGTTTACACTCATTTCTAGAAAAGAAATGGCTTGAATTGTTTTTCCTAACCCCATATCATCAGCTAAACAACAACTAAATCCACAATTATATATTTGAAAAATCCAATTAACTCCATCTTTTTGGTATGGTTTCAATATATCTTCCCATTTATTGTCTAACTTATATCCATTTCTTTCATAGGATATTATCTTACTCCAATAATCGTTAGGATTAATGTCTAATTTTTCAGCAATGTTATTGATTAATGAAACATCATCTTTGGAAACTTCAACTTTTCCCTCACGGTTTATTTTCTTTTCTAGAGATAATATTTCTTTTGGTAAGAAAACAACGTTATTATCTATCTCTAGAAATTTATTAGATTTTATATGTTTCAATGCATCTGATAATGATAAGTCATTATTCTCTACATTTAATTTACCAAATATAGAGAACCAATCCATATTATAAGAAATACTCATAGAAACACTAGCATTGCTAACTTTTTTATGATCATTTCCCCAATATAATTTGTATCCTTTTTCTAATAATACGTTTACTAGCTTATAAAACTTTTTTGTTCGAGAAAACAGCCATTCATTTGCTACGCTTTTATGTGCCTTAAGCGAAATTAATTCTTCTGTTATTTTTTCCTCATACTTTTTGTCACGCCAGTAGTTTTGCTCTTCATCTACATACTCTATATTAGAGTTGGAGGCTATTTCAATATTACCATATTTGAAGTATAATTTACCTCTGATATTCATCTTGTTTTCTTCTAGATATAATATAGGTATTACACTATTATCTTTATATATTGGTTGTGATTCATTATTGTCTTTTTTAGTGAAACTTGTATTATGTATAACTAACAAAAGTTTTTTTTCATCGTAAATAATACCTTCTTCTTTTGTATTATCGTCTATTAAAACATCTCTAATATAGTGTAGTCTTTTATCCTTTGCTCTATAATATATAGCGTCACTATGATTTTTTATTTCTTTAACAATATCTTCAATTATCAATTTATCTAATAAATATTTATTCTTTCCTATTTGAACCACATTGTTAATTTTATTAATATAGGATAATACATCTTTAAATTCATCATTCAATACTTCTATTTTTCTTAGTTGCCCAGAATGAAAACCTTTTTTTGTGTATTGATTTCTTCCCTTAAAAATTTCTAGGAAGAAATTATCTTCTTTTTTTGATATAGCATAAATGAGCTCGGATTTCATCTGCACCATGATTATCACCCCATTAATCAATAATAAAATAATTTGTTTGCTTTTATCATGTTAATATAAAATCTGTTTTTATAATCTTCATCACAAAAATCTATCCTCGAAAAGGCATTATCAGTAGACATATTTGTATTAATTTCTTTATTTGCCAATTCTGTAAAATGTCTTACCCTGCATCCTCCTCCACATAAATACTTAAGCGGGCAATCTCTACAGGGAATTAGATTATTAACGCTTGATAACGCCTTAGCCTTTTTGGATATATTCAATATATCACTTAACTTATTATTTCTTATATTGCCTTGTTTGGCACATTTTGAAGTTAAGTTACAAAAAAAGACGTCACCGTTAGATGCGATACTCAATCCACCATATCCACAATTTTCTATTACACAATGATATTTATGATCGAGAGCAAATCCCTTATAATCTGCAAACTGTGGAAAACTATCTTTTATCTTCCTAATTGACTTTTTATAAATAATATTTTCCTTTTCAGTTGGAGTAATGTCTCGGCCACTCATCAATTCTGTATTAATTTTGATGAAAAAAGGATAATCAGCCCATTTTTTTAGCATATTTTCTATAAATTTTATATAATTATGTTCTTTATTTATTAAAGTATCTTGTAAAGGAGTAATAGCAACCGTTGTTCTTACATTTTTCTTTAAAAGTTTCTCTACTGTATTTTTCGCTATACCAAATCCATTAATTCCTCTTACAGACATATACGTTTTATCATCATATCCATCAATACTTATTTGAACCTCATCTAAAAAAGGATAAATATTTTCTATCATGCTATCTGTCCACAAAATTCCGTTACTTAATATTCCTGTGGATAATTCTAAGGACTTAGCTTCCCTTAAAATTTCAACCAAATCATCTCGTAAAGTTGCTTCTCCACCAGTAAACATAACAGCTTTTCCACCAAAATCGACAAATTCGTGTAATAGTTTTTTTATCTCAGATGTATTAAGTTCATTTTCATTAGCTTCACCAGATAGCATATAGCAATGATGACATCTTAAATTGCATTTATTAGTTAAATAAATATACATTCCATTTTCTGGTGGTCTTATGACAGTTAAATCTTCAAAATGTTTAGCTTCTAATTCTCGTAAAACACTGAAAACTGATTTTCTATCTCCAGAGAATTTATCTAAAGTTTCTTTAATGGTATTACCAGCTGCTAAAAAATTATAAATTGATAATTCTGTGTCATCATTTAATAGTAACCAGCATGCAGTATCAATGGATAGAATAATCTTATGCTCTTTTATATCTTTTATAAAAATATTATTAGGCATAGTATACTTTTTGGAAAGGTTTAATTCTTTTTTATGCATTTGTTAATACATCTCCTAAAAAAGACGTGGCAGAGACTTTTATGTCTCTGCCACGTCTCTGTTAAATCAAAAAGTTAATTTTCGTTTGCACTGCAGCTTTTAAAGCAATACATAGCAGTAACACGGGAATTATCCTCTACGACTTCTTCTTCCCATTCTAAAACAATTTTTTCTTGCTCTTTCATGGTTCTGATATCTCCTTTCATATATAGTACGAAGAGGTACTCACCTCCTACGTTCATGGTACAAGTTCGACATCTTTCGACGATTTCCTGCAAAAACAAAAAATATTTACCTGTTAGCCATCAAATATCTAATTAAACAATCAATATTTGTAAACGGATTGCTTTCTTTGGATAGCTCCTCTATATGTTCCTTATCTAGCTTTGACCTTCTCTTGTCTACTCTTGACAAGGCAGCACCAAGAAATGGCTGTATTAATTTGAATACATCTTGTGATTTTTTGTAGTTTTTCAAAGTAGTTTTTTTCTCTAACACATCAATAACAGCTTCACAGTTAAGCAAAGGGCTGCCAGGTAACAAGAAATGGAATAGAAACCATATTTCTATACAAGGATTGGAAAATGCAATTTCGTAGCCCTTCTGCTTTGCCATAGATTTTGCTTTGAATAGGTCATCATTGGTATTTGCATCGCAATCAAATACACACCATAATTTATCTCCTAAGTCTGGAAAAAAGTCTTTGTCTCCCAAAGATTTTTCAGCCTTGCGAACAAGACCTACTGCACTTTTCTGTTTTGACGGCACTGGAATAATATCTATCCCGCTATTCCTCGTCCTAAAATGCTTGAAATAGATAATCTCTGTTTCCTCACCTTCACAAACAAGATATATGACAGGTCTGCGTTTTCGCTTGCCTTTTCTACCTCTATCAATTTCTTTTATTTTTGCCATAGCGTTTCCTCCCCAATAAAGGGAATTGCGCCATATCGTCCTTGTATATATCCCTTAGCTATATTTTCAGTTTTTCTAGGGGAAAACTCCGTTAGTGCATAAACTTCTGTTTCTAGTGTCTTATCATTCTTTTCTACGAACCATATCTGGTCACGGCGTAAGAGTGTACGCTCTAACAATCCAACATCATGAGTAGTAAAAATCAGCTGTGCATTGTTGCGATTTATATTATGGTCTTGGACTAGCTCCACAAGATGCCGTGTAAGTAAAGGATGCAGGCTTGTTTCTATTTCGTCTATGACTATCACGCCCCCTTGGGATAACGCCTTTAGCCAAAGCCCTATGCGTGAGAAAAAGAATTGTGTCCCAGCTGATTCCTGCTCCAACATAAGGGAGTATGTGGCTGAATTAACTGATTTATTTCTAATACGATGATAGGTTATTATTTGCTGCTTTCCACCACGTTCGATAACGTCTATATTCTCTATTCCCAAATCTGCTGTAAGCATTTCCTGCAGCAATTTAGATTTTATGTCCTTGCCTTGCTTAACCGCCTTTACAGACAACGTGTATACGTCATCACCTTTCGCATTGGCATTCATAAGCCTCTTGACGAACCACATAAAGGCATTTTCTGTCAGCTGGTTGTTCCACTCGTTAGAAGTCACTAGATATAGTCGATTAGGAGCCGTTCTCTTGGCAAGCTGGATCTGCTCCTGCATATTCTCCTTAGGAAAGGTAAAATCACTTCCACTTCTGGAGAAAATGAGTGCTTCTCTACCTTTGGGCCAATGATATAAATATTCATGCTTTATTCTATTGGCATCATAAGCAAAACCATAGGCATACTTAATGTCATTCATGTAAAAAATAATATCAAGCTCAGTAGGGGATTTTAATGTTTCTGAGAAAGCATATGGCTCATAAGGTAGGCTGTATCCTTTAAGGATATTAGCATAGCTACCACACACCATCTCTCGCATCAGGATAAGGGCTTCAAGCAAATTGCTTTTGCCTGAGGCATTGGCACCGTATACAGCCAAACATGGAACCAGCTTCACCTTATTCCTGACTACAAATAGATTTTCATCCATCTCCTTATCAGCACTAGCTTTGAGACTTATAGTAGCTTGGTTACGTATAGATTTATAATTAGTTACTGAGAATTGTACCAGCATCTTAACCACCTCCATACTTACTATTCTAGTTTAAAAATGTCTATTCGTCAATTTAAGCCTATTTTTTGCATAAAAACAGCAAAATTTTTATATAAATTTCTAATTATGCCAAAATTAATGGCAGATTATTTTAGCTGTTGGCAGTATTATTTGGGGAAATATCTATATTTTGATAGCTGTCAAAGCGAGCGAGCTGCTGTTTTATACAGTAGCTAGTTAGTAGAAGTGCCGTTACATCAGCTAGCGGCACGGCGAGCCACACACCATTTATAGCTAATAGCTTAGGAAGTATTAAAAGAAAAATTACAATGCCGGCAAGGTTTCGAGCAAAGGATATGGCGGCACTAGTTTTACCATTAGATAATGCAGTAAAGAAGCCAGAGCCGAAAATATTAAAGCCGCACAGTAGAAAGCTAAAGGAAAATAAGGAGAGCCCGTTTAGGGTCAGCGCAAAAACATCTCCGCCTTCGGGGAGAAAAAGATTTACCAGCGGCACTGCCAGCAGCCTGGCAAGGGAGAAGGCAATCAGTCCGCCAGTGGCGATAATGCCGAGGCTCAGCCAAAGTATATGCTTTAGAGTCTTGAAATCATGTGCGCCGAATTTATAGGAAAAAATGGGCGCAATGCCGTTAGTAAAGCCAAATAAAATAGAGGTTAATAAAAATTCAGCATATAAGATAGTAGTTATGGCGGCTACACCTGCCTCGCCGGCATAATAAAAGGTTAAGATATTAAATAAAAAAGTAGTTACTCCCATAGACAAATTAGTAACAAGCTCGGACGAGCCGTTGCTGACAGCCTTCAGTATAATCTTTTTTTCAAAATTAAATGCTGCAAAGCGGATAGTTTTAGCCGTGCGGCTAAAATAATATACACCTATCAAGGCGGCAAGCAGATAGGCAAGCCCCGTGGCTAGTCCTGCCCCCGTTATGCCCCAATTTAAATGGGCTAAAAATAAATAATCAAGCAGGGCATTAGTGATGCCTGATAATAAAGACACGATAAAGCCTTGAATAGGACGACCGTCAGTTATATAAAAGGCATTAAACAAAGTCATTAGGCTTACCGCAGGGAAAAATGGCAGCATCGCGCCGAGGTAGGAGCGGCAATCCGCCATAAGCAGTTCGCTTGCGCCTAAAAAGACTAATACACGGTCAAAAAATAAGGCAATAGCAAGAGCGATTAACAGTCCTAATATAAAGCTTGCCGCTGCCAGCAGCGAAAATCTTTTATTAGCTAGTAGTAGCTTTTTTTCGCCAAGATTTTTAGCTACTAGTGCGCTGCCGCCTGAAGCCAGCATCATGCCCATACCGAAAATAATATTTATGGCAGGGTAGACGATATTAGAGGCAGCGAGCGCATTTGCGCCAGCATATTGCCCAATAAAAATGCCGTCAGTCACGGTATAGAGAGCTATTATTATCATCATGCCGATAGAGGGCGCAGCAAATTTTAACAGGCTGAGAACGGTAAAATTTTTCGCTAGTGGCGAACTAATCGTATTCATAGTATATTTCCTTTCCTAAATTCAAGCTGTATAATTATCCTAAAGTATACAGTCGCTGTAATGTCAAGGAGAAATTATGAAAAGAATAGCCTTTTATATCGGAGAGTTTGCGCGCCTAGTGGGCGTGAATAAGCGGACGCTGCATTATTATGATGAGCGCAGGATATTTAGTCCGGCGAAGGTGGAGGAAAACGGCTACCGCAGCTATTCCTTTCGCCAGCTATGGACTTTTTTTATGCTGCGAATATTTCGCGCTATGGGGCTTGAGCTTAGCGAGATTGAGGACTATATGGAGCATAAAAGCCCCGCTAGGCTCTATAAGCTCTTAACCGAGCAGGAGGAATGGCTGCAAAATGAAATAGTTAGATTAAAAAGGCAACTGCGGATAGTAGAAAATCAGCGCAGCCTGCTAAAGACTGTGCCGAATATTGTTTGCGATGAAGTGAGCGAGCTAGATTTGCCTGCCGCTAAAATGGTAATCTCGCCCAATGTTCGCGACCTCACGATAAAGGGAAAATGGGTCGAGGCAGAAACTATTGCCGCCAAGCACGTCCGCTATACTTTGCACGAAGGCTTTACCGCCGGTTTGTTCTTCGGGGCAATGGTAGCGGCAGAGGACTTTATGCAGAAAGGACAGGAATGTGTTTTAAGCTACTATTTTACGCCGACCGAGGTTAGTGCGAGGCTCATTAACAAAGATAATTTGCATATTAGACCTAGCGGCCGATTTGTGGTAACATACTTTCATGGTGATTACTATGAAACCAGCGATGCCTATGATAGATTGCGCGATTATATAATAGCGCATAATTTAGAGCCTATTGGCTATTCTTACGAGGAAAGTATAATAGACGACATGGCGGCAACTGATTTTAAGGACTTTATCACGCGCATTGCGGTGCAGGTAAAAACTAAATAACTAAAGGAGTATAGGGTAGTGAATAAAAAATATTTATATATGCTCGCTACGGGGCATTTAAGCGTAGATATAAATTCTGGTTCTTTTCCTGCGCTGTTGCCGTTTTTTGTAGCAGAGTACGGCATGGACTACACGGCAATCGCTGGTCTGATGTTTGCTTATTCCTTGGTGTCATCAGTAATTCAGCCGGTTTTTGGTGCGTTGGCCGATAAAGGCTCGCGGCAGTGGTTTATGAGTTTTGGCATTATTTTAAGCGGCACAGCACTGGCGAGCATGGGCTTTATAACTGATTACTGGTCGATATTTATCGCCGCTGCGCTTATGGGCATCGGCAGTGCAATATTTCACCCTGAGGCGGCAAGGAATGTAAATGCTATTGCTGGTACAAAAAAAGGACAGGGCATGAGCATTTTTAGTGTCGGCGGTAATGCCGGCTTCGGCTTTGGCCCGCTGGTAGCTGTATTTTTAGTAACGACCTTCGGCATGAAGGGACTTGCTTTTTACTTTTTTACCGCACTAATTATGTCTAGCCTAGTTCTAGCCGCAGCACCTAAAATAAGGCAGGCTACGGAAAAAGCCCGCGAAGAGCTGCGCGCCGCTAGCGGCAGATCCGTAGAAAGTGTCGGCATAAATGATTGGCACGCCTTTACGCGTTTATTTTTCGTCATACTGTTTCGCTCAACAACGCTTACCGCTATATCGAGCTTTTTGCCGCTCTTTTGTATCGAGGTGCTAGGCGCGTCAAAGGCATTAGGCTCGCTGACGCTCTCTATAATTTCTATTGCTGGCGTAGTAGCAACACTTATTGGCGGCTGGGTGGCTGACCGCTGCGGCTATGTAAGTACTTTGCGCTATGGCTGCTTTTTATTAGTACCGTGCCTAGCGATAGTAGCTTTAAGCCATAATTTGTGGGCAGTATTTTTAATGCTCATTCCTATGAGCTTTGGCATACAGGGAACGTATTCGGCATTTATTGTTTTAGGGCAAAGCTATTTAGCTAAAAATATCGGCTTTGCGTCAGGCGTTACTATGGGCTTATCCTTTAGCTTGGGCGGGGTAATCGCGCCGTCGCTGGGATTTTTTGCCGATAGCTACGGACTAGAAAGCGTTATGCTGCTGATACTAGGAATTGCCATTTGCTCGGCACTAGCAACTCTGTCCTTGCCGCCGATTAAAAATGTTAATAACTGACTTATCCACAGCTTTTAATAGTTTTAAACAGGACTAAAGGCTCAGAAAACGGCTATTTTACAGGAAACTTACAGTTTTCAACATAAGTTATCCACAATATCCACAGAGTTAGCTGTGGATATTGTGGATAACTTTGTACAGTAGGTGGAAATAATTGTACTTGAAAAATGACTGATATATAATTAAATTTTATAAATATAGTAGGTGGTTATAGCTATGATGAAACAAACAACGCTCGCTAAGGTTGATGAGCTAATCGCGCGCTATGAAAATTTAGCAGTCTGCCGTGAGGATTTAGCAGCGGCAGTTACAGCGATTTGCGATGCCTATAGAAATGGCGGTAAATTCATCGTTTGCGGCAATGGCGGCAGTGCATCGGACGCGGAGCATATAGTCGGCGAGCTGATGAAGGGATTTTTATTGCCGCGGAAAATTGATGGCGATATGGCAGACAAAATAAAAAAGCTTGCGCCTAACTCGGCGGATTATTTTTTAGAAAATTTGCAGGGCGCACTTCCTGCGCTGTCGCTAGTCAATCAGGTAGCCTTAAACACCGCCTTTGCTAATGACCAAGCCCCCGATTTAGCCTTTGCCCAGCAGCTTTTCGGCATGGGAAATAGCGGCGATATTTTGCTCGCTATCTCGACATCGGGCAATTCTACTAATGTTATCTACGCGCTTGATATGGCACGCGTAAAGGGCGTAAAATCAATCGCGCTTACAGGAAAGAGCGGCGGCAAAATAAAGCAAAATGCTATGGCTGACATCACAATCTGCGTGCCGGAAAGTGAAACCTATAAAATTCAGGAGCTGCATCTCCCTGTTTACCACATGCTGTGCATTGCGGCAGAAAATGAATTTTTCGGCGATTAATCAAATATAAATATTAAAAATAAAAATCCGCGGTTATCTGCCGCGGATTTTTGGTATTTAAAGGAATTTTTATACTGACAGCGAATTTTTATTATTAATCAATGATTTAGTATAAATTTTAGCGTGTTACAGCGCAGTTTGAGGGGGACTTACTATGTATTTTTACTGTGAGAAGTGCAAAAAGCAGTACCCGTTAAATTCACATTCTTATATGTGCGAGTGCGGCGGAATGTTTCGCCTGCACAAAGACCCAAAGGATAAAATACCCCAAAGTATCAGCTTAGGCGAGGTGGTAACGCCGCTGCTGCCGCTAAAGGTCGGCAAAACGGAGTTTTTACTGAAGCTAGAAAATCTTCAGCCGACTGGTTCGTTTAAAGACCGCGGCGCATATGCGCTGATAAATGAGCTAAACTATCTAGGGATAAAGAGAATTGCCCTAGACAGTGCCGGCAATGCCGGTGCAGCTATTGCCGGCTATGCTGCGGCTGCCGATATGGAATGTACGGTTTACGTTCCCGATGATACCTCCAATGAAAAGGTAGCACAGATAGAGGCATACGGGGCAAAAATTATCAAGGTTGCTAACGGCCGCATGAAGGCATGCGCGGCGGTCAAGCAAAATCTAGGCGATGCCTATTATGCCTCGCACGTCTACAATCCGCTGTTCTTTGAAGGCATAAAATCTATGGCGTGGGAGATGTATCACCAGCTCGGCGACAGCGTGCCGGAGTATGTATTTATGCCGATTGGCAACGGCACGATGCTTATCGGTCTTTATCAGGGCTTTATGGAAATCGGCCGTCTGCCGCATTTTGTCGGCGTGCAGAGCAGTAAATGCGCGCCGCTTTATGAGGCATACCATAATATCAAGCCGGCAGTAAAAAAGACGACTATTGCCAGTGCCATAAGGATTGAAAATCCCAAACGGCTAAAGGATATGCTGCGCTTTATAAAAAATAGTGGCGGCGATGTAATAACCGTAGAGGACAGTGATATACTAAAGGCTAAAAAATATCTCGGTCAAAAGGGCATCTATGTAGAAATGACTTCGGCGGCAGCACTGGCGGGAGCAGAAAAGTTCTTTAAGGACGGCAAGCCCGATAACTACCGCGTAGTTTTGCCGCTGACGGGCAGCGGTCTAAAGAGGTGAATTATGCTGCACGGAATAATTGATATTGGCTCGAATACTATCCGCATGGCAATCTATAATATAACGGGCGCAAAGATTGAGCAGCTGCTAAAGAAAAAACATACTGTAGGGCTGGCATCATATGTAAAAGACGGCGTTATGCAGCAGGCAGGAATTGACCGTGCGGTCGAGGTTTTAACAGAGTACAAGGCATTTTTAGACAGCTTTGATATTTCTAATGTTGTAGCCTTTACTACGGCGGCTCTTAGAAATGCTGCCAATAGCCGCGCAGCGGTAGCTGAAATTAAGGCGCGCACGGGTATAAATATCCGCGTCATAACGGGTGACGAGGAGGCAACCTATGATTTTATCGGTGCTACGCATAATGTTCATGCGGCAAGCGGGCTATTAATTGATATTGGCGGCGGCAGTACGGAGCTAGTTAAATACATCAATCGCCAAATCGTTAAAAAGACGAGTATTCCGCTAGGCTCGTTAGGCTTAAAGACGCGCTATGTACAGGGGATTTTGCCGACAGCTGAAGAAATTTTAGCTATGTGGGGCGAGGTCAAGGCGACCGTTGCGGCTATCCCTGAGTTTAGCGATGTCACCTCGGAAGAAATTGTCGGCATCGGCGGAACATTCAAGGGTGGCACGGCACTTTATAATGAGCTGTTTAATCAGCCGCGCACTAATGCGATTATTGATACGCGCCGCATAAAGACAATAATCAGCACCTTCCAAGGAAATGACCTCAGCGAGGAACAAACGATAATGCTTATGCGGACTGTACCCGATAGAATAGGCACAGTTATACCGGGACTCATTATTGCCGACACGCTGGCAGCAAGATTTAAAAGCAAGAGTATAACCTATAGCGACTCCGGTGTGCGCGAGGGTTATATCTATGCGGAGATTGTCGATAGGTAAATAAAAAATGCTAGACGCAAATTATGCGCCTAGCATTTTTTATTTATGGTTTATTTTTTCTCGTCTAGTAAAATTTTTCCCTGCGGCGGATTTTCCTTTATCGCGCCCGTTATGGGATGCGGCAGATAAAGCTCCTCAAGGTAGTTAATGTCCTCGGCAGATAAATTTATATCTAGTGCGCCGAGAGCATCATCAATATATTTAGTCTTAGTTGCGCCGACGATAGGAGCAGCGACCCCTTTGGCAAAGTGCCAAGCAAGAGCAATCTGGCTCATGGCGACGTTATATTTTTCAGCTAGCTCGGCTACGCGCTCTACGATTTTTATATCGTAGTCCTTCATGCGGTCATACTTGCCCTTTACCACAACATCGGTTTGACGGCGATAGGTGTCATAATCCCAAGTCGGATGCGTCAGATGACCGCCGGCCAGCGGGCTGTAGGGCATGAGCGACACATTGAACTTGCGGCATACAGGGATTAAATCGCGCTCGTCCTCGCGATACAGGAGATTATAATGGTTCTCCATAGTGCTAAAAAGCGTAAGATTATTGTCGCGTGCCGCTATCTGCATTTCGTAGAACTGATGACCGTACATAGCTGATGCGCCGATTGCCCGCACCTTGCCCTGCTTTACTAATGCATCGAGTGCGCTCATCGTTTCGATAATCGGCGTGTCAAAATCAAAGCGGTGGATTATATATAAATCAAGATAATCTGTGCCTAGCCGTTTTAATGTGCCGTCAATCTCGCGATTTATGGCATCCTTAGACAGTCTGCCGTCATTAAAATAAACCTTTGAGGCGATAACAACTTTATCGCGGCTGGTATGGTTCTTTAAAGCCTTGCCTAAATATTCCTCGCTTGTGCCGCCGGAGTAGCAGTTAGCGGTATCGAAAAAATTTATGCCCTTATCGAGAGCGTGGGCAACAACCGTATCGGTAGTATTTTCATCAACCGTCCACTTGTGCATAACGCCCTTACCAAAGCCCATGCAGCCTAGGCAAAGCCGAGAAACCTCAATATCCGTGTTGCCAAGTTTAGTGTACTTCATTCCTTATCCTCCTTACTTTATAAAGCCGGCGATGTCGCTATCGCTGGCAGACGGGCTAAGACGCTTGCCCTTTACAATATGTATATTCGGATAAGTTTCCTGTAATTCCTTCACGCTGTTTTCTACTCCAGAGCTAGCCGACGTGCAGAATAGATAAATATTTTTGCCGCTTAAATCATAGGTGTCGAGCAAGGTATTGATAATGCGCGGTGCTGCGCCCCACCAGATAGGATAGCCGATATAGATATTTTTATAGTCCTTTATTTTGCCAAGGTCGTTAGCGATAGCCGGACGGGCAGCGGCATCATGCATCTCGCGGTTAGCGCGGCAGTTATCGACATTGTAATTTAAATCCTCGGCAGTATATGGCTCTTTAGGATTTATGGCGAGCGCGTCCGTCTTCAGCTGGCTGGCAATTTTATCAGCCACCTTTTTAGTATTGCCGCTGGCAGAAAAATAAACCACAATGCTGTCGCTATTGCTAGGCACGCTGGCAGCTGAACCGCTGCTAGCCTTGCTGTTTGAACTGCTGCTGGCGGCACTATTTCCAGTGCTGCTGCCGCAGGCAGTCATAGTAAGCATCATTGTCAGCATAGAAACAACAAGTAATACTTTTTTCATAATAAAACCTCCATTCATTTTTTTCATTGTAACACCTAAAGTTCACTCTAAGTAAAGCAAAATATTAATAAAAAATACCCTGCTAAGAATTTTTTAGCAAGGTATTTTAATTTTAGCGGACTAGACCGTAGATTAGCGAGTCTACATAAGTACCGCCGGTAAAATGTTTTTTTTTCATAATTCCTTCTAAGGCAAAGCCGTTTTCTTCTAATAGGCGTGCCTTAGCGGTATCAATGGCGTAAACCTCTGCCCACAGCCTATTTAGATTTAGCTCTAAAAAAGCATAGTCGATAATAAGCCTTAAAGCGTCAGGAGCAAATTTATCATCAATATAGGCATTGTCTTTGCCGATATATAAGGATACCTCGGCATGGCGGTCGAGCCAGTCAATATAGCAAAGTCCGGCCGCGCCGATTAACTCTTGGTTTTTACTATCGACTATCCCTAGCATAATGGTATTTTTATCATTTAATACGCGGTTTTCAAACCACGCCCGTTGCTTTTCCTTATTGATTTCTGTCACTTCGCGGAAAAATCGCCGCATACATGGCTCATTGCGCCACGCTCTTAATGTTTCTAAATCCTCGCTATTTATTGCGCGCAGGCTGGCTAGCTTTCCAGTTATCATATTTATTCCTCCCAATCGCCGTGCATAAGGGCTGCACCGGCAGCTTTAGCTACGGTAAGTTTTTTATTAAGGACAGTATTTAGCTCGTAGGGGCGGACGCAGCCATTAGGAGCTGGGCGCAGACATTCTAAGCCAGTGGCAGTAAGAACATCGCCTGCTTTCAAGTCACGCTTTAATCTTACCGCGCGTTGCTGCAAGACTACGGTTTCTCTTTCGTTATCCTCTACGCGCTTTATGCCGTCACCGAGTGCCGCCTCTAGCTCGCGCGTGCGCTCCACCATTTCGCGCCACGAGCGCGGGTTCATGGAAAAGGCATGGTCTGGGCCTGTGCGGCGGTTATCATCTGTAAAATGCTTTTCAATCACGCGCGCGCCTAAAGCCACCGCGCCGAGGACACTGGCATGGCCTGCGCTGTGGTCGCTCAGACCAAGCACCATACCAGGATATAATGTCTGATAGGTTTTTAAGACATTTAGATTTATAAATTTAAAATTTTCGCGGTCGCCAGTGTAGTTAGTATTGCACTGCATTAAAACTAACTGTTTATTTATTTTTAACACCGTATCGACCGCGCGCATGACATCCTTTATGTCGGCTGCCCCTGTAGCCAGTAAAATGGGTTTATTTTTAGCGGCGACAAAGCTTAAAAAATCAGTCCAAGTAATATCGCCTGAGCCAATTTTATAGGCATGGACGATTTTATCTAGCTCCTCGACTGCCGCGTAGTCATACGGTGTAGAGAAAAAGGCAACATCTGCCTGTTTAGCGGTGCGCTGCAACTCGTCATTCCAGCTGCGGTTTACCTCGGCGGCTTTAAAAACCTCGTAAACTGATTTTTTCCATTTTGCCTGATGACTGCCGGCGGCAATATGGCTAAAGCCGTAGTCGCTTACAATGTCGCGCGCTAAAAAATGCTGAAACTTTACAGCATCTGCGCCGTTTTCGGCGGCAAGGGCGATTAGCTCCTTAGCCCGCGCTAAATCCCCGTCATGGTTCGAGGCAATATCGGCAATAAAATAGGTCGGGCTTAAAATGCTAAGCTCGCGCCCCTCAATGAAAATCTCCTGCTCGTAGCGCAAGATTAACGCTCCTTTCATCTATATATTCAGCCATTAAAGCGGCTAACACCTCATCTAGGGTGGGCATTTTTATATTTAAGGCGGCGGCTATAGCGGAGCTATCAAGTCCTAGCGACTCAGCGCGCCGTATACCGGTAACAGCCTTTACGCTCCCTTCATTAAATGCTGGTTTTACAGCTAGCTTACTTGCTAGCTGTAAAATAAACTCGGCTTTGCTGACAGCAAAATTTCCCGCAGCATTATAAAGACCGCTGAGCTTTGCCTCAATGGCTTTATGCACTAGGCAGGCTAACTGCTGCGCTGTAAGCGGCGAAGTATAAAAATCAGTAAAGAGCGTTAGCTTTTCTCCCGTCAGCAAACTCTTTATCGCCCACTCGGCAAAGGTCGGGCGCGTCTTATCGCCGCGAAAGCCGATTATATTAGTTCTAAGCACTAGAGAGCGGCTGTAAGCAAGCGCGGCACACTCGCCTAAATATTTAGTGCGCGCGTATTCATTTACTAGCCTTATACTATCGCTTTCAGTATGTAATTTTTGCCTGTCGCCAGTGTAGTAATGGTCGGTCGATATATAAATGCATCGCACGCCCTGCCCGCGAGCAAACTCAGTCACTAAGCTTTGCGCGCGCGTATTAACTAGATAGCTGAGGCTTGGATTTTTCTCGCAGACCGCTAGATTTACTATCGCCGCCGCATTAATAATAAGGTCGGGCATCAGCGTATTTAGCTTAGTAAATAATGTCGTGCTATCCGTAACATCTAAATCACTATGCTTAAATCCTGTCACCTCATAGTGAGGACTTAATTCTTTTACTAAAGCCTTTCCTAACATACCGCTAGCTCCAAGTATTGCTATTTTCAACCTATCGCCTACCTTAAACTCTATCTTACCCAATAAATATATTGTAAGTTTAGCACACTTGCCCCCCCCCCACAAGACAATTTTTCGCATAAAAAAACATTGAAAACTGAAGTTTTCAATGTTAGAATGTAGCTATAAGGTATCGGCGGATTGGGAAACGCCGTTGCCCCAGTAATTTAGGTGAGGACACTCGGTCATTTCATTGCGGGAAGCCTTACGACTTACTTAAGGATAGTGGCAACTAATGTTGCAAAGGCAATCGTTAGCGACAGCCACTCGTATGTTGTCATACGCATTACCCCCTTTCAGTAGGGGCATACCGACACCGCCGATATTAGTATAATATCACGGTGTCGGTTTTTTGTCTATTTAATCATAAAATTAGTGGCGTGTGAGCAGTATTTAATTTTTTTCTGTATAGCGAGGGTAGCTCGCCCATAATTTTTTTAAAAGCTAGTGTGAATTTGCTTTGGCTTTCGTAGCCGAGCTTTTTGGCGATAACAGTTAGCGGCAGACCCTCATGCATAAGGTTTATAGCTATTTGTATGCGGTACTCGCGCATATAGGCGGCAATGGGCGCACCATAAAGTACCTTAAAATCATTTTTTAGAGTAGTGGTATTAGTATGATATTTTTTTGCTAGCTCCTCAATGGTATAGCGTTTGGCAAGGTCGCCTGTTATTAGCTGATAAATTTCTTTAGTGCGCTCGATAGCGGTACAGCTATTAGCATTATTATTTAAATGCCGCGGCATAGCGGCGAGCAGCAAAATTATTTCCTGCACCTTTAGCTGAAGATACGGGATAGTAAATTCCGCCGGCAGGTCATAAAGCGGCGAAATAAGCTTATCTAGTAGGCAGCTTTCTTTAAGATACAGCGGCTTACTATCAGTACATAGCAAATTAAATAAACGGCAGTAATCTAGCCTAGCCTCTTTTAATGCTGGCGGCAGATTTTTAGCCAAGACTGGCAAATCAATATGAATACTTATGCCTTCATAATAGCCTAGCGGCAGCTCCATAGTCGAGGCATGACAGTGATAAGCACTATGAAGTGCCATATCGCCAGGCCCTAGCTGCAGGCTCGTGCCGTCTGCCATATGCCACGATAGGCGGCCGAGCTGGCAATGATTTATCTCGACTACTGTATCATTAGAGCCGTGAGTATCGCGCGCCGTATTGCCGATAATATAATAATGGCTGAAATGAACGCCGTGCATTAAATGATAATCTTCGAGAATTGCTTTGCCGCTAGTGGCAAGCGTACCACTAGCGGTAAGCTTGCCATGGTTAGATTGCTGTGGATAATGCAGACGATGTTCAACTATCCCGCGGTCAACATTTTTTAGCTTTTCTTTTAATTTCTTATAGCGTGCATCCTTCATAACTAACCTCAATGGTTTAAATATCTAAGTTTTAGTTTAGCATTATTAGCCCGTTTAGAAAAGTATTTAGACTGATTAGCATAATAATATGGCTGACAGCTATTAAAAGCTGCTGATGGATTATAATAAAATTATCAAATGAATATTTAATCATATATATGGAGTGATAGCTATGAAAAAATCTTACAAAATCGAAGTTGACTGCGCTAACTGCGCTAATCTTATGGAGCAGGCAGCTAAAGACACCGAGGGCGTAAAAGATGCAACGGTAAACTTTATGATGCTGAAAATGAAAGTCGAATTTGAAGAAGGCCGCGACCCTGCCGAGGTTATGCCGCGCGTATTAGCTAACTGCCGCAAGGTTGAGGACGAGTGCGAGATTTTCTTTTAAATAATCATCATTAATGGGAAAAGACTCTAGACTTATCGCACTTTTATGACATATAATAGTTAAAAAGAGGCGATAAGAATGGAGCAGACATTGTCAGTTGAATTACTGACTAAAAGATTAGCACAAAAGCAGCCAGTTTTTGGCGTAAAAAAGCGCGCCTTGTCGAGCCAAAGAAAGACAATATTACAGGTTTTAGTAGAAAATGCCGGCAAGCATCTTTCGGCTGAAGATGTGCTCTTTGTATTGCGCGGTAAAAATATAAAAGTAGGACAGGCAACCGTATATCGGTGCTTAGACAGCTTGGCACAAAAAGGCATATTAGACCGACTAGATTTTGGTGACGGCGCGCATCGTTATGAAATAAATAACGGCGAGGATGACGCGCACTTTCATCATCATTTAGTCTGTCGAAAGTGCGGCAAGGTAATTGACTTTGACGAGGATTTGCTAGAAGGCTTAGAAAAAAGTATTGAGCGCGAGCGCAGCTTTCATATATTAAATCATCAGGTTACCTTTTATGGTGTGTGTCGCGAGTGTCAGCAACAGAATTAAAAAACGGCAGCGGATTTTATCCGCTGCCGTTTTTTGTATTAAAGAAAACCACGCGATAGTCGCGTGGTTCAGGAAAGCTTTTAGC
>SAMEA104315428__coassemble_920_pt1 | contig 27070 bp, 23 predicted proteins | sample SAMEA104315428__metabat2_low_PE_031 | metagenome-assembled genome bin SAMEA104315428 (sample SAMEA104315428) | gut metagenome | biome: Monkey gut; feature: monkey-associated habitat; material: faeces | place: China | collected 2013 | reverse complement strand
ATGTGCGCAGCATGAAGTCAGGCGAAAAATGGGCAGCCTATTTAAGCGGCAAATGTAGCAAGGAGGAGATGTATATGTTAGCCGTAACCGACCCCAACATTATAAAAGCCCTTGAGGCGGAAAAATATTTTATCGGTAGCAATGAGTATCGCGAATACTACGAGGAGCGTGAAAAGGCAATTCGTGACTATAATTCTTTCCTGTCATCAGCTAAACGCGAGGGCTTGCGCACCGGTATGACCATAGGCATGGAACGCGGTATGGAGCGTGGTATGGAACATGGCTTAAAGCAAGGTATGGAGCGCGGCAGAGCTGAAATTATAATAAAAATGTTAAATCGCAATAAAAGCGTGGCTGAAATAGCAAATTTAACAGGAGCGACTGTTAGCGAGATAAAGTCTATTGCTGAAAAACATTGTAAATAAATTTTAAAATATTATAGGGTGGACTGCTAGATAAACTCATTATTATGATTTGTGTGGCAGTCCTTTTGTGTTATAATATGAAATGTTGTGCATTTTAGAGTGTTTTAAAGTAATGAAAGAAGTGAGTATATGCCGATAAAGATACCGAATGAACTGCCCGCGGCTCATATATTAGAAAGTGAAAATATTTTCGTGATGGATGCTGACCGTGCTTACAGTCAGGATATTCGTCCGTTAAAGATATTGATTTTAAATTTGATGCCGATAAAGTATATTACTGAAACTCAGCTATTAAGGCTTTTGGGCAATACCTCTATTCAGGTTGAGGTTGATTTTATTTATACCGAGAGCTATGTGCCTAGCCATACGCCAATGGATTATTTAGCGCAGTTCTACGGCACGTTTGACGAGGTGCGCCATAAAAAATATGACGGCATGATTATAACGGGCGCGCCGGTCGAGAATATGGAGTTTGAGGAGGTTGCCTACTGGGACGAGGTCGCCGAAATCATGGAGTGGAGCAAGACGCACGTTTACTCGGTGTTCCATGTATGCTGGGGGGCGCAGGCAGGTCTTTACTATCACTACGGCATACCTAAGTATCAGGTCGGCCATAAAATTTTTGGTGTGTATAAGCATCATCGCTGCGTAGATTTTGAAAAGCTTTTGCGCGGCTTTGATGATGAGTTCTATGTGCCACATTCGCGCCATACTGAAAACCATAAAGAGGATATTGAAAAGGTCAGCGAGCTTACTATTTTAGCTGAAGCAGAGGGCGAGGCAGGCCCTTATATTATTGCCAATCTTAAAAAGCGGCAATTTTTTATAACTGGGCACGCTGAGTACGACCCAAATACCTTAAAGCAGGAGTATGACCGCGATTTTAAGGCGGGCTTAAATCCTAACATTCCGCAAAACTATTATCCTGATGATGACCCAGCTAAAGAACCAATAGTTCGCTGGCGCAGTGTAGCCCATTTATTATTTGCCAACTGGCTAAACTACTATGTATATCAGGAAACGCCGTATGAGCTAGATAGTCTTTATAATGAGCAAGACTGATAGTTCACGCTTTTTTCAGTCCGTGCTTTTATAATAGAGCGCGTTTATGATGAGCGTTTAGTTTAGGGGGCAATATTAATGAATTTTAGTTGGATAGTAGGTATGGTATTTTCCTTGTGCCTATTGCTTAGTACGGTAGCCGAGGCGGCACAGAGCGTTCCAGAAAATGTCTATCAGTGGGTGCAGTCTACTGCTAGGCAGAACTACTATTTTAACAAACAGCATATATATTATTTAGGCAAGGCTGACGGCACAATGGATTTAAACCGTATCGAGGTCGCCACGCTTAGAACCTATGACCCAGTGCAGATAAAGGATATTTTATCTAAACGCCGCTGGAAGGGACTTAGCAATAGCCGCTACAATGATTTAGCGGCTTGCGCAGACTATATCGAGGTAAATTTAAAAGACCATACCATAGCGGTAAATGAGCATCAGGATTTAGACTCGCTGTGGGGAGTAATCGGCACGAATAAAGAGCCGATTATTATAAATGTTGACGTTATGGCAGATAATAGTGTAGAGCGCAAATTCTTTGAGTCAATTATTGAATACACCGCTAAGCATCAGGCAGAAATTATCGCCCATACCGAAAGCGAAAAGAAACTTACTCTGTCAGCTGCGGATAAAAAAGCTCTCGACAAGGCTAAAAATATAGCCGAAAAGGAAGAAAAGAAAAAAGCCGGCAAGAAGAAATAAAGGTTATTGTATGGAAAGCAGCAAATTAATAGCAAAGGCAAGCACCGAGCACAAGCTCACGCTAGAGGAAATAGTGGCACTTTTAGCCGACAGCAAAAATGAAGAAAATTTAGCGCAGGCAGCTGATGCGGTGCGCCATAAATTCGTAGGCGACGGCGTACATTTGCGCGGGCTTATCGAGTTTTCTAATATCTGTCGGCAAAACTGCAAATATTGCGGACTGCGCCGCGATAATCTAAAGCTAGAACGCTATCGCCTTAGCGAGCAAGAGATTGTAGAGCTAGCGAAAAAAGCACGGGGCTACGGCTATAAAACTGTAGTGCTACAGTCAGGCGAAGATGCTTACTTTGACGCTGACAAAATAGCTAGTATTGTGCGTGAGATAAAAAAACTGGGATTGGTTATTACTTTATCAGTTGGTGAGCGGCCGCGCGAAGAATATAAATTGTGGAAGGACGCTGGTGCTGATAGGTATTTGCTGCGGATAGAAACTACCAATAAGGCTATTTATGATGAGCTAGACCCTGGCATGACGCTTGCAAATCGTAAGCGTTGCACTATGGATTTAAAAGACCTAGGCTATGAGGTCGGCACGGGAACTTTAGTCGGACTGCCAAAGCAAACTCTAGCCGATATTGCGCGCGATATTTTGTGGTATCAGGAAATCGATGCCGATATGTTAGGCGTTGGCCCGCTTATCCCTAACGAAGATACGCCGCTAGGCACGGCGAAGGCGGGAGATTTTCACCTTACGCGCCGTTTAGTTTCTATTTTAAGACTATTACTTCCCGATACAAATATCCCTGCTACCACCGCCATGGAAACTATGGTGCCGCGCGGGCGGGAAATAATTTTAGCATCGGGAGCTAATGTAGTCATGCCCAACGTGACCGAAGGCGATGCGCGCCGCAAATATGCACTTTACCCAGGAAAAATTTGCGTAGGCGACACACCGGCGCAATGCAGAAACTGCATGGGCGGCAGGATAGCGGCTATGGGCAGATTTGTAGCTGATGATGCAGGATTTAGGCATCATAAAGCGTCAATAGAGTGATTGCTTTGCCTTTTTCTTTCAGACATAGTATAATTGCATGGGAAAAATACAATTTATGGTGATGATAGAAAGAGGATTTTATGATTTGTCAAAGATGTGGCTCGATTGCAAAAAATAATGAACAGCGTTGTGCCTTTTGCGGCGAGCCGCTAGTACCGAATGTAGAGGATACGCTGACGCATTTAGCTGGGACTGCCGCTAAAAACATATTAGCAAAGCTAGAGCCGCTAGAAAAATTAAATAATCTAGCTATTGTGCCTGATGATAAGGGGGCATTAGTTGACGAGTTGAAAAGATTAGAAAAATATTTTACTAAGTATAGCGCAAAGTATGAGCTTATTGATGATTTATGGCTAAAAAGGCTTAGCTATCGCGCCCCTAGCTTTGCTAATTGGACAGTTGGCGGCGGACTAGCTACTATTCTTATCTATGCGATAGTCGGCGGCATACTGCCGAGCCTAGTTTGGGCATTTTTCTTTGTACCGTGGGGAGCGATAACCTGTATCGGCTATATAAGCTCAGGACGCAATTACGAGCTTATGCGGGCGCGCATAAAGGTCGATATTCGCCACTATGAAAATGAATTAAGAAAATATTATAACCAAGCAGAAAATAATTTTTTGCCGTTTGACTATACCAGTCCTCAGGCAATCCATGAGTTAATTTTAGGCTTGGAGAGCGGTAAAATTAACTCGTTTAGCGGCTATCATACTAGTTAAAACGCAAATAAAAAGGAGAGGGAAGAACCTCTCCTTTTTATTTGCAAGCTATGAAATTAGCCGACAACCCAGCTAACAAAATAAATAACCAGCGGAATAGTTACGCAGGCGATGCCGATAAAGTCGATAACTACGCCTGTATGTATCATTTTAGTTATGGGGATATAGCCAGACGCATAGACGATAGCGTTAGGCGGCGTTGATACTGGCAGCATAAAGCCAAGCGATGCCGCAAGCGCAATACCTACGCAAACCGGAATAGGGCTAAGACCGGCGGAAACTGCCGCGGTTATAGCCAGCGGCCCAATCATGTTAGTAGCGGCGGTGTGGCTCGTAAGCTCTGAAAGAAGTAATGCCATAACCGAGAAAATTGCTACCATTATTATTTGACTAGGCTCGCCGCCCATAGAATTTACAATCAGGTCGCCAACCCATTGCGACAAACCAGTTTTATACATCATGCCGCCCATAGCCAGTCCGCCGCCGAATAAAATTAGCGTACCCCACTCGATGCCGTCTAGTGCATCCTTCCATTTTAGCGTGAACTGACGCTGCTTAAAATTAACCGGTATAACAAATAGCAGTAGCGCGCCCGCCATAGCCGCTACGGCCTCAGGGAAAAGCTTGTTATACATTTTTAAAACAGCGGCATCGCTGCCGTAAATAATAGATAATATTCCCGGCGTAACCCATAGAACGACCGCTACAAAGAAGCAAAAGAGCGTATTTTTCTGTGCCAGCGTCCACGAACCCAACTCGTTTAATTTGTTGCGGATAAAGCCCTCCGCGCCGTCAATCCGTTCAACATCAGCGGGGAACATATGCGACAGCACGATGTAGGCAATAATAAAATAGGCGACCATGGCAATAAAGCCCCAAGTCATCCATTCAAAGAATGAAATATGAATATCGCACATCTGGTCTAGAAAACCAAGCATAATGATGTTAGGCGGCGTGCCTATAGGTGTTAGAACACCGCCGATTGAGCAGGAGTAAGCTGTCATAAGCATAAGACCGGTAGCATATTTATACTCGTGCAAATCAATTTCCCTGCCGCCCGCGGCAAACATTTCCTTGATAGATGAAAGCAGTCCTAAACAAATTGGAAACATCATAGCTGCCGTTGCCGTATTGCTGACCCAGCCGGAGCAAAGCGCGGCGGCAAGACCGACCGCTAGAAAAATACGTTTAGGATTAGAGCCGACCCATGAGCGCGACAGCAGCCAATAGGCAAATCGTTTATCAAGCCCGTGCGTCATCATCGCTTTAGCGAGAATAAAGCCGCCCATGAAAAGGAAAATCATGGGATTGGCAAAAGCGGCAAACGCTGAGCCTACGGGAACAACGCCGGTCATAACGGCAAGTGTCGGGCCGATAAGCGAAGTAACAGGAATTGGCACAGGCTCGGTAATCCACCATATCGCTACGAGCACCATGATAGCGAGCAATTTATGCGCCGCTACGGTAAGCCCGATTATCGGCGTGAAAAAAACTAACAGCGCGAGTATCGGCCCGCCGAATAAACCGATAGTGCGACGCTTGCGGTCAAATGCTTGTTCAGCTCTTTTGACCGCCAAAGCCTCTTTGCTCATTTTATCCACCTTAACACGCCTCCTCTATAATCAAAATTTTTTATTGCCTATGATTTAATAATAATGAATTTTCAGTAAATTTTCAACGGCTAAAAAGCGATTATCTATTCTAATTTAGAATAGGTCAAAAGAACAATGGCATTAATAAATTTTATAAAATGATTGCTATAATAAATGCTAAAAAATTTACACAGTAAAAGGCGGCAGAGTGGGATAGCCTCTGCCGCCTTTTGGGAAGGGATGATAAAAATTTGAGAAATGGGAAGCAAGAAGGTGGGATAGTCCTTCTTGTCTAGGGAATCGATTGAAAGCAACAACGCTAGGGGATTGCTAGCTTGCTCTCATCGATAACTCTATTCTATTATATAATACTGAAAATAATATGTAACTTGAGTTACATTATAGTGAGTTTTATATAAATTTTGCGTGATAATTGTTACTTTTTGATAATAAGTGCCATGAAAACTAAATCTTCAGTAGCTGAAGGATTGGCAATGCCGTGCTTTTCGCCGTCAGGACAAAAGGTTGTATCGCCGGCAACTAAGCTTACATCTTCGCCATTGTTGTTATAGACGGCAGTGCCGGACAAAATGTGATAGGTTTCGGTGTTGCCGTTATGCTCGTGAATACCTATCGAGCATAACGGCGGAATGATAACCTTAGCAAACATCTCGCATTTGCCGTCTAGCTCATTAGGAGTTAATAATTTTACAATAGTGATTGTGCCGTTTCCTTCTGCCTTGTTAGCTGCCTGCACGGGAATAGGTTCGATAAAAGCCATGATTAAACTCTCCTTATCATTCTTTACATTTGATAAAAATTTGCTACAATAATAGTATACAACTTATTGGTGTGAAAATAAATGCGGGGATTTTGCGCGAGCAGGATTTGCGCTTTTTCTTTTGATTTATTTTTATTTTTTGGGGAGCGGCGATGGTTTATTTATTAAAATTTGGCGCGGGCTGGGTTCTGCCGCCAGGAATTTTTATTGTAATGCTTAGCGCGCTGGCTTTTTATTTATGGCGCGTCCGCGGCGAAAGGTTAGCGGCAAAATGGCTGGCAGTTATAACTCTTTTATTTTATTTAGCGTGTCTGCCGCTAGTTTCGGAGCGCGCTATGGGTGCGCTCGAAGATAGCTACGTGCCGCCCGTGGAAGCTAATGGCGATGTAATAATAATGTTAGGCGGCGGCGCAATCGCCGATGTGCCTGATGTTGACGGCACGGGCGAGCTGTGCGGAAGCCCTGCTAACCGCTTGCTGACGGTGATAAGATTGCAGCGCGAGCTAAATGTGCCGATACTTTTATCGGGCGGGCAGGTTTTTGCCGACAGCGGTGCCGAGGCTAAAATTGCGCGCCGCGTGCTTTTGTCGCTAGGTGTGCCTGATGATATGATTTTTACTGAGGAAAACAGTATAAATACTACGCAGAATGCGCGGTTTTCGGCGGAAATTTTGCGCAGCCAAGGCTTTAGCGCGCCGATTTTGGTAACGAGTGCCTTTCATATGCGCCGTTCCGTGCTAAATTTTGCTAAGCAGGGAATAGAAGTTACGCCTTACCCTGCCGATTATCAGACAGGAAAAAATCATGTCTTTCACTATACCAAGCTAAAGCCCGACAGCGGCGCATTGTGGGCAAATGTTACTGTATTGCAGGAATGTCTGCGCTATGTTGTGACTAAATATATAGAGAGGTAAATATATGACTAAAAATCTAACCGAAGGCGAGCCGGCGCGTTTGATACTTTTCTTTACGCTCCCGCTTATTGCCGGCAATATTTTTCAGCAGCTCTATGCTTTTGTCGATACGCTGATTGTTGGCAGATTTTTAGGAGTTGATGCTTTAGCCGCAGTCGGCTGCACCGGCAGCTTAATGTTTTTGATGCTAGGCTTTGTTATTGGCTTTTCTACGGGCATTACTATTTACACTGGTCAGCGTTATGGTGCTAAGGACGCAGAAGGCGTTCGCCGCAGTGCTGCTGCCTGCACGATAATATCTTTAATTGAGTCGGTGGTGTTGACCGCTATCGGCGTAAGCATGTGCCGCTGGCTGCTGGTGCTAATGCAGACACCACCTGAGATTTTAGATGACGCGGTAAGCTTTATCAGCATTGTTTACGGCGGCATGGTGATGTTTGTATTTTTGCAAATGCAGACCAATATATTGCGTGCGCTCGGCGACAGCCGTATGCCGACGGTAATTTTGGCAGTAGCACTCTGCATAAATATTATTTTAGAGCCGATAGCCATTTTGGTTTTAAAATGGGGCATACCGGGCGCGGCTATTGCTACGGTAGTAGCGCAGTTTATCGGCAATGTCCTTTGCTATATCTATATTAGAAAGCGCGTGCCGGCTCTACATACGCGCCGCGAGGACTGGAAAATAACTATAGCTGATTTGAAGGCACATTTAAAAATCGGACTGCCTATGGGCTTTCAGGCTTCGATTATTGCTATCGGGGCGATAATTATTCAAATTGCGCTGAACAATCTAGGAGCTGTACCAGTGGCTGCCTATGCCGCAGCGCAGAAGGTCGACTCGGTGGCAATGATGCCGATGATGTCCTTTGGCCTAGCAATGGCTGCCTACACCGCGCAAAACTATGGCGCGCAGCAGTATGAGCGCATCGCTGAGGGCGTAAAAAAATGCGTTTATATGTCGGTTTCCTTTAGCATTGTGGCTGGCGCAACACTTATTCTGTTTGGCAAAGAAATTATGTATTTATTTGTCGGCAGCGGTGCTGATGAGGTTATCGCTCTAGGGCATGAATATATAATAGTAAACGGTGCGACCTATTGGATACTTTCGCTATTATTTATTTTCCGCTATACCTTGCAGGGCTTAGGACAAAGCGTTGTGCCGACAATTGCCGGCATTATGGAGCTAATCATGCGCAGCATGGCAGCTATATTTTTATGCAGCTATCTAGGCTATCTCGGTGCGTGTCTGGCTAATCCTATGGCATGGCTCGGCTCGTGCGTGCCGCTCGCGATTGCCTTTTGGTGGACTAGCCGCAGCTTTAAAAAGAAACGCGCGAATATAAATGCCGCGTAAATAGAAAGAGTTAAACACCTATGCTATAATAAAGCGTAGGTGTTTTTTATTATAAATAGCAAGAGGTGTTTAGGTGGATACTAAAGTTAAGGCATTCGGTGCCTATGATGTTCGAGGAGTTTATCCTGAAACTATAAATGAAGAAATTGTCTATCGGGTAGGCAGGGCATTTCCTATCATATTCAAGGCGAAAAAAGTAGCCGTAGGCCATGATGTAAGGCTGTCGAGCGTAGGCTTAAAAGAGGCATTAGTCAAGGGGCTTACGGAAAGCGGCTGTGATGTTATAGACTTAGCCGAGTGCGCCACAGAGATGATTTATTTTGCTACGGCGCATTTTAAGCTTGACGGCGGCATTATGGTTACGGCTAGTCACAATCCTAAAGAATACAATGGCTTAAAGCTAGTAAAAAAGGATGCTATGCCCATATCGGAAAAGTCGGGACTTACGGAGTTAAAAAATGCGGTAGCGGCTGGCGATTTTGCGGCAGTTAAGGAAGTGGGCAAGGCAGAGCGTTACGATATAATGGACGAATATATCGCGCATTTGCTATCGTATATAAATCTTAAAGAGCTAAAGCCGTATCGTTTGGTAGCCAATACCGGTAACGGTGCGGGCGGCCCGCTGATAAATGCTATTGAGAAAAAGCTCCCCTTTGACATCATAAAGGTAAATAATATCGGTGACGGCAATTTCCCTAACGGTGTGCCGAACCCGCTGCTAGTAGAAAATCGTGCAGCAACGGCTAAGGCTGTAATTGAAAATGATGCCGATTTGGGCATTGCTTGGGACGGCGATGTCGACAGATGCTTCTTATTTGATGAAAACGGCGAATTTATCGAGGGCTACTATTTAGTGGGCTTGCTGGCGGAAAGCTTCTTAAAGAAAAATCCTGGTGCTAAAATAATCGGCGATAGCCGGCTATACTGGAATACCAAGGAAATTTGCGACAAATATAATGGTAAATTTATTTTAAGCCGCAGCGGTCATTCCTTTATCAAGGCTAAAATGCGCGAGGAAGGCGCAATCTATGGCGGCGAGATGAGCGCGCATAATTATTTTGCAGCCTTTTCCTATGCCGATAGCGGCATGATACCGTGGCTTTTGGTGTTAGAGCTTTTAAGCCATAGCAACGGCAAAACGCTATCAGCACTTGTAGCTGACTTTAAGCAAAAATTCCCCGTGTCAGGCGAGATAAATACCAAGGTTGAAGATGCTAAAAAGGTTTTAGCCGCTATAGAAAAGGATTATGCTGACGGCAAAATCGATAAATTAGACGGTCTTTCAGTTGAATTTGATAATTGGCGGTTTAATCTGCGTGCGTCAAATACTGAGCCGCTTTTGAGGCTGAATGTAGAAACGCGGGGCGATAAGGATTTACTAGACGCTAAAACCGCCGAGCTATTAGCTAAAATTCGTGCAAACTAAATCAAATTTATGCTATAATAGTCATGTTCAGTTGGATTTTTAGGCTGTAGGCTGCTATGGCTAAGAGGGAGTGTTGAAAAGATGAGTTTAAAACTAAAATCTGGTTTCACGTTCGACTATGACAATCTCTATGGTGAGGGCAAGGTCACGGAGGCTGACTTAAAGTTTTACGAGGAAGATTTGAAGAAGGCTCACGAGGCATTAAAGGTTATGCGCAAGACGGGCTTTATCCGTGCGCATTTATCAAAGGACGGCGAGCCGGAGAAGGTTCTGTTTAGCCAGCTGCCGTACATTGAGGAAGGTCATTTAAATAGTCCTAGCTCGCTAAAGCATTTACAGGAGCTTACCGACCATGTAAAGGATAATGTCGATGTTGTAGTTTCCTTAGGCATCGGCGGCTCATATCTTGGCGATAAGGTTTTATTTGATGTTCACTGCGGCGAGTTTTGGAATGAGCTAAATAAAGAGGCTCGCGGCGGTTTCCCAAAGGTTATCTTCAGCGGTAACAATATCGACCCGCGCCGCACGGGCGACATTATTAATCATCTGAAAAACTCGGCTGAGATTACTAAAACTCACGAGAAACGCAATCTAAAGGTATTGCTCCTTGTTATTTCTAAATCGGGCGGCACACTAGATACGATGTCCAACTTCATGGTTATTTATGATGCTTTACAGAAGTTTGAAGGCATTGATGTAGAGGTAGTAGCTGTAACTGACCCGAATAAGGATAAGCCGACGCTCCTTAAAAAGCTCGCTATCGAAAAGGGCTGGCCGCAGTATGCTGTTCCTGACGGAGTTGGCGGACGTTTCTCCATTTTCTGCGAGGTCGGCTTGACGCTAGCTGCCTGCATCGGCTTTGATATTGAAAAATTCCTCGAAGGCGCGCGCGATATGGATAAGGCTTGCCAAAATGATAATCTATTTGAAAATCCGGCAATGCTTAACGCCGCTCTTAAATTTGCAGCTGCTGAAAAACACGGCCGCGATATCGAGGTTATGATGCCTTACGGCGACTATCTAAAATCTGTTTCCGAGTGGTACATTCAGCTCCTCGCTGAGTCGCTAGGAAAGCAGTTCAACAAAGAGGGCAAAGAGGTTTGCTACGGCCGCACGCCGGTAGTTGCTGTAGGTACTACGGATATGCATTCGCAGACGCAGCAGCATCAGGAGGGCAAGCTAAATAAGATTGTTCAGTTTATCCGCTTAGAGAACTGGGAAAATGATTTGGTAATCCCGAACGTATTCCCTGAGGCTAAAAAACTAGCCGACATATCAGGCGTTACTATGGGACAGGCATTAGAGGTTGCCCGTCAGTCGAATGCTGACGCTCTGGCATCTAATAAGCGTTACAACGCTTGCTTTACGCTCCCAAGCCTTACACCGTATCATTTAGGCGAGCTACTCTATATGCTCGCTATGTCGGTAGCTTACGAAGGCGAATTAGCTGATGTTGATGCTTTCGACCAGCCAGGTGTTGAGTCCTATAAACGCATTATGGGACCAAAACTTGCTGAGTTAAAGGCTGCTAACGCTAAATAATTATTAACTTAAATAAAAAATCCCTGACCTATTGGTCAGGGATTTTTTATATTTAGTAGCTTGTTTAATTTAGCGGCAATTACTAGCGGCTCAATAGCGTTCATACAGGCGTTTGTTTTATATTGGCAGTGAGTTTTACAGCAGGCGGTGCAGCTATGGGGACTAATAATAAATTCATTATTGCCCGTGAGCGGGCCGTAGATAGCGGGGTGAGTAGGCCCCCATAGCGACAAAGTTTTACAGCCGACCGCCTCGGCTAAATATAATGGCCCAGTGTCAGACGTTAAAAGAAGCGCGGCGGTTTTTAAAAGTATTGCCAGCTCGATTAATGAGGTTTCGCCGGCAATAGATAGGCTTTCGCGGTTCATTTTTTCTTGTACGATTTTTATAGTGGCATTATCGTTTTTACTGCCGCAAAATATTATTTGAATATTTTTAGGGAGCGCGTTAAGTGCGATTGCAAATTTATTGGGCGGATAATTTTTATCCTCCCAAGTGGTTAAAACATTTACCATTAAGAGCGGCTTTTTTTTATCTAAGCTTATGTTATGAGCGCGCCAAAATTTGGCAGCAATACACTGATGATTTGGCGGCAGCTTTAAAATAAGTCCGGCGACAAAGTCGCTTTTTTTTATGTCGAGCGGCGCAAGTGCCGTAAGATAATGTTTGATTTTATGCGGGCTTTTAGGCTTTGGTGCCATTTCTGTCATAAAGAGAAAATTTCCCTCGTGGCGTTCGTGTATGCCGATACGCCGCGGCGCATCAGTAAACCTAGCAAGCAGCCCCGTTAAAAAAAGTCCCTGAATATCGAGCACAATATCAAAATGATATTTTTTAAGCAGCATTTTGGCTTGACGGATAAATTTTAATGCCGTTAAAATTTTAAACTTAGCAACAGCTTTATCAGTCGGCCGTCTGTCCCAGATAATCAGCTCATCAATATCAGGATTATTTTTTAAGAGAATATCTGCCGGCGGACTGACTAGCCAGCTGATATGCGCTTTAGGATATTTTATTCTAAGATTATGTACAACCGAGGTTGCGTGCAGTACATCGCCGATAGCCGACAGGCGAATAATAAGAATACGCAGCGAGTTGTTATTGATAGCTGTCATAGCGTTCCTTGCAGAATTATTATTGGATTTTTGTTAAATCCATAGTATTATAGTTGGTAATGGCTTAATATTAGCACATAATAAAGAAAAATTTCAATATATGACAGGTGTAGTTATGCTACAGGAAAATTTTATAAAAAAGCTAGCAGATGATGAAGCCTTTAGCCGCGGCAAGCGTTACTATAACGAAGGACGGGTAATTAATGTCAAGCGGCTTAAAAATCGCAGCGGCATGTGGTTCGGTGCTGATGTGCAGGGAGCAAGCAGGGATAACCGTGTCACTGTAAAGCTGTCAGGCAGGCTAGACCGTATAGAGGACTATGAGTGCGACTGTCCCGCGGCACGGCGAAAATATTTAGGTGCGTGCAAGCACATAGTAGCAGTTTTACTAGAATTAGCTGCGCTTAATGCGCCTAGCTACAAAGACCATAAAATAAGCTATTCTAGCGAGCAGCTGTTTAAGCTTTTTGCCAGCAGCAAAATAGACGATGAAAAAATTATCGAGCCGCGGCAGGGGGTGCATCTAGTGCCGCGCCTGTTTGTGACGCAGGGTGAAAATATTAGTAGTCATTTAGAGTTTCGCTGTGGCATGGATAAACTGTATGTAGTAAGAGATATAGGCGGCTTTATCATCGCGAAGGAGAAAAAAAGGCTGTGGTGGCTCGGCAATAATGAAACTAACCTAGGCGATGTATTTTGGGCAGACGAGGTATCAAAAAAGCTCTATGCTTTTATCGAAAAATATTTTAGAATGGAGAAGGATATAATAGCCTGCCGCACAAATTTTGGCGATTATTATCCAGTGGTAAATAGCTACTTATTTGATAAAAAAGCCTTTAATCTGCCCGATGAGGCATTATTTGAATTTTTTAATATCATGGGTGATATGTCCTTTGAGCTTAAAATAAATGATGCCGAGGCTGAGGACGTTAAAGTAGATTTAGGCAATTTGCCGCTGAAATTAGTCTTGCAGGATAATAATGATGACGGCAGATTAAGGCTGATAACGGACGATGTAACGCCGCTCGATAATGCCTATCGCAGCTTTTACAGTGCGGGAAAAATATATATAATTAGCCAGCCGGCAGTAAAAAATATTATGCCGCTTGTAAAATCCTTTGCAGCAAGCAGCAAAATAGATATTTTAGCAGATGATTTAGGCAGATTTTTCAGCAATATTTTGCCGCGATTAGAAAATGTAGCTACTGTCGATATTGCACCAAAATTTTTAGAGAAATATCAAATAAGACCGCTAGGAGCAGATTTATATTTAGATTATGCTGGCGATGGTATCGCGGTGCGCCCTATTTTTTACTATGGCGAGGTGCAGTTTAATCCGCTTACAGTTACCGCTGAGCCGTCTTTTTTAGAGCGGAAGCTGGTTAGAGATTTAATCGCCGAGCAAAACCTTATGTCAAGATTTTTCAGCTATGGTTTTACGGCGGTGCGCGACCAACTAGTGCAGCTAGATGAAAGTAAAAGCTATGATTTTTTAACTAATGAGCTGCCGCGAATGCCTGATTTTGTAGAAATCCTCTACGCTGAAAGCTTTGCTAAAAAGCCGGTGCGCCGTCTGCCCCAAGTTACTACCGGAGTAAGTGTAAGCAGCAATGACCTGCTAAAGGTTACTTTTAGCACGCAGGATATTGATGTAGGTGAAATGCTAGGGGTGCTTTCCGCCTATCGCCAAAAACGCCGCTATTTTCGTTTAAAGGATAAAACCTTTTTGAATTTAAGGGATAAGCAGCTACAGTCACTATCAGATTTTGCCGATAGTATCGGTATAACGAAAAAAAGTATAAACGGCAAGGAAATAGAGCTGCCGCTGTATCGGGCAATGTATATTGATGAGCGGGCGCGCACGGATAAAGCTTTGCATTTAGAGCGCAGCCAAAGCTTTAAAGCCATGCTAGAGGAGGTGCGCTCGCCGCAAGATACCGCCGCCGCTGTGCCAGAGAGCTTAAAAAATGTATTGCGCGACTATCAGGTGATAGGCTTTAACTGGCTGATGACGCTGGCAAATTATCATCTAGGCGGCATATTAGCTGATGATATGGGACTAGGCAAAACCTTGCAGGTAATCGCTTTTTTGCTAGCCCAAAGGGCGGGACAAAAAAATCCGTCACTGGTGGTCGTACCAACTTCACTCATCTACAATTGGCAGGACGAAATAAAGCGGTTTGCCCCAGAACTTAGTATACTTATTATTGCTGGTAATAAAGATGAGCGCACCGCCCTTTTAATGCAGGCTGATACTGATATTAATGTGGTGATTACTACCTACAATATGCTGAAGAATGATATTAGCCTGTATGAAAAGCGGCATTTTAGCTATGTGTTTTTAGACGAGGCGCAGCATATCAAAAATCCTAACACGCAGGCAGCACGCGCGGTAAAAAAACTAAAGGCCGGCGGCTATTTTGCCTTGACAGGCACGCCGATTGAAAATACACTTACTGAGCTGTGGTCGCTATTTGATTTTTTAATGCCGGGGTATCTTTACACGCATAAGAAGTTTAAATCTCAATACGAAACGGCAATAGTTCGCGCTGAGGACAAGGAAGCATTACAGGATTTAAAGCAGCATATTATGCCCTTTATTTTAAGGCGCATGAAAAAAGACGTTTTAACCGAGCTTCCCGATAAGGTCGAGCGTAAAATGATAAACGTTATGACCCCAGAGCAGGAAAAGGTTTATAAAGCTTGGTTTATCCAAAGCCAAAAGGAATTTAGCCGCGAGATAGCGCAAAATGGCTTTGGCGAAAGCCGTATAAAGATACTAGCAATACTGATGCGCCTTAGACAGATTGCTTGCAATCCGCAAATTTGTTTGGAGGGCTATGCAGGTGGCTCAGGAAAAATTAATATGCTAGAGGAGGTAGTAACTGATGCCGTTTCTAGTGGTCACCGTCTGCTGATATTTAGCCAATTTACTATGATGCTTAAAAGTATCGAAACTCTATTAAAAAAACACGGTCTAGATTATTTTTATCTTGACGGCAAAACGCCTTCAAAGGAGCGCATACGCCTAGTAAATATTTTTAACGAGGGAAAAGTGCCGCTGTTTTTAATATCGCTGAAGGCGGGCGGCACGGGACTAAATCTAACGGGGGCTGATATGGTCATTCATTTTGACCCGTGGTGGAACCCGGCCGTTGAGGAGCAGGCAACCGACCGCGCCTATCGTTTGGGACAAAAAAACAATGTGCAGGTATTAAAATTTATTACTAAAGATACCATAGAAGAAAAAATTTATGAGCTGCAAGAAAAGAAAAAATCGCTTATCGGCAAAATGATACAGCCAAATGCTGTAGGCAGGCTTACCGAGGAGGAAGTACGCAGCTTATTTAAAATTTCCTAAAGGATTTATATTTTTTGTGTGGAATAGTCATTTTAAAGGAGTGTTGTAAATGAAGTATGTAGGAAAAATAATAGTAGGACTTTCACTGATGTTTAGTGTGGCAATGACTGGCTCTATGGCATCGGCAATGACGGTTACAGGGTTAAGCCAAGGCATGACGGTAGCCGATAAAAACGTTATGACCAGCGACCAATCCGGCAACAAAATAAAATTCGTAGTAAAAAACAATGTGCTGCATCTAATGAGCGGCGACGGCGCAGAGGATTTTATGACCTTCGGCAGCTTTGACGGCATTTATACCAACATTGATTATAATGTTCGCGCTATTGAAACTACCGACCCGGCTAAAAGATTGTTTGAGATAACGGCAACTCGCGGTGCTAGCGAAAAAAGCTGCGGCTATTGGCTGATAGGTCAGCAGGAAGGCAGCTGGACAACCTATGTATCGTGGAACAGTCTGGCTAACATCGGCTTTTACACCAATCAATGGCATCGCCTAGTATCGACTATTGAAAATCAGCAGATTGTATTAACTAGCTATGACCGCTATAATCATGTAGATTTTAAAACGCAGATTTTCTGGGACGATAACTCGGATTGGTTCGGTTTAAGACGCTATTAATAAAATTTAAAAAAGTTATTGACAGCACTAGAAAAATTTTGTATACTTTAACCTGTCAGTCACGAGATGACTGGTAGTGCTGATTTAGCTCAGTTGGTAGAGCAGCTCATTCGTAATGAGCAGGTCGTAGGTTCAAGTCCTATAATCAGCTCCATTTGAATTTTAAACCCTCGCTGATAGCGAGGGTTTTTTGTTGCCTGTAAAAGCATAATACGCTATAATCTAGTTTATTAATGCTTTGCTACGCTAAAGGAGATTTACTAATGGAAAAGCTGGTCGATACATTTGTTTTAATGCTCGAAGGCTCAGAGATAACCCTAGAAATATTTTTAGTGACGCTTATTCTCGCCCTGCCGCTAGGAATGTTAGCAGCGTTAGGACGCTTGTCTAGTTTTAAGCTCATCAGCCGCCTAGTAGAATTTTATGTTTGGATTATGCGCGGCACGCCCTTAATGCTGCAATTATTATTTGTATATTTTGCCCTGCCGATGATAGGCATCCGTCTGCCCGACATTGCGGCGGCACTCTTAGCCTTTACGCTAAACTATGCGGCATACTTTGCCGAAATTTTTCGGGCAGGCATTCAGGCCGTTCCTAAAGGGCAATACGAGGCGGCTAAAACTCTTGGCATGAGCTATCCGCAGACTATGCGCCGCATAATTTTGCCGCAGGTTGTCCGCTTGGTGCTGCCGCCGATTAGCAATGAAACGATAAATCTGGTAAAGGATACCTCGCTAGTCTATATCTTAGCGATGAATGACCTGCTGCGCGTAGCGCGCACCATTGTTCAGCGCGAGTTTGATATGACGCCGTTTCTCATTGCGGCAATATTTTATTTAGCAATGACGGCAGTTCTAACCTGGGGCTTTAAAAAGCTGGAGGCTTACTATGGCAAATACGATAAATAATGAAATCATGCTCCGCATGGAAAATATCCATAAATCCTACGGCGCACTAGATGTGCTAAAGGGCATAAATCTAACCGTAAGGCGCGGCGAGGTTCTAGCAATAATCGGGCCGTCGGGCTCAGGCAAATCAACTCTTTTGCGCTGCATAAATAAATTAGAAACCATAAATAGCGGCACGATAGAAATAAAAGGAAAAACCTTGGCGCGCACCAAAGAAAACGGCACGGCAGAATATGTAGACAATCAAAAAATGCGCGAGATATTATCCTGTACCGGTATGGTGTTTCAGCAGTTCAATCTTTTTCCCCACATGACAGTGTTAGAAAATCTTATTGAGGCCCCGATACAGGTTAAAAAAGAACAGCGCGCCGCAATTGAGCCGTATGCGCGCGAATTATTAAAAAAGGTCGGACTGAGCGACAGGGAAAATTATTATCCTGCCAAGCTGTCTGGCGGTCAGCAGCAGCGCGTAGCTATCGCTAGAGCACTATGCATGAAGCCTGATATTATGCTCTTTGATGAGCCGACCTCGGCACTAGACCCAGAGCTTACCGGCGAAGTGCTAAAGACAATGCGCGAGCTAGCTGAGGAGCGCATGACTATGGTCGTAGTTACTCACGAAATGGCATTTGCTAGAGAAGCTGCTAGTCACGTCATCTTTATGGCGGACGGCGTTATTGTTGAAGAAGGCACGCCGCAAGAATTTTTCGGTAATCCTAAGGAAGAACGCACGCGCGCCTTTTTAAAAAATATGCTTTAAAAAAACCTCCCGTTAGTGGGAGGCTTTTTTTATTGCAAAATAAAGTTGCTTTTAATTATGTGCATTTGTCTTGCGGGGGGGGACAAATAAGCTATTATAATTATAGTTATTCACAGTTGAAAGCGAGGCAGTTATGAGCATAGATACGTTAGTAAAAATTTCTAAATTTGCCGGTATGCGCGAGGATTTAGTGCAGGCAGGCGGCGGCAATAGCTCGGTAAAGCTGAATGATTGCGAGATGCTTATTAAAGCATCGGGCTGTCAGCTAAGCGAAGTCGATAGAGAAAATGGCTATGCCAAGGTAAATTATCGCGAGATTGCTGAATTTTTACAGGCTAATGAAAAAATAGCGGTGACTGACGCGGCGGGGAGAGCTATTTTAGCTAAGACCTTGATAGCTGGCGAAAGACCGTCTATCGAAACTTTTTTGCACTCAATAACGGCAACGGTAACACTGCACACCCACCCGCTATTAGTAAATGTATTGACGGCGAGGAAAAATGGCAAATCTATAATAAAAAAATTATTCCCTAGCGCGCTGTGGGTTTCTTATGCAACGCCTGGGATAAAGCTGGCGCAAGTTTATTATGAGAGCTGGCGGCAGGCAAAAATAAATTCTAATGCGCAAATAGTATTTTTACAAAATCATGGTCTTTTAGTCAGCGGCAGGAGTGCTGATGAGGTCATAGCCGCTACTAATGAAGTAGTAGAAGAGATAGCTAAGTTTTTAGCCGTGGACAATAAAAAATATCAGCAGGTCACTGAGCTTTACGAGAAATTAGTTGCTTTAGGAGCTATTAAAGCGGATAAAATTCTTTATCGCTGCCGTGCAGCAGCTTTAAATGGCGCAGCTAAAAAATATGCCGCTAAGCCATGGGAATATAGCTTTTGTCCTGATGCCGTGGTCTATATGGGAAAGAAAATATTAGCTCTTAATGTAATCAGCGAGGAAAATTTAATAAAGTGGCTAGAGCAAAACGGCTATCCGACAGTGATTATTTATAGCGGTGAAATTTATATTGCAGCGGATAATTTAAAACAGGCAAAGGATATTGAGGATTTAGTAGTATTTACCCTGCAAGCGGCTGAGCTTAATGCTGCTGAGGATATAAACCTTTTAACGGCAGCCGAGCAAAATACATTATTAAACTGGGAGGCGGAAAAATATCGCCGCCATAGAAAGTGAGAATAGCTATGCAGATTATTATTCCTATGACAGGCTACGGTTCGCGCTTTGTCGCTGCTGGTTTTAAGGAGCTGAAGCCCTTTATAAGGGTTCAAGGCAGGCGCATTATTGATTGGATTGTCCGCGGCATGTATACGGCAGATGATAAGTTTATTTTTGTCTGCCGTGCGGAGCATTTAAAAAATATAGATTGGATGCATAAATATTTATTAAGCCTTGCGCCTAACGCTAAAATTTTTGCCATTGATGACTGGGTTAAAAAAGGTCCGGTTTATGATGTGCTTAGAGCAAAAGCTGTCATAGCTGATGACAAGCCGACCATAATAAACTATTGTGACTTTTTTATGCGCTGGGATTATAAAAAATTTTCGCAGCAGGTATTAGCGCGCGCTGCCGCTGGTGCTGTTCCCTGCTACACCGGCTTTCACCCGCATTTACTGCCTGCTAAAAATCTTTATGCCTCGTGCCTTACTGATGAAAATGACAATCTTATTGAAATTCGCGAAAAATTTTCGTTTAATCCTGATAAAACTAAGGCCAAGCACTCGCCCGGTGTATATTATTTCCGCACGGGGGCGATAATGAAAAAATATTTACAAGAGCTAGTAGCTGCCGATGAAACTATAAACGGTGAATTTTATGCCAGCATGCCCTATAACTTCATGGTTAAAGACGGTCTAAAGGTATGGGTGCCGACTAATGCCGAGTATTTTTGCCAATGGGGAACACCGGAGGACATGAAAGAATATTTATTTTGGAGCGAGTGTACGAGGAGATGGCAGGCATGAATATATTAATACCCATGGCAGGGGCAGGCAGTCGTTTTAGTAAGGCTGGCTACAAGGTATCTAAACCGGCAATTCTTACTACTGACCGTCTGACGGGCAAAAAATATCCTATGGTGGTGCTTGCAACCCGCGATTTGCCCGATATTGCTGCTGACGGAGCAAATGTTATTTATGTTGACCGCGATTTTCATAAAACGCTGGGTGTAGAAGATATTATCCGCGAAAGCTATCCGAAGGCAAGATTTATAACTATCAGTGAACTGACAGAGGGACAGGCAAGCACCTGTCTATTAGCTAAGGATTTTATTGATAACGGCGAGGAGCTGCTTATTGCTGGCTGTGATAATGGCATGGTATTTGACCATGATAAATTTAATAGGCTGCGCCGCGAAGCAGATGTTTTAGTATTTACCTATCGTCACCATGAGGCGGTATTAAAAAATCCTAACGCCTATGGCTATTGCCGCGTAGACGAAAGTAATAATATAACGGCGGTATCAGTAAAGAAAACCATATCGGCAAATCCTATAAATGACCATGCGATTGTAGCAACCTTTTGGTTCAAGCATGGCTATGACTTTGTAGAAAGTGCCAATATGATGATAGCTGATAATGACCGCATAAATGGCGAGTTTTATGTTGATGAGGTAATTGCCCATAGCTTAGAGCTAGGACTTGGCTGCAAGGTATTTGAGATAGACCGCTATATCGGCTGGGGAACGCCAGAGGACTATGAAAATTATGAACAGACATTAAGCTATTGGCATGGCTTTACCAGCTCGGATAGCTTTATGCCCAAGGATTAGGCGATGTTTAGATATTTTTTGCTGGCAGTAATTTTATTAAAGCTAGTCTTAATGGGCTTATTTAGCTCGGATTATGAACGGTTATTATTTATACCGTTTGTCGATAGCTTTTTAGCCGATATTAGTCAGAATGTCTATGAAAATTTTTACTATGGGCATGAGGTAGTAGCGTTTCCCTACCCGCCGGGTATGCTATCTATCGTAAGCTTGGGGGCTATCTTAGCTAGCTTTGTTAGTTCGCCATTTTTAGCACAGCTATTATTTAAGCTGCCGCTGCTGCTGTTTGATTTGCTAGGCTTATATTTTCTATTGCAGCTATATCCAGCGCGGCGCAAATACATCGGTATTTTGTACTTTGCCTCGCCAATAATTATTTATGCCGTCTATATGCATGGTCAGCTAGATATTATTCCTACGGCACTGATTTTAGGCGCGATAGTTTATATTTTTCGGTCTGGAGTTAGAAATGAAATAATTTTTGCGCTTTGGCTGACGCTCTCTTTAATCACTAAGCTGCATATTTTAGCGGTTATACCGCTTATTGTAATTTACCTATTAAAGCAGCGCGACTATCGGCGGCTATTAATTATGCTGGGCATGATTGTAAGCGTAGGGAGCATAGTTATATTGCCGTTTGGCTCTAGCAATATATTTTGGCAAAGCATACTTTTTAATAAAGAGCAATCACTTTTAACTAAGGTCTATATAAGCTTTGTAGATATGAAGCTATATTTGCCGATTTTGGCACTATTAATAGTTTATTTGCAAGCCTATATGTTGCGCGTGATAAACCGCGATTTATTGATAAGCCTTTGCGGCTTGCTGTTTAGCGTATTTTTAGCCCTGCTGCCGCCGATGCCTGGTTGGTATGTTTGGATAGTGCCGTTTATTACCAGCTTTTTTATAAACGTAGCCGACAATAAATATAAAAATATTTATCTTTATCTTGCCTTAAATGCGCTGTATCTTATTTGTTTTCTAACTGCCCATAATAGCAGCTATGTGGATTTATATTTAGGAGATACTGACTTATCATTTTTAAAAATAGATAGTGCTATATATCAAAATACAATATTTACCCTGCTTTCTGGTATGCTCATCTATATTATTTACGAGCTTTATATTTACGGTGTCGCCAGCAATCTTTTTTATCGCCGCCGCGGCGAGCCGTTTACTATCGGTATTGCCGGCGACAGCGGTGCGGGCAAAAGTACGCTCCTTAGCATATTAGAACGCTCGTTAGGCAAAAATGATATATTGCTGATTGAGGGCGACGGCGACCACAAATGGGAGCGCAAGGCGAAAATGTGGGATTTTTATACGCAGCTAAACCCTAAAGCCAACTTTCTTTATCGGCAGGCTAAGGATATTGCCCTGCTAAAGCGCGGCACAGTCGTTAGGCGCGTAGAATATGATCATGCCACGGGCAAATTTACTAAAAAGCACCGCGTAGCTCCTAAAAAATATATTATGCTGAGTGGTCTGCATGCCTTTTATCTACCGCAAATGCGGCGGGTGCTGGATTTAAAAATATATATGGATACTGACGAAAATTTAAGACGCTTTTGGAAAATAAAGCGCGATACGACAGTAAGAGGCTATACCCTAGATAAAATTTTAGCTCAGATAACAGCGCGCGTAGCGGATACGGAAAGATATATTGTGCCGCAAAAACAATTTGCCGATTTAATCGTGTCCTATTTTGATGACACCTTAAAAGACTATAAGGATATGGCGCATGAGGTGGTTTTAAGCCTAAGATTTACTCTTAGCTCGGCGATAAATATTGAAGATATTGACGAAATTTTAGGCGCATACGGCGTAAATTTAAGCTATGATTTTGCGCCGACCCTCGATAAGCAAACTGTAATATTTTCTGGCGAAACACTAGAAAATGCCGACCTCGATTTTAGCAAAATTATGCCGCAGGCTATCCCGCATTTAGAGGAGCTGACAGGAGCTGATTTTAAAAATTTAGCAGCTTATGAAGGGATTATAGAGCTAATGCTGCTACTAGTTATCAGCCACAAAATGAAAATGTAAGGAGAGATTATGTTTAAATTTTATGAATTTTATCCTACGCATGACGAAAACCGCATGAAAAATGAAGGCGAGGTAGAGCTAGCGAGAAAAAATTTTTTAGCCATGTTTGCCGAGCAGACGAAAAGTCCTAACCATGTACTTTATCAGCTGCTAAAGCAGCGGTTTTCATGGATGAATGACTATATACGCCCCGAAGATAAAAATATTATTGAGATTGGCTGCGGTGCCGGCTTATCTAAATTTTTTATAAAGAGCGATAAGCTAAAGCTTACCGATGTTTTGCCTAGTCCGTGGGTTGACCGCCGTGAGGACGCACTTAATCTAAGTGCCGGAGACGGCGCACTTGATATAGTTATCGCTAGCCATATGCTGCATCATTTAGCATCGCCGGCGGAATTTTTAAATAAATTGGCACAGAAATTGCTCCATACCCAAGCTTTTATTTAGCGATACAGCTGAGTTTGAAAGAAAATTCCCCATGTACCGCGTGATAAAAAATGATGTCAATGAATGTTTTATGTTTTTATTTTCGGGCGGAGTTATCGCTAAAGGTCCGCGCGTACCGCTGTCAAAAGGGCTGACTAAATTACTATATAAATTTGATAAAGGTATAGTTAGTTTTGCACCTAGTATATTTGCCTGCGGACGCTCGGTAGTTTTAGAAAAACGATAGCCTGCATTTTAAGAGGCGAGATTTTTGAAATTATCTATTGTAGTTCCCTGCTATAACGAGGCTGATAATATTCCCTTGATACTTACGCGCTTTGCTGAGGTCATAACGCCGGATATTGAGCTGATATTAGTCGATAATGGCTCGACCGATAGCTCGGCGGCGATTTTAAAGGAGCTATTACCTAGCTTTGCTTTTGCTAAAACTGTTCGAGTTAAGGTAAATAAAGGCTATGGCTATGGCATACTTACGGGACTAAAAGCTAGCACGGGCGATTTTTTAGGCTATACCCATGCCGATATGCAGACTGACCCCTATGATGTTATTAGAGCGTGGAAAATAATAAAAAATGCGGACTATGACCACCATATATTAGTAAAAGGCGACCGCATAAATAGACCGCTGTTTGATAAATTTTTTACTTTCGGCATGGGCATATTTGAAACGCTGTATCTTGGCAGGCATCTATATGAGATAAATGCCCAGCCCAATATTTTTTCCCGTGAGTTTTTTACTAGCTGGGACAATCCGCCAAACGATTTTTCACTTGACCTTTATGTGCTTTACCTAGCCACTATAAAAAAGCTAGACATCAGACGCATAAAGGTAGAATTTCCTGAGCGTCAGCACGGCAGCTCAAAGTGGAATACGGGCTTAGTTAGCAAATGGAAATTTATAAAACGCACAATTGATTTTAGCCTTAAACTAAAATCGCGGCTGAAAGGAGAATAAATATGGAGTTTATTGCTCATCGTATAAATACCGCAGCAGAGCTAGCCGCCCTTGACCATGGCTATGGAGCAGAGCTAGATTTGCGCGATGATTTAACGGGAAGAATTTATATCGCTCACAATCCCTTTGTAGCTGGCGAGGATTTTGAAAAATATTTAGCTGGCTATAGGCATGGCACAATGATTTTAAATATTAAGAGCGAGCGTATCGAGGAGCAGACTTTAAGGCTGCTAAAAAAATATAATATTAAAAAATATTTTTTTCTCGACTCAACCTTCCCGATGATAAAGTCATTAAGCGACACGGGTGAGAAAAATTTTGCCCTGCGCTACTCAGAGTTTGAGGGGATAGATACCTTGCGGCTTATGCGCGGCAAGGTTAAATGGGTGTGGGCGGATTGCTTTACTAAATTTCCGCTGACGATAGAAAGCTATCAGGAAATAAAAGAGCTAGGCTATAAAATCTGCTTGGTATCGCCGGAGCTAGAGGGACACGGCGATGATATAGCCGCCTATAAAAAGATAATGCAGGATAATAATTTTATAGTTGATGCGATATGCACAAAATCCTATAACATTGAGAAATGGAGATAATATGAGTATTTTAGAATTTATGGAAATGAGCGTCGGCGACTGTATAATTTACGCCTTAGTTTCGCTAATAGCTATAATTTGCTACGCGGGAGTGGGTAGTATTTTTGCACCGCGGCAGGGACTAGCCTTGCGCGCGGTAATCGGTATGAGCTTTACCGCGGGTTTTGTAGTGCTTAGCTTGTCGTGGGCGGCAGTGCTGGCTAAATATATAATTTTTGCCAGTGTGCTAGTCGGTGCGGCAGTTACCCTGTATAGGCGCAGCCTTAGCCGCCAAACGCTGCTAGCATTAGTGCCGACCGTGCTGCTATTTACATTTTTCTTAGCTAAAATTTTAAGCTGGGTAATGCCAGAGCAGGGGATTATTGAGTATAATTGCCATTCAGTTTATTTTTCTGACATTCCTATCGAGGCGGCACGCGCCGAATATTTTTCCCGCGTGCGCCTAGCCGATGTTTATCCCTATGAATGGTCGCGCTACCATATGTTTAACGGCGCGTATACCGCTACGCTATTAGCCTTTTTGCCTAAGGCGAATTATCTCAGCTATTTGCTGATGAAATTTATGACTATTGCCCTCTATATGGGAGCGGTATTTGAATTAGTCCGTGAGCAATCGAAAAATTTTAAAATAGCCGTTACTAAATTTTTACTGGGCATGGGATTAGTATATTTAGCTGCCTTTAAGCTAGTTACCTTATCAGCCTATATTAATAATTATAGCTGTGCCTTTATGCTGCTCTTGGCATGGCTGCTGTTTGCAGTTAGAAAATATCGATTGGCAGTGATTTTTGCGATTGCCTTTGCTGCTACAGGTGGTCGGTCAATACTCCCTGGCACGGGATTATTTTTTTACGGCCTATATTTAGTATTAAAGGAAAATGGCTATAGCTTTAAACATATAGGACAGCTTTTACGAAAAGATAAATACTTGACAGCTTTTATTTTGGTTTTGGGATTTAGTATCTTGGCAACGGGACTTTCTGGTAAATCGCCTTCAGGACAGGTTGTTTTTAATTTTCACTTTATAGCAAATATAACTAGCTGGGGGTGGAATGTACTTATGCCGTTAGGCGGCTATTTAATGCAGATTATAGCGGTTGATCCTCGTCAGAGAATTGTGTCAGAACTTTTGATAGCAGTTATTTATACAGTACTTATTTATGCTAATCGCGAAGCTTTAAAAAATATCTGGCAGCGATTAACACCATATCATCGCGCAATAAAAATTATCGGTCTTATATTGCTGTTAGCCACCATATCTATAGTGGTATTTAGTCATCATCGCAGGATCAGATGTTATCAGCTAAGTACTTTTGTTATTATTTATGCTGTGCCGATAATGGCAGTGCTTATGGCGGCGCGCGAACAAATGCGCCGCGTAGCTTTAATATTTATTAACATAGCAATAGCTCAAGGGTTGATATTCGATGCTAATGTGGTTTCTCAAAACTATGCGTTAATAGCTATAATTGTAGTGGGATTATTTGTTGACTTGTTGGTAGAAAAAATAAATGTTTGGCGTTATGCCAAAAATACAGTAATAGCAGGAATTATAGTCGGCACGGCGGCATTAGCTAGCTATAATTTTCAAGTTCCTCTTTGGGGTGAAAAAGACTACTTTTTTCAAGTCTATCATGAGTTAGTTGTTGTAGAAAAAACAGATAAGCCATTTGAATATTATTCCGCTGATGATGCTGCTTTAGCTAGATTAAATGCTATGAAAGGCAATCGCGTTCATTATAATATTTTGCCCGATGTCAGCGAAAAAACTATGCAAATAAATTCTATAAGTATGAGATTTTTACCGAAGGATTACCGCGAAAACGGCATATTGCCAAGCACAGCCCCCTAACGTCAGAGTGTCTTTACGGGGGGGACATTTATGCTACTATGAAAAGGCATTATCCACAAAATA